>ERZ772786.351-NODE-351-length-19109-cov-3.815524_pt1 | contig 19109 bp, 26 predicted proteins | sample MGYA00511473_ERZ772786 | MGnify/ENA primary metagenome ERZ772786 (study PRJEB29015, sample SAMEA2738025) | human oral metagenome | biome: human oral; feature: human-associated habitat; material: saliva | place: China | collected 2252 ...
GCAATAGATGTAGCAGACAAACTATATTCAACTTCTGCAAGAGCGCCAATCGGCCCATCTTTGGTTGCTGTAGTGTTATAATCTCGAGTTTTTTCATTCGAGTGTTCTGTTTGGAAAGCAAGTTTCCAAGCCGCTTCTTCTGTTGCTTTACTAAGCAAACGATAGAGCAAGATAATATCTTTACCCTGTTTGGCTGTTAATTCTGCCATATTAAATCTCCTATCTTAGTCTAAATTCTAAGTTAATCAACGCTCTTTTGAGCGGTGTATTTGTTGTTGTATCGTCCAACATTTGAATGGTACTTGCTTGAGTATTTATAGCCCAAGAATAGCCATCTGTGGCACTTATATTCAATGCTTGATTAAATATATTGCTTGCCATGTCAGACACTTCCTTGCGTTTTTTCTGTAAGCTCCAAACAGATAATGAAAGACTTACTGTGCCTTTGATATCCGTTTTATTTGGTTCATGAATGGTTTGAGTATTCTCCAATTCAACAAATGGATAGCCCACTTCATTCATTGGCTTATAATCATAAACGGTATATCCCAAAGCTTGTATTCGTTTGAATAATTCGTCAAAAATTGATTGGTCTCGAGTTTTAATCATTTCAGCAACCTTTCTAAATCTTTAATGAAAACACCTTTTTGCTCATTATAAGCAGGCTTTACAAAGGGTTGAGCAGATTGAAAACGTGTTCCGTATTCAACGTATGCGGAATAATCTGTGTGTGGCCCAGCTTGTCCGCTGAATCCACCTTCTGTCAACTCAATTTTTATGGATCGTTTCATATATCCAGTGTCAACTGGAACAAGTTTCTGCATATTCGCTGTCATATTTGAAGTGTTAGACTTTACAACTTGTTGAACATCCTTTAAAGAAGCTGCTTTATCCAAATGCTTTACAAGCTGGTCAATCCCTTTAAAAGATAAGCTAGATTTCATTGACTTACCTCCTGCAAAATAAAAGTGTTTCGCTCACTTGGATTGCGATAGGTTGTTAAAGCCCACATTTTATTATCAAACTCAATGTAATCATATTCTGGCATCACAAAAAGGGGCATCATTCGCAGGACTTTTGCCCCTTGTTTAATATCTCCAAAAACTTTTACACTTCTGTCAGTTCCAATGTCAGTGATATTTGCACTAAAAATAGTTCTGGTAGGTTCTTTTTCAACCCATTCGCCTAAATCGGGGTCATAATGTGAGTCGGACGATGTTTTGATAAAAGTAACTTCATCTAGATATCTCAATACAATCTGAACCTCCCAATCTTCTTATCGCCCTCAGCTTCTTTTGATTTTCGCCACGATTCAATTTCATCGGCATACTCATCAAAATCAGATTCTGAAAAAGTCATGCTTAATCCTTCTTGTGAGTAGGACTGCATGCCTTCTTGACCGATACGATTAAAACGCTTCAAGGAAACGTCCAAAACAACATATTCTAGTTCTGACGGTACTTCTGTAAGGTCAGAACCAAGAATCAGCAATAAACGTTCACGAGTGCGTTTTTCGATTACTTCCAAGCGCTCATCCGATGAACCGCCTAAAAGCTTTTTTAAATCATCAGTGATAGCCATAAGCAACTCCTTATCATGCAGCAGTTACAGTAACTTCACAAGTAACAGTCAAACCATTAGCTGTTGTTCCAGTAATTTTCGTTGTACCTGCAGCTTTACCTACTACATTTCCTTGTTTCGGTGTTACCGTAGCAATTGTAGGGTCACTAGAAGTAAAAGTTACTGTTTTATCATCTGCATCTTCTGGTAAAACAGTAGCTGTTAGTGTTTCGTTTGCCCCAACTACAAGTGATAACGTTGTTTTATTTAACGTTACGCTCGTAGGGGCTACGCTTTTGGGGCTGTCACTACAGCAAAGGCTTCATCTTTAACTGTCATGAATCCAAGTTCAAAAGTTGCTTTGATTGCAGCCATGTCACGTTCAGCCAAGTTAATAGCGTCTCCGTTACCGTCTACAACAGTTGTAAGAGTAGCTTCTGTAAGGATTTCATATTCAATACCTTTCAAAATACCGTAATATGCGTAGTTCCAGTCAGCCACTAATTCAAGAGGAGCATCTGCACCAGTCCCAAATGAGCTTTTTGGAGTGTAAGCAATTGGCAAGCCAAGAATGTCATCAACATTATTAGAAGTTGCTGTATTAAAGATTGGAAGACCATTACCGTCTTTAGTCGCACGATATTTACGACGTTGTGAACGGGTTGTTGCAATTCCGTTTGGTTCCAAGTCATTGTCTTCAATTGAAGCGATGGCATTATTAAAGTCATCATACTTGTTTTTAGTTTCAGGAACTACATTACCGGCAGCAGTTGCAGCTTTAAGTACGCTAAATTGATATGGATTTTCAATTCCACCAAAAACAGCTTGGTCAAATTTCTTGTAAAAGGCTTCGGCAATTTCTGCTTTCATCAATTCAAAGAAGTTTGTAACTGAGTAATTGAGGTTTTCTTTTGTTGTTGGGATAATGACTGCCATTTTTTTAGAAGTCAATTGAGCTTTGGCAAATGTTGGTTTACTTGTTTCAATACGTTCGCCTTCTCCTACCCAGTAAGCCCCAACACCAGTCATAAAGGTAAACTCTTCAATCGGTTTTGTCATTGGGACAGCTTTAGCCAAACGCATTGCTGCTGAGCCATTTTTTACTTGAGTGATAATGTCAGTAGATTGATTAATTGGAATCGCCCCAGTTTTTGCGGATTGCATTGTAACATTATCTGGATTAAATGTTGTTTCAGGGCTTGCGAAGTGTTGCAAGTTAAGTTTTAACAATTGTTTATTCATGTTTCGTCTCCTATTTTGTGATACGGAATTGATTTAATTCCTGTTGACTTTGTGCGATTTGTGAGGTTGAGCCAGTACGGACATTACCTGATACATTTTTTGGAGTAATTCCAGTATTTCGTTCAACTTCCCAAAGCTTGCGTGTTTCTTTCATGTACTCTACAAAAGTTTTTACTGCAGCTTTAGTTTGATCAGCATCTTCTGATACCAAGAATTTAAGAACATCATCAGTTGAGCGAACTTGTTCTTCTTTGAGCATTTCACTCGCAACTTTTGACATTTCGCGTAAATCGTCTTGACGTTTATACTCTGCAAGTTCTTCTTCAAGTTTTTTGCGTTCATGTTCTGCTTTTTCATCAGCATTCATTTTGGCTAGCTTTTCAGCTTCTGCTTTTTTAGCGTCAAGCTCTTGTTGCCAGCGTGAACGTTTTGATTTAACGATGTTATCAACATCTGCATCATCCTTGAATCCAAATTTTTCTTTGATAACAGATAACTGCTCATCGGTAAGATTATCAGCGTTAAATTCTGCTGGTGTGTTTTGTCCTCCTGGAACTTCTCCTGGTCCACCCTCTGCAAAGTGTTGCAAATTAAGTGGTAAAAGTTGTTTATGTTTCATTTTGTTGCTCCTTCCATATCTTTTAATGTGGATAAATGCTTGCACTTCCGAAGCTTTTAATGTCATCATGCTTGGACATAAGAAAAACCGACTGTAATTCCAGACGGTTTGTGTTTTTTATTATCTAGGGCTCCCTACTCTAGGTTGTAACTTATCATGTAAAAGTTGTTCAAATATGGCGACTATAGCATTACAATATTTTTTGTCATCTTGTGTGAACTCATAGTAATGGCATTTAATCTGATATTTACAAAGGTTTTTATCTTCAAGCTTTAATGCATAAGTGGAGACATCCTGTGTGATTTTTTTATAGTGTTGATTGATTCTAGAAATTACCCCTTTACTTGTCGATTTCCCAACATATAATATTTCTTTACTTCTTTCTTCACCAGTATTTAACTTAGGCACTTTATTGCTTACTTGTCTCAGTCTCCAATAATCATCAAAACCTGTGTCCAAAACAGTCTTTGCCTCAAAGATATAAATACCAATTTTAGACCTTTTTCCAGAACTCGGTACTATTACTTCCCCTTTTTTAAAACCATTTTTCTGTAGTAAATCCGTTGCGCCTTTGACATTAGTCACGGAACAATCAAATATACCTTCAAGTATTTGGCCTAATTTTTCCGTAGTGTCTGAGTTATTTTCTTTATTCATAATATTAATAATATCAGAAATAAAAAAATATCACATCGTTTCAGGTATTTATTTATTTCTGCGCAATTCTTCAATCGCCTTGTCAGCTTCTGCTCTATCGTCAAACGCTTGTTTGTATTCGTCTTGGCTGATTACTTTTCTATCAAGCAAATCATCCCAGAACCCTTTATCATCAACATGCGGTGCTGTGCTGCATCTACAGAACGGATGCATGTTAGGTGCATTAATACCAGGCGACATATCTTTAAGTTTGAATATTTTACCATTCAATGCTCCACAGATAGGGCAAGCTGACGGTTCAGCAATATACTCATAACTATCAATATCAGCTTTTTTATAGCTTTCTTCTTGAATAGCTGTCTGAACTCGTGTTGTTTCTGATACAAGCAATCGTTGTGCGTTGTATGTGGCATTAAGTTTTCCTTGTTCAGTCATCAGCCTTTTAAGTTGTGGGGCTAGTGCTTTCGGATTGATTCCACCAGTTACTGAACGAATGAGAAGTTTTTCAATGTCAGCTTTCAATTCAAATTGATATTGCCAAAGCTTGTCAGAGAAACTGGCAAATCCTTCGGCTTTATAACTTCCATTTAGCACTGATTCAACTAAACTGTTATAGCCTTTCTTTGGAACGCTTAAACCAAGAATTCCGGCTTGTCTTTCAAATTCTGTGAGAGCTGCGCCAGTCAAATTCTTTGAGAAATATTTGTCCAAATCGTCAAATACAGCAATCAATTCCAAGCCAATATTTGCTTTCAGAAGCTCTAAACGATTCACTCTCATAGTCAAGTTATAAAGTTTCAACACTTGATTTGCTTGATGTGAAAAGTCTTTTTCTTCTACGTATTTCTTAGCTTTATTGGCAAATGCTTTGACGTCCATCTTATCCGCACGCTTCATGGCTTCACTAATAGAAATACCTTGACCATTCGCAAAATTTTGCCAGTTGGCATTGATTTCTTTTTGGATGGCTTCTTGAGCTTCAAATAGCTTATCCATGATTTGCTTCATGCGTTTGGTGTCATCTTTGATTTGTTGTGATTGCCAAGCTTTCTCACGTTTTTTCCAGTAATCAGGAGTTTTCATAAGTCACTCCTTTGGTGATTTGACCTTACACAGAAAGTATTTTTTGAAATTAGATTCAATATCTTTAATCAAATCCTCGGCCATATTAGATGCAAGTTGTTTATTGAACAAAGAGATAAATCTTATTTTTATAATACTAAATCTGTAAAACAGTCGCTGCTTAACTACAGCTTCAACTTTAACCTTGGGCATTGGTTACCTCCTCTTTCGCTTCAGGAATTACTGTTCCCTTTTCACTAGCTTGCTTGTCCTGGTCAAACATAGGTATAGAAGAACCTTCTTTTTTGATTTTCTTCATTTCAGCTTGAACATCTGGAATAACAGAAATGACACTCAAAGCAGTCTCTTGGCTTGTAATTCCCATAAGGATATTAGCGGTCTCAGCTTGCTCTTTAATATCTTTAGGCTCATTACGTGTAAAGGTGTACTCAATATCTTTCCATGCATCACGGTTTGAAACATTCGTACTTAACTCACAATATAGTTTGTATCGACTATTCAAAGAAGATTGGAACTTGCGTTGAAATGACAGAGCTAAGTTACTCATTGCTTGAAGCTTGTAAGCTAACGAAACACCACTTGATGACCCGAAAGATTCATCAGAGATATTCGCAACCATTGTTGTTTGGAAGATTAACTTAGTCAGTCGGTCCAATAAATTTTCTGTTTGAGAATCACTATCAGGCTTTTCTAAGAATTTGACATCTACTTTTGAAGCAGAACCACTTTGATTATTCTGATTCTTATCATAATAATTAATTAGGCGATTATCTCTGATGTTTTTAGCATCTTCTTCGTCTATTTCTGCTCCCATGAAAGCCAAATACTGATCACTGAAATAATCAACGTCATTTGCTTTTTCACTAATTGCTTTGTTAAAAGCGTTGACTAATGAAATAACAGATTCAAAAATACTCATTCGTTCTTCGTTGAAATAAAATTCTACGACTGGCAAATCATCAAAAGGATTCGGTGCTTGTTCAGTCATATTGTAAAATCCCATGGTTCCATTCAAAACATAGGTTGTTTCTTTGGTATAAACTTCCCCATACAATTTATAGTCATCATCATAACCATAACGCACCGCAAACAATGGTTCCTGCTTAATCGTGTCATCATAAACCATGAACATATTTTCAGGGCTGTTATAAATAACATTCGTCCGAGTCTCCTCATCTTGATACAAGAGTTCAAAAGCTCGACCATAAATACAAGCCATCTTTGCAAGCTCTGACTCTTCATCTTCCATGTCGTTCAAATTATCAAATTCTTGTAGTTTAGAAAGTACTTCTTTATCTGAATGAGTCTTTTTAACTGGAATCCCATTAAAGTAACCCGTGAAAGTATCAACGATATATTTAGTGAAATTAACAGCTAAACGATTATCAGGTTTCCAAGGGTCTTTTGTTGGTTCATCATCAATTGCCATGATTCCAAGATACATATTTTTTAAGTACTCATACCGAGCAACTTCTAATTTATGTTTTTCCATGAACTTTGTGACCACTTCGTTTGTGATTGGCTCATCTTTTGGAAATGTCATTAATTTAGGTGGTTTATGTTTCAATTAGAAATCTCCTTTATATTTTAAATGATTTTAACCCGGCTTTTATTCGCTTACCGCTCATTGTCTCAGCAATCCCAGTTGTTGCATCCGGCGCATCATCGTGTTTGTTTTTACCTTCACGTTGATAAGTTGTCATTGCTTGATAGTATTCAGGGAAACGAGTTCTCCAGTCATTCGGAAATCGAACGTACTGCTCTATCCAATAACTATTGGAATAAATTCGGGCTTCTTTATTATTTCCTTGGAAGAAATCTTCTACAGCACAAGCAACTTTACCTTGAATCTTATCTCTGACAGAACGAGCAAAAGACCGACCGCCATTGTTGCGCTCAATTCTTGATGCATTTACTCTGTTATTAATTAATTGATTGGCCACTGCATTTTCTGTGTACTCCATCGGCTTTTGAGTGTAAATAATATCCAGTACATCCGCAAAACCGTCTGAAGTTTCTCCCCATACAATTGAACAGAGATAGTCTTTCCCGGTATCTGCAGTATCGCAGTAATTCCAAATCTTTTTGTACTCTGAACGAGCATTGTAAGTTTGAAACTCGCTATATAAACGACCTTTGACGTCAATCGGTTCTTGTTGATAGTTGGCGCTGGCGATATCAGCACCCATTGTTTTTACCTTGCGCTTATAATCTTCAAGAGTCAGGACATCATCACAAAGCATTTCATTCGTTTGTTCATTGAAAGCCTTGAAATTAATATGCTTTACTTGATAGCCATTCTTAGGCAATTCACGCAAAGCACGTCCAGCTAAATCTTCGCTATGCCAACGAGTCATATTGATTATGATTTTACCGCCTGATTCCAAACGTGAAAGCATGGTATTAACAAACCATTCCCAATGTTTTTCTAAGACTGTCGCATTGTTGGCTTCCTCAGCATTCTTGATAACATCATCTATGATAATAATGTCAGCACCGAAACCTGTTGCAGTACCTGTTGGAGAGGTTGCTAGATAGTTGTTATAACCGTCTGACAAACTCCAAAGGTTTTTCGCAGCATCTCCATACTTAATTGCAGCATCGAAAATATCGGAGTAAACGATTTTGTTCTCATCTGCTTTTTCTTCTTGAAGTGTATTACGAACATTTTTAGAAAAGACAGTGGATAAAGTTTCATTATATGACCCAGTCATAATTTTCTTCGTGTGGTCATTACCAAGCACCCACTCTACAAACTTACCGAGCGTGAGAGACTTTCCGTGACGTGGCGGAAGATTCAAAACTAAAACATCGTGTTCATCATCATTTAGAAATGACTGAAATTCTTCACACATTGTCACTAGATAAGCTCTGTCTCGTTTATAAAAGCTTGGCATGATGAGATTACAGTAATCAAAGAAAAAGCGCTTGGACAGTTCAATTTTTGCCCCTAGCGCTATTTTATCCATCACGACTCGCCAACTTTCTAAGTTCTTCTTCTGTCAAGCCTTCATAAGGATTTGAAACCTTTATTCCTCCAGACAGTTCTGTTTGAGTTTTATCGACGTAAATTCCAGCAATCGTTAAAATCATTTTGCGATCCTGGAATCCTTTTTCTTTCATAGCGTACTTATAAGCAGCATTTAAAACACTACCCGCTTTAGCTGTGACCAAGTCCATTGTGGTCTCATTGACGAGATTTGAGAACTCCTCTTTTCCCATCGCTTCATAATACTTACGACGGCTTACATTCGCAAGGTTACAAATATCTGTAACAGTTTTCCCTGCATTTTCTGGATTTATAAGCACTTCAAGTAATTTTTTTTCAGCTGTAGTTGGCTTGTATATGTTACCTTTTGTCACATTTTTGTACCTCGCTTTCTGTAAAATTTGTATAAAAAAACCTGCCATTTCTGACAGGTAAAATCTAAAAAGGAGAAAACAAGTCGAACCTTCATTCACTCGTTCACAATACTATTTTATCATAAAAAAACGGTCACTTTTCCCTAATTTTCGGTCACTTTTCCGCTTTTAGCTCTGATTCCTCAGGAAAGGTTTCTTTTGCTATGATTTCATCAATCTTATATTCCAATTTTTCAAAAAACGGACGAATAATATTTTTATAACCTTGAGTTTTTTCAACAAATCCATATCGCTTGAGTGCTTCTGTCACATTGCATTCATTATGAATATAAACAGCTTTTATGATTTTCCACTCAACTGGATCAGTTTCATCTATCATTTCAGTTATTGCTTGATGATATCGTCTATATTTTAAAAGCTTAGGATTTGCTTCAATTTTAATCATATCAGCTAACACTTTAGGTATTTTTGATACATTTTGGGGACTTATCCACCAATTAGGGTCAAACCCACCTTCAGTAACTGGATATCTTATATTAAGCAAAATATCTTTTACTTGTGATTCAAATGGATATTCTCTCAGTGCTTTGATTAAATATCCGTATTCTGTACTTACTTTCAATATTTACCCCCACAAAAGCTGAATGAATGATTCATAAGTCTTAATTCCAAAGATATTCTCCCCGTGAATTTCTCTGAGTGTTATAGTAAAACCTTCACCGAGCTTTTCTTTTAAAAGAGAAATAGTTTCTTTATTACCTAGCCTCAATCTTAAATAACTATCATCCTGTTTGCTTACTCGAATTATGTAACCTGTATATCCTTGTTGTGCTGAAATTCTGATAGCATTCTCTAAATCAGTTTTTTCGTACCATCTCTCAAACCATTTTTCATGAGATTCTTTTTGAGATGATTTAATTTCATCAATTAATGTCATTTTGTTCTCCTAATATCCAAACCACAGCATTTTTAGTAATATCAGTAATGCTGAAAATAAAAGCAGACAGACCAGGATAATTAATATCCATGCAATAATATAACCAATGGCATTACTTATCTTCTTCATCTAAAGCCTCCACATATTCGTTAAAACTAATTGCCTTGACTAGATCACGTTTATAATAAATCTTTTGTTCGCTTGTTGATTCAAAAGTAATAAATTCCTTATTACCGAACTCTAATTGTTGCTCTAGAGAATCTTTTTCATATTCCGAGATAGCGAATTGTGATTTTGCTTCATCCCAAACCGTTAAAATATAAATGGTTTCTTCTTTCATTCTATTTCCTCCAAATCTTTATAACTCTAACTCAATAGTGCTCCTTCACTTTTTAATGAGATGTAAACTTCATTGATTTCAACAGAATTATCAACCGTTAATCTAATCGCTGCCAAAGCTGCTGGAAGTACACATTCAAAATCTGGAGCTTTAGTTTGGGATTTGAGTGCCTGTTTTCGTTTAATTCCAGGGGAAATTTTCATCAAATCACCTTTTCTGTAAATTCATCTTTTCGAGCAACTTTTTTTGCAATCGTGATTGGCAAACCATAACGAGCAGCGAACATCTTCGCCTTAATTTTAAACTCGGGTAAAATCATACCTTTCACATCAATAACTTTGATCAAGTTGCCAGCATCATCATAGAAAGTAAAATCTGGCTTGTAGTAAATTTCACGATAAGCTTTCCCATTAAGCCTGAACTTATCTTGCAAGACAAATTTTTCTTGCATTTTCATGTTTGGCTCATGCTTATGCAACTGATAATAAATTGATTCAGCTTTACTATCAAATGTGATGCCATCAACCGTTACTTTTTTAGCTCCGTATTTGTGTGCCATTATTCCGCCACCTCAATCTGTTCGTAGCTCTCTGCATGCATGCTGTCGATTTCTTGCTGGGTAAATGATAATTTATACCCTTGCTTTTTCAGAAGCTTTGGAATTATCTCTTCTCCCCAATGTTCATAGTAACCAGTGTTGATATCTAGCGCCAGGTAACTTGTAGTCAGCTTATTCTTCAAATAGAACAGCTGCGGTTTTTCGACTTGATATTTGCCAGTGATAAAAGCTAGAGCGAAAGTTTCATCATTTCCTTCGTTGCCTAACCATTTTAAAATCTTCGCTGATAGCTCTTCATGCATAGTAGAGCTTAATTTGAAAGTCAAAGCAGCTATTAAACCATATCCCATACCCTTGCAATGCTCAATCCACTCCCCCACAAACTCAGGCACGACTGGCAGGGCTTGCTGTTGGAGTTGGGATTTTAAATTAGCGATTTGCGATTCCAGTTTAGAACTTTTAATTACTTCTTTTTCATAGTGATCATTGAGATTACTATATTTATCCAATAACTCCTGAAACTCTTCGTCTGCTTGTGCTATCAATGATTTAACATGAACGGCCGCATAATATTTAGTATTACCAACAGGATGATCAATATTTTTTATTGGTAGTATTTCCAGTTTTTGTTTAAATGTCTTATCCATTTTTCACCTCTTCCCAGGTATCTTCTAGCCAGTCAAGTAACATGTTAGTCTGCTTCATGACCAGCGGCTGTGAATTATATTTTGTGCTCAACTCTCCAAGTGAATTTACAACCCAGTTCCAAAAATCATCATTTCCGAATCCTAATTTTATCGCCTGTGAGTTGCACTCTAAAATCCAATCTTTAACATCGTTGAAAAATTTTTCATAGTCCATCTGATTTGTCCTTATAAAGGATTAAGAAATTATAACCTCGATTAGGTTCATTAAATTCTTCATCAACACTCGTATCAAGGTAAGGCTTGACATCAATGATTTCAAAACCTTTGTTGCGAAGTAAGTCTAATTCACTATCAAGATCATCAGATTCTTTATCTGAATCTCCTTGACATACAACATAGACAATTTTAGTTTTTAACATTTTACATTCCTACTTTCTGTAATATTCAACCTGTTCATTTTTTATTTTTCAGGAAACATATACTTGTTAGTGAATTGTGGTGGAGAATCAAATCCACCCCATTCACGTACTTGTTTAAGTTTACTTAGAGGGCTTTGAACACCTTTTTTGTATACTGTTCAAAGCCTAAATGTGAACAGGCTTTGAACACCTTTTTACCTAATCACTTTCAGGGCTTTGAATACCTGTATCCCCCTGTTCATTTCCTGAATTTTCATGGTCTTTGAACACCTTTTTGACAATACCTGCTTCGTCTTTAATGTAATCATCAGGAAATTCTTGTAACCAACGTTTAACAGTAAGAGCGGCAGGCTGCCCTTCAATTCCTTTTGCTAATTCTCCAATCGGGATGCCTTCTCTATCACCGATTAGGAAATCAAATGCAAGATTGATTTTATCTTTACGTGCTTCTAAACGCTCTTTTTTCTTATCCTCAGAAGCATTTTTCTCACTTCCTTTTTTTGCACCACGTTTAAATGCTGGCTCACTCCCAACTGGTTCAAGGTCTTTCAGAACTCCAGAATCATCGGAATAATGAAGCGGATAATTAAACCACAAATTGACTGGTTCAAACTTTGGAAACTCTCGAAGTGTTCCTTCAAGTCGCCAAGCAGTCATCAACTTCACAACTCGTTGGACTTGCTCCAATTCAAAGCCGGCAATTTCTCTTGCCCGCTCATCCCCAAATGCTAAAGCCAAATGTTTTCGCATTTCAGGCGCTGACAGAAAATCATCTTGGCCAATTTCATTAAGATATTCAGGCTTTTCATCTCTGATTTTAGCTGCATAGAAATTGGCTACAGCCCTGGCATCTTGTTGTTTTCTCAAGCTGTCAGTCACTTCAAGTTCGATTAAGTCAAGAATTGCGTCAGGGTCTCGGGCAAATACTCCAGAACCAGAGCTTCGATCCATAGAAGATTTACCGCCCTGTGCTCCTTTTGAGTGGTGGTGGCAGTAAATAACAGAAGTTCCAAGTTCTGCAGCTACTTTGTCAAAGTTATTTGTAAACTTGGCCATTTGTTCCGCATCATTTTCAGAACCTGTCAGTACTTTGTAAATTGGGTCAATAATCACAGCATCAAATTTTTCTTTTTGAGCACGTCTGATCAGTTTCGGTGTCAGTTTATCCATTGGAATAGAATGACCACGCATGTTCCAAATACTAATATTCTTTAAATGATTTGGTGGGACATTCATCCCTTGGTAAATATCTTTGAATCGTTTATAAGCTGAGGGGCGGTCAAGTTCCATATTGATATAAAGGACTTTTCCACGTTCACAATTAAAACCAAACCAAGGGATGCCCTCTGCAATCGCAATACACATCTCCATCAATGCAAATGATTTTCCGGCTTTTGATGGTCCAGCGATAAGCATTTTATGACCTCTGCGCAAAACTCCATCAATCAAAACCGGTGCAAGTTGTGGATCTTCTTCAAACATATCTGCAAGACTTTCAAACTCTGGTAAGTCATCATTCAAATCTTCAATGTAGGTTTGCCATTCTTCCCAATTCGCTTTACCAATATTTGTATCGATAAGAAATTGCTTATGTTCTCCACGAATTACACCAGGCATTCGAGATAAACGAGATGGATTTTTATTTTGACCATCAACTTCAAGGCCATTTTTATTACAAATTTTATAGAGATATTCAACCCGCTCACGGTATTCGTTTTTGTCTTTAGCATCAACTTTTACAATGGCATGAACTGATTTCCCGCCAGAATAGACAAGCGCAGCAATTGGCAATTCCAATTCACGCATGATTGCATTTTGCTTTTCAAGTCCTAAATTATCCGATTCAACCAGAGCATATTTAAACTCAGTAACATTTTCATTTTTAACCCCTTTACCATCAAGAGGATTGAAACGAATCCAAGCCCCACCAAGAGGGTCAGAATCTCCCACAATATAACTCAAGTCTTTTTCATCTTTATACTTTTCTAGTTCATTGAGTAATTCTTCTGCGGTTCTAGCATAGTTACCTGCGCCACTGACAGAATATTTTCCGTCATCACGCAGCCAAGATTTCATGACATAGCCAATGTAATCATCATTTTTGAAAAGTGTTTGAATATAAGTTTTAAGCTGTTCTACAGGTCTCCAATTATCATCAGGCTCTCTGATTTCTTGACCTTCAACCCAAGATTTATCAATAAACTTATAATCTCGTGCTGCGCTCACTTCATCATCCCAGCCTAAGAACTCGTTCCCATCATTCCCTTTATAAGAATTTGAAGACCAACCATTTTCTTTTGCTTTCATAGTGATAAATGCACCAGTTACTGGTGTAGCTCCATTATGACCAAGTGAATCCCACTTTGATTCCATTTCTCGTGCATTATATCTACTATCAGATTGTGACCAACTGTCCCATACATCAAAGGTATAGCCCTCGAATTTCAAAGCCATTCCAACTGATACCCAGTCCAGATAATCAAGTGATGATGGTGAGATGTATTCAAGGAGTGGCACTAAATCAAATTTTTCTTCCATTTTTTGTGTTTTCCTTTACAACCTGTGTTATTTTGCTATAATAGATAGCAGTAGTTGTGCTGTGTGCTGCGTTTACTTCTTTCTTTGTTAGTTTTACTCACTATTTGTGGACTTACATTCTTTACACAAAACGTTTTAGGAGGATCGATAATGATACAAAATATAGCAAACATTACAACAATCATGGGCTTTGTATTAAGCTGGTTAGAAAAAGTCGGTTCGATTCCGGCTACCCATTCTTTGGGTATAGGTAAATTGGTAATCCGACGCAGCAGAGCTACTACAGTTAGAAACTACATGAATTTGTAGTTTTTTATTTATATTGGTTTACTAACCAATAAATTCTTTTGGATTAATGTCAACTGGAATTCTCCAACCATTCCCAGCAATACGGTCAATTAGACCTCGTGCTTTATTAAATTCCCAAGTTCCAACATGCTGGAAACCACGACTTTCTAAGAATCTAATTTGTTTAGGTGTAGTCAACCCTGACATTTTCCGTTTATTTAATTTATCAAGTAATACTTTAGCTTTCCCAGAGTTTTCAATTTCTTCTGGAAAGATGCCAAATTTTTCAAGTGCTGCAATTTGTTTATCAGAAGCTGGTGACATTTCCCAACCAAAAGATGGGGCATAGTTTATCAAATCTTCTGATTGAATAGAAAGTTCAAATTGTAGAGGATCCACAAGTTTTCGTTTCCGTTTTTTCATCGTTGCTAATTTTTCTGCCAGTGAGTTTTCTCGGTCTTGAACCACTTCACTTTCAGCTTCCTGAGCAACTTCTTCTAAATCAAAGAGTTGTAGCTGATCGTCTTCTTCAACCTCAGCCATTTTTTCAGTCATCTTTTTAGCAATTTCATCATCTTTAGCAATCAAGTGCGCTGGATGAACTAGTTCATGACGTTCTGTGTGCCAAAGGAAATCCAGAATCAAACAATCTTCTTTGCCTTCTGCCAAACGCAAGCCACGGCCAATACATTGAACATAAAGCGGACGTGATTTTGTTGGTCTCAACATAATGACACAATCGACTTCTGGTGAGTCCCAACCTTCTGTCAGTAACATTGAGTTGCAAAGTACGTTATATTTTCCGTTATCAAAGTCTTCTAAAATTTCTGCCCGGTCTTTGGAATCCCCGTTGACTTCGGCAGCTTTAAAACCTTTTTCATTGAGAATATCTCGGAACTTTTTAGAAGTTGCCACAAGTGGCAGAAAGACAACTGTTTTTCTGTTTGAGCAATTCTTGACCATTTCATCCGCTATTTGATAGAGATAAGGATCTAATGCACTTCCGACTTCACTTGCTTTAAAGTCACCGGCTGACATTGAAACACCAGATAAATCAATTTTTAATGGAATAGTCATTGCCTTCATTGGTGACAAGTATTTATTTTTTATCGCATCAGGCAAGGTGTATTCATAAGCAAGCGACTCAAAGAACTCACCCAGATTTTTCTTGTCTGTTCTGTCAGCAGTTGCGGTTACTCCTAAAACTTTAGCTTCACTAAAATATTCAAGGACTTTCTGATAACTACTGGCCAAAATATGATGAGCTTCATCAACAATGATTGTGTCGTAATAATCTTGTGGGAAATCCTGTAGCCGTTTTTCACGCATCAAGGTTTGAACACTTCCGACTGTCACGCTATAAAATGAATTTTTTGCAGTTTGGTCAGCTTTTTCAACTGCAGATTTCAATCCTGTTACTTTGAAAAGTTTATCTGCAGCTTGGTCAAGTAATTCGCCACGGTGGGCCATAATTAAAACCCGCTCACCTTTGCTTACTAATTGTTTTGTTAAATCTGAGAATGTCACGGTTTTACCCAATCCGGTAGGAAGAACGAGCAGCGTCTTCTTGACACCACTCGCCCATTCTTCTTGGATTCGGTCATTCGCTTCATTCTGATACGGACGGAGTTCCATTATTATCCTCCTCTAAATCAAAGCTCATTTGAGGGTTTGCTTTACCTTCTAATTCAAGTGCTTTCGCCTCAGCATTATAATAATCTTCATCACATTCAAATTTTGCTGTAATAGTATAGTCTTTCTCTTTATATGAGAAGTCTTGACCGATACTTACTAGCCATTGAGAGAAATTTTTTACAGCTTCTGAAAACTCAAATTTAAATTTACCTGTTAGATTTTTTTCTGCAAGCATTTTCTATTCCCCCCTTAAAAGTTATAGCCAGCGCCATTTTGAGGTGCAGCAGTTTGTTGTGGGAATGGTGTTACATTTTGTTGAGGTGGTTGAGTTTGAGCTGGTGGTTGTTGATAATTTTGTTGTGGTGCTTGATACCCTGGTGCAGCAGTTTGTTGAGTTGGTTCAAGAAAATCTTTGATTCTATTGTTTTGAGCTGGATTCCCAGAACGGTCAGTATAGTCATTAACAACAAGACTTGCCGCACCTTTAGCACCTAATACAGTGCCCCAGTTCATTTTTACCTTACCTTCTGGATTTTTAGGAGCACCAATTGATGTAAAGAATTGATTGATTTTCCATTGCATTTTCTTATAAAGATAGAAGTTTTCTGTCAGTGTTGATTTTTCACCAGTAGATGTTGTGAATTCCAATGTTACTGTCGCTTTAGGACAATTAGCAGGAATCTTACTTTCACGGTTTGCCGGTTTCTCATAAATACCTTTTTCAAGTCCTGTAATTGTGAAAGGATAATTACCTTCTGGCAAGAGGACAAAGGGGCTTCCTTCTTCTACTTCATCGTCCCAACCTAAAATTTGCATATCATCGTTCATTTTTATTTTCTCCTTTTATTTAGTAAGCTCTTTTAGCTTTAATTTCTGTGAAAATTTTATCCCATTGAGCAACAAGACCACCTTGAATCAAATCATCTGGATAATCTTTGACTGGCATATCATAAGGTCTAAAGCCTTTTTCTGCTACCAATCTACGAATTTCTTCTTCTGTCACTTCATTTACTGACATCAGTTGAGCCAATTCTTTTGGTATTGCTGGATCAATGATATTTGGCTCACGTCCAAAATTGTTTTCTTGAGGTGTTTCAACCGTAGTTGCTGCAGTTACTTGTTCTTGTTGAGGTTGTTCAACTGATGGCTGCGTTTGAGTTTGAACCGGTGGAGTGGCTTGTTTTTGGAAAATATGAGCAATTGCTCCAAATTCAAGTGGCAGCTTGTCAGGCAAATTATGTCTGTTTTTTGCATCCCAACCTGGATGATGTGCCGCAAACATAACACGTTGACCACCAGTTGCTTTTTTTGAATTGGTTTTGCTATCAGTAACAATCGTTGTTTCATAATTCGCAAACAGAACCATATCCGCCCATTCCTTCAACATCGCTCCAGTCTTATCTTCCATTTTTAGCTGATAGCGGTCATAAGCACCCATTTGGTCAGGTTCTTCTTTTTTCTTAAGTTTCGCATGAGCAGTTACAACAACATTAATTCCAACTTCAACTACATCACTCAACTTATTTACAAGTTGACCAAATTCTTTTTCAAGAGAAACATATTTTGCCCCATAATCATTTGTACTATCCGTCCATTTTCCAAGTACGGCTAAATGTTCTTTACATTTTCTTTCAGCCCAATCCCCACTATCAATGATTAATGTTTGGCAGATTTGACGTTGTTTAACATCTTCTACTTCATCCATAATCATTTGCCAACTTCGGGGTGAGGGCATTCGCATTACATCCATATTTGAGGTTGATCCCTCAATATCAATGAATACTGCATTTGGAAACTGTGAAGCAAAGGTTGACTTCCCAATTCCTTCAACTCCATACAAAACTACTTTTTGAGCGGTAGCAGTTGGACCGCTTGTAATGTTAAATGCCATTCTTTCTCCTTTAAATTTTTTCTAGTATTTCAAGGTATTTTTGTTGTTTTTTTATATTTCTTTTATACATTCCAATCAGCTGAAATTCACTTATATCAGAATTCAAACGTAAATTATTTAGCATAATTCTAACTTTCAATTCCTCAATTAATTCATTTTTCCGATTCTCCCAAAAGTACAAAGCTCCTTTGTAAGTTAATCTTTTTAAATTGCAACATAGTAAAGCTGAATCATATTCAGTTGACCTGTATGGGTATGCAACAACCTGCTTACTTTCTGATTCAACATCAACTTTAATCATTTTAAGGTTACGATTATAATTTTTGAAATTGCTAGGGTTACCTAAACTTTTCAAGTGTTCATTTTTACTCATTGCTCTGAGGTTATCAATATTATTATTAAGAGGATTACCATCAATATGACGTACAATTTCAGGTTCATATCCTTTATAAGCTATAAATACTAACCTAGCAACATTCCTTCTGAACCTTATACCTTCAAAATTCAAATTTACTATGACGGAATTCTCTTTAGATACTCTTGGTTTTATAAATTTATTACTTATATAGGACCAAACTCTCCCTTCTCTAGTCACAGCATAGTTAGGATAGTCTGGAATTTGTTTCATTTCCATAATTCCCACCTTAAAACTGATATTTTGTCTGCTCTGGTTGAGCTGGTTGTGTTTCTATTACAGCCGATCGTTCAGTTTCTTCACTGTAACCATCAGAGATGATAATTGAGCACTCATCACCAGTTGAAACCCTTGTGGCAATCGCTTGTAATTGCTCTTGTTCGAGCCATTGACCAAACTCTTTTAAGGTGTCTAAGTCCATCTGTTCTAACTTATCAATCAAGATGAAACCACATTCTGGATTAAGTTTGCGAACAATTGCGGTTGAAACTTTAAGTTGTTCAGCTCCAGACATGTTGTCCCAGCGTTGTCCTTTGTAGAGAAGTTCTCCTTCTGCTACTGACAGACCAGGCAAAGGTAAATCTGCATCTTCTAACAACTGATTTTTATCTAAACGAATACGATCAATTTGAGCGCTCAAGTTATCATATTTTTCTTTTTCAATTTGAGCATCTTGTTCGGCTTTGTCTTTGTCAAGATTGGCACGGACTTTGCGATTGATTTCTTCGGTATTGCTGATACTGTACTCAAGTTGCTCAGTTGATTCATCATGTAAATCAAGTGCATCTTTTTCAACAATTTCAAGTTGTTGGTCAACTTTGGCTTTTTCTTCAATAAGTCGAGCAATTTCAGAATCAAGTTGGGCTTGACTTTGTAATTGCTCGACTTATTGAAGAAAAAGCCAAAGTTGACCAAC
>ERZ772786.365-NODE-365-length-18796-cov-4.435676_pt1 | contig 18796 bp, 20 predicted proteins | sample MGYA00511473_ERZ772786 | MGnify/ENA primary metagenome ERZ772786 (study PRJEB29015, sample SAMEA2738025) | human oral metagenome | biome: human oral; feature: human-associated habitat; material: saliva | place: China | collected 2252 ...
TTACCGAACTGCCGGGGAAGCAGGAGAAAGGAGACATGAGAATGTCAGAATTTAAACCAATCACTACACAAGAAGAATTTGATGCTGCTATTAAGGGGCGCTTATCTCGAGAGAAAGAGAAGTATGGCGACTATGATCAGCTCAAGTCTCGTATTGCAGAATTGGAAGAAGAAAATGTTGGCTTGAAGTCAACAATTGAAGCTAGTAATCAAAGTAAGGCAGATGATGACAAGCAACTTGAAGATTTGCAGAATCAAATCGCTGGTTATGAGACGGCTAGTCTGCGAACTCGCATTGCATTAAAACATGGGCTACCTTACGACCTTGCAGATCGTTTGCAGGGAAATGATGAAGAAAGCTTTGAAGCGGATGCAGAGCGTTTGGCTGGATTTATCAAACCAGCAACTAAAGTAGCGCCTGTTAGATCAACAGAACCTGTTTTAGAAAAAACAGAAAATACATTGTATAAAAACCTAATTCAAGGTTTAGAGATTGAAGAATAAAGGAGAAATCATATGACAGATCAACTATCAAGAGGAACATTATTTGACCCAATGCTTGTGACAGATCTTATCAACAAAGTTAAGGGGCACAGCTCACTTGCTAAATTATCTAATCAACAAGCGATTCCTTTCAATGGATTGAAAGAATTTACATTCTCGTTAGATGCTGATGTTGACATCGTTGCAGAAAACGGTAAGAAAATGCATGGTGGTGCAAGTCTAGAACCAGTAACTATTGTACCTATCAAAATCGAGTATGGTGCTCGTGTATCTGATGAGTTCATTTATGCATCAGATGAAGCTAAAATTGACATTTTGAAGTCATTTAATGAAGGGTTTGCTAATAAAGTAGCTCGTGGTATTGATATCATGGCCTTCCATGGTGTAAATCCACGTACTAAACAAGAATCCTCTGTTATTGGGGATAACTGTTTTGACAAGGCAGTTACTCAGACAGTTAACTTTACAACAAGTGATCCAGATACTAATGTTGAAGATGCAGTAAAAATGATTCAAGGAGCTAATAATATCGTTAGCGGTATGGCTATTGACACTGCATTTGCAAGTGCACTAGCTAGTATGAAGAACTCAGCTAATGAGCGCCTATACCCTGAATTGGCATGGGGAGCAAATCCAGGGGCCATCAATGGTCTACCTGTAGATGTGAATACTACAGTTGGTCTTAATGTTGGAACCAACAAGGATGTTGCTATTGTTGGTGACTTTGCTAACATGGTTAAATGGGGATATGCTAAGCAGATTCCACTAGAAGTCATTCAATATGGTGATCCAGACAATTCTGGAAAAGACTTGAAAGGTTATAATCAAGTATATCTTCGTTCAGAAATCTATCTCGGATGGGGAATTTTGGACAAAAATAGCTTTGCTCGTGTTGTGAAAGCGGGGTAGTATATGGAATACATTAATGTAAAAACAGGGACCACTATCGTTACTGAAAATGAAATTAGTGGAGGTGATTGGGTTCCGATTGGAGAATACAAGCCCTTGGACTCATTAACTAACGCAGCATTGAAAGAAATCCTTGATGACAAAGGGATTACTTATGATAGCCGTGCAACGAAAACAGAATTGATTTCACTAATTGAACAAACTAATACTGATGCCCAGTAGTGGTTTAATTGGAGGTAGAAATGGAAAACTTTGCAACAGTAGAAGATGTTCAAACATTGTGGAGAACATTGAAATTCGATGAGAAAGAACGAGCCGAAGCACTGTTGGAAGTTGTTTCTCATTCTCTTCGTGTTGAAGCTAAAAAAGTTGGCAAGGATTTAGATGGGTTAGTAAATACTGATCCATCTTTTGCCATGGTTGTTAAGTCCGTCACGGTTGATGTGGTAGCTCGCACGTTGATGACCTCAACTGATCAGGAACCAATGACTCAAGTGGCTGAGTCCGCTTTAGGTTATTCCTTCAGTGGTTCTTATCTAGTGCCTGGCGGTGGTCTCTTTATCAAAGATTCAGAATTGAAACGTCTAGGTCTCAAAAAACAAAGATATGGGGTGATTGATATCTATGGGACGGATTAAAGGAATTACTGTAACTTTGATTGGGAAAACTAAGACTGGAAAGGATGACTTTGGGCATCCAATCTACGAGAATTCTGAAATTCAAGTAGATAATGTCCTGGTTGTTCCAGCTTCGACAGAAGATGTCACTACTCAGCTTAGTTTGACCGGGAAGAAGGCTTCTTATACGCTAGGCATCCCAAAAGGCGATCAGAACGAGTGGAAAGACCGTGAGGTTCGTTTCTTTGGGCGCAAGTGGCGCACGATTGGCATTCCTTTAGAAGGCATTGAAGCCATGATGCCTCTGGAATGGAATAAGAAAGTGATGGTTGAAGCGTATGAGTAATTTCAATGTCAAGCTTATCGGTGCGGGTGTAGGAGCTCTTTTGAAATCAAAAGAGATTCAGGACATTCTGAACAAAGAAGCAACAGTCATTAAAAAAAGATGTGGCCCTGGTTATGAACAAGATAGCCACGTTGGTAAGACAAGAGCCAATGCTATGGTTTATCCAGCTACGCGAAAAGCGAAAAGAGATAATTTGAAAAATAACACTTTGTTGAAGGCGGTACATAAATGATTGAAATTATTATCAAGAAATATCTTGACGGTCATTTAGATGTACCGTCATTTTTTGAGCATGAAGCTGAAGCTCCCGATAGCTTTGTCATTATTCAAAAAACTGGTGGTAAGGAGCGAAATTACTCTGGTAGTGCAACCTTTGCTTTCCAAAGTTATGGCCCAACTATGCAGAAGGCTGCAGAGCTCAATGTGAAAGTCAAAAAAGCTGTAAAGGGATTGATTGAATTAGATGAAATCTGTGGTGTCCACCTGAACAGTGATTATAATTTTACGGATACCGAAACAAAACAATATCGATATCAAGCCGTTTTTGATATTAATTATTTTTAAAAAGGAGAAATTAAATGGCAAAAGAATCAAACGTAACGACTGCTAAACCTAAAATCGGAGGAGCAGTTTATTCTGCACCTCTTGGAACAGCATTACCTACAGATGCAACAACAGAACTAGATGCAGCTTTTAAAGCGCTGGGATATATTTCAGAAGATGGTATGACCAACAGTAACTCTCCGGAATCTGAAAATATTAAAGCATGGGGTGGTGTTATTGTAAGTTCAGTTCAAAAAGAAAAACCAGACACATTCAAATATATGCTTATTGAAGCATTGAATTTAGATGTTTTGAAGGAAGTTTATGGATCAGATAATGTATCTGGGGATTTGGCATCAGGAATTACAATTAAGGCAAATTCAAAAGAATTGCCACATCACTGCCTTGTAATTGAAACAGTTCTAAAAGGTGGTGTACTTAAACGTATTGTTATCCCTTCAGGAAAAGTAACTGCCATCGATGAAATCACATATAACGATGGAAGTGTTCTCGGATACGGTACAACAGTAACTGCCTTCCCTAACGCTACTGATGACACGCATTATGAATACATCAAAGGAGCTTAACTATGTCAAAACAAAATCGCAAAAAGAAAAATAAAGAAGCTGCCCCACAGATTAAAACAATCCGTGGGGTGACTTCGACTGGATTTGCTTTTGAAATCACAAAAGAGCGCTTGGAAAACTATGAGTTGCTTGAAGCTATTGCAGAAGTAGATACCAATCCAGCAGTTTTACCAAAAGTTGTCAAACTTATGCTTGGTAACAAGTCGGAAGATTTGAAAGATCATGTTCGGACTGCTGATGGAATTGTTCCTTTGGATAAAATGGGTTCAGAAATTAGTGAGATTTTCACAAGTAAGGACCAATTAAAAAAATAGCGCTCCTTGCTAGAATGATTCAAATAGACGAAGATTCTCTTATTTGTGATTTAGCTGAAACCTATGGAATTTTTGACTACAGACAGCTACCTGCTAGCCAGGTGGCTGTCTTTGCTTTTGGTTTAAAGGATGATTCTCGTATCAAACTAGCAATAAGCAATAGTAAAGTGTCCTTTGACACTCTTTTGCTTGCAAGTGTACTAGATAGATTGTCTGCGCTTGTATGGTTTAAAACAACAGATGGTCAAAAAGGGATCAATAAACCAATAATGATTGCACAAGAATTAACAGGAAGAACTAAAGCTAAAGAAAGTAATGAGATGATCTTTGATTCTGGTAAGGACTTTGAAGAGTATCGTCAGCAAATTCTAGAAAAGATAGGAGGTGAGGATTAGTGGCGACAGAAATAGCACAGGCTTATGTACAATTGATACCATCAGCAAGAGGTATTACTGGGAAAATCCAATCACTTCTCAATCCTGAAGCTAGCGCAGCAGGACAAAGTGCTGGACAGTCATTGGGGTCTAGTCTTGTTAGCGTTATGACGAAAGTTATTGCAGCAGCTGGAATTGGAAAAGCATTTAGCGCCGCTTTAAATGAGGGAGCATCACTTCAGCAATCGCTTGGTGGTATTGAAACATTATTTAAAGACTCAGCTGATAAGGTCAAAGGATTTGCAAACGAGGCTTATAAGACAACAGGTCTATCAGCGAATGCCTATATGGAAAACGTAACAGGCTTTTCAGCTAGCCTCTTGCAATCTCTTGGTGGAGATACTGATAAAGCTGCAGAAACAGCTAACATGGCCATGATTGATATGTCAGATAATGCTAATAAGATGGGAACATCAATGGAAAGCATTCAGATGGCATATCAAGGATTTGCTAAACAGAACTACACTATGCTTGACAACTTGAAGCTCGGTTATGGTGGTACAAAACAAGAAATGCAACGGTTATTAGCTGATGCAGAAAAACTGACGGGTGTTAAGTATGACATTAACAACCTTTCAGATGTTTATAATGCCATTCATGCTATCCAAGAAAATCTCGACATCACTGGTACAACTGCTAAAGAGGCGGCATCTACTTTTAGTGGTTCTTTTGAATCTATGAAAGCAGCTGCTCAGAATGTACTTGGGAAGTTAGCATTGGGAGAGAATATTCTGCCATCTTTACAAGCTTTAGCAGAAACAACCTCTACCTTTCTCTTCGATAATTTTTTCCCAATGGTTGGGAATATTTTATCTGGCCTTGGCTTGGTTTTGACTGAAGGGATTAGCCAGATTGCTTCTCAGCTTTTTGGGGATACCTTTGGAAGTGCAGTCTATGACCAATTGTCTCGTGTGACAGGAATTTTTCAAACCTTCTTTGATATGATCTTTGGGTCATTGAGCAAGCAAGATAACATTGATATCCTGACCATGCTTGGATTTAGCGAGGGAGCTGCTAATCAAATTGTCAACATCGCAGACAATATCCGAGTAACTTTTGAGAATATCGGGGTTGTTGCTGGTAATGTTGCAAGTATTGTTGTTGATTTCGTTGGAGATCTGTTAGGAATTAAAGACGGAGAGCAGGGAGTGAATTTGCTAGGCATTGCCTTTGAAAGTATCACAGGTTTTATCAGAGACGCCTCTGAAAGTCTTAGTAATTTTACCTCTTGGTTAAAAGATTCCCCTCTTGCGTTAGATGCTTTAAAATCAGCAGTTGTTGGCATTACTAGTGCATGGGCTGGATACAAAGCAGTAATGACTGTAATAAAAGGAATAGAAGCAATCAGAAATGCCACTCTAGCTATCACAAATGGTTTAATGTTAGCTCAATTCGTAAGAACCGGTGCACTCACTGCCGCAGAGGCGGCGAATGCGGCGGCTACTATGGGAGCAAGTGGAGCGTTTAGTATTTTCAATGCAGTTTTAGCTGCAAATCCAATTGGTCTGATAGTAACGGCAGTTGCTGCATTGGTTGCTGCTCTGATATGGTTTTTCACACAAACAGAAACCGGACAGCAAATTTGGTCATCTTTTGTAGATTGGATCAAACAGGCTTGGCAGGGAATTGCTGATTTCTTTGTAAATCTTTGGTCTGGTATCTCTGAAGGTGCTAGCACATTGTGGGATGGAGTTGTTGCGGCCTGGACTGCTTACGTTGAGACAGTAAAGGCGGTGTGGGGTGCTATTGGGACATTCTTTTCTGACTTATGGACAGGCATTCAAGAATTTGCATCCGTAGCATGGACAGCTATCACATCAACAGTGATGGCTATTATTCAACCGTTCATAGATGGATTCATGAATATTTGGAGCAATATTTCAGATGGTCTTACTCAAATTTGGGAAGGGATTAAAATGATTTTTCAAGGTGCTTGGGAGTTCATCAAATCCATTTTCTTGGGCGCTGTTCTAATCATCATTGACCTTGTGACCGGAAACTTTAACCAGCTAGGAACTGATCTTTCTCTTATTTGGGAAGGAATCAAAAATGGAATTTCTATGATTTGGGAGGGTATTAAAACATACTTCTCTGGAGTCGTGGATGTTATCGTTGGATATGCTACCGGTGTGTTCGAGAACTTCTCTAATGTTCTTAGTACAATTTGGGAATTTATTAAAACGGCTGCGTCTATGGCCTGGGAATGGATAAAATCTACAGTATCGAATCTAATTACTGGATTGATTCAAGGTGCTCAAAACTTATGGAATAACTTTGTAAATTTCTTATCCAGTCTATGGGAAAACATCAAATCAACAGCGAGCGCAGCATGGGCCGGACTAAAATCACTTGTACTTGGTTTCATCAATGGCCTTGTATCTGGAGCACAGAACGCTTGGAACACTATGTCTAATGCTGTGTCTAGTCTTGTAAGTAATGTTACTGGATTCTTCAATCAATTGTGGAATATTGATTTGTATAGTGCAGGTCAAGCAATCTTGCAAGGTTTCTTGAATGGTCTAAAATCCATGTGGTCTTCTGTAACTAACTTTGTCGGTGGAATCGCAAGTTGGATTCGTGACCACAAAGGGCCAATTGAATACGACCGTAAACTCTTGATCCCTGCCGGTACTGCAATTATGAAAGGGTTAGACCAAGGATTGCAAGACCAATTTAAGGATGTCAAACAAACGGTTGGAGGAATGGCTGATGAAATTTCAGATGTATTTTCAGGAGACAGTCTGGATCTGAACTCATCTGCGTCCGTGACCAAAAGTCTTGAGGCACAGTTGGCTATGCCATCAGCCCAATTTGAAGCACATGAAAGTAAAACCGTGTCTGAGATAGCGATTCTGAGAGCAAGTATGGAAAGAATCCTTACTGCTATCCTTGAAAAATCGTCAGATATCTACCTAGACAATGACATTATTTCTATGAAAACGTATGAACAACACGGTGCAATATATGCAAGGGAGGGAATTTAATGGATTATATGATCATCAATGGTTTTAATACATCAACCCTTCCTGGTTGTGTTGTGACTGACTTTGGAAAGGTGGAGGTCGCTAAGCCAAAAGGAGAGAAGGCTAACCTTTATGGAGTCAATGGTAGTTACCGTGTGTTAGACGGTTCTTTCGACAGTTACGAAAGGACCTTCACTCTCCACGTTAAAAAAATGGTTGAGATTTCAAGTATTCTTGATAAATTTCAATCGAATGATAATATTTTGGAATTTAGCTATCAGCTAGGTTCGCTATTCTATGCAAACTTAATTACTGCTAGTTTTGAACCTTTTGGAAATCATGCTTGGAAGTTAGAAATCAAGTTAGACATGCAGCCGTTCAGATATCCAAAGAATATCGCACCAGTCGTATTAACAAGCGCTGGAACGATTGATAATATCGGTACGGTCTATTCAGAGCCTGTCATTGAAATTGAGGGTAATGGAGATGTATCGCTTACTATTGGACGTAAAACTATGCATTTGTCAATCATTGGTAAGGCTACGATAGACTGTAGACAAGGAAAACAAAATATCTTCAATGCCAATGGGTCAGTGCAGAACACTCTCAGAAAGCGTGGTGGATTCTTTGAAATTCCTGTTGGTCGCAGTGGTGTGACTTATACTGGTAATGTACGTAAGGTGACTATTCGCCCTAATTGGAGGTATCTAGTATGATTTATTTAACAGAAGGGAATATCCCTCTTAATGCAGCATACGATGATAACATCACACAAGAAGCGAATAGCACCTATCAATTAACATTCAGATTTCCAACTAACAATGTGTTATGGCAACGACTAAGAGAAGAAACATTCTTGACTGCTGATGATCTACACGGTGAGCAAGATTTTGTGATTTTTGAGGTTGAGAAAAAGCACGGCTATATCCAAGTTTATGCGAACCAAGAATTTACTCTCTTGAATAACTATGTGGTCAATCCTATCTCATTGGACAGACAGACCGGTTCAACTGCATTAAGTCAATTTGCTGGAAGTATCACTCGTGAGAATCCATTCTCATTCTTTTCTGATATTGAAGATAGACATACCTTTAATATCGGTTCTAAGAATGCCATGGAAGCATTCGCGAAAGATAAGCACTCTATCATTGGTCAATGGGGTGGTGATTTAGTCAGACATGGTTATCAGGTACGGTTATTAAAAAATGGCGGTTCAGAGAATGAATCGCTTTTTATGTATAAGAAAAACCTGTCTAGCTATCAGCACAAGACCTCTACTAAGTCTTTGAAGACTCGCATTACCTTCATCACAACCGTCCGTGGGGAGGGTGAAAAAGCAGTCGATAAGCACTATAAGGTTGTGGTTGATAGTCCACTGATTAACAAATACAGTCAGATTTATGAAGATGTTGTAGAAGTCAACGACCAAGACGTAAAGGATGAGGCAAGCCTTAGAGAATATGGCAAGCAGTATTTCAGAACTAGTCTATGTGACTTGATGGAAGATAGCTTTGAGATTGATGTAGTCGGTCAGAGTGATGTACCTGTTCAAATGTTTGATGTGGTAGGTATCTACCACGAAACATTCGATTTGGATGTAAGAAAAAAAATCACCAAATATACTTACTCACCAATGGCTAAGAAACTGAAGTCTATCGGTTTTGGTGAATTTAAATCTGGTCTTGCAAATGCGATCGGCAATATCGTGAGTGATGCAGTTAAAGGCGAAACTCAACAGCTTCAAGGTAATTTTGAACAGCAATTAGTAAGAGAGCTTAAAAACGCTGACCTTGCTTTTGAGCGTAAAAAAGAAGAGTTAACCAATCAATTCACGGATGAAGTGAACGCTATCAACGCCAAGGCAGAAGAAAACAAGCGTGCTTTGTCAGACGAAATCAACAGACGATTTCAGGAGTTCAACCCATCAGGATTTGAAGAAGCTAAATCAAAAGCAGAAGAAGCTCTACGAAAAGTTGGGGCAAACGCTGACCTAATTGAAGAAGCGAAGAGAATTGCTACTGACAATGCTAGGGATTTAAATGCCTTTAAGACTTCGACTCAGAAGGAACGTGAGAAGTTATCAGATGAACTGAAGCGCTATTCTCGAGAAGAGACGACTAATCAGATAATCGCTATTCGTGAACGTATTTCAAGCGATTATGTTGCCAAAAGCACCTTCACAGAAAACGTCGAAGGCACAAGACAACGTTTTGAAGCACTCACAAGAGATAACGAAGCTAAACTTGCAGAATACAAGCAAGGAATAGACGGACGAATTGCCGACATAACAAGCCAAGTCTCTGGTAAGGTCAATGAAGTAGACTTCCAACGTGTGAGAGAAACAAGTCAGCTTTATGAGCGTATCTTGGGTAGGGCGGATTCAAATATTGCTTCAAACATTGCCCGTATGGCCTTGACCTCTGAATTGTTCGAGGTCGAAGTAGGCAAGAGATTTAGTAATCTGACAAATCTGTTTTACGCTCCGACTAAAATTCCAAAGTATATTTCATCAGTCGCAACAGATAAACACTTGGAGCGTGTCAGTTGGGGTGATCATGACGGGATTAGAATTAACTATACGGACTCAATGTCTGGCTGGCTAGGAGTTCGGTTCCCTTTAACAAAGAAATTTGTTAAACAAGGAGAAAGCCTTGGTTATCGCATTGAGATTGCAGTTGACAAGGTACCACGAGACGGTAGAGTTTTGATTCAGTTGCTAGATAATACAACAAGTTTGGGAATGTACTATAACTCTCAAATTACACTTACCAAAACAGGTAACCAGGTGTTCACAGGATATTTAGACATTCCCTATACTGGCGAGCTGAACGAGTATTCACTTAGATTCACTCTCACAAGTCCAGGGAACATTGTCATTCATAAACCTATGATTATCGATAAGCGCTTAATTCCTGAAGAATTTGTAGACAGCACTGACTATAACAATGAGTATAACCGTGTGACTATGTCCTTGCTACAGGATAGTTTTGCTATCAAGGCTTTGAATAGCGCAGGAGATATTATTGCTGGAATTAACGTTGGCGCTAATGGTAACAACCGTATTATTGGTAGAGCTACGCATATTACTGGAGAGACCTTAATTGATAATGCGGTTATTAAATCAGCTATGATTGACAAGCTGAAGACCGCTAACTTTGAAGCTGGTTCAGTAACTACCCAAATTTTGGGAGCTGAAGCAGTCACAGCAGACAAGGTTAAATTTGATACCGCATTCATTCAGATGTTAGTATCACAACAAGCATTCATTAAAGAGTTGTTTGCTCAAAGAGCGACAATTACTCGAATCCAGTCTATCGACTTCACAGGCGAGCATATTCGAGGTGGGCGCATTTCGTCCATCAACGGAAGCACAACCTTTAATTTGCAAGATGGTTGGCTTGAAATGAATGCTCACGGTGTAGGTATTAAAAATGCATTTCCTAACCGTCCATTACAATCCCTTGTTTTTGGTCAAGGTAATATAATTGATGAAGGTAGTTCAGAAAGAATACCTGGCGCATACATCGGTCTGTTGAGTAGCCGTAACGGTTTAACAGATAGAGATTATACAGCTGCTGGTTTGCAAATTTGGAACGGGAGAAAAGGCGGTATTGTTCATTCATTCGTTAATTTGTACGGCAAGAAAATTGAATTTAGGCAGCACGGGGGCGACGACTCCCCTCTTGTAACGTTAGATATGACTAAAAAAGAACTAATCGGACTCGAGAATATCATGATCAAAAATAATTACCTTAGCAACATATTAGACAATATTTTCGATAATTTCAGAAACATTTGGGATAAAGGGGGTACTTACAGTCGTGGGTATCACCCAAATTGGAGATAAAAATATAAGGGTAGAACATGAACATATCAGAAAAAGTAATTCAAAACCTAGGCATTCAATTAACGAATAAGACAATCGACGAGGCTTTTAGCCTCGCTGAACGTGATGAAGCACAAGAACAATTCAAGCAAATTCACGCTCAACTTGAAAAAATCAACAAAGTATTACAGTCAAATGAAGAGTTAAAAGCTCTATTTGACAAAGTAGCAGAAGAATTAGATAAACCACAGGAGGAAGCATAATTTTATGACATTTAAAGTAGTAAACAAATATTACGATAATAACCGCACATTCGTAGCCATTCGACAAGAGGCACCATACACGGCATTTGACCGTGTTTTGATTGGTAACCGTGTGAATGACTCAGACGAGGAATTGATTACAGCAGTTCTTGGTCAGGTAGCTACTGAATTAAATCCTGCTGAAGGTGTGAAGAAACTTCAGGAAGATTTACAAACACAGGCTCAAGAATATGAAACCAAGTTAGCTGAGAAAGATGCTAAGATTGCAGAAGTCAAAGCAGTTGCTGACTGGGCAGTTCTAGCTCGTGTGACAGATGTAGACAATCCGCTAGACCCTACATTGTTTAAGCGTGGTCTTGAACTGGTAGATCTTGGTCAAACTGGTAAGACTTACCAACCACAAGAGATTTTCGCTCTTGAAAATCCGAACCATGTTGAGAAATTCCAAGAAGGGAAACGTGTCATGGTTCAAGTGAACGAAGCGTTTACTTATCAAGGTCAAACGCTTGAAGAACTTGCAAGCCTTGAGCAAAACGGTAAACTTGGTATTTGGAAGTGGACAGAACCGAAAAAAGAAGAACCATCTAACGAGCTAAATACTCAGCCTGTTCAATAAGAGGTAGTCTATGCAAGATTTAGCGTTTCATGAATTATTAGAACACCTCAAAAACCTATCTTATAGTCCTTACATCCATTTCTTTTTTTGGTTGATGGTACTAGACATTATTACAGGCTATATTAAAGCGTTTAAAACTAAACGTTTTGATAGCAAAGTAGGAACAATGGGATTGATTAGACATTTCATTGTTTTCGTTGTTATCTTGCTTGTAGCTATGTACGCACGTTCACTTGGTTTTCGTAGTTTTGGGATTGCTTGGACGATGTTCTTTGCTTTCAATTATCTGTTTTCAGTAATTGAAAATTGGGAAATTATCGGTCTTGCTTTCCCTGAATTTTTGAAACCTTACATTAACCAGCTAAAGAAAGATAATGCTAGAAAAATCGGGCAGTTATTGGTTAATATCGACCAAAAAGACAAAGTAGAAGTAGAACTTGAAGTAAAGGAGAAAGACGATGCAACAAATCAATGAAATTTTAATTAATGGCGCCATCAGCATTCTAGTTATCTTGGTAGGTATCGCAGTTAAGGCTGTCAAAGAATACCTAATCCAAAAAGGCGGAGAAAAGACAATCAAGATTGTTGAAATCCTTGCTAAGAATGCTGTCAATGCAGTTGAGCAGGTATCTGCTGAAACTGGATACAAGGGCGAAGAGAAGCTTGAACAAGCACGAACTAAAATCCGTGCAGAGCTTAAAAAATACAATATCAGCATGACTGACAGCGACCTCGATACCTTCGTTGAGTCAGCAGTCAAGCAAATGAATGATGCTTGGTCTGAAAAATAAATTAGAGAACCCTTTGGGGTTCTCTTTCTTTATTAAAAGAAAGGAGGTAGCGTTTGAAGAAGGTTATTGAAAAGAAATTAACTATTTCACCCAACAATAGAGATGTAGATAGGCTTTATCAAGAGTTTTATAGCAAAGATAAAAACAACGCTGAATTTAAATTTACAGTCGATGAGTTAACTGCTACTAAGGTTATCTACTTATTCTATTTCAAAGGCACCAAGCGATACCAAGAAGTAGAAGCAACAATCGAAGGTAATTCGTTTACGGTTCAATTTGATACATCATTGATCACGACAGATGAGTCTGTCATTGGCTACATCTATTTTGAGAAAGTAGAGCAGTCAGCAGATGTATATAGCTTTATGTTTAATGTCCGTGTGAGTGAAATCGACAAGGCTGTTCAAACACCATTCATCGAACAGAAATCAGGGCGAATTGTTAACGTCAAGGATGTTGTAACCAAGGCTGAATTGGACGAACTCTTTGCAAAAATCAAAGAGCAAGGCGGCACGTATGACGATAGCAATATTCGTACCGAAATAAACCATATTTCAGCCGATGTTGAAGCACTAAAGACAAAGACGGATAAAGATACCGTATATGACGATAGCGCCCTTAGAGAGCGTGTAAGGGCGTTAGAAAACAAGCCTAACATTGACACAAGTCAGTTTGCTACTAAGGACGAATTACACAATATCTCACTAACCCCTGGACCAAAAGGAGACAAGGGAGAAACTGGCGAACGTGGTCCACAAGGTGATACTGGCCTTAAAGGAGCGGACGGACTTCAAGGTCCTATTGGACCTCAAGGTTTGCAAGGCGAACGAGGTCAAGACGGACAAGCTGGACCAAGGGGCGAACGTGGGGAACAAGGTCCAATCGGACAAACTGGACCGCAAGGGCCTATTGGTTTAACTGGTCCACAAGGTGCTGACGGCGTGGGTATTCCTCAAAAATTGACCTTGTCTGGGAACACACTCATTCTTTCGGACGGTGGGGGAAGCGTAACGCTACCAAGTCAGACAGCCACAAATACACCTGCTGGACAAGTCAATGAATACGAAATCCACGGTACTGGTATGCCTAATGGGAAAGTAACTGCTCCAGTAGGGACTACTTATGTCGATACCGCTGTAACAAGTGGAGCTCTCAAGTGGATAAAGAGACAAGGAAGCGGAAATCAAGGATGGGAGGTTCTCACAGGCGATACTGGTTGGCGAACTTTAAATATTAAATCTAAACTCGGAAACTCATATCTAAAAGTTCGACGCAAAAATGACACCGTAACATACCAATTCGGTGGACTAAGCTGGGGTTGGTTCGGTGTCATTCGTAGAGGTGGCGTAGGATACGAGGCTCAAGGTAGCGACAGAGAAAGAAACTGCTACATTTTAGGACTTGGTGGTGTTCCTGTTGGTTTTCGCTCTGAAGGGTCTTTAATAGGAAACATTTACAACGATAAAGGTGTCTCCTACGGAACTTGGTATTTAGGCGGTGCTGGAGATAGCAATATGTTGCGGTTCCAGTTTACCGACCCAGTCCCTACGGATAGGGACATCGGAGATATCCGAGTAAGTTCTATTTCTTACCTAACAAGCGAGCCGTGGCCTGAACGCTTGCCATAATGAAAGGAAAAAAACAAATGAAAAAAAACGACTTATTCATCGATGTTTCATCACACAATGGTTATGATATTACAGGTATTTTAGATAGTATGGGTACAACCAATACTATTATTAAAATTTCAGAAAGTACAAGTTATATCAATCCATGTCTATCATCACAAACAGAGCAATCAACCCCTGTTGGATTTTATCATTTTGCTTGGTTTGGTGGAGATTCAGATGAAGCAGAGCGTGAGGCTAGATTCTTTATTGATAACGTACCACAGAAAGTAAAATATCTTGTGTTAGATTATGAAGATCACGCTAGTAGCGATGCTCAAGCTAATACAGATGCTTGTATCAGATTCATGGATGTCATTAAAGATGCTGGATATGAACCAATATACTATAGTTATAAGCCTTTTACACTAAGCAATGTGTACTATGAACAAATTATTGCTAAATACCCTAACAGCTTGTGGATTGCTGGGTATGGTTTAAATGATGGTAACGCTGATTTTGAATACTTCCCATCAATGGAAGGGATCCGCTGGTGGCAATATTCTTCAAATCCATTTGATAAAAATATTGTGTTAATAGATGATGAAGAAACAGAAATTGATTCTGGATGGAAGAAAAACGACACAGGCTACTGGTATGTACGTTCAGACGGTTCTTATCCTAAAGAGCAGTTTGAAAAGATTGACGGAACATGGTACTATTTTGACGGTTCGGGTTATATGCTCGCAGATAAATGGAAGAAACGACCAGATGGGACTTGGTACTACTTTGACAAATCAGGGGAAATGGCTACTGGATGGAAGAAGATTACTGATAAATGGTATTACTTCAAAGACGATGGCGCTATGGTTACTGGCTGGGTTAAATATAAGGAAACATGGTATTTCTTAGACTACCAGAAAGGCGCTATGGTATCTAATGCCTTTGTTAAATCTGAAAAAGGTTGGTACTATCTCAAAGAAGATGGCACACTTGCTGACAAGCCAGAATTCACAGTAGAGCCTGATGGCTTGATTACTACAAAATAAAATAATAGAAAGATTCAAAATTTAATTACACCTAGACCGCTGGCATTCGCTAGCGGTTTTTTTGTTTGTTCTGACAGAAAATATGGTATAATATAGGTAGATAATCTTATATATACCTACTTTTCAAACACTAGCCCCTACTAGTGTTTTTTGTTTGCTCTAAAAAGGGGCAAAAATGTCGTAAACTTCTGTAAAGTGATGTAAAAACAATTATTTTAAAGCTTAAAATATAGCGATTTTATAAGATATAGGAATTTGATGTAAATATATGTAATGGCATTTTTAAAAGTAGATGGATTCTAATAAAAAAGCGAGCAGCTATTAAGTCTGTTCGCTTTTTAGTTATCTTAGACTCTTACTCCATCATCAGTTCGCTCTGTTCTGTCTAATCCTAGGGCAAATTTACGGATGAGAAGGAACTGACCATTTTCCTGTTTTACGAAAGTCAGTACAACTGTCTTAGTATTAGAACCGAGTGAGACATAGGAGATTTTTTTAATCTCATAGTCGCCTGAAGTTGACTCAATTTCAGAATCTGGCTGTCCATGCTTGCTGATAATATCTTTGTAGTTGGAGCCACCTTTTCCTCTGTTTGCAGTATCACCTTCTATCAAAGCATCGAATTGTTCCTTGGTCCAAGTGAAGGAATCGGTATCCTCGTCGTCCTCATCCTCATCGATGCTATTATTTGGTAGCGTTCCAAAATCGTCATCTTCTGTTAAAGAGGTTAAACTTCTGTATGGGTGACGAAAATTTCTAGCCAAGTCGGTAAAAACACCAGAAGGGAGTACTTGCGTTGTCAAAACAAGGAAAATGGATCCAATGCCTAGGGCGGTTCCAATAATCGCCAGTATTTTACGGTTTTGGAGATTGAGGATGATACCAAAAACACCTAGACCTATTGCAATAATAGCAAAGAAAAAAGATAGTACGCTGATAATTGGCAACCAGGATCCGAGAAGTGCAAGGGTTCCCAAGATGATAGCAATGATTCCTAAGATTTTCTCTTCTTTTTGTTTCATTTGTGGCTTTCTCATTTCTAGTCAGGGTGGAATCTTATTCGTGTAAGATAGTGTTTATTATAGATAAAATGAGCCCTAATGTCAATTTTAAATAAAATAGTTCTCATAGGAACTTTTTTCTTGACATCCTATTTGAAAGTGATAAAATAGTTCTCATGAAAACCAATTGGTTCTCTTGAGAACTATTTATATGTAAAAAGGAGCAATTATGGATAAGCCAATGTTAGCTTTTAAACGTTTTGGTCATCAGGTTCACCTTATGGTGCAACAGGAAGCTAAACGTTGTGGTATTGAATTTATGGGCGGACCGCAGGGCCAAGTCATACGATTTTTAGACTATCGTGAGGAGTCTGGACAGGCGGTGTTAATCAAGGATATTGAGCAGGAACTCAATATCACCAAGTCAGTCGCCAGCAATCTAGTGAAGCGTATGGTACAAAATGGTTTGGTGGAATTGGAAGTGAGTCCAAATGACAAGAGAGCCAAGTACGTTCGATTGACGGATAAATCACGCTCTCAGATGAAGCCAATCAAGTCTTTCTTTGATCGAATTGACCGTAGTCTACTTGATGGAATTTCTGAGGAAAAACTAGCTGTTTTTGAAGAAGTCATGGGTCTACTACAGGCTAATGTAGATAAAATGGGAGGTAAGAATGAAGAAACTCGCTAAACGTATCACAGGAAAAGAGTGGGGAATGATTCTCTTGACTGTCCTCTTTACCTGTTTCTCGGTCTATCTAGAGTTAGAAGTACCGACTTACATTTCAGAAATTACAGAACTACTTGGAACTCCAGGTACGCAGTTGGACGCACTTTGGTCACCAGCCATTAAGATGATAGGCTTGTCTCTACTTGCTTTTCTCTCATCCGTTACTGTTGGATTTTTTGCCGCTCGCGTTGCAGCGTCTTACACAACTCATTTACGAAGTGATATTTTTAATCGTGTTCTAGATTTCTCGCAGACAGAGATCAAACGTTTTTCAATCCCAAGTCTCTTGACTCGGACGACTAATGATATCACACAGGTTCAGATGCTTTTTACCATGGGGCTCCAAGTGGTCACTCGTGGTCCTATTATGGCTATCTGGGCCATTGGAAAAATCCTTGGGAAGTCTGAGTACTGGCTCTGGGCAGTAGTGGTTGCTGTTATCGTCAATGTTCTGATGACAACAGTTCTCATGACGCTTGCCTTTCCAAAACAATCTGTCATCCAAAAATTGACAGATAAACTCAATAGTATCACTCGTGAAAGTTTGACAGGGATTCGAGTGGTTCGTGCTTACAATGCTGAAGATTATCAAGATGAAAAATTCGAAGCAGCCAATGAGGAAGTCACTCGTCTCAATCTCTTTGTCAATCGATTGATGGCTATTATGAATCCTATTATGATGGCGATTTCGAGCGGTTTGAGTCTAGCCATTTACTGGATTGGTGCCTATATCATCAATGATGCTAGCCTGACAGACCGTCTACCACTCTTTAGTGATATGGTGGTCTTCATGTCTTATGCCATGCAGGTCGTGATGGGCTTCTTGCTCATGGGTGCTCTCTTTATCGTCCTTCCTCGTACCTTGGTTTCTGCAGGGCGTATCAATCAAGTGCTAGACCTTTATTCCTCTATCGAAAATCCTAGTCAAGCTCAAACTGCAGATTCTTCTGTGAAAGGTCAAGTGGAATACCGCGATGTAACCTTCCGCTACTCTAAAAACTCAGAAGCAGTTGCGGAACATGTCAGCTTCAAGGCAGAGGCAGGACAAACTATTGCTTTTATTGGTTCAACTGGTTCAGGGAAATCCACTTTGGTCAACCTTTTGCCTCGTTTTTATGATGTTTCAGATGGAGAAATTCTAGTCGACGGTGTCAATGTGAAAGATTACGACTTGGAAGATTTGCGGAATAAAGTTGGCTATATCCCTCAAAAAGCTGTGCTTTTTTCTGGAGATGTTAAGGGCAATCTCAACTTTGGTAAGAGTCAAGAAACGCCACTAAGTGAGACGGCCATGTGGCAAGCTCTGGAATTGGCTCAATCTAAAAACTTTATAGAGGATAAGGAAGCGGGTCTTTCATCAGAAGTGGCTCAAGGTGGGACTAACTTCTCAGGTGGACAGAGACAACGTTTGGCCATTGCACGCGCCTTGGCTCGTAAGCCAGAGATTCTCATTTTTGATGATTCATTCTCAGCCTTGGACTACAAGACAGACCGTATCTTGCGCCAAGAATTAGCTGAAAAAACACAATCCATGACTAAGTTAATCGTTGCTCAACGTATCTCAACTATCATGGATGCAGACCTGATCTTAGTTTTGGATCAGGGTAAAGTCGTGGGACAAGGCACCCACAAAGAACTTCTAGCAAGCAATGAAGTTTACCAAGAAATTGCCTATTCACAACTATCGAAGGAGGAAT
>ERZ772786.371-NODE-371-length-18640-cov-6.539198_pt1 | contig 18640 bp, 15 predicted proteins | sample MGYA00511473_ERZ772786 | MGnify/ENA primary metagenome ERZ772786 (study PRJEB29015, sample SAMEA2738025) | human oral metagenome | biome: human oral; feature: human-associated habitat; material: saliva | place: China | collected 2252 ...
CTATTCAGGGTGCTATCCTTAACAAGGAGAGCGGTGTAGGCGACATCGTATTGCTTGACGTAACTCCATTGACCCTCGGTATTGAGACAATGGGTGGAGTGATGACAAAGCTTATCGATGCTAACTCTACCATTCCTTGCAAGAAGAGTGAGGTGTTCTCTACCGCAGCTGATAACCAGACAGAGGTTACTATCCACGTTCTGCAGGGTGAGCGTCCAATGGCAGCACAGAACAAGTCTATCGGTCAGTTCAACTTGACAGGTATTGCTCCAGCTCGCCGTGGTGTTCCACAGATTGAGGTAACATTCGACATCGATGCCAACGGTATCCTTAACGTATCAGCTAAGGACAAGGCAACAGGTAAGGAGCAGAGCATCCGCATCGAGGCTTCAAGTGGTTTGAGCGAGGATGAAATTAACCGTATGAAGGCTGAAGCTGAACAGAATGCAGCAGCCGACAAGGCAGAGCGTGAGAAGATTGACAAGCTGAACCAGGCTGACTCAATGATCTTCACCACCGAGAACTTCTTAAAGGATAACGGTGACAAGGTTCCAGCCGACCAGAAGTCAGGCATCGAGTCTGCTCTCCAGCAGCTCCGTGACGCTCACAAGTCAGCCGACGTTGCAGCCATCGACACAGCTATCAACAACCTCAACACCGTTATGCAGGCAGCCAGCCAACAAATGTATCAAGGTGCAGGCGCAGATGCAGGTCAGCAGGCACAGCAAGAGCAGCCAAAGCAGGACGAAACAATTCAAGACGCAGACTTTGAGGAAGTGAAGTAAAAGTGCTAACAAACGCTAATCAAAAATAAGCAAATCCCAGTAACATAACAAGTTGCTGGGATTTTTGTTTCTTAATAATGATTAATTCTTATCGGTTTTAATCGTTTTTGTGCTTATATTTGTACCATATTTGTGCCGCGACTTAATGGGAGATAAAGTGCGACTTAATTTAAAAGATAGATTGATAATCAAATAGATACAAATAGTATGGCAAGTGCAAAATTTCAAATAGAGCGGAAATGCGAAATTTGTGGTAAATCTTTTATTGCAAAGACGCTTACCTCCAGATATTGCTCTAAGAACTGTTCTCAAGCAGCATACAAACAAAGAAAAAAGGAAGAGCTTTTAGATGCATTGAAAAGAGAAAAGGCTATGAGAGTTCCGAAGAACCAGCCCTATCTATCAATAGCTGATGCAACTGCATTATTTGATATTGGACGAGATTCCCTTTATCGCTTAATCAGGAATAAACAAGTCCGTTCTTATAACCTCGGACTAAGGATGATACGTATTTGCAAAGCTGATTTACAAGAACGTTTTAATCTACGTCCTTACGATGAAAGAAGAAAAGAAAAACAATCGGAAGTAAAGACTTATCGGCTTGAGCCTGAAGATTGTTATACGATTGGAGAAATAGCTAAGAAGTTTGGTATCCATGATAGTACTGTATATCTGCATATTCGCAAATATTCTATTCCAACAAGACAGATTGGTAATTACGTCTATGCGCCAAAATCAGAGATAGACAATTTGTATAAACACTAACCCGCGACATACAATGAGAAAGGAACTTGATAACACAAAGGCAACAGTACGATTGCGAAAGAGTGCCTATCGAAAAGAATGGTACTTGTATATAGAAAGCTATCCTGTGAGAGTAGCAGGAAAAGATTCTCCACAAAGAGTGCGTGAGTATCTAAACAGAACAATCACTACTCCTATTTGGGATAAAAGCAGAACTGCTCGTACAACCGAAGCAACCCAAACATTCAAACCTAAACGAGATTTGAACGGAATTATCTTGTGCAAAAGTGAGATAGACCAAGAGGCCTGTATTTATGCAGATAGTGTTAGAAAACTACGGCAGCGTGAATATGATAATGCAAGCTTGTATAGTGACACAGAAACAGCACAAGCAGAGCAGAAAGAGCGGTTGCAACAAAATTTCATCAAGTACTTTGATAAAGTGGCAGACAAGCGACACCGTAATAGTTCCCTTTCAATTCAAACAAACTGGGAAAGAGTACATGTTTTATTGAAAATGTTTGCTGGAGATACCCTTCTCTTTTCACAGATAGATAATAGATTGGCAGAAGATTTCAAGTTTTTCTTGTTATCCGCTCCTTGTGGTGGAAGTAAAAAAGGGACAATATCACGAAACACAGCTTCTACATATTTTTCTATTTTTAAGGCTGCACTCAAACAAGCATTCATAGACGGATATTTGACCATAGATTTATCAGCAAAAATCAAAGGCATACAGGAACAAGAATCCCGAAGGGAATACTTAACTCTTGATGAACTGAATAAGTTAGCTAATACTCCTTGTGAACGTGATGTACTTAAACGAGCTGCACTATTCTCAGCTCTGACAGGACTAAGACATTGCGATATTCAAAAACTAAAATGGGATGAAATAGCCATAGAAGGAAACCAAGCTAAACTTCTCTTTACTCAGAAAAAGACAAAAGGGGTGGAGTATATGCCTATTTCGGAGCAGGCTTTTAAACTTTGCGGGGAACCAAGACAACCAGAACAACTTGTTTTTGAAGGCTTACCAAATCCTTCTTGGATTTCTCGTCCATTAAGGGCATGGATTGAAAAAGCTGGTATTCAGAAGCACCTCAGCTTTCATTGTTTTAGGCACACATTTGCTACCCTTCAACTTGCAAACGGAACAGACATCTATACTGTAAGCAAGATGCTTGGGCATACAAATGTCAAAACAACTCAAGTATATGCAAAGGTTGTCGATGAAAAGAAAAATAAAGCAGCTAATGCTATTCAAATAGATATTGAAAATGATAAAACTTAATTCGACAACATAATATGAATACCAAATATTTTGAACATATTGTAGTATATCTGTCCGTTCTTGTTGTTTGTATCATCATTGCGTTGTTTGCAAGAGTGGTTGCCTTACGTTTAGGGGTTGATGAATTTACCGCACAAATAGTCTTTTGGAGTGTTGTTGCCATAGGTATTATCGTTTATTCTATATTGTCTATTTTGGTAGAGGGACTATTTACAGCATTAGTCAAGTTTTTCTTTCCAAAGAAACAAGAAGATAAAACAAATGATAATGCATCCGACATTGAGGCAGGACAAGTGGTAGATGGTGTTGGCGGTCCATCTTCCGAACAACACCAACAATCAATGAACTTTGACTCAATTCGGCAACAGCAACAAAGGTTAATGGACCAGAAAGTACAAGATAAACGTGCTATAGCTATTAAATATACTCAACAGCAATTCGCACCTTATGTTTCAGATAAAGATTTGCTCAAGCTTTGTGAATATATAGAGTTGTACTCCGCTAAGCTTCCCTTATCGCACGTTGAACCAATTAATATTAAAGGTTTAGTTGCCTTAGACCTGTTTCATTTTGGTTGGAATATATGGAACCATTTTAGAGTTGGCAAACAAGATGAAATTTCGCAATTCCTTAAGCAGGTTTTTGCCATTACATTCAAAGATGTGGAAGTTGGAAGCATAAAAAGCCATCTCCGTGATGATGAGAAGAAAGGCACTATACCTATTGTACAAAGCCTTTCAGACCACCAAATAACAGAATAACACACAAACTTATTGTGTTTTTATAGTGTTTCTTCAGTGTCTTAGGACACAGAGGAAACACTTTTTTCATTTGCACCGTAAAAATCAATAACAAGTATTATGGTACAAAATGAAATCACTTTTGAGAACTTGCCAAAGGCAGTTGCTCACTTAGTCAGCGAAGTTGCTGAAATCAAGAATTTAGTATGTAAAGGACAAACACCAGTTGCCCCTCCCAAACGTATTCCTATTGGAATAGATGATGCGTGTAAACTAATAGGGAAAGCCAAGCCCACAGTTTACACCTTAGTACGTAAACGCTTACTACCTTGTTATAAGAATGGTAAGCATCTCTATTTTTTTGAAGATGAGTTGTTGGCATGGATTGAAGGAGGTAAGAAAAAGACTGTTGCCGAAATCAACGAGGAGGCAAAAGCTTTTATCTCTGAGAAACATTCTGATTCTTCCCTTTTATAAATATATGCATTATGGAAAAGGAAAGAACTGAAGGGCAAGCCAAGCAATCTAAGAATGAACGCATAGAGCAATTCTTGAAAGAGCATTATGCTTTTCGTTTTAATACAGTTAAAAGTAGAACAGAGTTTCGAGAACAAGATTCTAATACTTCATTCCGTCCTCTTACTAAATATGATATTAATTCTATGCGTCGGCTGGTAGATGGGACTTTGGGAATATATACTCCAGCTGATAATATTCGAGCAATATTGGAGAGCGACTTTTGCAATAAAGTTAACCCGATTCGTGAGTATTTGTTGAATCTTCCAAAGCCTAAAGGTGAAGATGAATCTGAAATCATAAGGTTGGCAAATTGTGTTGTGGTGAGAAATCCTGATAAATGGCAGCATTATTTTGTAAAATGGCTTGTTGCTGTCGTAGCCAATGCTATGGATGATTTACAGTGTCGTAATCATACATGTTTAGTTCTTACAGGTGAACAAGGAAAATTCAAAACAACTTTCCTTGATTTACTCTGTCCAGAAGAACTGAAGAGTTATCTTTTCACAGGAAAGATTGACCCACAAGGAAAAGATGTACAAACACTGATTGCGGAATATCTTTTTATCAATATTGACGACCAGCTAAAGGCACTCAATAAGAGAGATGAAAATGAATTGAAGAATCTGATAACGACACCAAGAGTAAAATATCGTAGACCATACGACACTTACATTGAGGAGTATCCTCACTTAGCAAGCTTTATGGCATCTGTTAATGGTAATGATTTTCTAACAGATCCGACAGGCAGTCGTCGCTTTCTACCTTTTGAAGTTGAACACATTGATATTGACGCAGCTAAAGGGATTAATATCAACAAGGTGTACTCTGAGGCAGTTGAATTGTGGAGAGTTGACTATCATTATTGGTTCAATGAAGAGGAAATAGCTGAACTACACCAAGAGAGCGAAGGGTTTCAAGTGCAGACTGTTGAGTATGAAATGCTTCTTAAAGGCATGGAAAAGCCAGTAGCAACCGAAGAAAGTTATATGACCACTTCTGAAATCCTAAACTATTTGCGTGGATATACAACGCTTAACCTAAGTGAAAGGAGAATGGGAGAAGCCTTGAAAAAGGCTGGTTTCTTACGGAAATCCAAAAGGATAAGTGGCAATCCAATGTATGTCTATCATATACGCAAGATTGTTCCAAATCCCTTTATTCAAAGTTACAATACTAATTATTAATACTACTTTACTACAAAGAGAGATAAAGCATTGAAAGAAAAAAGGTTAGACCGTAGTAAATAATGATATAAGGTATTACTACCTCATTACTACCAACCTACCATATACATGTGCAATGATTACTACAAAGATAGTTAGTACTACATGTTTTTCTTTCATTGTCAATGACTTACAAGAATATCACATTGTAGTAAGTAATAAACTTAAAAGTTACAAGTATGACAATAGATGAAATTAAAGCAATATCAATTAAAGATTACTTAGGTAGTATGTCTATATACCCTATAAAGAATTATGGCTATTACGGAATGTATAAAAGTCCATTCCGAAATGAACATACTCCAAGTTTCAAAGTTGATTATAACCAAAATCTATGGTATGACTTTGCACTTGATGAAGGTGGGAGTCTTATAGATTTAGTTATGAAATTACATAATTGCAGTTTAATACAAGCTATAGAGTTGTTTAATGGCAAACAAAATATCCTACCAAAATTCTCCATAGCTAATAGCAAAACAAATTCTCCAAGCCAATCACGTATAGAGGTTATCGGCTCTACCTTCTTATATCATCCGAATCTCATAGAATATTTCACACATAGAGGAATCAATCTGAACATTGCGAAAAAATATTGTAGGGAAATCCATTATAGAATTGGTTATAAGAGTTTTTACGCAATAGGCTTTCCAAACAATTCTTATGGGTATGTGTTGCGCAATCCATACTTCAAAGGGTGTTTGTCTCCTTCCGATATCTCGTATGTTCCCAGTCCTTCAGAACAAATCAATCTGTTTGAAGGTTTTATGGATTATCTTAGTCTGCTTACGATGAGTCCAGATGAAGAGAAGAAAGCTGCACTGATACTTAACTCGATTAATAATATCACAAAGTCAAGATTTTTTCTTTCAAAGCACAAACTCATCTGTTCATATTTGGATAATGATGAAGGAGGAAAGCGAACTTTAGAACAACTCAAAAGAGACGGTTTTGATGTTCAAGACTGCTCTTATGTCTTCCAGAATTATAAAGACCTAAATGAGTATTTATGTGCTGAATTCAAGCATTCAGAGAAAGCAAAAAATAAGAAAATCAAAGGGATTAAGCTATGATTGTAGGATTTGCTTTGCATAATCTGTTTTTCGGGGAGCAAGTTTATGTTTTGGGCATACCAAAACCACTTGCTCCACCTCCTGACAGTCGTTGCAGAGGATTATCCCGCTGGTCTCCATCAAATCAAATAAAAAAAAGTATGATAAAAACAGAATATAAAAAAAGAGGTCGTCCAACCAAGGGCGTAGCCGAAAAGAAGAAATACCGTATCACGGTGAAACTGAATACGCAGGATTACTATACGCTCAAAGGCAAAGCCAAAAGCGCAGGAGTAACTATGAGTGAGTTTGTAAGAAAAGTTCTTGACAAAGGAAATGTCATTGAACGACTGACCGTAGAGCAAGCAGACTTCATTCGCAAGCTGTGTGGAATGGCAAACAATCTCAACCAGTTGGCACATCGTGCCAATGCGGAAGGGTTTCATGTCGTTGCTCCTTTCCACAAAATCATCATTGGCAAGATTGATGAAATCCTAAATCTGATACGAAGATGATTGCAAAGATAATGAAAGGTTCAGGCTTCAAGGGTGTCATCAATTACATCCTTGACCTGAAGAAAGGAACGGAACTCATAGATAGTTCCGGAGTGAGAACAGACAGTATTAGTCATATTGCCCAAAGTTTCATTGACCAAACGGAACTGAATCCACGAGTGGGTAAGGTTGTGGGACACATCTCCCTAAGTTTCTCGGCACAGGATTCTTCCAAGCTCAGTAATGAATGGATGGCGAAAGTGGCTCGTGAGTACATGGAGAAGATGGGAATAAAAGATACGCAGTACATTATAGGTCGCCATTTCGACAAGGAACATCCACACGTTCATATCGCTTTCAATCGGATAGACAATAATGGCAAGACTATCTCTGACCGTAACGACAGGTTCAGAAGTGAGAAGATTTGCAAGGAACTGACCGCCAAATACGGTTTATACTTTGCCGATGGCAAGGAGAATATCAAGGATCAACGCTTAAAAGAGCCTGACAAGACCAAGTATGAAATCTATCAGGCGTTGAAAACTGAAATTACTCGGTGCAGGGAATGGACAACTCTCCTTAGTCATTTGGAAAAGCAGGATATTGATGTCCGCTTCAAGTATAAAGGCAACTCACAGGAAGTGCAGGGGATTATTTTTGAAAAGAACGGCTATCATTTCAATGGCTCTAAAGTGGATAGAGGTTTCAGTTATTACAAGATAGACTTTGCCCTGCAACAGAATAATAGGGAACACGAACAGCAGACACAAGGAATGATAAACCTCATATCCAATGTTGCAAGTGTTACGAGCGAAATTACCAACAACCTCATAGAAGGAGGATTGGATTTGTTTCAAACTCATGGTACTATCCCTGCGGAGGTTTACAACACACTCGACAAAAAGAAGAAAAAGAAAAAACGTAAAATACATTTATAACTATGTCAGATAATAATACATATGTCCTCTTTGAGGAAATCAAAAACAAACTGGAGACAATTTACAGGGAGCTAAAGGAGTTGAAAGAAAAGGAGAATGGTTCTGTTTCCCTCCCTGTTCAATCTACGCCAGCACAAAATGACGAGCAGAAGAAACTGGAATTGCTCAATCAGTATGAACAGCGAACAAAAGAAGTGATTAACAGGTATATTGGTGTACAAGTGCGCATCAAGGACGAGGAGGCTAAATCTATGGACAAATTGGTAGCAAGCGTCTTAACTATGTTGCACGAATGGCAGGAGAAGAAAGAACATCCAATACCGCAGGAACATATTCACAGGCACAGCTTTGACATTAAGTCCTCAAAAGTCTTTACTTATATGGTAGCAGTATCTGTCCTTTGTTTTGTTTCTTTGGTCGGCAATTACTTCTTGTGGCAAAGTAAACAGCAATACAAGGATGATGCCTTGAAATTCCATATCATCAGAGTATGGCGAGGATGTAGCCCAAAGGAAATCCTATGGCTCAATGATGTGTTTGACATTCATCGCAATGAAAAGATTATCAAACTAATCAAGGAAAAAGCCGATGATTACGACATGGAATTAAAACAAAAGGCGGATAGTTTGATGCAGAATAACCTACAAAATAAGAAAAACAAATAGTGTTGAACACATAAACTCTAATAAGAGGGGAAATTTCCCCTCTTATTAAGTATTTTATACAAGAAAATTTACTATATTTGCAAACAATCATATAATATTTATGGAAAGTCCAACTAATAGAATTAAAGAGGTGCTTATCGAGAAAGGGATTAAGCAAACATGGCTTGCAGAGAAACTCGGTAAGAGTTTCACTATTGTCAACTCATATGTTTGCAATCGTCGACAGCCAAGCCTCGAATTGCTATTCCAGATAGCAGAAATCTTGCAGGTTAATCCAAAGGAATTGATTAACACCCCAGATGAGTAACTTTATTATGGTAGAGCATAAAAAATCTATTCGTTTTTTCAACGACCGTGAAGTTAGGGCGGTATGGGACGACGAACACAGTAAGTGGTGGTTCTCTGTACTGAACATCATTGCTGCGATTAACGAGCAAGATGATTACCAAAAGACGAGGAACTATTGGAAGTATCTTAAAACCAAACTAAGAAAAGAAAATAGTCAGTTGGTTAGTGCTACTAACCAGCTGAAGCTAAAAGCCTCTGATGGGAAGTCTTATAAGACAGATACGTTTGATGCAGAGGGTGTAACCCTTTTGGCAAAGCATATTAACAATACCAAGGCTACAAACTTTCTTGACTGGTTCCTCTATAGTGATAACACTATTGATGGACAGAGCAAGAAAAAGGCTTATCAGCTTTTTGAAAGTGGTATCTTGCAAATGGCAGAACCTGGCAGTATCAAGTGCCTGCAACAAATACACGCTTATCTCTTTGGAGGACTGTATGACTTTGCTGGACAAATCCGTACGAAGAATATTTCAAAAGGTGGTTTTACCTTTGCTAATTGTATGCATTTCCCTGAAACCCTGCAAACAATAGAACGAATGCCAGAAACCACCTTTGATGAGATAATGGACAAATATGTTGAAATGAATGTAGTGCATCCATTTATGGAAGGCAACGGTCGCAGCACTCGCATTTGGCTTGATCTTATGCTGAAGCGTTCGCTTAAACGTTGTGTAGATTGGAGTCAGATAGATAAAAACGAATATCTATCGGCAATGCGTGAAAGTGTAGCTGATAGTACATACATCAAGGCCTTGGTACAGCCTGCTCTCACCACTAAGATTGATGACCGAGAAATGTTTATGAAAGGTATTGACTATTCATACTATTATGAGCAAAATGAGTGATTCATAAGATGAGGCAAAATTCTATCTATAACCTTAAGTTTGTTTTTCTATACCTACAAACTTACGCAGAGCAACATTTTCTATGGTTTCAACAGAATAAGAGAAAGCACAACTTTCTAATACGATAACTGGTATTTTATATCAAAAAACAATTTAAGATTTAGGTTGTTTGTATTTTTATCTGCATTTTTGAGGAGTATATAATATATGGATTTAAATTTATTTTTTTCTTGGCAATCGGATACAGACTCCAAGAAGCTACATCAGACCAAGTTTATTAAAACATGCATTCACTCAGCCATTGCAAAAGCCAACAAGGAGCTAAAGCATATAAATATTAAATATCAAGAAGGAATTAAGGGCGTTCCTGGGGCACCCGATATCGCTTCCGAAATTGAAAAGCGCATAAGTAAATGTCATATTTTTATAGGGGATTTAACATTCATCAACCAAGAGAAGCCTATAATAAAGTGGTTGAAAAGAAAGTTTGGTATCAAACACAAAATTACGCCTAATCCAAATGTTATACGAGAATCTTCTCTATTTATGGCACGCCCTTTTATGAAATATCAAGGGTTTTATGTATTGAATAGTACATTTGGCAATCCTGTAGAGGATGAATCTCAGATGTTCTTCGATCAACGGGGCAAAAGATTCCCTTTATCTTTCGAACTTACGCAATACAATGACAATGTATCCAAACATATTTATCAAAAAGAACAAGAGAAGTTTATATCTGCATTAACAGGAGCTATAAAGGAATGTGCCGAGCAAGCTATTTTTCATCTTGATGAAGACATTAAGCCATTCCTCACAAGGGAGAGGCATTATGAGATTTCTGGTTTTGAAGGTAGGTACATAAACTACGGTCTTGAGCAATATTTGCAGCAGATTCAGGAAAATAAAAATAATATTCGCATCATTGGTCTTTCTGGTTTAGGCAAAACAAGAATGGTACTAGAAGCATTTAAGGATAATTCAATGCGATATAAGTATTCCTACATAGATTGTCAAGAACATAATGCGGAGGAGATTCTTGATAAAACGACCTTTATGTTTCAACACTACAAGGAGATGGTTCTCGTATTTGATAATTGTGACATGGAACTGCATAACAGGATTGTCCGTGTAAAGCGGTCGAATCATGGCACTAATCCGATAATAACCATATATAACGATCCTGATGAGAATAGTACACATTATTCTACACCTTTGAAAATACAAAAGGATCTCAATGACGTGGTTGAGAGAATACTTGAAAGATTCAAGTCGTTTTACAAGTCAGAGGATAAGGAAAGACTTCTTACATTCGCAGGAGGCATTCCGATGATGGCGCAACTGTTGGGTGAAGGATTAAGAAACGGAAAACCTATTGGAGTTGTAAGCGACACTGCATTGATGAATAAAATACTTGATGCAAACGAAAACTCTGAAGACCGAGAAATAATGCGAGCTCTCTCTCTTTTTGATTACATTGGATTTGAAGATGATTTACATAAGGAATTGGAGTTTATTGCTACTACAAAATGTATCACAAATGTTGATAAGAATAGCGAAGTGATAGTACAAGACTTTGATAAGGTTGTACAAAAATACCTACAAAGAAAAATAATCGAGAGAAAAGGAAGGCTTGTCGGCATTAGACCTACACCAATTGCGTTGTATCTTATCAGCGAATGGATTGAGCAGTGTTCTGATAGAAGATTGTTGGCTGTAATCAAAGCTATACAAGAGTCGGACATCGCAAAACCTCTAACAAACTCGTTTGCTGATCAATTTAGATATATGGGGCATAATGAAAAGGCCTGTATGATGCTCGACAAGCTTCTTGGTGAGAATAGCCCTTTTGGAAATGCGGAAGTGATTAACACAGACTTGGGTTCACGACTCTTCCGCTCGTTTGTGGAGGTGAATCCAGATGCTGTGGCTGATTGCCTGTGGAGCGTAATTGGTAGTTCTAGTATTGATGATTTAAGATTGATAGATGAAGGTCGTAGAAACTTGGTCTGGTCAATAGAAAAATTGTGTTTTGAACCACGCACTTTCAACAAAGGTGCAGAGATGATGCTACTCTTGGCTATGGCCGAAAATGAACATATAAGCAATAATGCTACCGGTCAGTTTGTCGCATTATTCCCATTGTATCTGCCTGCAACTGCAGCAACATTAGGGCAAAGGCTTCTGTTTATTCAGAGACAGACGCAATATAAGGAAAGGCAGATACTGTTAATGAGTGCATTAGGTCGTGCTTTGAGAACAAGGGATTTTATATTTTTTGGAGGCTCAGAACAGAGGGGAACAGAGAGACTGACAAACTATCAGCCAAAAACATACAAAGAGATATCTGAATATATTCATGGATGTCTGGATTTATTGATGGTGCTTGTTGAGGAAACTCCTATGTTGTTAGAAAAAAGTTGTAAGATACTTGAGAGTAATTTGGGATGCTTATGCGAAGCTGGTTATGGCAGTGGCGCAATGAACTGCATACAAAAAATAGCAGAGTTGAAAAAAGGCTCCTGGGATAACATGCTTGATGCTATCCGTTTTGTCCTGTACCATAAGGAAATAAGACTAACAGACGAACTTCGTGCGGATATGGAGGAAATGATATCCCAACTTAGTAATGATGATTTCTTCTTTAGGTTCTCACAGGTTGAAAAGAAAAATAGATGGGTATCAGACAAGTTTAACTATGAGGAAATAATTAATAGTAACAATAAAGATTATGAAGAGTTGGCAAAAGAAATGGCATCTAACCATAAACTGTATACTACTGATGTTCTCAAGAAAATATACTCGTTCGATGCTTACCATAGTAATATATTTGGTGGCGTTGTAGCAAACTCTATGGACAAGGATGCTCAAAACGTTTTTATTAGCAATTCAATAGAATCGTTCCATATGCTAGATAAATACAACTTCTCGATATTTGTTGATTTTATCCGACAGGTTAGTGAGGAGGTCTTTGAAACGGCATTTGGGGCAATGTCCACTTTAGAAAGGAAATCAGTTCTGTTCGCATGTGTGGCGGTAAGAAACTATAATTTTAGCGATCCTTATCCTGAGGCCTTGTATCAGATGGTCAAAGAGCAGAAAGCGGAGGTCAGTGAATATGAACACCTTTGGCGACATATGCCATTGGGTAAGCATACTGAGGAGGATATCCTATACCTATTTCAACGTATCGCAAGCCTGCCACAATCTTTCAATACGCTAATCCACATGGTGGCTATGATGCTATTCTGGGGTGGAATGAAGAATAACATGAAACAAGTACGTAGATTCATTGAGGACGAAATAACCAAAAGATTAGATTCGTTTAGTGAACTGGCAAAAGATGATGATTATTGGCATATCATAAATAAGATACTGGAAAATGATGCTAACTCAGCTTTTGCGAAGGAGATTATGCTCAGAATCTTACTCCTCATAGAACATTCGAACGACTTACATTATAAAAATTATAATGTAGAGGATTGTATGAGGTTGTTAATAGGCAAGTATTTCAATGAGGTTTGGCATGATTTATCAGAAGCTCTCGTCTGTGACGGAGAAAGGTATATCCTATATTACAAATTGAAATCAATCCTCGGCTCTATGACAGGTTACAATAATGGGCCCGGTATTTTGTTCCAAACTGAGCATAACGATGCATTGTTAGCTTGGTGTAAAAAGTATCCGTTAGTCGCTCCAGAGCGTCTCATGTTGATGGTTCCTCTGTATGGAGAGAACGGATTCTCGGATATTGTGTATAAGCTTGTTAATTTGTACGGGGAACAAGATACTGTTTTAACTGCATTGTCTTGTAATATGGGCTCATTTAGCTTCGTTGGCTCTATCGTACCACTTTATGAAAAGCAACTTAGGTGTATAGAAGAACTATCAAATCATAATTCGGAGAAGGTTAGGATTTGGTCTGTAAAAATGTCAACCTACTTGAAGGAACAAATTGACGTCGAAAAGAATCGAGATGCAGAAGGTGTCCTCAATCGTTGATAGATTGAGTAATAATGGCGACAACATTCAAGATGATTTCTAACCAATGCTACTCAAATTGAGGAAACATTTTTGTACCATAAGAATGTAATTCGCTGATTATCAGTATAGGATAAGTTTGAGGAAGTGAAGTAAAATATTAATAAAGTCCACATATTCTATTTTAGGAACTATGTGGACTTATTTTTAAATATTTAACTATGAATCTAAACGAGAAAGTTGAGCAAATCAAAAGAGATAAGAAGCCACAAAAGATTACTCCACGTGAACTTTTAAGTGGTTTAAATCTTTGTAAAAGAACACCAGGAAATTGCACTATTATTGATAAATACTTAGAAAAGAATCAATTGGAGGTCTCTCCAAGTTATACAGACACATGGATAGATAGTGAAATTGAGCTTAGACATAAAAAAATAGCAGAGACTAAAATACCTAAAGATCCAATTAAAAGAGTACGTGTATTAGAGGCAGCAAACAGACTCCCAAAATTTGTGAGTAATAATGCTAAATTAAGGACTGCTATAACTTTAATGCAAATGAACAAATATTCTCAATTACCAGTTACAAATAATGGGGTAAGAGGTATTGTCGGTTATATTTCTTGGGAGTCTATAAGTGAAGCTTGGGCTAATGGAATTGAAAGTGAGATTGTAAAGGACTATGTTAAAGAGGAAATTCAAATAATTCATCCTGATACTCCCTTACTTGATGCCGTTAAAATTATCTATAAAAATGACTTTGCTATTGTTATTGGCAATGATAAGTCTATGTTGGGTATTATAACGACAGCAGATATTTCTTCTGAATTTCTATCAAATACAAAGCCTTTCTTATTATTAGAAGAGATAGAAAAATCTATAAGAGTTCTTCTTAATGGGACACTTTTGTTAGAAGACATTAAAGATATATGTAAGAACACAGAAAAAGAAATTTCTTCAATAGATGACCTATCATTTGGTGATTACAAATGTATTATTGAAAATCCTAGACTCTGGGACAAACTAAAGATAGATGCTGATAACAAGCTGCTTGTAGAAAGGTTAGATGAAATAAGAAAGATAAGAAATGAAATTATGCATTTTGCTCCAGATAGTATAGATGAGAAGGCAATAGGTGTTTTAGATAATACTTCAAAGTATTTAGGCTCTTTGATTAAATACAAATATAGAGATGTAAGAGAAAACTAAAGAATAATTGGCGTAATGGACATTTGGTAGGCTGGAATAACCAGCCTACCAAATGTCCATTACGCCTAATTCTATTATTTTGAAATTAGAGGTTGCTACCCGTTAATTTGAATCCGATATCTTAATATTAATAGCATCTTGAGCAAGAACGATAGCCCTCGCTTCGTGCGGAACTTAAAGATATGCGGGAGTAGTTTCCGCGCCATAATGCCGGACATGATGGCGTAGAATGGTAACAAGACCCCGTTGGAGTGATATACACTGTCTGCCCTACATTGGCTGAGCGAGTTGATCGATTCTTACGAGTTCTATTCTTACGTGTTTTCGAACGTTTGTGAGTTTTTCTTCCACTATGCTTCTTCTGTTTCTGTATGCTGATAGATTCAGTATTGGTGGTAGAAGTTGTTTCATACGTGAAGCTACTGGTTCCAATTAGTGTTACCGCAACTAAAAGGATAGAAAGTAAATGTTTCATAACTTTGCTTATGTTTGTTATTAATAAAGATTGCACCAGCAAAGGTACAATTTCCCTTTTAGTTTTCCATCGTATGAGTGATTCTTTTCGATGTCTTCAAGTTTTGTGCAAGTGAATAGTCTTGTATCACCCCCTGCCGAATGCATATTGCGTCTCTGTTGAATACGTATCTAACTGCTGGCGAATACGTATTCCCTTGCCGACAGATGCGGTGAGCGTTGCTGGCAGATGCGTATCTAGCGTCGGTGCAATACGTATCTACGGGCAGCTAGATACGCATTCGCCAGCACGTAGATACGGTGGGCGCAGTGACAGAATATGTATTTGGCAGCGAGCTTTCACTGGGTAACACCTCATGTTATAAGAAAAAAATGTTCGCAAACTTTTTATGACAGTCTTAGCAGAAACGATAGACCGACTGATAAAATGGTTTTTACACGCACAAGAAGTACGATTGTATTGCATGGAATGTACCTTTGCCAAAGGGTATTTGAGCCGGGATATAGTTCGCCAAAAATGTGGATGCGGTTTGCTGGAAATTTATATACTGTTTGCATAAAATTTCTAACCTGTTCCCCGTAGACTTCTAACCTGTTTGCGATAATTTTCTAACCTGTTTGCGATAAATTTATATACGGTTAGAAATTTACGGGGAACAGGTTAGAAATAAATTTATATCAAATAAAAATTTTCCGCTAACCGCATAGGCTTGGAACTTTAACCTTTGAACTTTAAATTAATCTTTGAACTTTAAAAGTAAGTAATATCCCCGCATTTGACGAAATGTACTTTCGTGCTCGACAATATATACTTTCGTGCCCCACGAAATGTACTCCCGTGCCCCACGATATATACTTTCGTCAAAAGCGAGATATGACGATTAGAAGATCAGAATTAAGTTAGTGTGTTGTTTGTAATACGCAACCGCAATATCTCTAGCTGCTTTTATTCTTTGTTTCTCTAAGTCTGCTTCCCTTTTTGCCTGATTCTCTATTAATGTAATAATTTGTTTCGCTTCTGTATTTCGCGATTGCTTAATACGCTGACATAAAGCCTTTGCCTCTGTAGCACAGGGACTTGTTGTATCTATTTGTTTGAGCATTTCAGCGCACGCTTCGTAATTGCCATTAGAATATTCAGTTTGTGCTTGTAGTAAAAGGTTGCCACACTCATTTCTTTGGTATTGTTTGTAGATGTTGCTGATAGCAGCATTTACACTATTGTAATTGGCTAATGTGGATGGACAAGAGAAGAGCAGAGATAATGCTTCTCCGTACTGGTGAAGCTGGGCATAGGTTTGTGCCCTATCAAGTACTGCTCGCAGATTCCTTGAATAGTAACTTAATATCTGCCTCTTTGCCGTATGTAGGAATAATCTTACATTCTCGTCGTCCAGCTTTATTTGTGAGAACGCACTTTTAACGAGATCATCAGCAGAGTAACCCTGCCCTTGTAGGCTGAATGTTCGACTGGCAAACACTGTTCCTGTAATCAGATTCTGACAGATAAGGTTTATTTGTACCTCTGAGGTATGAATATTCCTCATTCCTCCTTCGGCCTCTTGGTAGTTTGTGAAACTAAGCTCGGGCTTAATAGCGATGGAACTAACTTCTGATGTCTCAATACCTTCTGCTGTAAATGCAGGAAGTATTCTACTGCGAAGTATCCTTGCCGTATTCACGCTTATTTCATCTTGATTTGTTGGTATGACAAAACCAATCTCAATTCCTTGCGCATGAGCACTGCTAATAACGGCAATAAATAGTGCTGTGATGACATATAATTTACGGATACTCATGGAGTTTTATTTTATAGTGATTACAATCATGTTGTTGCTAATGGATCTTTCAATCTTAATATTCCTTGAGCGGAAGTATTGTAGGAGTTTTAATCCGAATTTATTAGAGTTATAAGTCCTGCCTTCAGCATCAGTTAGTGGGATACGTATGTCATCAAAAATCATTTGTTTGTCACTTGTACCCTGTATGTGATAGCTCTCCTTATAACAGTTTTCTGCAATGAACATTTCGATATCGTCAGATAATGGAAGTCCATCATTCCCAACTTCTGTAGACATGGACAGCGTTGAGGCTTGGTCGAATCCGATTGTGAGACTGATTGATTGTCCGTTCTCTGTCATATCCATAAGTTTGCTCTGCATAGCGTTAAGAAAACCATTGATACCCGTCTCGGTTGCCCTTGAAGCCAGTTTGCCGTAATCATCAGTGTAGAATTTTCCACTTTCGCACACGGTATTTGCTAGTGAGTTTCCTGTTGATACATCGTATCCTGATATGATAATCTTCACGGAGTTACCCGTTGGTGAATCGAGAATATTGATTTCGGCCTCAACGTATATATCAGCTCCAGATTGTTGTATGATAAGCGACTTTGCGTCTTGTTGTTGATTACTTCCTAATGCGTTAGCTTTAGATAGAGCCTTAACGCGTCCGAAGAAATCAACGGTTGTATATCCTCGCAGGTCAAATGCCTCTTTTATCTTCGTCAGAGCAATGCGTTTGTTGACATCACTTTCCAGCACCATGCGTATATCTTCCCCTTGATGTGTGTAGGGAATTACCATTATTTTTGGTTTTGCGGTTGTGATGTTCTCTACTTTTGATGTCAATTCTTGCGCATACGTATATGGAAGACAGAGAGACAAGATAGTCAGTAATAGTATAAGTCTTTTTTTCATAGCTACTTCTTTATGATTAAACTACATTGAATAACCGCACCTTGCTGTGCAGAGTTGATTGCTGATATTATTTTGGATGTAGCGTCACATTCGGAGAAAGAGGCTCCAGATTGTTTCTTTACAGTTATTGTTCCTATATCGGACGGGTACGGTTTGCCGTCAAGTAGTTCTATTATTTGGACCATGAATTTATCCCCAACTTTCACGCCTGTCTCTTTACCAGCATTAATGACAAGCGTCTTCTTGTCTAGAACCTTAACAATCTTTGCTGTGAGGGGGAAGTTGATTCGGAAATACTCATAAATGTCATCTTTAATTGATTGCATTGCAGCAGTGACAGCACTTTCTGGAGAAAGCATTTCTTTGCTAGCCTTTCCTTGGAAGCCCTGTGCTTCATTGCTGATACCAGTAGAAACGTCTACAACTTTTAGCAGAAAAGCAACACTTGCCTTGTAGCCTCTAATACTTCCATCGCCATTAAGAATACGATAAACAGGTATCTTGACGATATGCCCTGTTACTAGCATACTAGCACCAAGCGATGCGTCCTGTCGTGCCAGATTCTTGCTATCCAAAAAAAACTCACTTTTCTGTAGCTCAAGTTCTTCTTCTACTTTATCACGACTGGTCCTGTCAA
>ERZ772786.372-NODE-372-length-18596-cov-9.022275_pt1 | contig 18596 bp, 14 predicted proteins | sample MGYA00511473_ERZ772786 | MGnify/ENA primary metagenome ERZ772786 (study PRJEB29015, sample SAMEA2738025) | human oral metagenome | biome: human oral; feature: human-associated habitat; material: saliva | place: China | collected 2252 ...
TGCCACCGCCTTGTGGGGAGCACCGCCTCCAACCCCACCAACCCAGACCCATCAGCCCAGACCCGCCAGCCCAAATCCGAGGCCCCGACCTGAGGCCCCAACCGAAAGAGAGAACCTTCGTGGGAAAGTTCCTGACCGCCATCATCTGCATCGCCCTGGTTGCCCTGTGCATCTACGGCATGTGGCACGGATGGCGCTCGCGCCTGGCACGCCAGGCGAACATGTTCGGCTCCCTCAAGGAAGTTCCCGAACGCTACGAGGGCATGACCGCTGACGCCGCTTTCGAGGGTGAATACGTCAGCACCACGATTTTCGGTAACTGGCTGGACCGCGTGGGTTTCGATTCGCTCGGCTTCAAGAGCAAGTCCACCCTGCTGATTTACCCGGATAGCATCATCTTCACCCGTGACGGTGCGAAGGACCTGTGGATTCCGGCGAAGAAGCTCGCCGTCGTCACTACTGATCGCGGTATGGCGGGCAAGGTTGTGGAGAAGAACGGCCTGGTTGTGATTGGTTGGACGCTGGACGGTCACCGCGTGCAGACCGGCTTCCGCACCCGCTACGCCGAGGACAAGCAAGCGGTACTGCAGGAGCTGCGCCGCATCGCCCCGAACGCGGTGGATGCGCCCGAGAAGTGGGCGGCAGAACCGGAAGCCTAACCGGCAGTGGGGGCCTTACGGAGCACTCCCGCAAAGCACCCCGGAGCACCACCCCGGGCTAATATCCCGGCGCACCCGCACACCCATAGATTTTGCTGACGGCAGGCGAACACCCCGCCGAAGGCACCATAGACTACCCCGGAACCTGCACGGTAGAGGCCGTACAGGAAGCGGGGGAGAACACCAGAGAAAAGGAAGAAGAGCATGACTGACATGACACGATCCGGCGCCCTGCGTACGGACCGCGCGCTGCTCGTCCTGGAGGACGGCACCGTCTACCGCGGCTATGGCTACGGCGCAACCGGCGCGTCCCTGGGCGAGGCGGTTTTCTCGACCGGTATGACCGGCTACCAGGAAACCCTGACCGACCCCTCCTACGCGGGTCAGATTGTGGTTCAGACCGCTCCCCATATTGGCAACACCGGCGTGAACACCACCGACGCTGAGTCCCGTAAGATTTGGGTTGCAGGCTACGTGGTTCGCGACGCAGCACGCGTGGCATCCAACTGGCGTTCTGAGCGCACCCTCGACGAAGAGCTCATCGAGCAGGGTATCGTCGGTATTCAGGGCATTGACACTCGCGCCCTGACCCGCCGCCTGCGTTCGAGCGGTTCGATGCGTGCGGGCGTGTTCTCCGGTGAGCACGCAGAACGCCCCGAAGCTGAACTGCTGGAGGAGGTGCGCGCCTCCGAGCCGATGGCTGGCCGTAAGCTCGCTGACTCCGTTTCGGTTGACACCGCCTACACCGTTGAGCCTCACCAGTTCAACTGGTTCGCACCCCCGGTCGCAACCATTGTCGCCCTGGACCTGGGCATTAAGGCGATGACCCCGCAGCGTTTCGCTGAGCGTGGCGTGCGCGTGCACGTGCTGCCCGCAAGCGCAACCCTCGAGGACATCTACTCCTACAACCCCGACGGCGTGTTCTTCTCCAACGGCCCCGGTGACCCGGCAACTGCTGACGAGCAGGTTCAGCTGTTGCAGGGCGTGCTGCGTAAGGGCACCCCGTTCTTCGGCATCTGCTTCGGTAACCAGCTGCTCGGTCGCGCCCTGGGCTTCGGTACCTACAAGTTGCCCTTCGGCCACCGCGGCATCAACCAGCCGGTCATGGACAAGACCACCGGCAAGGTTGAAATCACCGCGCAGAACCACGGCTTCGCTGTGGACGCGCCGATTGGCGACTACGTGACCGCACCGAACGCCGAGTTCGGTCAGGTCATGGTCTCCCACGTGGGTCTGAACGACAACGTGGTTGAGGGCCTGACCTGTAAGGACATCCCCGCGTTCTCCGTGCAGTACCACCCCGAGGCTGCTGCGGGTCCGCACGATTCCGCCTACCTCTTTGACCGTTTCATCGACCTGATGGTCGCAACCAAGACTGCAAAGGAAGCATAAATGCCTCGTCGTACTGACCTTAATAGCGTCCTCGTCATCGGTTCCGGCCCCATCGTCATCGGTCAGGCAGCGGAATTTGACTACTCCGGCACTCAGGCGCTGCGCGTGCTGAAGGAGGAGGGCGTGCGCGTCATCCTCGTGAACTCGAACCCGGCAACCATCATGACCGACCCGGAGTTCGCGGACGCCACCTACATTGAACCCATCACCCCCGAGGTGATTGAGAAGATCATCGAGAAGGAAAAGCCGGACGCAATCCTGCCGACCCTGGGTGGTCAGACCGCGCTGAACGCGGCAATTTCCCTGGATGAGCGCGGTGTGCTCGCCAAGTACAATGTTGAGCTGATCGGCGCGAACATTGAGGCGATCAACCTCGGTGAGGACCGTGAAGCATTCAAGGGCGTGGTGGAGCGCGCCGGCGGCGAGTCTGCACGCTCGGTGATTGTTCACTCCATGCCGGAGGCGCTGGAAGCCGCTAAGGAGCTGGGCTACCCGATGGTGGTCCGCCCCTCCTTCACCATGGGTGGTCTCGGCTCTGGTATGGCGTACAACGAGGAAGACCTCTACCGTATTGCCGGTGCCGGTATTCAGTACTCGCCGACCAGTGAGGTCCTGCTGGAGGAGTCCATCCTCGGCTGGAAGGAATACGAGCTGGAGATGATGCGTGACACCAACGACAACGTCGTGGTCGTCTGCTCCATCGAAAACTTCGACCCCGTGGGCGTGCACACCGGTGACTCCATCACCGTGGCACCCGCACTGACCCTGACCGACCGTGAGTTCCAGAAGCTGCGCGACATCGCGATCAACGTAATTCGTGAGGTTGGCGTGGACACCGGTGGTTGTAACATCCAGTTCGCGATTGACCCGAAGACCGGCCGCATCATCGTCATTGAGATGAACCCGCGCGTGTCTCGTTCTTCGGCGCTCGCGTCGAAGGCTACCGGCTTCCCGATTGCGAAGATTGCGACCAAGCTGTCCCTGGGTTACACCCTGGATGAGATTCCGAACGATATTACCCAGAAGACCCCGGCGTCCTTCGAGCCGACCCTCGACTACGTGGTCGTGAAGGTTCCGCGCTTCGCGTTTGAGAAGTTCCCGGCTGCCGACCCGACCCTGACCACCACCATGAAGAGCGTGGGCGAGGCTATGGCCCTGGGCCGTAACTTCACCGAGGCTCTGCAGAAGGCCATGCGTTCGCTCGAGCAGAAGGGCGCATCCTTCTCCTTCAAGCCGCTGACCCTCTCCGAGGCTGAGCTGGCTGAGCTGATTGAGAAGACTAAGGTTCCGACTACTCAGCGTATTTACCAGGTTCAGCAGGCTCTGCTGGCTGGTGCTACCGTGGAGCAGCTGCACGAGGCGACCAAGATTGACCCGTGGTTCCTGGATCAGCTGGTGCTGCTGAATGAGGTTGCCGGCGTGGTTCACGCTAAGCGCGACCACCTTGACCCGGAGACCTTGAAGCTGGCTAAGCGTCACGGTTTCTCGGACGCTCAGATTGCTGAGATTATCGGCTCTTCTGAGGATGTTGTGCGCGGTGTTCGCCACGCTCTGGGTATCCGCCCGGTCTTCAAGACTGTTGACACCTGTGCTGCCGAGTTTGAGGCGTTCACTCCGTACCACTACTCCTCCTACGACCTGGAGGATGAGGTTGCGCACCACGAGAAGCCCTCGATTATGATTCTGGGTTCGGGCCCGAACCGTATCGGTCAGGGTATCGAGTTCGACTACTCTTGTGTGCACGCTTCGCTGGTGCTGCGTTCGCTCGGTTACGAGACCGTCATGGTCAACTGCAACCCTGAGACTGTTTCGACTGACTACGATATTTCGACTCGCCTGTACTTTGAGCCGCTGACCCTTGAGGATGTGCTTGAGATTGTTGAGTCGGAGCGTCGTACCGGCGGTCTGATGGGCGTGTTCGTTCAGCTGGGCGGCCAGACTCCGCTGAAGCTGGCTCGTGCCCTGAAGGATGCGGGCGTGCCGATTCTGGGCACCACCCCCGAGGCCATCGACCTGGCCGAGGACCGCGGCGAGTTCTCCCGCGTGCTGGAGGAGGGCGGCCTGATTTCGCCCAAGAACGGTACCGCGTTCACTTTCGAGGGTGCTAAGCGCATCGCTGACGAGATTGGTTACCCGGTTCTGGTTCGTCCTTCGTACGTGCTGGGCGGCCGTGGCATGGAGATCGTCTACGATGAGGCGAACCTGGCACGCTACCTGGAGAACGCTACCGAGGTTTCGCCTTCGCAGCCTGCTCTGATTGATAAGTTCCTTGAGGACGCTATCGAGATTGACGTTGACGCCCTGTTCGACGGCGAGGAGCTGTACCTGGGCGGCGTCATGGAGCACATTGAAGAAGCCGGTATTCACTCGGGTGACTCCTCCTGTACTCTGCCTCCGATTACTCTCGGCCCGGACATCATCGCGAAGGTGAAGGACGCTACCGAGAAGATTGCTCGCGGCACCGGTGTGCGCGGCCTGATTAACATTCAGTTCGCGTACGTGTCTGAGAACCTGTACGTGATTGAGGCGAACCCGCGTGCGTCTCGTACTGTTCCGTTCGTGTCGAAGGCTACCGGCGTGCAGATGGCTAAGGCTGCTGTGCTGATTGGTCTGGGTAAGAGCATTGCTGAGCTGAAGGCTGAGGGCTACCTGCCGCAGAACATGGATGGCGCGTCCCTGCCTGAGGAGACCGCGATTGCGGTGAAGGCTGCGGTTCTGCCGTTCGCTCGTTTCCGCACCCCCGAGGGTGTTGTGGTGGATTCGCTGCTGAGCCCGGAGATGCGTTCGACCGGTGAGGTCATGGGTCTGGATAAGCACTATGACACCGCGTTCGCGAAGGCTCAGGCTGGTGCTGGTTCGCCGCTGCCGACCTCCGGTAAGGTGTTCATTTCGGTGGCTAACCACGATAAGCGTAACGTCATTATTTACGCGAAGATGCTGGAGTCGCTGGGCTTTGAGATTGTTTCGACCGGTGGTACCGCTGAGATTCTGCGCCGTAACGGCCTGAACTCGGTGCTGGTGGCTTCTAAGTTCGCTGAGGCGAATGGCGACCACTCGATTGTGGACATGGTCCGCAACGGTGACATTGACCTGATTCTGAACACCCCTGCCGGTGGTGCTGCTCGTAGCGATGGTTACGAGATTCGTGCCGCTGCGGTTTCGGTGGGCTGCCCGGTCATGACCACCATTTCTGAGTTCGCTGCGGCTGTTCAGGCGATTAATGCTCTGCGTGAGCACAGCTGGGACATCATGAGCCTGCAGGAGCACGGCGTTCAGCTGGCTACCGCTGTGGATGCTCGTTCCGAGGGTGGCGAGGCGTAATGTCCGCTGCTTTTGGTGATCGTCTGGCGAAGGCGATGGCGGAGCGCGGCCCGCTGTGTGTGGGTATTGACCCGCATCCGAACCTGCTGGAGCAGTGGGGCCTTGAGGATTCCGCTGCCGGCCTGGCTGCTTTTACTGAGGCGGTCTATGAGGGTTGCGCCCCGTTTGCGGCGGCGTTGAAGCCTCAGGTGGCGCTGTTTGAGCGTCACGGTTCGGCTGGTCTTGCTGTGCTGGAGGCGCTGTTCGCCCGCGCTGCTGCTGATGGTGTGCTGATTGTTGCTGACGCTAAGCGCGGCGATATTGGTTCGACCATGAAGGCTTACGCGGACGCGTGGCTCGGCTCCTCCTCGCCGCTGGGTACCGATTCGGTGACGTTGAGCCCGTACCTGGGTTTTGAGTCGCTGCGTCCGGCGCTGGATTTGGCGGATGAGAATGACCGCGGCACTTTCGTGCTGGCGTTGACCTCGAACCCCGAGGGTAAGAGCGTTCAGCACGTGGGCGCGTCGGAGTCCGGTCATTCCGGCGAGTCTGGTCATTCCGGCGAGTCTGGTCATTCCGGCGAGTCCAAGGGCGCTGTGGCTAAGCGTATTATCGCTGCGGCTACCGCTGAGAATGCTTCCCGCAAGTGGGAGCAGATGGGCCCGTGCGGCCTGGTGGTAGGCGCGACCGTTGGTCAGGCGCTGGTTGATTTGGGTATTGACCTGAGCGTGTTCAACGGCCCGATTCTGTCGCCGGGTTATGGTGCGCAGGGCGCTTCGGCGGCTGATCTGTACCGCGTGTTTGCTGGCGTTGAGTCGCAGGTGCTGGTGAATTCCAGCCGTGGCGTGCTGGCTGCTGGCCCGTCGGTTGAGGGTTTGGCGAAGGCTGCGCAGGCGGCTCGTGATGACCTGTTGGCGGCTCGCGGCGCATAGTTCGCGTGTTGCGTGAGGGGCGTGTGCTCCGGGTGGATTCTGTTGAGAGTCTGCTCGGGGTGCGCGCCCCTTTTTCGCAACCCTTCTGTGAGCCTGTTTTGGCGCAATTTTCCGGTACATTCTGATGCATATTTTGCCGCCGTGTCCTCGCGCCGATGCGAGTTTGCTCACCTCTGTGGCGGGGGAGTGCGCCTGCTCTATGAGATGCGTGCGTGGCTTGCGCTTTTGATAGGGCGAATACTCCGCTATGCTATAGGGGTACTCCCTGATATTTACGTGCTGACGTGCGTAGACGCATTGTTGGTGCGGGGGTGAGTGCCGCGGGTAGAACGGGGGTTCTCGTGCTATCCGTGTTACATTAGTTGATAAGTAAAATTCTATAACTCGCAGAAATGGGGGACCCAACCATGCCGCTGACTCCGCTAACTGAGGATGCGCGCGCCTCCGCCCGCGAGAAGGCAGTACTTGCCCGAGCACACCGCCAGGAAATTAAGCGTGCACTGAGTGAACGTGAGCTTTCCGTACGTCAGGTTCTCGATATGGTCGATTCCGACCCTGCACTGGCTAAAATGCCGGTGGGGCAGATGCTGCGCGCACTTCCGGGCATTGGTGCCGTTCGAGCTGAACGCATCATTGAAGAACTTCATATTGCACCGACTCGCCGCCTTGGCGGCCTTGGTGTACACCAGCGTCGCAAGATGGTGGAGTACTTCAACCGTAATTCGCGGTATTTGAACCGTGCACGTCGCAGGACTAATACTCTGCCTCCTGAATCTTCTCAGCCCTAATACCTCGTGCCTTCAGCCGATGAAGGCGCAGTAAGGAAGCTATGTCTCAGCCGACTCTCACCGTACTGGCTGGCCCCACTGCTGTTGGCAAAGGTACGGTGTGCCAGTACATTCGTGAGAACTACCCGAACGTGTGGTTCTCTGTTTCCGCTACCACTCGTGATCCTCGCCCCGGTGAGGTTGACGGTACTCACTACTATTTCGTTTCGATGGAAGAGTTTGACCAGATGATTGCTGACGGTCAGATGCTTGAGTACGCTGTGGTGCACGGTAAGAACAAGTACGGTACTCCGCGCGCTAAGGTCCAGGAGGCTCTGGATGCTGGCCGCCCGGTGATCCTTGAGATTGACCTGCAGGGTGCTCGCCAGATTCGCGAGACCATGCCTGATGCTCGCCTGATTTTCTTGGCTCCTCCGAGCTGGGATGAGCTGGTGTCGCGTCTGGTGGGTCGAGGTACCGAGAGTGAGCAGGAGCAAGCTCGTCGCCTTGAAACCGCGAAGGTTGAGCTGGCTGCTGAGAAGGAATTTGACGTCACGGTCGTCAACGACTCTGTTGAGCGTGCAGCGAAGGAGATTGCTGAGCTGATTGGCGCCGCCTAATCTGCATGCTTTGCGTTTGCGGTGGGGCTAGAGTTTCTTCCGACCTGTAGTTCTGCCGTGAGGCGTTGTGAAGGGTGGGGGTTTCGAAGAGTTTTCTTCGGAGCCCCCACCTTTTTTGTCTGGGCTGATACCTTTTTGGCTGGGCTGACATCTTTTGTCCGGGCTGGTACGTGCGTTTTAGCCGTTGAGAGGGTAGAATAGTTCTTTAGTTTTGACCGTGCCCTCAGTGTGCCCGGTTTGCGCCATAGCGCGAACGGTGTGCGGGGGTGTTCGGTACGTACATTCCATCAAGCTATTTGGAGTTTTTAGTGGCAAACGAAATCAAGGAACACGAGGACTACAACTTCGTTGACGGTGTCGCTCCCGAGGGCATCGTGAGCCCCAGCGCTGACGCGCTGATTGAGAAGGCGGAGTCCAAGTACGGCCTGGTGATTTTCGGTGCCCGCCGTGCACGCCAGATTAACGCGTACTACGCTAACCTGCAGGACAGTACTGCTGCGCACGTTGGCCCGCTGGTTGACGCTGAGTCGAACGAGAAGTCCCTGTCGGTAGCAATGCGTGAAATCATTGCTGACCGTGTTGTGGCGGAGCACCGCCCGGGCGAAAAGTTCGACGAGGACGGCTACCCGGTTCCCGAGGATCGGTCCGCTGTGATTGATTTCAGCGCGGCTGAGTTCTCCGGTGCTATCGAGGAGGAGTACATCCCCGCAGGTAGCGAAGAGGTTATCGCTATCGAAGAGGTTATCCTCGACGAGTCCGCTGAGTAATCTGCTTCTACAAGGATTCTTTGACGTACCATGCGCATTATCGTTGGTATTGGAGGGGGCATTGCTGCGTATAAGGCGGCGATGCTCCTTCGTCTTTTTGCGAAGAATGGCGACGAGGTAATCGCCATGCCCACCCCGAACGCGACGAAGTTCGTGGGTGTTCCCACCCTGGAGGCGCTGAGCGGTAACCCCGTCTCAACGGACGTGTTTGACCGTGTGCCGGAGGTGAACCACGTGCGTCAGGCTGAGCAGGCTGACGCTGTGGTGATTGCCCCGGCGACCGCTGATTTGCTGGCTCGTTTGGCGGCTGGTCGTGCGGATGATCTGCTGTCCTCCACGGTGTTGACGACGCACGCCCCGGTGATTTTGGCGCCGGCGATGCATACCCAGATGTGGGAGCATCCGGCGACTCAGGCGAACGTGCAGACTCTGCGTTCGTGGGGTTACCACGTGATTGAGCCTGCGATTGGGCGTTTGACGGGCCCGGATTCTGGTCCCGGTCGCATGCCTGAGCCGGAGGATATTTTCGCGGTGGCTCTGGATGTGATTGCGCGCTTCCCGAAGGGTCAGGTGCACCCGGTGTACACGCCTGGTTACGCGCCGACTGAGCCCCTGTACACGGGCACGGAGCAGGAGCGTCTGGCGGCGGCACGTGCGGCAACGCTGACTTCGGCGCTGCTGGGTCAGGGTGAGCCTGGTCAGGTTGAGCACAGCCAGGTTGAATCCAGTCAGGTAGCTGGTGCATCCGAATCGCTGCGTGGTCCTCTTGCCGGTCGCCTCGTGGTCATTACCGCCGGTGGCACCCGTGAGGCGCTGGACCCGGTACGCTTCCTCGGCAACCGTTCGACCGGCAAGCAGGGCGTGGCGCTCGCGGAGGCGGCACGCGACCTGGGCGCGACCGTACACCTGATTGGTGCGAACCTTGAGGTTCCCGCGCCGGAGGGTGTGCAGGTGACCCGTGTGGTCAGCGCCCTGGAGCTGCGTGAGGCGACCCTTGAGGCGAGCGCGGCGGCGGATGTGCTGATTATGTCCGCGGCGGTGGCTGATTTTAGGCCCGCCGAATTTGCCGAGTTCAAGATTAAGAAGAGCGCCGATTCTGAGGATGCGCCGGTGATTCAGCTGGTGCGTAACCCGGATATTCTGCGTGAGGTCGTTGTGCGCCGCCAGCAGGCTCGTGAGGCAGGGGAGAGCACCCTCGGCCCGAAGCTCATTGTTGGTTTTGCGGCGGAGACCGGTTCGGCGGAGAAGACTCCGTTGGAGCTCGGTCGTGAGAAGCTGCAGCGTAAGGGTACGGACTTCTTGGCGGTCAATACGGTGGGTGTGAATCGTGGTTTCGGAACGGACGATAATACGATTACGCTACTGTCGACTCTGAATGATGAGGCGCCGGTGTTCTCCGGTTCGAAGAAGGAGCTGTCGGTGCGTCTGTTGGAGCATGTGGCGGCTTTCCTGCCGGAGCTTTCTGTCTAAGGCAATCTGGCGCATCCGCGTATAGTTGCGGAGCGTTCATAGTTCGAAACGTTCGTAGCGTGGAGCCCGTGCGGTGCCTCCTGTGGGAGGTATCGTGCGGGCTTTGCTGTACCCTTACGACTCTGTTGCCTGCCTGCTCCTGTAGCCCCCTTGGAGAGCATTATGCGCAAGCACTTGTGATGCGGGTTTCTTTCTTCTGGGGTTCGCTCGGGGGAGTGCCTCATATTTCTGTCATACTGGTGAAATTTCTGACCGTACCCCTGAACCGTCAGATAAAGGTCTTGTATCATGGCATAGAGAGTATTTCGCGTTGAAGGGGAAGAAGCACCATGCCCGAGAATCAGAGCAAGCCCGCCACGGTAGAGTCCGCCCAGAGTGAGGAGCGCCCTCAGATTCTGGTGATCACCGGTATTTCCGGTGCAGGCCGCAGTACTGTCGCAAATGTACTGGAGGATGAGGGCTGGTACGTTATCGATAACATCCCGCCGCAGATGCTCGGTTCCCTGGCTGAGCTGGTGACCCGCGACGGTGCGCGAGTTCCGAAGGTGGCGCTCGGTATTGACGTTCGCGCCCGCGCTCTGTTCTCCGATCTTCCCGCTGCGATTGAGACTCTGCGCAAGTCTGACATTGACTTCTCCATGCTCTTCCTTGATGCCAAGGATGAGACCATTATTGCCCGCTATGAGGCTCAGCGCCGCCCGCACCCGCTGCAGGGTGAGGGCCGCGTCCTCGACGGTATCCGCGCTGAACGCACTCTCTTTGAAGGTCTGCGCATCGCTTCTGACCGCACCATTGACACCACCGGCATGAACGTTCACGAGCTGGCTCGTACCGTGCGTGAAATGTTCGCTGAGGGTGCGGATAAGAAGCTGAACCTGACCGTGATGAGCTTCGGCTTCAAGTACGGTGCGCCTTCGGACGCTAACTACATGGCTGATATGCGTTTCATCCCGAACCCGCACTGGGTTCCGGAGTTGCGCCCCCTGACCGGTCAGGACGCCCCGGTGCGCGACTACGTGCTGGAGCACGCGGGCACCGAGGAGTTCATCAGCAACTACCTTGCGGCTCTTCGCCCCGTGCTTGAGGGCTACCGCCGTGAGGGCAAGTACTACGCCACCATCGCTATTGGCTGCACCGGTGGTAAGCATCGTTCCGTGGCTGTGACGGAGGAACTGGCTCGTCGTCTCTCTGCTTTCGGTGAGCTGAATGTGAATGTTCAGCACCGTGACAAGGGCCGCGAGTAAGTTTTTCCCGGCGCGTCCCAACCACCGCGTCGTGATTCATTAGCCGCCGTCCGGCCCCGCACCCGTGGGGCCGGCATACCGTTCCTTCCGGGTATGTGAGGTATTACTATGTCCACCCATTCGACCAGTTATGACACTCAGGGTATTCCGCGCCTGCCGGCTCTGCCGACTCAGGCGTTGCGCCTGTTGAAGACCACGCACCGTTCGCCGAAGGTCACGGCGATGGGCGGCGGCCACGGGCTGTACGGTTCCCTGTCTGCGCTTCGCCACGTCACGCCTGATTTGACGGCTGTTGTGACGGTTGCTGACGATGGCGGCTCGTCGGGTCGTTTGCGTGAGGAGATGGGTATTCTCCCTCCCGGGGATTTGCGTATGGCGCTTTCTGCGCTGTGTGATGACACCGATTGGGGTCGCACGTGGCGTGATGTGATGCAGCATCGTTTTAGCGCGCCCGAAGGTTATGAGGGTGAGTTCCCGCTGGACTACCATGCTCTCGGTAACCTGCTGATTGCTACTCTCTGGCAGCTGCTGGATGACCCGGTTGCCGGTCTGGACTGGGCGGGTGCCCTGCTGAATGCGCGCGGCCGCGTGCTGCCGATGGCGCTGGATCCGATGGTCATTTACGGCACCGTGTTGCGTGAGCATAACGGCGGCGGTATTGAGCGTGTGAAGGTGGTCGGCCAGGTGAACCTCTCGAAGGAGGAACGCGTTCACGATATTGGTCTGACCCCTGAGAATGCTCGCCCCTGCCCGGAGGCGCTCTCCGCTATTGAGGAATCCGACTGGATTGTTTTGGGTCCGGGTTCGTGGCGTACGTCGGTTCTGCCGCATCTGCTGCTGGACGCTCAGCGTGAGGCGATTATCCGCACGGAGGCGCGCCGCTGCGTGGTCATGAACCTCTCCGACGATAAGGAGACGGTCGGCTTCACCCCGGCAACGCACCTGGATTTGTTGCGCCAGTACGCCCCGAAGCTTCACCTTGACGCGGTGATTGCTGACGCTGACATGCAGGCTGATCACCGTTCCGAGCTGGAGCGTGAGGCTTCTGCGATGGGCGCGAAGGTTGTGTGGGCACATCTGCGTTCGAGCTCCCAGCCGAATGTGCACGACCCGCTGAAGCTTGCGGCTGCGTATAACGAAGCGTTTGAGCTGAGCTCTTAGATTGACTGGCTTGGATTTGCGGCTCAGGCGTGCTGCTTGAGCTGGCTGTTTTGTGCGCTCTTTTCCTGATTTTTAGACTTAAACACTACGCCCAGAAGGACCTTTCATGGCATTAACCACGCTCGTCAAGGACGAACTCGCCAACTACGAGGCAACGAAAGTCTCTGCTCGTAAGGCAGAAATCTCTACGATTCTGCGTTTTACCGGAGGCCTGCACATCGTCTCGGGGCGAATCGTGGTGGAGTCTGAGGTCGACCACGAGGCAACCGCCCACCGCATGCGCCGCACCATCGCGGAGATTTACGGCCACGACTCTGAGCTGACCAGCGTCAGCGGTGGTGGTCTGCGTCGAGGCGGCCGCTACATTGTGCGTGTGGATCACGGCGGTGAGGCGCTGGCTCGCCAGACCGGTCTGCTGGATTTGCGTGGCCGCCCGGTGCGTGGCCTGCCGCCGGCTGTGGTGAACGGCTCTCTGCAGGATGCCGAAGCGGTCATGCGCGGTGCGTTCTTGGCGCACGGTTCGCTGACTGAGCCGGGTCGTTCCTCCTCCCTGGAGATTACCTGCCCCGGCCCGGAGGCGGCGCTCGCGCTGGTGGGTGCGGCTCGTCGCCTGGAGATTATTGCGAAGGCACGCGAGGTGCGCGGCACCGACCGCGTGGTGGTGCGTGACGGCGAGACCATTTCGCAGCTGCTGGAGCGTATGGGCGCGACTAGCACCCTGACCACGTGGCGTGAGGCGCGCACCCGCAAGGAGGTTCGTGCGACCGCGAACCGTCTGGCGAATTTTGATGATGCAAACCTGCGCCGTAGCGCTCAGGCGGCTGTTGCGGCGAGCGCTCGCGTGGAGCGTGCCCTACAGATTCTGGGGCATGAGGCGCCGGATCATCTGCGTTACGCCGGTGAGTTGCGTGTGTTGCATAAGCATGCGTCGTTGGATGAGCTGGGTCGTCTGGCTGATCCGCCGATGACGAAGGATGCGATTGCGGGCCGTATTCGTCGCCTGTTGGTGATGGCCGATAAGCGTGCTTCGGAGCTGGGTGTTCCGGGCACTGAGCTGCCGCGCGAGGACTAAGCAAAGGCTAGATTCTGCTCTTAAACGGCGCGGGAAGCTCGTGTGGCTGAGGTGTTTGTGACGGTTTTATGACAAACCAAACCCCTCCATTTTTGAACAAAAACCGCATATTTTTCAAAAATGAGCCTGTGGATGGCTCCTTTCGCGTTGTGCGAGGGGAGTTATCCACAGGTTCTTTGCGTGCGCTCGTGCGTTCGCGCGCGTGAGCCTAGGGTAGGGGTATGACGAGCATGACCCCCAACCCCAACCAGAATGCTGTACAGAGCCCTGTGCAGGACAGTGCAGCCCAGCAGGGTGGCACAACGCAGCAGGGCGGCGCGCAGCGTAGCGCCCGCTCCCTGATGAACAGCCTCTACCGCAGCCCGCGCGCCCGCAAGAACGGTACGCCGGATGCTGAGGACACCGTGCCGCTGGCTATTGCTGCTGAGGTAACGCCTGCGGAGGTGCCCGCCGAAGAAGCTGAGATGCGGCAGGCTGAATCTTCGCTACCTGAATCTTCTCAACCCGGCACCACACAGCCCAGGGTTGACCAGTCCGTACCTGACGAGCCCGCGGCATCCCGCCCGGAGTCGAACGGTTGGGCTGACTGGGATCAGCAGCCCGACTGGAACGAGGTGGACGACTGGGCGGAGTGGGAGCAGGCCGATCAGCCCGGCACCACCCGCAGTGCCCGTTGGGGTTTGTCACCGCGCGTGCTGCTTCTGGTGGCGGTGTTGGCGTTGGTTGCCGTGGTGTGGGGTGTGACCCAGTTTTCGGCGGCGCCGCGTGCCGAGCAGATTGCCTCCCCGAGTGCTACCGCCGAGTCGGTGCAGGCGGTGGGCGCCCAGCAGAGCCCCGGCGCTCAGTCTACCGCCCAGTCGGGCGCGAGTGAATCTGCGCAGGGTGGCGCCTCCGGTGAGGCTACCGTGCGGGTGCACGTGGCGGGTGCCGTGAACAACCCCGGCGTGTACACTCTGCCCGCGCAGGGTCGTGCCGTGGATGCGATTGCCGCCGCCTCCGGTGCCGCCGCGGATGCTGACCTGGACCGCGTGAACCTTGCCGGTACGCTGAGTGACGGGGTGCAGATTTATGTGCCGCATCGTGGTGAGACGGCCGCCCCGGCGCAGATTCAGCCCAATGGTGGCACGGCGAATGCCGGTCAGAGTAACGCGGCGAATGGTGCATCTCAGGGCGGTACTCAGCCCCAGCCTGCCCGCACGCTGACCGCTTCGGGCAGCGCCCAGAAGGGCTCATCCCCGGTGAACATTAACACCGCGACCGCTGAAGAGTTGCAGAGCTTGCCGCGCATTGGACCGGCGATGGCTCAGCGCATTATTGCCTGGCGTGAGGCGCACGGCGGTTTCCGTAGCGTGGATGAGCTGGATGCGGTGCCCGGCATTGGTCCATCGATGCTGGAGAATCTGCGCCCGCTGGTGACGGTCTAATGCCCCGGCAGCAGAACCGCCGGCAAAACCGCCAACGGAACCGCCAGCAGGCGGAGGCTCGGGAGCTCTTTCCCGGGTCCTTACGCCTCACCGGGGCCGCGGCTGCGGCGTATCGCCGTGCCCGCTACCGCTGGAGCATCGGTGCTGAACGGTGGCGTACCCGCCGCGACGAGCAGGAGCTGCGCGCCCAGGGAAGCCTCATTCACCTGGACTTTCGCCTGAGTTTTACGGTGCTGGCGCTGTGGGCTTTTACCGCGGTGGCGCTGACCGTGGGCACGTGGCGGGTGGTGCATCCGCTGGCGTGCGTGCTCATTGCCCTGCTGGGTTGCCTGGCGATTCTGCTCTTCTTTCCGCCGCGTGCGGTGATGCCCTACAGCCTGCTCTTTCGCACGACCGGTCAGCTGGTTTTTCTGGCGTGTATTGTGACGGTTCAGGCGGTGCTTTTGTGCGCTACGGGGGTGGATGCATCCCGCGCCACCCTGCAGCAGGCGCAGGGTGCCTCGCTTCGTCTGAATGGCACGGTGGAGCAGGTTCGCCGCGTGGATTCGCGCACTACTCTGGTGGTTATTAAGCTGGAGGAAATTCAGGGGCGGAGCGTGCGTGCGATGGTGAATGAGCGGGTGCGCGTGTACCGTCGTGACGGTTCGGCAAAGAGCGCCGCGCAGCATCTGGAAGCAAGTTCGGAGGCGAGCGCGGGGATGAGATCGGCGGCTCAGCAGTGGGGGAGCGGCACTGTGCGCTCGCATGCAATTTATCCGGGCATGAAGGTGACCGCCCTCGGTACCGTGGAGTTCAACGGTTCCACGGCGAAGCTGAGCGGCGCAACTATTTTCCCCGCCCCCGCCTCCGGCACCGGGTCGAACGCTACCACCCGACCTGCGGAGGAGCCGTACCTGTCCACGCTCAAGGAGCAGCTACGCACCCGCGCCCTGGACACCCTCGACACGGAGTCGGCGGCGCTGGTTTTGGGCACCGCCTACGGGGACGACTCACTGATGAGTTCCACCGCGCGGGAGGAATATAAGCTCAGCGGGCTCAGCCATATTACGGCGGTGTCCGGGGCGAATATTGCCATTGTGTTTTTGGGCGCGTACCGGCTGGTGCTGGCGATTCACCCGTACCGTTTCGCCAGCGCATACCTGCTGCTTCATTCCTGGAGGCAGCGGTTGCGGGGCAGAGGCGCGGCTCATCCTCACCGCCCCGCACACCCCCGGCACGCCGCCCATACTCTACAACCAGCCCAGCTTCAACAAGCTACCCCGTCTCAGCAACCTACCCCGCCAAACGCCCACGCCCTGCCGCCGCTCGTGCACCGGCTGAGTACCCTCGCCATTCCGCACCGCGTCATGGTGCTGTGCGGGGTTGCGGCGGTGCTCGCCTACGCCATGCTGTTGGAGACTGAGGGTTCCGTGATTCGTTCCCTCGCGATGGGTCTGCTCGGTGCTTACGCGATGCTGCGCGGTTCGGGTCGCCAGTCCTTGGCGGCGCTTCAAACGACGGTGCTGATGTGTCTGCTTGCCGCCCCGCACCTTGCCGTGGATATGGGGTTCGCCCTGTCGGTGACGGCAACTTCCGCGCTGATTCTGCTGGGCCCGCCGCTGATTCGCCTGCTCATGCGCATCATGCCGGTGTTCTGCGCGGAAATGCTCGCCGCGCCGATTGTGGCGTCCCTGTGGTGCACCCCGCTGATTTTGGCGATGAGCGGTAAGGTGCCGCTCTACTCTGTTCCGGCGAATCTGATTGCGGCTCCTTTGGCGCCGCTGAGTATGCTTGCCGGGCTGGTGGCGCTCGGATTCATGCTCCTGGGTCTGCCCGCTCTGGCGGATCTGTGCCTTCGTGCCGGTGGTCTTGCCGCGCAGGGTATTGAGTGGGCGGCGCACACTGCCGCGCACGCGCCGGGTAACCCGTGGGAGCCCGGTTCGAGCGTGCCGGCGGTGGTGTGTAGCGCCCTCTGCGTACTGGGTCTGAGCGTTGTCCTCTGGTGGGTGGATGCGCGCCGCTACCGTGCGGTCACGCACCGACAGTACTTGCGGGTGGTACCGCTCACCGCGTCTTCCTATCAGCGCACCCAGCAACCCGCCCGTCCCTGACCCAACTAGCCCTGACCAACGCTAGGAGGCACCCGAGAAGAAAACGCTATGATGGATACTCGAGACTCTACCCGCGCCGCACCCCCGTGCGCAGCGGGTTTCGAGTTCAGCCCGTACCCTGCAGACAAAGGCGAGTGATAAGCGTGTCCGAGCGTAAGCGTACAACCCAGCGTGGTGGTTCCCGAGGCTACGCCCGCCGAGGCGGCCCCGCCCTCGACACCGCGTGGCGTACCGTCACCCCGGCACCCGCCGTCATGCTCTACGGCCCGGAGGAGTACTTCGCCTCCCGCGCCGCGGCACGTCTGCGTGAGCTGTTCCGCAGCATCCACCCGGAGGTGGACCGCGTTCAGATTAATGCCGCCACCTACACGGCGGGGGAGCTGATCCTGCATGCTTCGCCCTCCCTGTTCGGTTCGGCGAAGATCATTGAGGTTGAGAACGTCGCCTCCATGAGCGATGAGTTTTTGACCGATACGCTCGCCTACCTGAACGCCCCCGAGCCGGACATCATGCTCATTCTGAACCACTCGGGCGGTAACCGCGGCAAGAAGCTCATCGACCTGGTGCGCTCCCAGTTCGTGCTCATCAACTGCAAGGCGCTTAAGACCGACCGCGAGAAGAGCGAGTTCTTGGCGGGGGAGTTCGCCGCCGCCCAGCGCCCGATTACCGGCGGCGCCCTGGCGTTGTTGACTGCCGCCTCCTCCGACACTGCGGAGCTTGCCGCCGCATGCCAGCAGCTGCTCTCAGACGTACCCGGCGAAATCACCGAGGAAGCGGTGAACCGCTACTACGGCGGCCGCACCGAAGTCACCGCGTTCCGTGTGAGTGACGCCGCGATTTCCGGTAACGCCCCGGAGGCTCTGCGTCTGCTCCGCCACTCCCTTGCCACCGGCACGGAGCCGATTCCGATGCTGGGTGCGCTCGCTATGCGTATCCGCAATATTGCGCGCGTGCATCACGTGCGTATGAGCGCTAACGAGCTGGCGCGTGAGGTGGGTATGTCACCGTGGCAAGTTGAGCAGGCTCAGCGTGACGGCCGCCGTTTTACCGGCGCCCAGTTGGCGCATATTGTGCAGCTTCTGGCTGATGCGGACGCCCAGCTGAAGGGCGAGTCGCAGGACGCGGTGTATGCGGTGGAGCAGGCTGTTTTGGCGATTGCTCTACCTCCGCGCCTGTAGTGCATAATAGAGCCCATGCTCGAAATTCTGAAGAAAATTTTCTTTGCCCTGCTGCCCTTCCTGCAGAAGGCGGCAGAGGATGCCCTCAACGACGCTACCGCGTCTAAGGGCGGCTCCGAGTCCTCCCAGAAGAATGAATCTCACAAGGGTGAATCTCGTCAGGGTGAGGCTCGTACCTCCAGCTCTTCGGCGCCTAAGCCGAGCGCCCCGAAGCCTTCCTCGGCAAAGTCTGCGGCAAACTCCACAGCACCTAAGCCTTCTGTACCGGCTTCGACCGGCGCATCCTCGACCGGCGCATCCTCGACCGGCGCATCCGACGGTTCGGATTACCCGGGCGATTACCGCGACATGATCAACTTTGAGTATTCGCCCTCCCTGGACGGTGACGCTGACCCGGGTGAAATCGTGTGGACGTGGGTTCCTTTCGAGGAGGACCACTCGCAGGGTAAGGACCGCCCGGTGCTTCTGGTGGGTCGTGACGGTGAGTACCTGCTGGCGCTGATGATGACCAGCAAGGACC
>ERZ772786.374-NODE-374-length-18589-cov-11.260656_pt1 | contig 18589 bp, 6 predicted proteins | sample MGYA00511473_ERZ772786 | MGnify/ENA primary metagenome ERZ772786 (study PRJEB29015, sample SAMEA2738025) | human oral metagenome | biome: human oral; feature: human-associated habitat; material: saliva | place: China | collected 2252 ...
CCGGGTACGGCTTAGAATCCACGCTCAGGTACGGCGCCACCTTACGCACACGATCCAGCGGGTTGCGTTCGTACAGAATCTGCGAGCCCTCACGCACCGCATCCGACAGCAGAATGTCAGAGGACTGGAACTTAATCGCGTAGGACAGGCGAGCCAGCAGCGAATCAACGCGAGGACCACCGTAACCGGTGAAGGTGTACTTCGCATCGGAGGCGTTGGTTTCGTCAGCAGAAAGCGGACGGTCCAGCTCCAGGGTGTCGCCCTTACCGCCCACAATCGAATACTCCGGCGAGCTCATGCCGAAGTAAATACGCGGCTCATAATCCTCGCTCAGGGTACCGGTCGCCTTAATGCCGGACTGCAAGAACTTCGGGTTACCCGCAGAATCCACCTGGTTACCGTACGCGGCAATCACGCCGTAACCGTGGGTGTACACCACGTGGCGGTTATACCAAGAATCGCCGCTCGTCTGCGCCGGGTTCAGCTCACGAGCCGCCAACACCGTATCCTGCGTGGTGTTACCCACCGCATAGCGGTCGACCGACAGCTGCGAATCAAAACGGTAGTACGGACGGAACTGTTGCATCTGCGCAAACGCCGAGGACACAACATTCGGATCCAACAGACGAATATTCGCAATGGTCGCGCTCGAAGAGCTCAACGCACCGGCACGGGTATCAATCGTCGCGTCATACGGGGTGGTCTCAATCTTGTCCAGACCGTACGCGTAACGGGTCGCATCAATATTGCGCTGAATGAACTTCGCCTGAGCACCCTGCTCATTCGGAACCACCTGGAAACGCTGAACAATCCACGGGTACAGGCCGCCAGCAACCAGAGCAACAACCACCAGCATCGCGGTGCTAATCAGCGGCAGACGCCAACGATTCATCGAAGCCGCCACCACGAACATAACAGCCACCAGCAGCGCAGAAATCGCCAAAATAGCGTTCACCGGGATCGACGAGTTCACGTCCGTGTACATGGCGCCAGCCCAGCGGCCCACCTGCTGCTGAGTCGACGAATAACGATCCAACCAGAAGCTCACCGCACGAGTCAGCAAGAACGCAGCCGCCACAATCGCAGCGTGACGACGGAACGCCACCGTAGTGCTCACACCGCCCGGCTGCACCTTAATACCGCCGTAGAAGTAGTGCATGAACACGCCCGCGAGCGCCGACAGCACCACAGCGGAGGTCAGCAGAGTCACCACCATGCGGAAAAACGGCAACGCAAACAGGAAGAACCCGTAATCCAGACCGAACTCCGGGTCAGTCTTACCGAAGGACTGCTGGTTGAAGAACAGCGCGACGGTGCTCCACTGAGTCATCGTCGCCGAAGCAATAAACAGGCCCAACAGCAGCGGAACCGCAACCAGCAGAACCTTACGCGCCTTATCCACGCTCTCGTGGTAGCGGCGCATGCTCTCCTCAGCACGCTGCTGACCAAACACGTCACGCAGCATCTGCTCGGCAGCATCCGTGCCGCTCGTCGGCACGCTCTGGTCCGGCTTCGGCGCTTCCTGCGGCTTCTTCTCGGACGCCGGCGCCACATCAGCATGACGGACCGCGTAGGACATCGAAGCCCACAACGGCACAGCAATCACCACGGCAGCCACCACAAACACGGCCGCCTTCAACAAAATCTGGGTAGTGAACACGGTGCTATAACCCAGCTGATCAAACCACAGCCAGTCCGTGTACACCTGGGACGCACCCACAAAAGCAGCAATGAGCACCGCCACCACAGCAATCGTTGCCCTCAGGGGGCTACGGCGCTTGGGCGTTGACTTCTTCGGCTTGGGATGCGCGGTGTTATTGGTCGACTCAGACACAATTCCTCGCTCATCATACGTTCAGAGAAAATAACTGCCTTTAAGTATCTCAGAGGTCAAGCAGAAGGGCAGAACCTCGTAGAAGCTCGGGGCGAAATATGACCGGGTTGAGAGGTTTTGAGGCGCGAAATGATGAGGCGCGGGCACAGATGCGCGCAGGGACGAGGGCAGAGAAGAGGATGCAGAACAGCCCCGGTACCTTAAAGTACCGGGGCTGACTTCTACGTTATACGGGGTTAGAGCCTCGCGGCGAGAAACGTTACGTTAGGAACCGCAGCGGGGCAGGGAATCATCCGGGGTGCCGGACTTAATCGCCTCCACCGTCTTCACCGCCTCGTCCAGGGTCGACACCGGCACAACCACCATCGTGCCGCGCACCTGACCGGCGTGATAGTAGTTGAACAGGTCGGGGTCCTGCGCCTGCATCTTCACAATCGAATCGCAGTTCTCCTTCGGCGCCAAGAAATAACGCGCACCGTAACGGCCCGTCGCCAAAATCTTGTACTTGATACCGCCAATTGCGCCGACCTTACCGTCAGCATCAATCGTGCCGGTACCCGAAATGTAGCTGCGGTACGGGTCGCCTCCGGCATCCTCATCGGCGAGCAGAGTACCCTCGCTCAGCTTATCGACCGTGCCCAGCGCCAGCATCAGACCCGCACTCGGGCCGCCCACACCATCCAGGTTGTACTGCACGTGCGCCGGCAGGTCATAGCTCTGTTTCAAACCCGCGCCCAGAATCCAGCGGCTATTGTCGCTGGAACGAACCGGGGTCAGCTTAAAGGTCTGCTGCTTGCCGTCACGTTCCACGGTCACGTCAATCGGCGAACCGTTCGAGGCGTTCACCGCCTTCGGAACATCGGTGAGAGTCTCAATCTGCTTCTCCCCCACCTTCACGATACGGTCATCAGCCTTCAGCGCGCTCGCCGCCGGGGAACCCTCCACCGTGGAAAGCACCTGAACCTTCTCGGTCACCGCCATCTTCAACTGGCGCATCGCCGCGACCTTCGCCTGAGTCTGCGAATCAGCCATCTGCGCGCCGGTCTCGGCTGTTGCCTGCTCATGGCTCACGTGCGGGTACAGGGCGTCAGTCGGCACCACGAGGCTGCGGTTACCGTCAAACGCCAACCAGCCGTAGAACGCCTCCGCGCCGGACAGCTCCGTGTACGGGCCACCCGAAACCGACACCGTGGTCATATTCATCTTGCCGAACGTCTTATAGCTGGGCGCGCCAGAAACCTCAATGACGTCCTTCTCCTGGTACGTTCCGAGCACGTCAAAGAGCGGACCGGGGCCCTCCTTCACATAGGAACTGGGCAGAACAAAAGCACCAGCCAGCAGGGCGCACGTCGCCACAGCGCTCACCGAACGCAAGTTCACGCGGCGCGGCGCAAAACGCGAACGGCGCTTAGCCGCCTTCTCATTACTCTTTACGCTCACGGAGGCAGCGTTTGGCTGCTGCTCAGCATCAGGGGTGGACTTAGTCATGGTTTCTACAGTACCGGATAAACCGACTTTTCAACACGCGGGCGGGCACTGTGACAACACGCCGGCGGGCACCGCGACCCCGCTAAAAATAGAGCCCCAGGAGGCGTTCACGCTCTGACCCGTACCTGACCCGCGCCGCGCTGTGTCAGCACCTGGCGGTGACGGCGGCACGAAAAAGCTCCCAAACCCCCGACCCCGAAGACAAGCTTGTGTGCCCTCAGCTGATTAACCCGCCTCCACAGCAATGGCACGGGAAATTCTCAGCAAAAATCGGTAGGCTGGACAGCGAGCGGGCCAGCTACGCCCACCCCCGGATTACGAAAGGCTTCTACATGTCTGAGAACCCCACCGGCGGCGCCTCCAACGAGCGCGACCCCCTCGAAGAATTCATTAAGAAGATGCAGGAACAGGGCTTCGACCCCTCCGCAGGGGCAACCGGCCAGGGCGGCAAGGGCGGCTCCTCCAACGCACAGAACCCCTTCGGCGCACTCTTCGGCGAAGGCGGCCAGAACCCCTTCGGCATCAGCATCGACCCCGAAGACCTGAAGAACATGGGCATGGGCTTTGACCCTGCCATGATGCAGAGCATGTTCGCGCAGGTTCAGGCAATGTTCTCCGGTGCGGGCGCATCCGACAGCCCCAGCGGCGTGAACTGGGATAACGTGAAGAACCAGACCCGCCAGATGCTCGCATCCATGGGCGAAGACCCCTCCGTACCCGAAAACCTCAAGCGCGCCGTAGAAGACGCGGCGAACCTCGCCGACCTCTGGCTGGACGCAGTGACCACCATTGAGCGCCACAACCACCCGGTGCAGGCGTGGTCCAAGGCGGAATGGGTTGAGCATTCCTTCGACTCCTGGCGCGAAATGGTCGAGCCGGTCGCAGCCGAAGTCACCCAGTCCATGGTCATGCCCGGCGCCCCCGAAGACGTGCCCGAAGAGATCTCTCAGATCCTCAACAGCGGCTTCTTGAACAACATTGGTTCCGTGATTTTTGGTGCGCAGATGGCGCAGGCGCTCGCACAGCTCGCCGGTGAGGTGTACTCCTCAACCGACGTGGGCTTCCCCCTCGCGCCCGGTTCTTCCGCGCTGCTGCCCAACGGCTACCAGCAGCTCGCCGAGAGCATCGAGGTGCCCCCGCAGGAGGTTCTGCTCTACCTTGCCGTGCGTGAATCTGCGCTGATTCGCCTGCACAAGGCAAACCCCTGGTTGCGTGAAGACCTGGTTCAGCTCGTGGCGCGCTACGCCCGCGGTATTCGCGTGGACATGAACCGAATGCAGGACGCCGCATCCCAGGTGGACATGAGCAACCCCGACGCCGTACAGGAAGCATTCGAAGGCGGCATGTTCAGCCCCCAGCGCACCGAAGACCAGGAACTGGCGGTGCAGCGTCTGGAGGGGCTGCTCGCGCTCATCGAAGGTTGGGTATCCGTCGTCACCGAGGACGCGACCCGCAACCTGCCCAAGGCACCGCAGCTGACCGAAATCATGGCGCGCCGCCGCATCGACGGCGGCCCCAGCGAGCAGGTCTTCGAGAACCTAGTCGGCCTGGAACTGCGCCCGCGCCTGGTGCGTGAGGCACAGCAGTTCTGGCGCTGGTACGAAAACGCCCACGGCATTGAGGCGCGCGACGGCCTCTGGGACACCCCGGAGACCCTGCCCACCCCCGCCGAGCTGGAAGACTTCACCGCATACGATGCGCGCATGAACGAAATCAGCCTGGACGACGTGGACTTCGACTCGGAACTGCAGAAGCTGCTGGACGGCGGCTTCGGCGATGCGCCCGAAGAAAAGTAGCGCGGCGAAAGTAGCGCGGCAACAAGTAAATAGCTGACACCAGTAAATAGCTGATATTTGGGCGGGGGTGGCTTGTAAATGTACAAGCCACCCCCGCTCAAGTGTTTTTGTTGGAGTGTTTTGGTTGGTTGGTAGGTTTTCAGCGATGCTTTAGCCGGCGCTGTTTTCGCCGCGCTCACCCTCAGCCCGCGAGCGCCCCAGCGCGTACCCCTCCAGGTAGGCTTGCGCCCGCAGCAGCTGCGGGTAGCGCGCCTCCAGGGTACGGAACGTCGCCGAATGATTCGGCTGGATCAGGTGGCAGAGCTCGTGGTGAATCACCGAATCTAGGACGTACTCAGGTACGCCCTGCAACTCCGAGGAAATGCGGATCTGCGTGTTCGCATAGGTTGCCGAGCCCCAGCGCTGACGCTGATTGCTCACCCAGCGAATCGACAGCTTCTCCAGCCTGCCCGAGGCAACCAGCTCCGGCAGATGCTTCTGCGCCAGGTGCAGGGCGCGGGAGCGCAGGTACTCGTCCGTGACCGTCAGCTGCGTGGCACGCTCACGGCGCGCGGCACGACGCTGAATGCGCGGCAGCAGGCGGGCAATATGCTCGTCAATCTCTTCGCTCGTGCTCGCGGCGGGAATGAGCAGGCGGTAGGCGGGGTTGCCGTGCGCATCCTCACCGTCGCGTTGCATGCTGATGGTGCGGGTGCGGCGCGCCGAGCGGACCAGCTCAATCTGCGGGCGATCCTCGGTGGCGGGCAGAATTTCACGCTTAAAACGCTGAGCCATAATCTCCTCTTCCCTTCGACGAACGGCGGGGCTGCGTGGCACGGGGCTGAGTCGAGCGAGCCGGGCGAGCCGGGCTATACGACGAGCCGGCGCTCTCAGCCCTGCGGCGGCGCTTCGCCGGATCAATATCGTCCAAGAAACGCGAACGCTTCCGCTGACCGCGACCACCCACGGTGCGGGTCATCGTCCAGGTCAGCCACAGGTACTTGCGGGCGCGCGTAATGCCCACGTACAGCAGGCGGCGCTCCTCATCCACCTCATCCGGGGTGGTCGCAAAAGTAATCGGCATGAGGCCCTCGTTCAGGCCGCACAGGAACACTGCCTCCCATTCCAGGCCCTTAGCCGCGTGCAGGGAGGCGAGGGTTACGCCGTTGACCTGCGGGGCGTCATTAAATTCGCTACGGTGGTTCAGGGTCGCCACCACCTCGTGCATGGTCAAAGGTAACGGCTCGGGCACGCCCGGACGCGGGTTCGCGCGGTGCTCCTGAAGCTGCTCTTCACGGTTCTGCGCCATCATGTCCACCATGTGAACCAGGGCGGCGAGGGACTCCCACTTCTGGCGGGTGGCGCCTCCCGAAAGGGGGCCCTCCTCCTTATACCCGAGGCCGCCGAGCACATCGCGGGTGTAGCGGGTGACGTCCTCGGTACCGTCCGTGGACTTCGCCGAACCACGCAGGGCAAGCATCGCCTGCTTGACCTCGGGACGCTCAAAGAAACGCTCCGCACCACGCAACTGGTACGGAATGTGAGCGGTAGACAGCGCAGACTCAATCGCCGCCGATTGCGCGTTCGTGCGGAACAGTACAGCAATCTCCGAAGGCGGCACGCCGTCCTTCTCAATCAGGTCGCGGATATCCTCGGCAATGCCGGCGGCCTCCTGCTCATCATCCGCGTAGCCGAACCACTCAACATCCACGCCGGGGCCGCGCTGAGACATCAGCTCCAGCGGCGGCGCCCACGAATGCGGGCTCGAATCCGGATGCGGACGACGCGCCGCCAACAGACGGTTCGCCAACTCCACCACCTGCGAATGGGAACGGTAGTCGCGGGTCAACTTCACCGTATGCGCGCCACGGTGCCGGCGCGGGAACTCCAGCAGGTAGCGGCTCGTCGCGCCGGTGAAAGAGTAAATCGTCTGGGAGGCATCGCCCACCACGCAAATATCGTCACGGCCGCCCAGCCACACATCCAGCAGACGCTGCTGTAGCGGGGACACGTCCTGGTACTCGTCCACCACAAAGTGGCGGTACTGGTTACGGACGGTCGCCGCGAGCTTCTCGTCCTCCTCCAGCATGGCGATGGTCAGCAACAGCACGTCCTCAAAGTCGATGAGGTTACGCTCGTCCTTGAGGTCCTCATACGCCTGGAAAATACGCTGCATATTCTGCGGAGTAATCGCCGAGGGCAGCTGCTTCTCACTCAGACGCTGCATGATGGTGTCCGGGGTGAGCAGCTGAACCTTAGCCCACTCAATCAGCGACGCCAAATCACGCAGCAGGGAACGGTCCGTACTGATGCGCAGACGGTTCGCCGCCTCCGTAATGAGCGAGGCTTTGTTCTGCACGATGGACGGGAAGGTACCGCCCACCACCTGCGGCCAGAAATACACCAGCTGACGCAGCGCCGCAGAGTGGAAAGTACGCGCCTGCACGCCGTGCGCACCCAGCTGGTGCAGGCGGGTGCGCATCTCCTCCGCCGCACGCAGGGTAAAGGTCAGGGCGAGCACGCGCGGGCCCTGGTAGCGACCAATCGCAATACCGTAGGCGATGCGGTGCGTAATCGCGCGAGTCTTACCGGTACCGGCACCCGCCAGCACGCGCATGGGGCCGTCCAGCTCGGTGGCGACCGCACGCTGATCCGGGTCAAGCCCGGCAAGAATATCGTCTGCGGAGATCATATGCTGAGGCTGCTGAGGTGTGGCGGTCATAATGCTCCATCAGTAAGGCGGGCGGTACGGGCAGGCGGCTTACGCTCGCGCGGGCATGCGGACATACGGGCATACGAGCATGCGGGTGCGCGAGGCGGTGATAGCCGGTCTTCCATTGTATTCTCCCAGATTGTTTTCTCCAGACCCGCCGTGGCTTCTTAGTGGTTGCTTTCGTTCAGAGCGTGAGGATTCAGAGCGTGAGGATTCAGGGCATGAGGAACCCGCCTGTTTGGATGCGCGCGGTGAGAAGCTCAAAGAAATGCGCTGGAATGCGCCGGCGAGCACGTTTAGGCTTGTCCACAAGTATCTTCACCACTTGGCATAAAGATCCTAAAAACTACTAAACGGCACACATAGGTTTGGTAACCTTAACCCGTGACTTTATCTCCCCTTCAGCTAGCAGCCATTGTCTCCGCCGGAGTGCCCGGGATTTACCCCGTCGGCGCCGAACCGGTCCGCGAAGACAGCGACGACTTCGACTCGGCAATCATCGCCGACTCCACCGGTCGCCGCTGGCGAGTGCGCGCCCCGCGCCGCCCCGACGCCAGCATGCGCCTTGAAGCTGAACACCTCATCCTGCAGTCGTTCAGCCCCGGCCTGCGCGCCCGACTGCCCTTCGCCGTACCCACCGTCGCCGGAACCGTACCCTACGCGGGCGGCAACGTGTTCGTGTACACGCACATCCCCGGCACCATCTATGACGTGGACCAGCTCGCCGAGCTGAGCCGCCGCGAAGTTGCGGCGAACCGCCCCTCCCTGGCATCCATCATCGCCAAGGACATCGCGACCCTGCATGTGATGCCCGAAGACATCATTTACGAAGCCGACCTGCCCTCCTACTCTTCGGAGCAGATTCGCCTGCGCAAGAACGCCGAGCTCGAGCGTGCCGCCGCAACCGGCAAGGTCCCTGCCGACCTGCTCGCACACTGGCGTACCGTGCTCTCCCCCGGGCCCATGTGGCAGTTCCGCCCGCGCGTGGTCCACGGTGACATGGGTGCCGAGAACCTCGTACTGCACGTAACGCCCTCGACGGCGCGCATCGTGGAGGTCACCGGCTGGTCCGATGTGCACGTGGGCGACCCCGCGCAGGACTTCGCGTGGCTGTACTCCTGCCAGGACATCGACTTCACCGACGAGGCCATCGAGGTGTACCGCCAGCAGATGCCTCAGCTGCCCGACGCCTACCTGGCGCAGCGCGCGAACTTCTACGCGGAGTTCGCGATCGCCCAGTGGCTCACCCACACCGTGGAGGTTGGCGACCGCGACGGCGCAACCCACGCCGTGTCCATGCTCCTGGATATTCAGGACGACCTGCGTGCCTCCGGCGAACTGCTCGGACAGGAGGAGGTCGGCCCGCTGGTCGGCCTCGCCGAGTAGCTATTGGCTCGGGTAGCCGTTAGGTTTATACCTACCGCGTAGGTTTTCGGTTCAGCCCCGCAGTACTGCGCTGCGGGGCTGAACTGTATCTACGGGGGTTTTATATCCGCTTGCCTGTGCCCGGTGAAACCAGTTCCCCGAGTGTCTGTCAAACCGACGAAATTATGCCCATAAGAGCTAGTGGAGGGGCCTTAGTGGGCCTTTTATCAAAATTTATTTAAGTGTTTCCCCTCACCTTTTGAGCACCAGTTTTGCATTTTTGTGCATGAATGACTCAGATTAAGCCTGAGACTTGAAGGTGTGCCAAGGACGTCATTCACAATATTTCCCGGGTGCAAATACACCATAAACCCACAAAAACCAACTTTTGGTTTTGGGAGTCCACAGAGCCTCAACTTCATCTTGAACCATGCTCAAAATAGTGCATTTTAGGGTAAAAACTTTCCCTGTAGATTTTTTCAAAAACTCCTGGAATACTTTTGCTGTGCCGCGAGAAAACCAGCGGACACACTCCCCATAGCGCACTGACCAGCGCTGATATCGTGGCAGCGATAAATTGGGGAGACAGATTGGGCGGGCCCTGACCGGTCATGTCAGGCCCGAGCCGGATTCATGCACCGCGCAACCAATCACCGATGGCAGAAATCTATAGAGCTACTTTCGAGGTTGTGTTTGAGAGTAAAGACGCACGCAAACCCCACGGGGCGCCGGCGGCGCGAGTGAGGCCGCGAGAGCGGCAGTCGTTCGGCGCGATTCTTTCCCGGAAGCGTGCGAGGGCACGAAGTACCTCTATAGTTCTTCAGCGGCTGAGGACGCCTCATCACCCTAATGCAGTGGGGTGAAGAGGCGTCCTCTGCCGTTAACCGTAAAAGTCCGCGCAGAAAAGTCCACACAAAAAGCAGCTCACGAGGCGTGATACCCCGTGAGCTGCTTTTCTGTATTCGGTTGTAGCACGTGCTAGCACGCCGCTGACACGGCGTTGCTGAGATCCGCTACCTAGCCCTTGCGCGCCTCACGAATCACCTTCGCCAGCTGCGCCTCCGTAGGCAGGCCGCCGCGGATCTGATGATCCCACACCTCCGCAACGCCCTTGCCGCCCAGGTACACGAACACGGTGCTGATACGCTCCGGGTCCACGCCCATAATGCGGGAGAACGCGATACGGTACAGGCCCAGCTGGAAGCGCCGAGACTGCATGGTCGACATCTTCGGGCGGGAACCGCTCTTCCAGTCCACCAGGACCCAGCGTTCGCCGTCCTCGTCCTCGGTGCGGAACACCGCGTCGATACGGCCGCGCAGGCTTAGACCCTCGATGTGGGTTTCGACCGGGTACTCGACCGCCCAGATGCGTTCCTTCCACTCATCGCTGCCCCACTCGCTGTTGGCGAAGCGCTCCCAGAGGCGCTGAACGGAGGCTTCCAGTTCGCTCTCGGACTCCTCGTAGGCGTCCTCGAAGGTGAACTCGTCCTGTTCCTGCAGGTCAGCCGGGCTTGCAGAATCAGAGGGGTCTGCGGGGTCTTCTGCGGACTCAGCGGGCGCGGTGGAGGCGGCAGTGGAACCCGGTAGATCAACGCCCACCGTGTCCTCCGCATCGGGCGCCTCCAGCGGGTCGGCGCTCGGCGCCACACCGAAGTGCTCCTCAATCAGCGCGTGCACCGCCGTACCAATTGTTGCCGCGCGCGAGGGACGCTGAGGTACCGGGCGCATCAGCTGATGCACCGTGCCCTGCGGGTCCTCGCTCAGGCGGATGAACGTGGATGCGGACAGATGCCCCGGCAGCTGGTTGCTGGGCACCGGGTCGGTCTGACCCATCATGAGCAGAAGCAGGTCGGCTTCGCGTTCCCAGTCCACCGCCTGCTGGCGCAGGGATTCGGGAATGGCGGACTCACCCTGTGCCGTAGATGCGGCGGGTGCGGCAGATGCGGCGGGTGCGGCAGATGCGGCGGGTGCAGGGTGGTTTGCGCTCTCCCCCGCTACATCCCCGCTCTGGTGCAGGTCATCATCACCCGCGCCGACGGCGAGCTCCACAGCCAGGGCGGCACGCTCCACCGCCTCGCGACGGCTCGAGGAGTTAATCGCAATCTCACGTTCCAGATTCTCATGCTGGCCGCGGCGAAGCATCTCCTTCGTACCCTTTGTGAGAGCGTCATCAGAAGTCCAACGCCAAATTACGGGGCGCTCCAGCGGGTCAAAAGGCCACATGGCGGTCAGCACCGCACCCAGGTTCGGGTTCCTGTCCTCGTAGTTCTTCTGGGCGAATTGGCCGCGCACCTCAATCGGCAGCGCCGCCGCGACCGTGGGCGAGAAACCGGGCTGAGGCGGTTGCGTCTCACGCCATTTCTCCCGCTCAGTGGCTTCGATGATCCATTCGGGCACCGGCAGGTTCAGGCGGGTGCAGTTCTCCGCCACCGTGCGTGTTCGTACGGAAGGAGCCGCCAGCTGCCAATCCTGCGCGAGGGCGGGAGCCATGACCTCAACCAGCGCCCAGGCGTAGCGTTGCACCTGCTCGGCGTAGGTTGCCCGGGCGTTCGCGCGCGCCTCCGCCTGCTCGGGGGTGAGCTCGTCAGCATCTACGTAGAGTTCGAGGTCCTCCAGCAGTGCCGCCTCATCGGGGGTGGGCGGCAGGTTCGAGGGGTCCACGACCGTACCGTGCACCAGGGTCACCGGTTCGGTCAGGCGGTACTTCGACTCGGCCAGTTGCTCAACCCAGCGGCGCACATGGTTCAGGTGCACCTTTTTGCGCTTATCGGCGGGGTTCGGCATCGTGTACGACAGGCCCATACCCACCAGCTGAGGCGCCGCCCAGGGGGTATCCATCGTCTCTTGGAAGCGCACGGAGGGCGCATCTACCGTGGGCGTGCCCATGCCGAAGAGAGACTTGAAAAGCATCTCCATCAGCTCCTCCCAGAAGGGCTGCACCGGCTGAGGCGCCACAGAAGCACTCTTCCAGCGGTAGGCGCTCATCGCCAGCAGGTTACGGGCACGGGTCATCGCCACGTACATGAGGCGGCGGTCCTCCAAGCCGGCGTGCTCGGCGGCATCATCTTTATGCTCGGCCAGGTAGTCTTCCAGGTCCTTCGCTTTCTCGAAGGCGGTAATCTCTTCCATGGTCTCAAGGATCGACGGGAGGTACTCGCGGTCGCCACGCAGCGGCCAGGGCAGAGCCGCATTAGCCGACATCTGCCACAGGTTCGGGGTCTGCCCGCCGGTCGCGCTACCGCACAGACCCGGCAGAAGCACATGATCCCACTCCAGGCCCTTCGCGGCGTGCATGGTCATCAGCTGCACCGCGTTCGGGTCAGGTTCCACAGTGCCCAGCGCCAGGCCTTTCTCCTCATCATCGGCACGTTCAAGCCACGCCAAAAAGCCCATCACGTAGCTCACGCCGCCCGAAGACAGCAGGAAGCGGCGCGCACCCGGGTCGCCCTCCTCCGCGCTCACGCCGTCAGAACCGGCGTAAATCATCGCGTTAATACGCGGCGCCGACATGCCGTAGGCGGCGGCAACCTCGTGGAAAGCGTCCAGGTTCGCGCGCGAACCCAGCGGGTCGGTACCCGGGCGGACCGCCAGCTCAATATCGAGCAGCATGGTCCGCTCAATCTCGTACAGCAGCGTGCCCAAATCCTCGCTCAAACCGGCACGCAGCACGCGCATCTGCTCCGCAAAAGCACGCAGACGCTCCAGCGCCGCCGGGGAGAAGCGGCGGCCGCGGTAGTGCTCACCGTAGAGAGGTTCGCCGTCCGCGCCGTCCTGCGGCAGGTTCTCCACCGCCTCAATGAGGGAGGCGTAGCCGGAGGAATCCTCCACCGCACCCTTGAGGGTTTCGTCCAGGCGTTCCTGGGCGGCACGCAGGTGCTCCGCCTGCAGGTTGATAGCCGCTGCGTCGTCGGTGTCTTCAGCCTCCGCGAGCATACGCAACGCCATCTGCTCGCGCAGGGCACGCTCACGCTCACGCACCAGCGATTGAGCCCAATCACCCAGCGCCAACATATCCGCCGCACCCAAACGCCAACGCGCACCCGTCAGCAGGCGCGCCAGGGCATCCGAACGGTTCGGATCCGCCAGCACACGCAACGCCGACACCAGATCCACAACCTCAGGCTGGGAGAGCAAACCACCCAAACCCACCTGCTGCACCGGAATGCCCAGGCGCTCGCACTCCACACGAATCGGGTCCAGCTGACCGTGCACACGCGCCAACACCGCAATCTCAGGCATCTTCAGGCGCGGACGCACCGAACCATCACCGGAACGATGCGCCGCGTAGGCGCGCTCATACTCGCGCACCGCCTGCGCACGCATCGCCGCAATACGCTCGGCGATAGCCACAGCCTCTTCACGGTCAGAGTCGTGGTACGTCAAATCAACGCGCCCCACCATGCCCGCGGCAGTCTGCTCAAAAGCGGGCGAACCAGGCTCCCCCACCAGGGCGCAGCGCGGGCGCAGGTCAGGAACCTGAGCGGCGGTAATATCGCCGTCGGCGGCACGCACCCACTCGGGAACCTCCTTCAGCTTCTCCGCCACGTGGTTTGCCGCGTTCAGCACCGAAATGTCGTTACGCCACGCAATGGACAGGAACAGCGGCTGCACATGCTCGGTTGGGAAATGACGGTAGAAGCTGAACATCTGACCGTCCGAAGCACCACGGAAACCGTAAATCGACTGCTTCGGGTCGCCCACAGCCATCACCGGATGCGCCGGGATACCCGCAGCCTCATCGGCACCGTAAATCGAGGAGAACAAGCTCATCTGCGCGTGCGAAGTGTCCTGGAACTCGTCCAACAGAACCACCTTGAAGCGGGCACGCTCACCCTCACGGATCGCCGGGTCAGCCTCCGCAATGCGGGCGGCAAAACGCATCAGGTCACCAAAATCCAGCACCTGCATGCGCGCCTTCACGCGGGCGTAGCTCATCGCCATACGCGCGTACACTCGGCGGTTCCGCAGCAGACGCTGAACCTTCAGAATGTCCTTCTCAGTCTTCGTCTCACGGCGCGGATCAGGCACCGCAGCATACGCCGCCAGCTGCTCGGTGCAGAAGTCAATGGCCTCCTGCGGCTCCACCAGATGCTCCGCGCACTCGTCAGAAAGCTGCAGCATCTGGTTAATCATGGTCGCCGCAGACACCGGCACGCCGTCCTTATCGAGGGGAAGCTCCCCCTCCCAGTACTGCACAATCTGCGCGGCAAGCTGCCACTTCTGCGCATCGCCGAGCATCTGCGCGTCCTGCTCCACGCCCAGGCGCAGACCGTACTCCTTGACGAGGTTATTCGCGTAGGAGTGGTAGGTGAGCACGGTCGGGTCAGCGATGCCCTCGCGCAGTTCCTCATCGGTCGGGGCGACGCGGCGGCTACGGCGCAGCGTGTTCAGACCGGCACGCATACGGCTACGCAACTCGGTTGCCGCCTTGCGGGTGAAGGTCACGCCCAGCACCTCTTCAGGGCGCACAAAACCGTTGTCGACCAGCCAAATCACGCGGTCAACCATGGTCGCGGTCTTACCCGAACCCGCACCGGCAATGACGAGGGTCGGGGCGGGACCCGCCTCAATCATGCGGACCTGCTCGGGGGTCGGCTTCTTACCGTCAGCGCCGTTGAGCATCTCGGCAATGTCAAGGGCACTGCGGTAGTCGGCAGGCTTCAGTGCGGGGTCATTCGCGGCGGCTTCCGCCGAGAAGAGCACGCCGTTAGGCAGCTGCCAGCTATTGTGCTCGCACCACTGGGCGGGGGTGAGCATGCCGGTGCCAGAACCGGGGTTAGTAGCGCCGTATGCGCCAGAGTCAGTCATGTTTCCTCTTCCTCATGGATCATTCTCATGGGAGGTTCGGGGTGAGTGATATCGAAAGTAAACGTAGGGTACGCGACTACTAGGGCTGCGTCACCTGGCGGCCGCGCGTACAAATCGGGCAAATCTCCGGCAGGCGGCACCCGTAGCCGCCCTCACGGTGACGAGCCTGCACCTGCGAGCCAGCAATCAGCTCCGCGGCGTGCTGCACCAGCTCAGCCGCCCACGAATCGTGCTCCGTCAGGGCGGGCTGAACCTGCAGGCGAGTCTTGCTCTCATCGTTCACGCCCGAGGCGCCCAGTTGCACGAGCGCCGCGCCTCCGGAACGACCCGTGTAGCCGGTGTACTCCAGCTCCTGGGGGCGGGCATCCGGTAGCGGTTCGCCCGCCTCCAGGGCGGCGGCTTCGGCGCGGTAGCGCTCCTCCAACTGCTCACCCGCGCCTGCCTCCACCGCAATCTGGTAAGCGGCAAGCTGCGGATGCGTCTCCATCTCCGCACCGGTCGGCTTAGACTTGCCGGTTTTTAGGTCAACAATGGCGTAGCGGCGGGTGCCGTCCTCCGCCGGGGCGGTACCCTCGAGGCGGTCCACGCGACCGGTGAGCAGTGCATCCAGCTCGCCGACTTCACCGGCGGGGTCGAAGGGCACGGGCACACGCACCGCGAAGGAGCCTTCAACACCGAGGTTCTGCCAGCCGGCGTCGCCCATGTGCTGACGGTAGTAGTAGCTCAGGCGCAGAATCATGCGCTTGGCACGCTCGTAGAGGGCGTAGGATTCCCAGGGCACGCGCTCGCGGTACTCTTCGTCGGTTTCGTCCTCCTTGCGGGCGGGCACGCCGAGGGAGCTAATGCGCTCGTCGAGGGCGGTTTGGAGCTCTTCGAGGGTGCCGGTCGGGTACTCTTCGGCAATGGCGTGAATGAGCGTGCCGAGCGAGCGGGACAGGTCGGTCTGGGCTTCTGCGCGGGCGGCGGAAACCAGCCAGTCCAGCGGGGAGCTGTGAATGGTTTCCAGGCGTGAGGGTGAGAGCGCAATGGTGCGGCGGCCGGGGTTTTCGGCAGGCTCTTCGGCGTGGCTTTCGCCATCTTCACCGTGGTTTTCGTCCAGCTCAGCGTGGTCTGCCGGGCGGTGCGCAAAGAGCAGCTCCGTGCTAGAAAGCGGCAGCAGACCCCACCACTCGTCGGGTGCGGCGCCGGGTGCCTGCGCATTCGCCAGGCGCGCCAGAGTGCGGGAGGCAGCATCGAGTCGGTACGCGGAAGCCTCCGGGCTGAGCGCATCTTCCTCCGGTGCGTTGTGCATCTGCGCGCCGTCCTGAGCGTCTTCGGCATGCATCGCGTTCAGCGACTCCTCAACGAGGGTGCGGCGAAGCTCCGCCACGAGGGAACGCAGGGTGGCGGGGCGGCGCACGCGGGTGATGGGCACCTCCGTGGAGTCACCGACCGCGTCGGTGGGCAGCACGAAGTCGAAGAACTCGCCGGGGGCCTGGTCGTCGTTGCGTACGGCGGTGAGCACGAGGCGGGTGCTGGCTCGGGTGGCGGCGACGGCGAACATGCGCAGCTCGTCGTGGCGGGTATCGCGCACGCGTTCGGGGTAGCTACGGATGCGGGCGGGCGGCACAGGCTGCTTGCTCTCCCCCGCCTGCTGTTCTGCCTGCTGGGCGCGCTGGCGGAGGCGCGCATCGCACAGATCCACGAGGTCGCCTGTGCTCAGCAGGGAGCCGCGCACGGTGGTGTTGGGCCAGGTTCCTTCCTGCAGACCGCATACATATACGGTGCGCCAGGACTGACCTGCGGCGAGTGCGGGGGTGAGAATCTCGACCGCGTCTTGGCGTACGCCGCGGGCGGCGAGGGTGTCCATGGGCAGGTCCTGCGCGTCGATGAAGTCGAGGAACTGCTCGGCACCGGCGCCGCGCATCTGCTCGTCGAATCGGTCGGCGGCTTCAAAGAGGCCGATCATGGCGTCGAGGTTGCGGTGGGCGGCATCGGCGTCGGGGCCTGCGCCGCGCGACTGGGCGACCCAGGTCTTTTCGAGGCCGCTGGCTTCCCAGAGCGCCCAGAGCACTTCGGTGCTGGTGGATTCGGGGCGCGCGAGTGCTTTACGTCCGGCGGAGAGCACAGCTGCGATGCGGTGCACGGCGCGTCCTACGCCCTCTTCGGGGAGGGTTTCGGGGTGTAGCAGGGCGCCAAGGAGCAGGTCGTCGCTGGGTCGGTGGCCGCCGCTTTGCAGTTCGATGGATCGTAGCTGCTGGCGGAGTCGTCGCACGTCCATGCTGGATGCGCCACCGAGTCGGGAGGTGAGCAGGGTGATGGCGCTCTGCGCGCCGCCGAGGGGGTTGGCGCGGCTTTCTTCGGCGATGACGTCGTCGAGGCTTCGGCGCATGAGCTCTTCAGCTTCGGTTGCGCTGAGGGCCTCGTAGCCGCCGCGTTCCCCCGCCTCCGCACCTTCTGTCGCGGGCATGTGCACGGCGGGGTTGAGCGCCTTCTCGCCGCGCTTGCGGGCGTAGACGAGCAGGCTGAGCGCGTCGAGGAAGGGGCGTACGGCGGGCTCGTCGCGCACCGGCACGAGCGCCGCGGAGGTACGCGAGGGAATACCGTTCGAGGAGAGCACGCGGCGGATGCGCGCCACGTCCGCGCTGCTACGCACGATGATGGCGGACTCGCGGTAGGGGTGGTTGCCGTAGATGCGTTCTTCGAGCAGCATTTGGGCGATGAGGTTCGCCTCGTCCTGCGAGCTGGAGAGCGCATACTTATACACGCCGGCGGGTGCGGTGCGGTAGTGCGCGGGGTCGAGAATTTTGCCATCGGCACCCAGATGTAGCAGCGGTTCGTCGGCGGCACCCCAGGTGAGGGCTTCGTCGGCGGGGGTGGTGTTGATGCGTCCGAAGGTTGCGGTCGCGCCGTTCTTTACCCCCTCCTGCGCGCCGTTCTTCGCCCCCTCCTGCACACCGTTCTTCTCCCCTGCCTGTTCGGGGGTGAGCGGCACGAACCGGGTGTAGCGCGGCAGACGGCGGCGAATGTCCGCCACGAGCGGCATCATGAGTGCGGGCAGGCGGTACGAGGTGGTGAGCGTGCGGGTGCGCATGCTCGGGAAGCTCGCCTGCAAGGTGGTGACGAGGTCGGGGCGGGCGCCACGGAAGCCCTGGACCACGGCTTCGTCGCTGTAGGTCATGACAACTTGGGGGCCTTCAGCGAAGAGGTCGGGGTGGGTTTCGGTCAGGTGCGCGGCGTCTGCGGGGGCGACTTCTGCGGCGATGAGGCGCAGTAGCCGGTAGATGGAGGGGCTGAGTTCCTGCACGTCGTCGATGAGGATCAGGTCGTAGCGGCGGCGTTCTTCGGCGAGGAATTCGGGGGCGCGGAGCAGTAGCCGGCAGGCGTCGTTGATGAGTACTGCCGGGTCGTAGGCGTTTTTGGCGCGGAGGGCTCGCACGGCACGGTATTCGGTGTGCAGTTGGGCGAGGGCGTGCCAGGCGGGCTGGTTGTGTTCGGTGGCGAGGGCGTGTACGTCTTCGGCGGTGAGGTCGTATTCTGCCATGCGGTCGAAGAAGTCGCGGATTTCGTGGCGGAAGCCGCGGGTGGGTAGGGCTTCGCGGAGGGAGTCGGGCCAGGCGGGGCCGG
>ERZ772786.377-NODE-377-length-18521-cov-9.049171_pt1 | contig 18521 bp, 12 predicted proteins | sample MGYA00511473_ERZ772786 | MGnify/ENA primary metagenome ERZ772786 (study PRJEB29015, sample SAMEA2738025) | human oral metagenome | biome: human oral; feature: human-associated habitat; material: saliva | place: China | collected 2252 ...
AAAACTTGTGAGATATTGAGTCCAAACCCAAGCAAAATAACAGCATACTGAAGCAGTTTTTTGGAGCTATAAGTCAAACCGGCATCCAGTTGTGTATAGGAAGTGAGAAAGGGATGGAGAATCATTCCGATAAAAATGGCGAAAACAGGTGCTCCCACAACAGGCAGGAATCCTCCTAAAACCCAAGAGATGATAGAAATGATCAGGCAGACTGACAGTCCTGCCCAATTTTTTGATAGAAATGACATAAAAACCTCCGAAGATAAACGCTCCTTATTATAATCTTATTTGTCAGAAAAATAAAATAGAAAGTAGGAATACAGACCCAACCCTGGGTGCACACCACCTCAGCCTCCGCACCCGAACGCCCATGACCTCGCATTCCCGCCCTCCGCGTCCCAGTCCAGCAGTCCCTCTCGCATATCCCACCCCATTCCCTCCCTGTGCCCGTAATGTGGCGGGCAACTCATACGCCTCACGCGGGGTGTTAGACAGTACTACACTTAAAGCGGAAGTCACATCGCCGTCACTGAAGAAAAGAGTTTTTGTGCCCACCACGACCGTACACTTGACCGACCGCATCCCTCGCGTTTCTGCTGATGAGTTGCTGGCGGGTTTCCGCCCCTCTGAGCGTTTTGGTGAAGTGTCTTTTGATAGCTACATTCCTGATCCGAATCAGCCGTCGCAGGCTGAGGCTGTGCAGAAGCTGAAGGATTTTGGCGACAAGATTAATGGTGGCGGTGCTGATGCCGGTTTCTTTGGTCGCCTGTTTGGTGGCAAGAAGAAGGATTCGACGAAGGCTGGTCTGTACCTTGACGGCGGTTTTGGTGTGGGTAAGACTCACCTGTTGGCGTCGCTGTGGCATTATGTGGATGGCCCGAAGGCGTTCGGTACTTTTGTGGAGTACACGAACCTGGTGGGTGCGTTGACGTTCCGTAAGACGGTTGAGGCGTTGAGCAGCTACAAGCTGGTGTGTATTGACGAGTTTGAGCTGGATGATCCGGGTGATACTGTGCTCATGTCTCGTCTGATGCGTGAGCTGGCGGATGCTGGCGTGAAGCTTGTGGCGACCTCGAATACGCTGCCTGGTGCGCTGGGTGAGGGCCGTTTCGCGGCTGAGGATTTTAAGCGTGAGATTCAGGTGCTTGCTTCGCAGTTTGAGGTGCACCGTGTGGATGGTGAGGATTTCCGTCACCGTGGCCTGCCTGCTGCGCCGGAGCCTGTTGCTGATGATGCGTTTGATGCGAAGGTTGAGGAAGTGTTCGGCGGCCAGACTGTTGGTGTTGATAACTTCGCTGACTTGGTGGAGCATCTGGCGAAGGTGCACCCGTCGCGTTACCGTCAGCTGATTGATGGCTTGGATGGTATTGCGTGGCGTGATGTTCACCCGATTACTGAGCAGTCGGTGGCGTTGCGTTTTGTGGTGTTGGCTGACCGCCTGTATGACAAGGACTTGCCGATTGTTTCTTCGGGTGTGCCTTTTGACAAGGTGTTTACTGAGGAGATGCTGGCTGGTGGTTATCAGAAGAAGTATTTCCGTGCGGTGTCTCGTTTGACTGCGTTGGCTCGTGAGGGCATGCTCGGCGAGTCTGAGTAGCCGCCGCCTGACGCTGCGAAACCGCGCAGTGTGAATGCGTGAACTGTGCCGAAAAGTTTTATATGCAAAGACCCCCGCCGGATGCTCCACGAGAGGATCCGGCGGGGGTCTTTGTTTTCCTTGGCTAGTTTTTATTCTTGGGGTCGATGCTCTGCAAGCCTAGCTGGGTGGTGTACACCAGTTCGTAATCGCAGAGCCTGTACGAGTACACGCCTGCTTCGACCTCTTCGAAGGGCAGGATGAGCTGCCCTTCCAGCATGAATGATTTCTGCCAGTTTTCGATGCGTTCCTTTTCCAGCTGGTCGAGCGCATCGTCGAATCGGAGTTTCCCACCCTCGATGCGGTGGTTGGGTGCATCTGAGTATTGGTAGGGGAGTCGAATCGATGAAGCCGCAAGTTGCATGCTCTGCCAGTATGTCGGCGGGTCATCGGCTGAAGCATCAAAGCGGAGAGAACCAGCCTCGTCTGTGCTGTTGATGGAAGGCAAGAGTCGGTAGCTTTTAATCGAGCTCTTGGGATTGCCCGGTTGGTTCCGTTCCACAATGATTGCGATAACTTCCAGGGATGCGTCGGTGTCGCGAACCTTTGCCTCGCCGATTTGCTCGTCAGAGAATCGCAAGTCGTCAGGTTTAAGGAGACGATTCATGCAGTCCGCCATGGTGTACTGTTCACACTGAGGGGCGCAAAGTAGATAGCCTTCAGCACGGGTTTTAGCTCGTTCCTGACCTTTCTCGTATTCCTGCTCGGCACTTTTGTAACCCTTAGACCATGCTTTCGGAATATCGGCAGAAGCACTCTTTCGGTAGGTCTTCTGTACCAGCGGACTAATGTCAGCTGGAATACAAATGGGTTCATCGTCAAAGTGGGGGAGTAGCTGCGCGTAGCTACTGAGCAGGATCATCGGCTCGTAGACTGCCATAGATCCACGCGGGAAGTCGGGTGCCTCATTGTGCGAGCCGAAAGTTTCAACTCCTCGCACGTAGCACACCGGCTTGCGGTATGCGGGGGGGCGTTCTGAGTTGCTGCGGCTATCGTGTCGATGCAGACGTCCCATACGCTGAAACATCAGGTCAACCGGCGCGAAGTCGGTAATCATTACGTCAAAGTCCAGGTCAAGTGACTGCTCAATAACCTGCGTACCCACCACGATGAGGCGGTGCGGGCGCAAGGAATCCTCCCCGTCTGCTTCGCTGTAGTGCGCCTTCTTACCGAGTTTTGAGACAAGAAGTTCTTCTTGTTCAGTGCGGTGGGTGGAGGTAAAGCGAGAGTGAGTGAGGATGATCTGCTCTTCACCGAACTGTTCGCTCAGGAATGCGTGTATTTCTTGGGCTCGCCCAACAGTATTGCAGATGACTGCGGCACATCCGTGGTCATTAGCGAGCGGTTTGAGTACGTTCAGGACGCTTTCGGGGCTGTCGTCAATGAGTTTCAGCTCGATTTCGGTTTGCTCTACAGGCTGTTCAACCTTCCATTTCTTGGGAGTTCCGTTGTCTTCGGCGGTGAGCGTGTGAATGACGGGGTAATCCAAATCAAGAGGAGAAATTTCAGTTACGGCAGGTGTTGAAGGTTCTTGATTTTTCGCAATATTCGCCATCATTTGCGCCATCATGTCATTCTGGGGCGCCGATGAAGACGCAGGTGCGTTGCGCTGCGGCTCCACCCCAATTTTCAGACCATTGGCATAGCTCTCCATGAGATCATCACGAATAGCTGATGGTAGGGTTGCCGACATGAGTATGACCGGCGCATTCATCTGACCTAGCCAGTAGAGTGCAGCGGCAAGGTACTTGCTCATGTATGCGTCGTAGGCGTGCACCTCATCAATGATGATGACCTTAGAAGCAAGACCAAGGTATCGGAGCATCACATGCCGTGCTTGCAGAGCGGTCATAAGAACCTGGTCAATGGTGCACACAACAAAGCTGGAGAGGAGCCCCTTCTTAGTGCCGCTGAGCCAGCTGTGCCGTGCGAGGGACGTTCCGGGGCGTAGTGTTTTTCGGTTGTTGCCTCGTCCAAGGGTAGGGGATTCGTCGAAAATATCTGCCTCGGAGATCGCTTCATAGGACTTGTTGAAACGGTTCTTGGAATGACCCAGGAACATGGAGTGCGGCTCAATAGCTTCACCCTGTTCTTGCGCCACATTGGTTGTCTGGTATTTCACCCATTCGACAACACGGTCAAAGAGAGCATTGGAGGTCGCCTGGGTCGGTGCAGCAAAGGCTATACCGGTGCGCCCGGTTGCCTGTGCAAGGAACTCAGCAGCGATGAGGCCGGCTTCGGTTTTACCTTGACCCATCGGTGCCTCGATGCACATCATGCCGCCGCTTTGCATGGAGCGTGCCGCTTCGACGACGACTTCCTGCATGGGTCGTAGGGTTGGGTTGCTCCAACCAAAACGGGATGCGTAGAGATCAGCTGCAGGGGTGTCGGGGTTGGTGTCCAATGCAGCGGTCCAACGCTGTTCGAGCCCGAGCGCCTGCCAGCCGATGCGTGCTCGCTGTTCTTGTTCAGCTGAGCCGAAGGTCCCCATGGGGAAGAAATCAGGGTTTGAAGCAATCCAGTCTGACATGATGACAAAACCGGTAATGCAGAACTGCACGGAGATGGGGATTATCTGTCCGTGCTGTGCTAGCTGTTGCAACGCCGAGGATGCGCCGAAGCGTTCTAGGGTGATGTTATAGAGTTCCTGCCAGGTGGCATGCCATTTAGGGGAGAGGCGCTCCAAAATGACATTGCTCAAATCTGTGGAGTCAGAGAGATTGTCTGCGGGTGTGCCATGGTGTGCGCCAGATATGCTCGCGAGAGTTTCAGTAACTTCGCGCGGCATGCCCTCAATATTGCTGGTGAGCAGGTGAATGAGGATGCTTTGGCTATATTTGCTGTGGGGGCATCGCAAGCCGCTAGTGGGAGTGACGAGGTCTTCGGGGAACTCAAAGTCCTGCTGCTCGATACGCTGACGGTACACGGCGAGGTTTTCGTCGCCTCGTTTGTCCAGTTGGCCTGAGAATTCAGGGGTTGCCTTACCCATGTCGTGAGTAGCAGCGAGCCAACATACAAGCGCTCGTGTATCTTCCATAGAAAGGGTAAGGAGCTCACTGAATCGCTTCTGTAGACCGGGGGCAAGCCACGTATCCCAGAGCCGGGCGGCAACAGAGCCAGCGTCGAGCATATGCTGAACGAGGGAGAGGCCGCGAGTGGGGGAGTCCTTGTCTCCTGTTTTTGCCCAGAATGATGCCGTTTCAGGTGTTGAAAGCTGGTCGGGGTTGGATGTCATGGGTTCCTCCTATAACGGTAGAATAGCGAGTGCCTTGCTGTGGTGTGAGGCGTGTGTTCCCCGAAGCAGACGGGGATGAGCCAGTGTTTGTATATTTAGCTGGTGTGTTCCCTGCGTAAGCGGGGATTCTGCCTTCGCTTCTAATATATCTTAAAAATATAAACGTGTTTGTTTATTTAGTGTGTTTCTTTGACTTAACCTTCTGGGTACTCCTATAGTGGAACCATCAAGCCGATGGAGGCTTCGCAAAGAACCCCCTAATAAGGCTTGAAATAACTGGCCTACTCTCATTGTGGACCAGGATCCGTTATTGTGCTTGCTTGTTCGTCATTCGACGGTGAGCAGATTTCAAAGAAGAAAGGAGTGAAAATGGTTGTCATGGAAGAGCCCCGTTTTAATCTTGCCGATCAAACATGGCTACTTACGCGTCTGAAGTCCGGCGAGATGGCTGAGCTGTCTCTGCGTGATTATTTCAAACGCGTGTACGAAATTGACCGGATTTATACGGGTAGTCCCCTGACTGATGCAGCAATTTTTGGTGTTGTGCTCGCAATCTTTGCCCGCGCCACTTTCCTCAGTGGAAATGTTGAGGCCTTTGGAGGTTCTGCGGCCTGGATTCGTCAGATGCGGAAGCCGGACGAAGAGAACCTGAATGCAGTCCTGGCCTATCTGGAAATTTATAAGGACCGCTTCTGGTTGATTGGCGGTGAGCGTCCCTTTATGCAGGTGTATGACCTGCGTACTGCAAAAGGGGAAACAAAGTCTATCGCTCGTCTAATTGCTGACTCAGAGAGTGAGTACTTCTCACAGCGGGCTGAGGTGGCCATGAAGTCTCTGAGCTTTGCTGAAGCGGCTCGGTATCTCGTAACGCTTCAGGCCTATGACTACTCAGGTATCAAGTCTGGTGCTGAAGGCGACCCCCGCGTTAAGGGTGGTAAGGGTTATCCTCTAGGCGTTGGGTGGTACGGTGCAACCGGTAAGGTGATTGTCCACGGCGCCAACATGATGGAAACTCTGCTTTACTGCCTTGACTACGGGCAGTTGACCAGCAAGTCGTTCAAATATGATTTGCCGGTTTGGGAACGCCCGGAACCGGATACGGCTGCACCCCGCGCCTATACGGGAGGATCTGCCGCGGCTTATAAAGATGAGCCAGGTCCTGCGAGTGGTATGTGTGAGATCCTGACGTGGCAGTCGCGTCGTGTTCGACTGCATCATGACGGGGAGCGGGTCACCTCAGTGCTGGTCTCCAACGGTGATAAGTGGCTTGACCGTAATACCTATACCGATCCTCTGACAGGTTATCGCTACAGTAAGAACCAATCTTCGAAGACTGAACAGGTATGGATGCCGCAGACTCACGCGGCTGAACGTACCCTGTGGCGTGGTGCTGATGCTCTGCTGACTCGTCTCACCCCGGAATCTGAGAAGCAGAATAAGCCTGCTCCTGTAATCCGTCAGCTGGGTTCGGGAAGGTACTTCCCGACTGACGCAGAGGTACAGGTTCAGCTGGTTGGTGTCGAATACGGTACCCAGAGCTCCGTCATAGAGAACATCATTTCTGACTCCATGACCCTTGAGCTTTCTCTGCTGACTGATGAGGGCGTGAGTGTATCCCAGATGGTTCGAGAGAACATCCAAACCACTATGGACGCGGCAATCGCTCTGGGACAGTTTGCTGGGCAACTTCTGCAAGCTGCGGGCCGAGAATATGAGTTCCGTGCGGATGCTACCGAAGCTCTCCTGAACCGTATGGAAGATGCTTTCCGCCTCTGGCTTGCAGACCAGCGAGCATCGGAAGATATCGCTGAGAAAAAGAAGGAGTGGCAAAGCCGTGTACGTGCCGTAATCACGCAAGAATCAGACCTTCTTAAATACAATGCTGGCCCCAAAGCCATGCTGGGTACCTTCGGTAAGGATCCTGCTGGTAATGAAGTTCTCTACAATGTTGCGCGTGCGGAGCGCCTGCTACATGCTCGCCTGCGTAAGATTATTCCCCTGGCTTACCAGGACTCTACATCTCACTCTGACAAGGAGGAAACCAATGAGTGATTACACCGCGCAGGATGAGCTACAACGTTTCGTCGTGGCAAAAGTGATGCGCCTGTACCACCAGAAAAGTAACGGTGTCTCAGCAGCCACGGCTCAGCTTGCTCAGCTTCGCCGAGGTGTGGGTGCATCGCCCTTTCAGTACCCGGAACTCTTAGGAATCATCCTGGAAAAGGAAGATGGCACTGAAGGTATTCCTGAACAGTACCGAGGGAGGGGAGACCAGTCGAGTAATGCGGAGAGTGCTGCGTACACTGCTTTGACTCTTTTTGCTCTGCATCAGCAGTCGCAGAACCAGCCCATGCACGATGCAGAGGTTTCTTTTGGCAACGCGGTAGGCAAGCTGGTTGGCGACACCACAACGTCAATGAAGAAGCGTTTTGATTCTCTGCTGACCGCTCAGACGGAGAACGCTCGCCAGCATTACCTGCGTAGCCTGATTACTCTGCTCCGTTCCGAAGGTATTGCCTTTGATTACGGTCGATTTGCGGTGGATTACATGCATCTTCTGAACCCTACGACGCGTCAGAAGGTGCTGTACCGCTGGAACCGTGACTTCTCCTACGGGCTCATCCCTGCTCGCACTGTTGCGAACAAAACCACTAAGTAACTATCACTCCTGAAAGAAGGAAAAAAATTATGACTACTTTCGTCGACATCCACGCCCTGCAGACCCTGCCCCCGTCGAACATTAACCGTGACGACACCGGCAGCCCCAAGTCTGCTTTCTTTGGCGGCGTTCAGCGTCAGCGCGTTTCCAGCCAGGCTTGGAAGTCCGTTATTCGCCGCGATTTTGAATCGCACCTTGACCGCTCGAAGCTGGGCGTACGTACCCGCCTGGTTGCTGACAAGGTAGTGGCGCGTATCCTGGAGCTTGCACCCGAGTTCGACGCTGAGAAGGCTGAGGCGGCTGTCGTTGAGGCGTTCAAGGCGGCAAAGATTAAGCTGGAGAAGCCTAAGAAGAAGGAAGACGAAGAAGCAAGCCGTGCTGTGTCTGGCTACCTGATTTTGCTGAGCAACCAGCAGATTGACAAGCTGGCACAGGCAATCATTGACGCTAACGGCGAGAAGCTTGTTGCGAAGGATGTTAAGGAAATCCTCGACACCAATCACAGCGTTGATATTGCTCTCTTCGGTCGTATGCTGGCAGAAGCTGCCGACTTCAACGTTGACGCCGCATGCCAGGTAGCACACGCCCTGAGCGTTCACGGTTCCGAACCCGATTTCGACTACTACACCGCAGTGGATGACGTTGTTCGTTCTTCTGACGACTCTACCGGTGCGGGCATGATCGGCACCATTGAGATGGCGGCAAGCACCTTCTACCGCTACGCCAACATCAACCTGGACGCGCTGAACGCTAACCTGGGTGATACTTCTGCAAGCGTTGAAGCAACCCTGGCGTTTGTCCGTGCATTCATCAACTCCATGCCTACCGGTAAGCAGAACTCTTTCGCTGCACGCACCCTGCCTGACGCGGTTATCGTAACCGTTCGCAACGACCGCCCCATCTCATACGTGAATGCCTTCGAGAAGGCTATTACCGAGGTTGAGGGCCGCCGCGTAGTCGCAGCTCGTGCGCTCGCATCTGAAGCGAAGAACATTGAAGAAGCATACGGTTACGAGCCGGTCGCTTCGTATGTTCTGGCTTTGGGTGACCTCAAGGAAGAACTGGCTGCTCTGGGTGATTCTGTTTCTTTGAAGGGTCTGCTGGAGTCCCTGGAAGCTCAGCTGACTGCTCTCACCTCTCAGGAGTCCTAATGCCTACCCTGCTCTTGAAGATGAGCGGGCCGTTGCAGTCATGGGGTACTCAGAGCCGTTTCCGTCGCCGTGATGCCGGACATGAGCCGAGCAAATCTGGCGTAATTGGAATGGTTGCTGCAGCCCTGGGACGCTCGCGTAACGAGCCGGTTGACGACTTGGTTTCGTTGAAGTTCGCGGTGCGTACGGATGCCTCGGGTACCCTGATTCGTGACTATCAGACCGCTAAGAACTGGGCTAAGAACCCGAAGGGCGCGGTTTCTCTTTCGACCCGCATGTACCTTTCGGACGCTGTTTTTGTGGTGGCTCTGGAAGGTGAACGTGAACAGTTGGAGACTATCGAGTCTGCGCTAAAGAAGCCCGTATATCCTCTGTATCTTGGGCGGCGTGCGTGCCCGGCTGGTTACGACCTTATCCTGGGTATCCGTGAGGAGTCCGCTGAGGAGGCTCTGCGTTCGTTGGAGTGGCAGGTGCCTGAGTATCGTCGTAAGGATTTTCCGAGCCCGGTAGCGTTGCGCATCCTGCGTGATGCATTGCCTGGAGAGCGTGGCGACTTGGTGCGGGATATTCCGGTGAGTTTCAGCCCGGAGTACCGTCAGTACGCTGCCCGTGAGGTGGTCACTGTGGAGCCTCTGGTATTGGAGAACCCTCATGGGCGGAAGCTTCACGCTACAGCCTCCTTGAGCGAGGAAGAATCTTCCGAGAGCCCTGCCGAACCTGATTTTTTGAATGTGGTGGTGGAAGCGTGACGTATTTTTCTCGTTTCATGATTAATCCGCAGCGTCGTGGCGCGTGGAAGTTGTTGCGTAGCCCGCAGGCTATGCACGCAGCCGTGATGGCGACTTTGCCGCCGGATACGGACTATTCCGAGGGCCGTATCCTATGGCGTTTGGATGAGTCTCAGCATGCTCCGGTTCTGTACATGTTGAGCCCTGAGAAGCCTGATTTTTCGGCTCTTGTGGAGCAGTCTGGTTGGCAGACTCGCCCTGGTGAGAGCGCTCATTATGGTCGTCTGTTGGCAAAGCTGGACAATGGCCAGGAGTGGGCTTTCCGCCTTACCGCAAACCCGGTGAAGCGTCACACGAATAAGCAGACGGGTAAGCGTGAGGTGTACCCGCACGTGACTGTTGCGCAGCAGCAAGCGTGGATTCGTGAGCGTGCTCCGCAGTGGGGGTTTGAAGTAATTCCCGCGGTTGAAGGTCAGGATATTGAGGAGTGCCCGATGGTTTCTTCTCGTCAGGACCTTGCGTTTGCCCGTCGTAACGCTGAGGGTAAGGTCGGTAAGGTGACTCACCGTAAGGCTCAGTTTGATGGTGCTCTTCGCATCACTGATGTTGAGCTATTCCGTAAGTCTCTGCTCTCCGGTATGGGCAGGGGCAAGGCGTACGGCATGGGTCTTCTGACGTTGGCGCCTCTGTCCCGCTAGGTAATTCGGGTGAAGGGCGGGGGACTGTTCTATATGATGGTGCCCCGCCCTTCTTTATTCACTCATACTTTGTGCCGATGATGGCACGCTGATATTCATAGGAGAAGATCATGCAGGGGGCTATTCCTCCGAGCTCATCTGAGCTGTTTCGTAGTTCTGACCGTTTGAGTTTTGTGTACGTTGAGCACGCAACGATTTCCCGTGCTGATAGTGCGGTGACGTTTGTGAAGGAAGAGGGCGTGGTGCATTGCCCTGCTGCGAGTTTGAGCGCTTTGCTGTTGGGGCCGGGTACTCGTATTACTCATCAGGCGATGGCTTTGTTGGGGGAGTGCGGTACTACGGTGGTGTGGGTTGGTGAGCAGGGTGTTCGTTATTATGCGAGCGGTAAATCTGTGGCGCGTTCTTCTCGGTTGCTGATCGCTCAGGCGAAGTTGGTGTCGAATACGCGGAGCCGTTTGGCTGTGGCGCGCATGATGTATCAGTGGCGTTTTCCTGGTGAGGATACGAGTGAGCTGACGATGCAGCAGTTGCGTGGTAGGGAGGGTGCTAGGGTGCGTTCTGTGTATAGGCAGTGGTCTGAGCGGACTGGTGTTCCGTGGGAGCGCCGTGAGTATGATCCGAATAATTTTGGTGATGGGTCACCGATTAATCAGGCGTTGTCGGCTGCTCATGCTGCGTTGTATGGGATTGTGCATGCGGCGATTGTGTCTTTGGGGTGTGCGCCTGGGCTGGGGTTTGTGCATACCGGGAATTCTTGGTCTTTTGTCTACGACGTTGCTGATTTGTATAAGGCTGAGATTACGATTCCTGCTGCGTTTGAGGTGGTTTCTGGCTATACGGAGGGTATGGATATTGGATCTGTGACGCGTAGGGCGGTGCGTGACCGTATTCGTTCTGAGAAGGTGATGGAGCGGGTCGTGCGGGATATTCAGCGTTTGTTGGTGCCAGAAGAGCTTCCTGAGGAGATGCTTGAGCTGGATGTTGTGGGTTTGTGGAATGAGCAGGGTGAGGCTCAGCGCGGCGGTATGAATTATGGGGACGGAGGGGCGGACTGATGATTGTTATTGTTTTGTCGGCTTGTCCGGTGAGTCTTCGCGGTGATTTGACGAAGTGGCTTTTGGAGATTAATCCTGGCGTGTTTGTGGGTCGTGTGAGTGCCAGGATTCGTGAGAAGTTGTGGGCGCGTGTGCTGGAGTCGGGTGGTACTGGTAGGGCGACTATGGTGTTTCCGGCGGATAATGAGCAGCGGCTTGAGTTTCGGGTGAATAATGCGGATTGGGAGCCTGTCGATTTTGAGGGTGTGAAGCTGATTTATCGTCCGGTGGTTCGTAAGACGGTGCCGAAATCTGGGTGGAGTAAGGCTAGTAAGTATCGCCGTGCTCGTCGTGGTTAGGGGCGGTTGTCTATCGTGTATTCTGGATGCGGGCTCTGGTTTCAAAGTGATTCTATTTTGCTGATGTAGGGGGTAAAGCCCCATGTCAGCAAGTGTGGTCCCCGCGCGAGCGGGGATGAGCCCGGAGAGCTAGAGCAACCGGGGAAAATCCCGGCGTGGTCCCCGCGCGAGCGGGGATGAGCCCTCGGGTAGGTCCATCCTGATAAGAGGCGAGGAGTGGTCCCCGCGCGAGCGGGGATGAGCCCCCGGAAGGCATCACGCATCGGATGACCGGTCTGTGGTCCCCGCGCGAGCGGGGATGAGCCCCCGTGCCGCGTACCGTGCCGCTTTTGATGAGCGTGGTCCCCGCGCGAGCGGGGATGAGCCCAGCACGACATCCGCAATGCTACGACGAACAACGTGGTCCCCGCGCGAGCGGGGATGAGCCCAGCCCGTGCGATGGGTGCTAGACGTCGTCGTGGTGGTCCCCGCGCGAGCGGGGATGAGCCCCTGCCGTATGTGCGGAGGGCCGTGGCTGACGAGTGGTCCCCGCGCGAGCGGGGATGAGCCCTATCGGTTGTTGGCGGGTGCGGTGAGTCGTGAGTGGTCCCCGCGCGAGCGGGGATGAGCCCACGTTCCAAATCTTGGGGTGTGCGTCTTTGATGTGGTCCCCGCGCGAGCGGGGATGAGCCCGCACAACGGCGAAGTCACCGGCGGCGGCCTGCGTGGTCCCCGCGCGAGCGGGGATGAGCCCATGCGAGAAATGAACCGAGCAATCTTCAGCGGGTGGTCCCCGCGCGAGCGGGGATGAGCCCCAAGCGCAAATGTCCTTATATTCCTCGCCTTGGTGGTCCCCGCGCGAGCGGGGATGAGCCCCTCCCTGTGAACATCGAGGCAGATACAGACTTGTGGTCCCCGCGCGAGCGGGGATGAGCCCCGCACCCTGGAGCTGAAAATTAAGCTAATGGAGTGGTCCCCGCGCGAGCGGGGATGAGCCCAATGGTTACCCACGGGCGGGAATAACCTTTAGGTGGTCCCCGCGCGAGCGGGGATGAGCCCCAGACGATGAAAAAGAATGTGAGTGCGTCCATGTGGTCCCCGCGCGAGCGGGGATGAGCCCGATGCCCGCAAGCTGGCAAAAGAACAGCGGCGGTGGTCCCCGCGCGAGCGGGGATGAGCCCAGCTCCGCGCGCTGCTGAAGATGACCATCCAAGTGGTCCCCGCGCGAGCGGGGATGAGCCCAGCGGCCTGCTCCTCTCGCCAATTAGCGCCGAGTGGTCCCCGCGCGAGCGGGGATGAGCCCTGGAACGTTAGCGTGATGAACTGGAACGTTAGGTGGTCCCCGCGCGAGCGGGGATGAGCCCTAATGAATCTCGCAGCCCAGCACTGAACACCCGTGGTCCCCGCGCGAGCGGGGATGAGCCCTACAAGAAGCTCCGCGGCGCACTCGAAGATTGGTGGTCCCCGCGCGAGCGGGGATGAGCCCCAGTACCCCCCGGAGTTCGAGGAGTTCTGGCGGTGGTCCCCGCGCGAGCGGGGATGAGCCCGCCCTCGTCATCGCCGAGCTCGACCCCGCCGAGTGGTCCCCGCGCGAGCGGGGATGAGCCCTGCTGAGACGACACTGATTCATGCTCCTGGAGGTGGTCCCCGCGCGAGCGGGGATGAGCCCCCGTAGACGAATACGACTACGAATACGAGGAGGTGGTCCCCGCGCGAGCGGGGATGAGCCCCGTCACCATAATCGGCGCTCTGCAGACCCAAAGTGGTCCCCGCGCGAGCGGGGATGAGCCCCAAAGGAAGGACCTGGCATGAGCATTTCAGCCGTGGTCCCCGCGCGAGCGGGGATGAGCCCACGGCGTGAGCGCGGAGAGATGGACCGCCGCGGTGGTCCCCGCGCGAGCGGGGATGAGCCCTCACCAAACGAATCATCAAAGAATACGGCATCGTGGTCCCCGCGCGAGCGGGGATGAGCCCCAGCAGGCCGGCGCCTTCCTCGCACGTTTCCTGTGGTCCCCGCGCGAGCGGGGATGAGCCCAGACGACATCGACGCCAACGCAGCACCAGTCGGTGGTCCCCGCGCGAGCGGGGATGAGCCCCGTCACGGCTAGAACTCTGGGGCGTGAGGGTGGTGGTCCCCGCGCGAGCGGGGATGAGCCCCCAAGCGGAGCTCTCCGAAAAGCTAGGAAAATGTGGTCCCCGCGCGAGCGGGGATGAGCCCGCCGCACCAGAGACAAGAGCCTCCGTCAGCGCGTGGTCCCCGCGCGAGCGGGGATGAGCCCCAATAATGAGCGCAACCGCGACTCTTGAAACCGTGGTCCCCGCGCGAGCGGGGATGAGCCCATTTCCTCAAGTTCCAGAACCCACGTTGAGGTGTGGTCCCCGCGCGAGCGGGGATGAGCCCGCACCCGAAGGTTAGGCGCGTGAGGTTCCACGGTGGTCCCCGCGCGAGCGGGGATGAGCCCAGCCTCAACCCCAGCTTTCCATATCCGGATTAGTGGTCCCCGCGCGAGCGGGGATGAGCCCGCGAGGGCCTCCGACGCGCAAACCACTGTGGAGTGGTCCCCGCGCGAGCGGGGATGAGCCCGGAAGCGTAGCGGTCTTTCTCATAGAGCATCCGTGGTCCCCGCGCGAGCGGGGATGAGCCCGTTACTGGTCCGCTGACCGTTACGGAGAATGAGTGGTCCCCGCGCGAGCGGGGATGAGCCCGAAATCAGCGCACGGCCCGGACGGTCACGCATGTGGTCCCCGCGCGAGCGGGGATGAGCCCTATGCCACCGTTGATAAGAACCCCACCCCCGGGTGGTCCCCGCGCGAGCGGGGATGAGCCCAACACGACATTTCGGCCCCTACGATCGGACTCGTGGTCCCCGCGCGAGCGGGGATGAGCCCCATAGAAACATCAACGAAAGGAAAGATGATGAGTGGTCCCCGCGCGAGCGGGGATGAGCCCCTCACAATGGTAGTGCCTGCCACCCTCAATATGTGGTCCCCGCGCGAGCGGGGATGAGCCCCGCCGGGGTGATGGTTTCCTGCTTGAGGGTTTGTGGTCCCCGCGCGAGCGGGGATGAGCCCTTCGCCTTCTGATCACCCAGATTATTGCCGATGTGGTCCCCGCGCGAGCGGGGATGAGCCCTCGCCGATTAGCTCTCGCCTTGCGCAGAAGAGGTGGTCCCCGCGCGAGCGGGGATGAGCCCGTGACCGCAACTGGTTTCCTGCCTTCCACTGCGTGGTCCCCGCGCGAGCGGGGATGAGCCCCTGTGGGATTCGATTCTGTACAGCTATGCAGTGTGGTCCCCGCGCGAGCGGGGATGAGCCCCAGACGCTTAACATCCGCCGTGCCCGCAGCGAGTGGTCCCCGCGCGAGCGGGGATGAGCCCGCTCTCACAGTATCCGCACAGGGTTCAGAGTGGTGGTCCCCGCGCGAGCGGGGATGAGCCCGCGCGGCGAGCGCCCGTCTCCTCACTCAGGTGGTGGTCCCCGCGCGAGCGGGGATGAGCCCTCGACGCAGGCGCTAAAGATTGTCGAGCAGATGTGGTCCCCGCGCGAGCGGGGATGAGCCCGCGCGTTCACTGAGTGGGTGCCGGAATTTTTGGTGGTCCCCGCGCGAGCGGGGATGAGCCCACACCACCTGAAATACGTACCGTATTCCACGCGTGGTCCCCGCGCGAGCGGGGATGAGCCCCATAGCGGCACCGGCACCGTCTGCACCGGTGCGTGGTCCCCGCGCGAGCGGGGATGAGCCCATGGCAACCTCGGCGTTGTACAAGGAGCTACAGTGGTCCCCGCGCGAGCGGGGATGAGCCCGCCCCCCGTGTATTTCGGGTCACGGTAAGCAAGTGGTCCCCGCGCGAGCGGGGATGAGCCCACTGGTACCCTATGCAGAGCGGCGCGGCTTGCGTGGTCCCCGCGCGAGCGGGGATGAGCCCCGGCGGGGAAAAATCCCCGGCGACAAAACTGTGTGGTCCCCGCGCGAGCGGGGATGAGCCCTCAAGGCGAGGTACCAGCCCGCCATCAGTGGGGTGGTCCCCGCGCGAGCGGGGATGAGCCCCCGCGAGTGTAGAACTTTCCGACGCGCAGATCGTGGTCCCCGCGCGAGCGGGGATGAGCCCTAGGCAGGGTTATACCCCTTGAGTTCCGCGGAGTGGTCCCCGCGCGAGCGGGGATGAGCCCACCAAGCACTGTTATGTTCTATGCCTTAATTGGTGGTCCCCGCGCGAGCGGGGATGAGCCCTCTCTGAAGAAGCCGTCAAGACTGCAAAAGAAGTGGTCCCCGCGCGAGCGGGGATGAGCCCCATCCACCACGACGAACCGTCGTTCCACCCTCGTGGTCCCCGCGCGAGCGGGGATGAGCCCCGGCGATGTCGGTGATACCGCCCAAGACGACAGTGGTCCCCGCGCGAGCGGGGATGAGCCCCGCCGGGGACATCAGGCAGCTTGCCATTTGCAGTGGTCCCCGCGCGAGCGGGGATGAGCCCACTCATCACCCAATGGTGGAGGTCACCGGTCAGTGGTCCCCGCGCGAGCGGGGATGAGCCCCGGACAGGTAGCCGCCCTCCGTCACCTCCAAGGTGGTCCCCGCGCGAGCGGGGATGAGCCCGGGAAGGATTTGAAGGACAGTGAGTTACGGTTGTGGTCCCCGCGCGAGCGGGGATGAGCCTCGCGATGGCGCTTAATACCGATTACACAGAGCGTGGTCCCCGCGCGAGCGGGGATGAGCCCCACGCCCACCTGTCGCATTTTTTGCCCATGCTGTGGTCCCCGCGCGAGCGGGGATGAGCCCGTCCACCACGACTAGCACGCGGGCGGTGGATTGTGGTCCCCGCGCGAGCGGGGATGAGCCCACAGGCTTCTCTTTGGTGCAACCAATTTAGCAGTGGTCCCCGCGCGAGCGGGGATGAGCCCAAATGACGGAATCTGGGTTGTCCAGCTGCGCCGTGGTCCCCGCGCGAGCGGGGATGAGCCCGAGCTGAACGGTGCGACCGGCACGGACCCGTCGTGGTCCCCGCGCGAGCGGGGATGAGCCCATGTCGGCTGCGCCGGAATGTTCTTCGCCCAGGTGGTCCCCGCGCGAGCGGGGATGAGCCCACATCTTCGCCGCCTGCTTCGACGTAGAGTTCGTGGTCCCCGCGCGAGCGGGGATGAGCCCCGACTCAATTTTTTGGTGGTGGATGAGTTCGCGTGGTCCCCGCGCGAGCGGGGATGAGCCCCCAACACGCCGTTTCTAATGGTGTGATATACTGTGGTCCCCGCGCGAGCGGGGATGAGCCCGATACGGTGGGCGGGCGAGCGCGCGGGGGTGGGTGGTCCCCGCGCGAGCGGGGATGAGCCCTCACGCACCATCGAGATCTCCCGCACCTGGCGGTGGTCCCCGCGCGAGCGGGGATGAGCCTAACGTAGAAAATTAAAAATAATTTCGTTTGTCGTGGTCCCCGCGCGAGCGGGGATGAGCCCCGGGGACTCTACCACCCAGATTTTAGCGTCCTGTGGTCCCCGCGCGAGCGGGGATGAGCCCTCCACCGCCAGCGGGGAAGCCCCCAGAACCTTGTGGTCCCCGCGCGAGCGGGGATGAGCCCGGGTAGCTAACCTTATAGCTGCCAGCCGGGAGGTGGTCCCCGCGCGAGCGGGGATGAGCCCGCTTTCGCTGCTCAAATTGACAGTAATGCCCAGTGGTCCCCGCGCGAGCGGGGATGAGCCCTGAATACATTGCGAGCGCCCCTGGTCGTTGAGGTGGTCCCCGCGCGAGCGGGGATGAGCCTGATTGAGGCATAGAACATGATGAGGAACGGGGGTGGTCCCCGCGCGAGCGGGGATGAGCCCGCTCATTAAACATAGACGCTAACGGTCAGTCAGTGGTCCCCGCGCGAGCGGGGATGAGCCCGCCCGTTCTATTGGCATTGAGTGCCGCCCTGAGTGGTCCCCGCGCGAGCGGGGATGAGCCCAACAGCGCCTGCGTAATCAGCTGCTTCTGCTGGTGGTCCCCGCGCGAGCGGGGATGAGCCCGTGCTGGCTGACTATGTGCACGCCGATGATTCGTGGTCCCCGCGCGAGCGGGGATGAGCCCCAAAAAGCGAGCGCCCCTCACCCTTATTGCGGGTGGTCCCCGCGCGAGCGGGGATGAGCCCACGGCAACACCGCCGCATTACCAGCCTTAAGGGTGGTCCCCGCGCGAGCGGGGATGAGCCCCGATGAGGCAGTAGACCGCCTGTTTGAGCTCAGTGGTCCCCGCGCGAGCGGGGATGAGCCCGAAAGCGTTAAGAATCGCTACATCTACCTCGTGTGGTCCCCGCGCGAGCGGGGATGAGCCCGTTACGAACGGTCGGCTCTAGCCCCTTCTCCTGTGGTCCCCGCGCGAGCGGGGATGAGCCCCAAGGAGGAGGCCGAAAACTGGGAGCGCGTGTGTGGTCCCCGCGCGAGCGGGGATGAGCCCCGGAGTGGTACTCATGGCGGTTTCCTTTCAGGGTGTGGTCCCCGCGCGAGCGGGGATGAGCCGTTCGCTGGAGCTGCCCCGGCATTCTCCGCCAAGTGGTCCCCGCGCGAGCGGGGATGAGCCCGAACGCCCAGTCGGTAGGAATCATCTGGGGGTGTGGTCCCCGCGCGAGCGGGGATGAGCCCGGGAACATGCCGGCGTTTTCCCAGGTGGTTTCGTGGTCCCCGCGCGAGCGGGGATGAGCCCAGCGCACCGGCTATTATCAGCACCGCCACCGAGTGGTCCCCGCGCGAGCGGGGATGAGCCCTCAACCTGCAAGCTACCCGCAACCAGCGCGTCGTGGTCCCCGCGCGAGCGGGGATGAGCCCGCCTCGGTGAGCTTTAGTGTGGTGTCGGTCATGTGGTCCCCGCGCGAGCGGGGATGAGCCCATACGCCACAGCAACCGGGCGCTAAGAATGAAGTGGTCCCCGCGCGAGCGGGGATGAGCCCCGGAGTGGTACTCATGGCGGTTTCCTTTCAGGGTGTGGTCCCCGCGCGAGCGGGGATGAGCCGTTCGCTGGAGCTGCCCCGGCATTCTCCGCCAAGTGGTCCCCGCGCGAGCGGGGATGAGCCCG
>ERZ772786.378-NODE-378-length-18518-cov-4.463034_pt1 | contig 18518 bp, 13 predicted proteins | sample MGYA00511473_ERZ772786 | MGnify/ENA primary metagenome ERZ772786 (study PRJEB29015, sample SAMEA2738025) | human oral metagenome | biome: human oral; feature: human-associated habitat; material: saliva | place: China | collected 2252 ...
GCAAGCTGGGACCCGAGGGCGAGTCAGAGCATACGCGTGAGCTTGCCTTCGATGGTATGGCCTACCTCCACAAGGTTTCAGTCGAGGGCGTTGTGAGCCCCGAAGAACTCGCGGAGTCTGCTGCCCTGAACGGTACGACCATTACCGAGAGTGGTCGTTCCTGAACAGTTTCTCACCGCGAATTTAAGGTGGATGCAACGGCGTGCATTAAGCAATAGACTTAATGCACGCCGTTCACTGTTGATCACTGTGGGAATGGAGCATGACTCGTGGAGCAAGTCACCTTCGATAGCACGTCAGAACCGATAAAGATCGGTGTCCTCACCTCTGGCGGGGATGCGCAGGGAATGAACGCCGCGGTTCGCGCAGTCGTCCGAACCTCTCTTGCCCGAGGCGCTCGCCCCTTTGCAATCCTCGACGGTTGGTCGGGCGCAGTCAAAGGTGGCGATAGTATTCGCCCCATGACCTGGACCGACGCCTCGGGAATCCTCGCGCAGGGCGGAACGGTGATCGGTACCGCTCGTTGTCCAGAATTTCGCGAGTACGAAGGGCGTCATGCAGCGGCACTGCACCTGATCGAACAGGGGATCGACCGCCTCGTCGTCATTGGCGGCGATGGATCACTGTCGGGAACTGAAGAATTCCGCACGGAATGGGCCCGGCACCTCACTGAACTGGTCAATGAAGGCCAGATCAGCGATGAACAAGCGAAAGCACACGAACGCCTCTACATCGTCGGGCTGGTTGGTTCCATCGACAACGATATGGTCGGCACCGACATGACGATCGGCGCGGACACGGCACTGCACCGAATCGTCGACGCAATCGACCAGATTTCTTCAACCGCGGCCTCGCACCAGCGCACTTTCATTGTCGAGGTCATGGGACGTCACTGCGGTTACCTTCCCTTGATGTCTGCAGTCGCAGGCGGTGCAGACTATGTCTTCACTCCTGAAGACCCCGCACGCGACGGCTGGGAAGACGAGATGGTCAATCTGCTCAAGGAAGGGCGCGCAGCAGGTCGACGTGAATCGATCATCATCGTCGCCGAAGGAGCAACGGATCGCGCGGGAAACCCCATTACTTCCCAAGACATTGCCGATGCTTTCAAGGAACGTACCGGCGAAGACGCGCGAATCACCATCTTGGGTCACGTCCAACGAGGTGGTACCCCCTCGGCCTATGACCGCTGGATGTCGACCCTGCTTGGCTACGCCGCGGTTCAAGAGATCCTTGATCCCGCAGATCCCGATGTTGCCTCGATTCTGGGCGTGCGGCACAACCGCGTGACCCGCATTCCTCTCATGGAAGCGGTTCATGAAACTCGCGGCGTTAAAGACCTTATCAAGGCCGGGGACTTCCAGTCTGCTCAGGCTGCTCGCGGTCGTTCATTCACCGTGATGGTGGGGATCAACCAGCTTCTGGCGACGCCTCCTCATCTTGCGGACAATCCCCCGAAGGAAAGCGGCAAGCGCGTCGCTATTCTGCATGCCGGAGGCCTTGCGCCGGGCATGAACACTGCGGCACGTGCAGCGGTCAGGCTCGGCATCGCCAAGGGCTGGACGATGCTCGGTGTTGACGGTTCGTGGGCCGGCTTGGCAGATAACCAAGTTCGTGAATTGACGTGGGAAGACGTTGAAGGTTGGGCTTTCCAAGGTGGTGCTGAACTGGGCACTCGTCGCCCGATTCCCCCCGTCAACGAGTACTACGCACTGGGACGTGCGATCGAGCGCAATGAGATCGATGCCCTCTTGGTGGTTGGCGGCTTGAACGCTTACCTTGCCGTCAAGGAAATGACGACCGAATTGGATCGCTACCCGGCGTTCCGCATCCCGATCGTTCTGGTTCCGGCCTCGATCGATAACAACCTTCCCGGTGCGGAATTGGCAATTGGTACCGATACTGCGCTCAACAACGCGGTGTGGGCGCTCGATCGGATCAAGGAAAGCGCCGCGGCCTCGAAGCGGTGTTTCGTCGCGGAACTCATGGGGCGCCGCTGCGGATACCTGACCCTCATGGCTGGCATCGCCTCGGGCGCGGAATACGCCTACTTGAATGAAGAAAACACGACTCTGGCTGAAATCGATCAGGACGCGCATCGAATGCACCAGACCTTCGAAAACGGGCGTCGACTCTTCCTGGTCGTCGTCAACGAAGAGGCTGATGCGCACTACAACCGCGAATTCCTCGCCAACGTTTTCGAGGCCGAAAGTGGAGGTCTCTATGATGTGCGTTCCTCCGCGCTGGGCCATCTCCAGCAGGGCGGAACTCCAACTCCCTATGATCGCCTTCTTGCGACTCGCCTGGTCAATGCTGCACTTAACGAATGCGCAGACCAGTTTGCCGACGGGCGAGCACAAGCCGTCTACGTAGGCGACATGGGGAATGCAATTCAGGTGCGTCCTGTTGAGCACATGTTCGATGACCTCGACTTTGCAAACCGGCGCCCCTTCAACCAATGGTGGCGCGATCTTCGCCCGATTCTGGCTGCAGTATCGGTGCAAGCACCGCCGCGTGATCTGCAGCCAGTGACTATTATTCAGGCTGAGGGCTTTGGCCACTGAGCGGGAATACCGGAACTTTCGATAATCAGGAGAATGCACGATGAGCGCAATTGACCCGACGACGACCCCTGCCTGGGCGCAACTGGACGAACACGCGGAGGTCTTTAACCCCGACCTGCGCGCATGGTTCCAAGATGATCCGCAGCGCGCCCAAAAGTGGACGCTGAATGTGGCAGACCTGCATGTTGATTTGTCCAAGAACCTGATCGATGATGCCACTTTGGAACAGCTTCTTGCACTGGCCGATCAAACCGAGGTTTTCGCTCTTCGCGACGCGATGCTACGAGGCGATCGCATTAACGTGACTGAAAACCGTTCCGTCCTCCACACGGCACTGCGTCGCGCGGCGGGCGAGGAACTCATTGTCGATGGACGCAACGTTGTCGCCGATGTTCGCGAGGTTTTGGAACGTGTCTATTCCTTCGCAAACCGCGTTCGCTCGGGTGAATGGGTTGGTGTCACTGGCAAGCCCGTGAAGACTGTGGTCAACGTGGGAATTGGTGGCTCTGATCTGGGTCCCGTCATGGCCTACGAAGCTCTTAAGCCCTACGTCCAAGAGGGCTTGGAGTGCCGTTTCATCTCCAATATTGATCCGACCGACGTGGGGGAGACCACTAAGGATCTGGACCCCGAAACCACCTTGGTCATCGTCGCTTCGAAGACCTTTACGACTTTGGAAACCATCACCAACGCACATGCCGTGCGCGACTGGTTCTTGAAGTCGCTGCGTGAAAAGGGTGTCATCGGCGATAATCCCGAACAGGAGAAGGATGCAATCTCCAAGCACTTTGTCGCGGTCTCAACGGCACTGGACAAGGTCGCAGAATTCGGTATCGACCCGGCGAATGCCTTCGGATTCTGGAGCTGGGTGGGCGGACGCTACTCGGTAGATTCCGCAATCGGTACCTCGCTGGCAATCGCCATCGGCCCCGAGCACTTCGAAGAATTCCTCGGCGGAATGCGCGCAATCGATCAGCACTTCGCCTCGGCAGCGCCGAAGGAAAATCTCCCGCTGATCATGGGCCTTCTCAACGTCTGGTACTCGAACTTCTTGGGCGCTGATACCCACGCAGTGCTCCCGTATTCGCAGTACCTGCACCGTTTCCCCGCATACCTGCAGCAGCTCACCATGGAGTCCAATGGTAAGTCTGTTCGCCGCGATGGCTCTCCGGTCTTCTACGACACCGGTGAGGTTTTCTGGGGAGAACCCGGCACCAACGGTCAGCATGCCTTCTACCAGCTGATTCACCAGGGAACCCGTATGGTTCCGGCAGACTTCATCGCCTTCGCACAGCCTTCGTGGCCGATTCGCGACGCTGATGCTGATATGCACGAGCTGTTCTTGTCGAACTTCTTCGCACAGACCAAGGCACTTGCTTTCGGTAAGACTGCAGAAGAGGTTCGCGCCGAAGGAACCGCAGAAGAGCTGGTGTCCGCTCGAGTCTTTACCGGTAACCGTCCGACGACTTCGATTATGGCGCCTGCGTTGACTCCCGCTGTCCTCGGCCAGCTCATCGCACTCTACGAGCACATTACTTTCGTTGAAGGCGCTGTGTGGGGTCTTGACTCCTTCGACCAGTGGGGCGTGGAACTTGGCAAGGTTCTCGCCAAGCAGATTCTCCCCGCAATTGAGGGCGATCAGAGCGTTTTGGCCGAGCAGGATTCCTCCACTCGCGCGCTCATCGAGTTCTACCGCGCGAATCGCACGAAGTAGTCTCTTTCTCTGAGTGAGGCACGTCGGGGGCCGCGCCGTCAGGCGCGGCCCCCAGTGTGTTATCGGGTTGTGCGCCGACGCCAGTAGCCGATGAGACCGATCGTGAGGGCGGGAGCCCACAGGAGCAGCATCGGGGCGTAGGCCGCGACCAGGATGGCCACCTGCCAGCCGTTCATGCCGTCTGCGGGGGCCTGCCGTCGGCAAGGCCCAGCCAGACGGAGCCGAACCTGATGATCAGGGTGGCGCAGATGCGGTAGAGCAGGGCGTTTCCGATCCCTCCGAGAACGAGCGGCGGGCGGGACACGAGCGCTCACGCGGGAATGTCGCGCACGCGGTAGGCGATGAGGCCGCCAGTACAGCACGCGATGCCCACGCCAAGCTGGACGACCAAGGGTAACCAGTGGGTCGTTCCCCATGGGTCGGCCACATGCCCGAGGACGCTGAGATCCTGCGCCCACTTCGGCATGTCTATGAGGCCCCCGAAGAAGCGCGCGAAGGAACTCCACGCGATGACCGCCCACGCCAGGGACCGCCACCGGGGCGCTGCACCCACCAGTAACGCGGCAATGCCCGCCGCCGCCACGATTCCCGGCAGTTGGGTGAGCGTGGAGACAAGAGCCCGGCCGGCGGCGTGGTCCTCGCTCACCTGGGTGGCCGTGGCGGCCGCCAGCACTGCGCCTGACACGACGAGCAGGACCACTCCTGAGCCGATCGCATCGGCCAGGGCCGCTATGAGTGCGCGAGTGCGCGGGACTCCCACGCCCAGGATCGCCTCGGACAAACCGCGCTCCTCCGAGGCCGCCAGGCCGAGCACCCGCTGGATGACCGCAGTGGCTGCTAGGGACACCATCAGGACCGTAAGCAACGTGGTGTACTGGACGACGGGCCGCATCTCGGGGGCCATCTTGTCGATGTAGGCGGCGCTGGCTGGGTTATTGGCGATCAGGTCGGACATCCCGCCCGACATTACGCCGAAGAGTGCGGCTGTGAGCGCCAGAGCAAATGCCCATGCTGCTAGCCCTTGAACGCCCAGGCGCGCGATCAAACCTAGGGCACCGCTGACGCGCCACCGCCTGGTGGACACAGAGCGGTCGGCCAGTAGTGCGCCCAGCAACTCCCGGCGGGAATGGAGCAGCCCCGCCAGCGCCACCAGCGCGGCCACAATCCCCACGAAGACGGCGAGCGCCCAGACGCGCTGCGCCCCGAAAGGGTCGGCGATGTCCCGCCACGCCAGGGGGCTCAGCCAGCGCAGCCACGCGACTCCCGCCTCGTCGGCCAGGACGCGGACGGCGAAGGCTGCCCCGAAAAACGTGAGACTCAGTCCCCGTGCGGCTGAGGTATCCCGCACCAACTGCGAGGCCACCAGGGCGACTCCTACGAAAGCCCACCCCTGGGCAATGGTTACGCCGCCGAAAACCAGGGCGCCCCTCAGGGGAGTCTCGCCCACGATGGCGTTCACGCCGATCAGTGAGGCCGCTAGTCCGATACCCAGGATTGCCATGGCACCCAGCGCCCACACCAATGCCGAGGCAAAGGGTGCCCACCTGGCTGCGCCCGCGCCGAGCAGGACTTCGACGTATCCGTCCTGTTCGTCACGCCGGGCCAGCGCGGTCGTGAGCATGATCGCCATGATCGCCACGAACCACATCAGGTATCCGCCGTCCTCCCAACTGGCGAACTCCCCTACGCTTCCGGTGGCGGGTGCCGGGCCGAAAATCAGGCGTACTCCCGGCGCGTCGCCCATCTGGGACAGGAGTGTGGTGCGTTCCTCGAAGGAAGGGTAGGTGCGCTGCAGGGCGATCGGATTAACCAGGAGGAACAGCCACAGCGGTGCCATCCACGCCACCGCCTGCCATCTGTAACGGCGCGTCGCTAGCCCCAGGCACCGGCGCAGTCCCGTGAACGCGCTCATGACGCCGCCCCCTGGTCCCCCGAGTAGTGGCTCATGAACAGGTCCTCCAAACTCGCGGGTTCCACCTGCACGTCGTCGACCCCCAGGTCCGCGACCACGCCCAGGACGGCGGGCACCAGGGAGGAGGGGACGCGGGTCTCTATGCGGGTGCCGGTGGGGCGGACGGGGGCGCCGAGCCCGGCCAGGGCCTCGACGAGGCGGTGGCGCCGCGCGTCCGACTCCCCGACGCCGACGCGGATGGCGGTCTCGGCCAGGGAACGCAGATACGACAGGTCGCCGCTCTCCACGGTGCGCCCGTCCTTGATGATCGTCACGTGGGAGCACAGGTCCTGAACCTCCGCCAGGATGTGGCTGGATAGCAGGACGGTGGCGCCCCCCTCGGCGGCCTCGCGGACCGCGTCCGTGAAGACCCGCTCCATGAGGGGGTCCAGGCCCGATGTTGGCTCGTCGAGGATGAACAGGTCCACGGGCGCGGACAGGGCGGCCACGAGCGCCACCTTCTGCGCGTTGCCCTTGGAATAGGTCCGCACTTTCTTGGTGAGGTCAAGGTCGAAGCGCTCGGTGAGCTCCTCCTCGCGGGCGCGGTCGCGCGAGCCGCGTAGGCCCGCCAGGGTGTCGAGCACCTGCCCGCCCGTGAGGCTGGGCCACAGGCTCACCGATCCGGGCACGTAGGCGAGGCGGCGGTTGATCGCGGAGGCCTCGCGGGTGGGGTCCATCCCCATGACCCGGGCACGGCCGCCGTCGGTGTGGTACATGCCCAGCAGCACGCGGATCGTCGTGGACTTCCCCGCGCCGTTGGGGCCCAGGAAGCCGTGGATCTGGCCCTTCCCGACCCCCAGGTCGAGGCCGTCCAGCGCCTTGACCTTCCCGAAGCTCTTGATGAGGCCCTCGGCCTCGATGAGATTAGACAAGGTCCCAGTCCTTTCCTGTTTTCTCTTCAAGTACCAGACCAAACTCTGGGTCGTCGCGAACGCGACGAAGCAAGAGCTTGATGACTTGTCTCTGGTTCGGCTCGGGATAGCCGATCTTGGACAGGTGGGCCACCTGCTTCCATAGGAGGTGCCCGGGTCCGCCGCTGGGCAGGTCTTGCAGCACTCTGAGGGCTGTCGACCTGTTGCGCTCGAGGACTGCCCACGCGGTTTCTTCAAGTTCCTTGATGACGCGCTTCCTCTCCTCGTCGTCATAAGCATCGGGGTAGCGGTTGCGGTCGAGCTTAGCGAACGTAGTGAGCATGCTGGCCACCGCTCGGTGGTCCTCGTCGCTGAGTCCATCAATGAGAGGACCCAGCGAGGATGGAATGAGTCCCGACAGCGCCAGGGTCAAGATGATGCGCCGGTCCGTGTGCACGATGGATAGCGTTGCTGGGTCCTCAATAAGGACCTCGATGCGATTGTAGAAATGTTCGAGGACGACCGGGAGCGGCGAAAGTACCTCGCCCGAGCGTACCCTGGCAACGAGTCGGTCTATCCGCTCGCACTGGTCACGCAGGACCGCCATGCGGGCTTCAATCTGGGCTCGAGTCGCCAGCAGATCGGCCTCGATGGCGTCTATCGGCTGATCGGGTCGTTCGGGGAGTATCTGGGGTATCTTCCCCAGCGGGATGCCGGACTCAGCAAGCCAACGGATACGCAGCAGGCGTGCCAGGTGCTCGATTCCATAGTCGCGGTGCCCCGCGACGACCGGGGGCACAGGCAGAAGCCCCACGCGGTGGTAGTAGCGCACCGTCCGCGTCGTTGTACCCGCGAGGTCAGCCATCTCTTTGACTCTCATGGAACCCATCGAACACTGTGACCCTACGTCACTGTCAAGGGCACGCGAGAAACAGGATCGTGAACGTCTTCGTCGGAGCATGTGCACCCCAAGATTCGAGCTGATCAGCGCCGCAGTGCTGCTGGGTGACGCTAGCGTGGTGTCATGAGGTTTTTGGTGGTTGATGCAGGGGTCTCGGGCCTTGCATGCGCGGACGTGTCCGCCGGCGAAAGGTGTTTCGCTCGCTTTGGTGAAGCCTTCACGCACCCGGTCATCGTCTCCGCCCGCGTGTTCACCGGCAACCGTCCCACGACCTCGATTATGGCGCCCGCGCTGACTCCTTCGGTCTTGGGATAGCTCATTGCGCTCTATGAGCACATCACCTTCGTTGAGGGTGCCGTGTGTGTATCTATCCCTGAGTAGCCCAAGAGAAGCGTAGGGCGTAGAGCTGAAAAACGGTTTTAGTGTTGAAGATGCTCGTGTTTTGCGTGGGAGATTGATTCGACCTGGAAGGTTGAATGAGCAATTTCAATGGGGAAATGGTGCATCGCGCACTCGTTCAGAGAGTGAATAATCTGGTCTCGCTGGCCGGCGGTAACCGCCTCGGAAACCTCAATATGTGCGGTAACCGTCACTAGGTTTGAAGCCACCGAACTGACGTGAAGATCGTGGACATCCTCGACCAAGGGAATCGACAGCATGTGCTGACGGACCTGTTCAAGATTAATCTCTGCGGGTACTTCTTCCATCAAAATCCGCAGGGTTCGAAGCAACAACATGCATGCGCGCGGGGCCATTAAGAGTGCGATGAAAATCGAGGCTAAGGCATCCGCGCGGCTCCATCCGCCGATCAATTCAATGGTTGCAGCGATAATCACCGCCAAGGACCCCAGGGCGTCGTTGGCGACCTCCAAAACGGCGGCGCGCATATTGAGCGATGCGTGGCGTCCTCCGATCAACACCATCAGCGAGAGCGCATTCGCGACCAAGCCCAAAACCCCGACCCACAGCATGGGCGCTGCGTGGACCTCAACGGGGGAGACCAGACGCTGGATGCCTTCAATGGCAACCAAAAGACTGATGATGACTAACATGCCTGCTTGGAAAGCTGCAGCAAGAACTTCTGAACGTGCCCATCCCCACGTCCGTCGATTATCACGAGGGCGCAAAGCCAGTGTTGTCGCGATGAAAGCGATGATCAGTCCAGCAGAATCAACCGCCATGTGTCCGGCATCAGCGGCAAGAGACAAAGAAGATGTGAAGAAAGCAGCAACAAGTTCTGTGAGGAAAATCGTTGCTGTGATTGCTAGTGCGATCGCAAGCCTTTTCCGAGAAGCACTGTGTCCGTGTGAGTGATCATGTCCATGCGAATGATCGTGCCCGCGGGCACTCACTGAAACTGTCACCTCAGTTTCTTCGCAGGCACTTTTGTTCTGCCCAGCGCAGCACGTCGACTGTGAGTGTGATTCCTTGGGGCTTGGCGTTAGTGGGGATTCGGACATACTGAATAGCATAGTGCCCTGTCTTCGGCGAAGACAGGGCACTAAGAGTGAACAGGCCTGTTGATCAGAGCGTCAACATGACCTTCGTCGCGCGGCGCTCGTCCATGGCAGCGTAGCCCTCGGCCGCCCGCTCAAGCGGCAGGACTAAGTCGAAGACGGCACCCGGGTTGATTTCGCCGCGGTAGATCCGGTCGATCATGGTCGGCAGGTACTTGCGCACGGCAGCGGGACCGCCGAACATGTGCACCTCGGCATTAAACATGCGACCCATATCCAGGGAAACGCCGTGGGGTACGCCCACAAAGGACAGGTGTCCGCCGGGGCGCACGCAGCCCAGAGCCTGGTCGAAGGAGACCTCGTTGCCCACCGCCTCGACAACGCCGTCTGCGCCTAGACCGCCGGTCATTTCCTTGATCCGGGCAATACCTTCCTCGCCGCGCTCTTCGACGATGTCGGTCGCGCCGAACTGACGTGCAAGTGCCTGGCGATCCGCGTGACGCGACATCGCAATGATGCGGGACGCGCCCAGCTGCTTCGCACCGATGATCGCGCCAAGGCCCACCGCTCCGTCGCCCACGACGACGATGGTCTTTCCGGGGGCGGCCCCGGCCTCGTCAGCGGCGAACCAACCGGTGCCAAGGACGTCAGAGGCGGCAAGGAGGGAGGGAATCTGCTCCTCTGTGGGCATCGCGGGGGTCTTCACGAGCGTGCCATCTGCGAGGGCCACGCGGGCGTACTCGGCCTGGGTACCGCCGGCGCGGGTGCTGACGTAGGTGTCGCCTTGCGCGGCGGCGGTCACACAGCGAGAGGGGTAGCCGGCGCGGCAGATCTCGCACTCGCCACAGGAAATACAGAAGGACCCGACGACGAAGTCTCCGGGCTTGACGGTTGTGACGGCCTCGCCAACCTCGATGACGGTACCGACGTACTCGTGTCCCATGCGCTGCTCGTGGACCGGCTCAAAGCCGCGGTAAGGCCACAGGTCCGAGCCGCAGATACAGGTGGCCGCCAGCTTGATGATGGCGTCCGTGGGCTCGAGGATGGTCGGCATCGGCATCTCATCGACGGTGACATTGCCGGGTTCATGCATGACAACAGCGCGCATGGCACTCCTTGGGTAGAAGGATCTGTGCCCATAAAGCTAGCCCGAAATTAACCAGACCTCCACCAGGTAGAGCAGGATTTCAATGAAGACAATGGTTACTCCCGCCTCCTGATCACTCATCAGCAAGTACACTGAAGCCCATGGCTTTCACTGTTACCAGCGTTAATGTCAACGGAATCCGTGCCGCACACCGCAAGGGCATGATGGAGTGGCTCGACGCCAACCCCTGCGATGTTCTTCTTCTCCAAGAAGTCCGTGCGGATGAAGAAATCGCCACCGAACTACTGGGCGATTCATGGGAAAGCATCATTCTTCCCTGCCGCATTAAGGGACGTGCAGGTGTCGCAGTTGCAGTGCGCAAGGATAGCGCACACATCAGCGGTGAACCGCGCCTCTTTCTTGACGACCAGGAAAGCGACGTTGATTCCGGACGTTGGCTTGAAGCAATCGTTGAAACCAAGGCGGGGCGCGTCCGTGTAGTTTCGGCCTACTTCCACTCGGGTGAAAAGGACACCCCCAAGCAGGAAGCGAAGATGGCGCATCTGCCGCGCATTGGTCAGCGCATGGGGGAGCTCCTTTCCGAGGCCGAAGCAGGTTCTACGGACATCTTAGGAACCGTTGTGGCCGGAGATTTCAACATTGTTCGCACCCGCTCCGACATCAAGAATTGGACCTCGAACCACAACAAGCGCGCGGGTGTGCTCGATGAGGAAATCGCATTCCTGGATCAGTGGCTCGACGCGGGATGGCATGACGTCATGCGTGATCTTGCCGGCGACGTTCAAGGCCCCTACACCTGGTGGTCTCAGCGCGGTCAGGCGTTTACCAATGACACCGGTTGGCGTATCGATTATCAGTTCGCGACGCCCGCGCTGGCGAAGAAGGCCAGCTCTTTCGCGATTGGTCGCGCGGCCTCGTACGAGGAACGCTGGAGCGACCACGCACCACTGTCGGTGAGCTACGAACTCTAAATACTCAGGCGCTCTCGAAATCAAAAAGCGCCATAGATGAGTAGACGCCGTTCTCGTCCACGCGATCCAAGCGAAAACCCGGGACCATCCACGAGGCCTCGTAAGAGCCGATGCTCATCGCGCGGTCCAGCGCCTCATCGGACACGCCCTGCGCAAGGGTGACGTGTGCGTGATAGGGGAATCGAGCCTCGGCGTACAGGGGGCCGGAGCGGATATCTTCCGCCAAGAAGGTGCATTCGCGCGCGCCCTCGGCAAGAGAAAGATAGACAACTGGCGAAACTGGGCGGAAACTTCCCGTCTCACCCAAAGTCACTCGGAAAGGCGTGTAGCGCTGCGCAACCGTGCGCAGGTGTTCAATCACATCCTCGCGGCGGTCCTTATCCACTGCTGTTGGTGGAAGAATCGTGATGTGGGCGGGCACTTTTGTTCCCTGCTCATCGCCCAAACCGACACGAATATCTGTCAGCGCACTCACCCAGGGTTCAGGTATCGCAACGACAACGCCGAGCCATTCTTGGCCCGGTAAACGCTGAGGGAGATACATGAAACTACCTGAAATGGGGAATACGAACTCGCCCATGGTACATGGGGAGGCCGGCGTCGAGCACATCGAGTCCACAAGCATATCGGCGTGAGGAAGATGCCCAATGCGCTACGCTGAAGACACTGTATTGATCGATTCACCCAAGGAAGTGTGCACGTGGATCTGTCCTGGTCAGCCGCTCTGAGCGCCCACGAAGGACGCAAACTCGCCGGCGAACTTTTTGAAGAAACTTTCGGCTACCAGCCGCTCGATGTATGGTCGGCACCCGGGCGCGTCAATGTTATTGGTGAGCACGTCGACTACAACGGGGGTCCCTGTCTTCCCATTGCCCTCCCGCATCGAGCTTTCATCGCCTACGCCCCGCGCGAGGATCGCCTGCTGCGTCTGGTGTCGCCCCAGACCCGCGAGGCCGTCGATGAGCTGGACCTCGACAAGGTCGCACCGCGTGGCTGCGAGGGTGAAGTTATTGGCTGGGCCTCGTATCTTTCCGGCGTTGCGTGGGCGCTTGAAAAGGCTGGTTATGGACCGATTCGCGGTTTTGACGCTGCACTCTACTCCTGCGTTCCCCGCGGCGGTGGGCTTTCTTCCTCTGCCGCCCTTGAGTGTGCAATGGCCGTCGCCATTGACGAGGCCGAAGACCTGGGCTTGGCCGGCCCGCTGAGTGCGCCCAGCGATAAGGGACGAGCAATCCTCGTCGAGTGTGCGCGCCGTGCAGAAAACGAGATCGCGGGAGCAAACACCGGGGGATTGGACCAGACCGCGTCGCTGCGTTGCGAAGAAGGCCATGCCCTTGCATTGGATTGCCGCGATATGAGCGTGGAACACATCCCCTTCGACCTGGAATCTCAAGGGCTTGCGCTGCTCGTTATTGATACGCGGGCTGCGCACTCCTTGGCGGATGGACAGTACGGACAACGCCGTGCGGATTGCGAAGAGGCCGCCCGACTCCTGGGTGTGGAACAGCTCGTTGAGGTCGAAGACCTGCAAGGTGCCAGTGAGGCTTTGGAAGATGAGAGGCTTCGCAAGCGAATGCGTCACGTCGTCTCTGAAATTGCGCGCACTCGCGCGTTGATTGAGCTCCTCAAGGAAGGTCCCCTGGAGGGTTCTCGTGTCCAGGTTGTCGGTGCGCTCATGAATGATTCGCACGATTCCCTGCGTGATGACTACGAGGTGTCGTGTACGGAACTCGATGTCGCTGTGGATGCGGCGCGCGGCGCGGGTGCCTATGGTGCGCGAATGACAGGTGGGGGATTCGGCGGCAGTGCCATTGCCCTGGTTGATCGCGAGCGTGTGGAGGAAACCGCGCAGGCTGTTGCGCGTGCTTTCGCAGATCACGATTTGGGAGAGCCAGCTTTCATGGTTGCCGTTCCTTCTGCTCCTGCCGGCAAACTCTAAAGCGCTCTCAACGCTCAACTTCACAGGTGTGCCACCTTCTTCCTGGACGCAGATGCGGGGAGGGGGTGGCACAATCGTTCTATGACTTCAACGGATCCCTGGATGGTTGTTGGCCTGGGTAACCCAGGTGCCCAGTACGCGAATACGCGCCACAATGTCGGGCATATGCTCGTGGACCTGCTCGCATCGAATGCAGGAGTCCAACTTTCGGCCCATCGTTCAGGGACTCACTGCGCAGACATTCGATTGGGAATGCTCCCCGGGGGAGTTCCCGGACCGCGAGTAATTCTGGCAATCAGCGATTCCTACATGAACACTTCTGGTGGTCCCATCGGGCGTCTCGCGACGTTCATGAATGTCACGCCTTCACGTCTTTTGGTCGTTCACGATGATCTTGACCTTCCTGAGGGCACTCTGCGCTTGAAGACCGGGGGCGGAGAAGGCGGCCACAACGGCCTTAAATCAATCTCTCAGGTCCTGGGCACACGTGACTACAACAGGCTGCGGATCGGAATCGGTCGCCCGCCGGGGCGAATGAATCCTGCTGATTATGTGCTTGCGCGGATGAATCAGAACCAGCTGACTGATCTTTCAGTGACCATCGCCCAAGCCGGAGACGTTGTCGAAGATATCGTCACGACAAGTTTCAGTGAGGCGCAGCAGCGCTTGCACACGCAACAGGGAGCCTAAGTGCCGCAGTTTTCCTCTCTTCTCCCATCGTTTGAAGGCGACGCAGCACTGTCGCAGGTGCTCGAATCCGTCGACCAGGGGATCTCTGGTTGTGCCGTTGCTCCCGCGGGCGCGCGCATTCCCCTGATTGCATCGATGGCCGCTCGCCGAGGCGGAACAACCTATGTCGTGACCCCAACCGGGCGCGAGGCCGAAGAAACGGCGCTCGCCCTGCGCGCGTGGATTGACGAGGTCGAGGTCTTTCCCTCGTGGGAGACATTGCCGCATGAACGCCTCTCACCTCAAGCGGACACCATGGCGCAACGCATTGCGGTCCTGCGGCGCCTTGTTCACCCGCAATCCGGCGATGAACACGCGGGAGGTCTCAATGTCGTTGTGATTCCCGTTCGAGCGCTCATGCAGCCCATCATTCATGGGATTGCTGATCGCGCCCCCGTGCGCGTGAAGTCCGGAGATATCGTGGATCTTCCGCACTTGGCTCAAGAACTTGAAAACCTGGGCTACGAGCGTGTTGATATGGTCGAGCGACGCGGACAATTTTCGGTTCGCGGTGGCATTCTCGATGTATTTCCTCCCCAAGAAGCGCACCCTTTGCGCATCGAATTATGGGGAGACGAAGTCGATGAAATCCGAGCCTTCTCCGTATCTGATCAGCGAACTTTGGGGGTTGTGGAGTCCGGTGTGTGGGCGGTTGCCTGCCGGGAGTTGCTCTTGACCCCGCAGGTTCGTTCCAAGGCTCGCAATGAAATCGACCAGCTTCCTGGCGCAGCCGAAATCTTGGAATTGGCATCGCAGGGAATCGCGGCTCCGGGCCTTGAATCTCTTGCACCAATCTTGGTCGGGGGAATGGATTCTTTCCTTGACCTCATTCCTGCTGGCGGGCTTTTTGTTGCCGTTGATCCTGAGCGCATTCGTGCTCGTGGGGCGGACCTGGTTGCCACCACAGAAGAATTTCTCGCCGCGGCCTGGTCCCAGGCTGCCGGTGGGGGAGCAGTACCCCTTGAAGCAGGCCAAGCCTCGTTTATTCCATTGGAAGAAATCTGGGGAGCACAGGGACGTCCTTGGTGGGACCTGACGGCTCTTCCTCCCGCGCAACTTGCTCAGGCAATCGCCGAACAAGGCGGAAGCCCCGCGAACAACGAACACGAACAGGCGCAAACCTCGGGAGCTCTCCTGAAGAAAGAAGCGCACTCCGTCGTTGTTTCAGACGAATTGGTAGCTCTGGGGGCGCGAGACGTACGCCCCTATCGAGGCGATTATGCGCGTGCCCTCGACGATATCCGGACTTTGCTGAGGGCCGGATGGACGCTCATCCTTGCGGCTGAAGGCGAAGGCCCCGCGCGTCGCTTGAACTCCATCGCGACGGACGCGGGAATTGGAAGTCGCATCGTTGAAGAATGCGATCCTTCGCAGGACCCTTCGGTGCTCTATGTTGTCTCAGCTCCGCGAACTCGCGGTTTTGTCGCCCCCGAACTCAAACTGGCGATCATCTCCGAGTCGGATCTATCCGGGCGCGTGGGCGCAACAACCCGAGACATGCGGAAAATGCCTTCGCGCAGGCGAAAGGGAGTCGATCCCCTCACGCTTCATCCGGGGGACTACATCGTTCACGATCAACACGGAATTGGGCGATTCATTGAGCTTGTCTCCCGCACCGTTGGACGCGGAGAAGGACAGGTTACTCGCGACTATTTGGTCTTGGAGTACGCGCCCTCAAAGCGTGGCCAGCCCGGTGATCGACTTTTCATCCCCACAGATAGTTTGGATCAGATCTCGAAGTACACGGGTTCGGATCAACCCGCACTGACCAAGATGGGCGGTGCAGACTGGGAGAAAACCAAGGCAAAAGCCCGCAAAGCCGTCAAAGAAATCGCGCAGGAACTCATTCGCCTCTACGCGGTACGTCAAGCAACGAAGGGACACGCTTTCGGGCCGGACACCCCGTGGCAACGCGAATTGGAAGATTCCTTCCCCTACGTGGAAACACCCGACCAACTCGTCACCATTGACGAAGTGAAAGCCGACATGGAAAAGCCCATGCCCATGGACCGTCTCCTCACGGGCGACGTGGGCTATGGAAAAACCGAGATCGCAGTCCGTGCAGCTTTCAAAGCAATCCAGGACGGCAAACAGGTCGCTGTCTTGGTGCCAACGACGCTTCTCGTCCAGCAGCACGCCGAAACCTTCGCGGAACGTTACGCGGGATTCCCTGTCACCATCGGCACACTCTCGCGTTTCTCGACGCCCAAGGAGGCGGAAAAGGTCAAGGAAGGCTTGGCCTCGGGAGGAGTGGACCTGGTCATTGGTACCCACTCGCTGCTCTCCGGTGCCATTACCTTCAAGGATCTGGGCCTGGTCATCATCGACGAGGAACAGCGTTTCGGTGTCGAGCACAAGGAAACCCTCAAAGCCCTGCGAGCCGATGTGGACGTCCTCTCAATGTCCGCAACCCCCATTCCCAGGACCTTGGAAATGGCGGTTTCGGGCATTCGCGAGATGTCGATTCTTCAGACCCCACCCGAAGAACGCCAGCCCGTTCTCACTTTCGTCGGCGCGCATACTGACGCACAGGTCAGCGCCGCTATCCGACGTGAGCTTTTGCGCGATGGCCAGGTCTTCTACGTGCACAACCGCGTGGACTCTATCGCCTCGGTCGCAGCGCACATCCAAGAACTTGTTCCCGAGGCGCGGATCAGAGTTGCCCACGGAAAGCTCAACGAACACCAATTGGAAAGCGTCATCGTTGACTTTTGGAACCACGATTTCGACGTTCTGGTATGTACCACCATCGTGGAAACCGGCCTCGATATCTCCAACGCGAATACCCTGATTGTTGACCGCGCGGATACTTTCGGTCTGTCCCAATTGCACCAGTTACGTGGTCGTGTGGGCCGAGGCCGTGAGCGCGCCTACGCGTACTTCTTCTACCCCTCTGACCGGCCTCTTTCAGAGATGGCGCACGAGCGCTTGCAAACTATTGCCCAGAACGCTGATTTGGGTGCGGGGCTTGCAGTTGCTCAGCGAGATTTGGAAATCCGAGGCGCCGGTAACCTCTTGGGAGGCGCGCAATCGGGACACATCGAGGGCGTGGGCTTTGACCTCTATGTCCGAATGGTCGCGGATGCGGTCGCTGCCTTTAAGGGGCAGCGCAAGGAAGAAAAGAAGGATCTGCGTTTGGACATTACCGTCGATGCGCATATCCCAGAGGACTACATCTCCGCTGAACGCCTACGCCTTGAGGTCTACGGCAAGATTGCTGCGGTTGAAACCGGCGAGCAGGAAAAAGATCTGCGTGAGGAGTTGGCTGACCGCTACGGTCCTATTCCCCAGCAGGTTGACTTGCTCTTTGAGATTGCTCGTCTTCGTTCGCTCCTGCGTCGCATGGGTATTGATGAGCTTGCAACGCAGGGTAAATACCTGCGGATTCACCCCATCGAATTGAAAGAATCTCAGGCGATGAGGCTCAAGCGCTTGTACCCGGGATGCGTCGTGAAAGCTGCTGTTCGTCAGTTGCTCGTTCCTGCGCCGATGACGGCGCGTATTGGTGGTGTGCCGTTGACAGATCACGCCCTCATCGACTGGATCGAAAATCTGATGACGAAGGTGCTCAAGTCGCCGCAGGCGTCTCAGGCCTAATCAGAGCGCTACACTGACACCTATACAGAGTGATTTTCCGGAGGATATAGTCATGGTTTCTCTTTCACGCGCATCGAAGGCTGCGGCAATCTTGGCCGTGTGTGGATTGGGCCTCGGTGCCTGCTCCACGCACCCGGGAACTGCAGCGATCATTGGTGATTGGAGCGTGAGCGAGGCAGAACTGGACCTGTCTAGTCAGCAGCTCAGCGCATTGATGGGGCAGCAGGTCGATGCAGCGCAATTCCTTCCGGATATGAGTTCTTCACGTGCAGTGGGCCAAGTTGCTGAAGAAAACGGCGTGACGGTGAGCGACGAAGAGGTCATGCAACAGTTCCAGCAAATGGGGGAACGCGTTGTTGCTCGTGGAGGACAGAGCACTCCTGTCGAAGAACCGACTCCCTTCTTGAAGACGATCGTCAAGGACACTTTGGCTCTGCAAAAGCTGCGTTCAATGGGATTTTCCTCCGAAAAATCGCAGGAGCTGAGCAATCAGATTTCGCAGATTATGCAGTCAACGAAGGTTGAGATCAATCCGCGCTACGGCACCTACAATGCGCAAAGCAATGAGCTGACTCAGACAGTTTTCGGCGACGTCGTCCGCTCGAGTTCTGCCGCGCAGCAGGCAGGCAAGAACTAGCCGGTGGCTGCGCGTGGGCGTATGGGTATACCCCCACGTATCTGAAATGTGATGTATCGCCCACCCGAGAGGGTGGGCGATACGGCATTTATGGGGACC
>ERZ772786.382-NODE-382-length-18359-cov-4.969242_pt1 | contig 18359 bp, 20 predicted proteins | sample MGYA00511473_ERZ772786 | MGnify/ENA primary metagenome ERZ772786 (study PRJEB29015, sample SAMEA2738025) | human oral metagenome | biome: human oral; feature: human-associated habitat; material: saliva | place: China | collected 2252 ...
CTTTAGTGATAACAAACTGGTGTTCGTATTGACATGATAAACTTCCGTCAAGTGTAACGTAACCACGTTCACCATCATGGTCAATTTCCCAGCCTCCAGTGTTAATCATTGGTTCAATGGTTAAGACCATTCCTTCGCGTAAACGAAGTCCACGTCCAGCACGTCCGTAGTGGGGCACCATTGGTTCTTCATGCATTGTTGGCCCAACGCCATGCCCTACAAGGTCACGAACAACACCATAGCCACGACTTTCAGCATATTCTTGAATAGCTGCCCCAATATCACCAATACGGTTGCCTACTTTGGCTTGTTCAATTCCAAGATAGAGACATTCGCGGGTCACATCCATCAAGTTTTTCACTTCGTCAGAAACTTGGCCTACAGCATAAGCCCAGCAAGAGTCAGCAACGCCACCGCGGAATTCTTCTTGGTATTTAACCATTGATTCAGCATCGTCAAAATTAAGTTTTGAAACATCAACAGAACCATCTTCAACCAACCCGAGAACCATGTCCACTTTAATCAAATCACCCTCTTTAAGAATTTGATGACGTGGAAATGCGTGAGCCACTTCATCATTCAAGCAGCAGCAAGTAGCATAAGGGAATGGATTATAATTTCCTTCATCCACTCCGATTTGTAAAGGTAAAACATTTTTTTCTTTACAAACTTTGCGGACATATTCTTCAATTTCCCACATGTCAATCCCTGGTTTAATCAACTCACGAAGCCCAATGTGGATATCTGCCAAAATTTTGCTACTACGTTCCATTTGCTCGATTTCACGTTGCGATTTTAATGTAATCAATTTATTCTTTCCTTCTAAAGTTCTGAGAAAACTCAGTTCTTTTTATTTAAATTAATATTTTGAAGTGACGCATACTTCATCGAAAAATAAATTTTCATTTACTGGGGTTACTGAATCCTTATAAGATAGTATTTATGACTTTATCTATAAGAATTTTCTTCGACAATCATGAGCCTTTTCAAAATTACTTTGAATGCTAATTCAACTGAACAGATTTTTTTGTAATCCAAAACAGTCTATTTAGTATAAATACACTTTATTTTACCATAAATTTCCCTATAACTAGGTGTTTTTTATATAAATTGGCAGTAAAACTTCATCTACCAATTCATTAATTTGCTTATCATTCATGGATTGACCTTCAAGGAGCATATGATAACGGGTCATCTGGAAAGGTAAAAGCTTAGCTGTTTGTCCGATTTTTTCACGCGCTTCCCCTCTTTCCTGAGCCCTTGCAAGCAAGCGTTCCATAATAATCAGATTACTTGGAAGGACATTGCCAACGGTCGATTCAAGAACATTTTTTCCTTGTGACTGCATAAATGAAACAAAGGCCAGAAATCCTTTGGGATAGAGTTTAAAATTTTCTCTCATAAAGGTTAAAAGTTCAATTAAATCTTGCCGCAAGCTCCCACTGTTAATTTCTTGGTCTATCACATTTCCTCGCCACTCAGGATTTTGTGAAATATTGAAACGGACAGCTTCAAAAATTAAGTCAAAGACATCATCCCAATAACGATAAAGTACACTTCGAGTGGTTTTGGCTTCTTTTGCAACATTTTGAAAGGTTACTTTTTCGTAGCCTTCATTTTCTAAAATATGAACTGCCGCTTTATAAATTGCCTTCTTAAGTTCATCCCCTCTTCTTCGAGAATGACTAGGTGATTTTTTTTCTTTTTCTTCAAACATAAGAGACCTCTTGTTTCTTAATTCTATTATAACATCATCTCTAGCTAATACCAATAAATCAAATTAGATACAAAAAGAATCTTATTATTGACAAAACTTATTCTTAGGTTTATAATAATTTTGTATTTAAGATACAAAATGTATGTTATTTTTAAATTATAATTCCTAAGTTTCGATAACTTAGTTTTCGCTCAGACGAAAGAAAGGATTAATATGGCAAAATCAAAAAAGAATGAAAAAGAAAAATTGCCAAAGGAATTGACGCGAAATGCTTGGATTTTAGTCGTTGGTGCTATTGCTCCAATGCTTGATTCAACCATGGTCAATATCGCAATCAACAAACTTCAAAGTGACTTACATACTTCACTAGACATGATTCAGTGGGCAATTACAGGCTATGTTCTTGCACTTGCTGTAGCCGTCCCTGTCTGTGGTTATGTTGTCAATCACATTGATGGAAAAAAAGTAATGCAGTGGTCACTCCTTAGTTTTGGACTTTTTAGCTTTTTATCTGGAATTGCTTGGAATATTGATAGCTTTATCATTTTTCGAGCTGTTCAAGGATTCTCAGCTGGTTTTATCACTTTACTGATGACAACCCTGCTAATGCAAATTACGCCTCCAGATAAACTTGGTCAATTGATGGCCGTTGTCTCAACTCCTATTATTCTTGGACCAATTATCGGGCCAGTACTTGGTGGTGCAATTGTATCTGGAGCAAATTGGCACTGGATTTTCTATGTCAATATTCCGGTCGTAATTATTTCAGTCCTCCTTAATCATTTTTATCTGATTTCTTTCAAACCTTTCAACCCAAAAGCAAAACTAGATTGGTTTGGAACACTCCTTTTGGCAGGTGGTTCTGTGGGCTTAATTTACGGAATGATGAAGGGTTCGACTAATGCTAAAAATTTTTTCAATAGTCAAATGATTACTTTTGTCATCATTGGCTTAGCCTTGTTTGTTATTTACGGAATTTATAATCGCATTCGCAAAAATAATACTGTTCTTCCGCTCAGATTTTTCAAATCTAAAAACTTCACTGCAGCGAATATTGGAATCTTTTTAGCTGGGATTGCTTCTAATGGACCTATGCTTTTACTGCCACTTTTCTTTCAAAATACAAAAGGCTTTACAGCCGTTGAAGCAGGTCTAATGTTGATTCCCCAAGGGCTTGGTATGATGGTGACCCGACCTTTGATTGGGAAGATGATTGACCGTATGGGAGCTCGTCCTGTAGTACTTGTTTCCCTGGCTATTTCCCTTCTTGGAACAATTCCTTTCATTTTTGTTCACGAAAATACAAATTTGATTTGGTTGGGATTGGTTTTATTTGTTCGTGGAATGGGAATTGGTGGTTTGCAAATGCCAATGATGACTGATATTTTCATTGGTTTAGACAAACAAGATATTCCTGGTGCATCAGTAGGACAAAGAATCATTCAAAACGTTGGTTCATCTTTTGGTTCAGCCGTCATCTCGGCAGTTGTGACGGCGGTTGTGACGTCTGAAATTGCTGGACAGATGACAACTAAACTACATCAATTAGCGGCGATGCACACCAATTTAACACCGACTGTCATTGCAAGAGCAAAAACTTCTGTTGAAAAAGCGGTCACGCTTAATGGTTATCAACTTGGCTTTCTTGTCTCTTCGATTGTTTTAATTGTGATTGCTATTCCAGCCATGTTCCTTTCACAAAAGAAGGTCAACAAATAAAATTCGTAGTTTTTAGCTTTGATTTCACTTGTTTTTTGATATAATTGAATTGAATTATCTCAATAATAGATAGATGAACTTTAATCAATTAACTGAGCTTGGAGCGCTAAATTGTATGGCTCCTTGCATCTTATAGGAGAGTGAAAAAATGCCATTAGCAAAAATTGTATATGCAAGTATGACAGGAAATACTGAAGCTTGTGCCGATATTGTCGCTGATAAACTTGAAGAATTAGGTTTTGAAGTAGAACTTGACGAATGTTCTTCTGTTGATGCCGATGAGATGGCTGATGCTGATCTTTGTATCGTTGGAACTTACACTTACGGTGACGGTGAATTACCTGACGAAATTGTGGATTTTTATGAAGAATTAGCTGAGGTTGATTTATCTGGTAAAATTTACGGTTGTTTCGGGTCAGGTGATACTTTCTATGATGACTTCTGTATCTGTGTCGATATGTTTGAAGCGCAATTTGAAAAAACTGGCGCAACAAAAGGAGCTGAACTTGTTCGTGTTGACTTGTCTCCTGAAGATGAAGACGAAGCTCATCTCGAAGCCTTTGCGGAAACTTTGGCGGCTCACTTTAACTGATTGAGCTAAGATAAGTAATAAAAATTACTGACAGGTTTTCTGTCAGTAATTTTTTATTTATTTGACCATTTCAATCTCACTGTCAAAATATTGTTCTTGAAAATGAATTGCTTGTTCAATTTCTGATTTTGTGAAATTTTCAGTTGGACTGGTCAGTACCCATTTGTCTTCGACATCATCTTTTCTGTGGATAATAGCAATGAGCTTGCCAGTAAAATTTGTCAGGGCTTTTTGATTTTCTGGCAAATTTGACAAAATATAAACATCTTGTTCTTCGCCATCACCAGCAATAATTCCTTCAATGTATCCGTAATTTATTGGATAAGTTGTTCCATGATGAACATAACCCATTGGGCGGTCCATTTTTGCAGTGTAAATCTTCATACCCACCTCCATTTTTTACTGACAGCACCGAGAAAATTTCTGTCATAGGATAGTCGTTAGCGCTTGAGCGCTTACGAATATGCTAGGAGTTTCTGTCAGTAATTTTATAATGAAAACATCAAAATTCCAGCTGCTACAGCCACATTTAAAGATTCTGCTTGCCCTGACATGTCAATATGAACGAGTTTGTCAGCAGCTTTAACGGCTTCGTCAGAGACTCCGGCCCCTTCATTTCCCATAAGCAAAGCGAAGCGTGGTTCATTGATTACTTTATAAGACACAGAATTTGCTGACAGCGTGGTCGTCAATATTGAAATGCCTGATTTTTTAAGTTGAGCAAAACAATCTTCTTTAGCCATTCGTACAAGCGGCAAATGAAAATTTGAGCCTTGCATAGACCGCATGACCTTTGGACTGTAAATATCTGCGGTTTCGCCAAGTAATATCACAGCCGAAAATCCAGCCGCATCAGCTGTTCTAATCATTGTCCCTACATTTCCTGGGTCTTGTACGTTTTCTAAAAGTAAAAATTTTGCTGCTGAAAAATCAATGACTTCTTCAATTTTTGTCACTTCAGCAATCAGTCCTTGTGGACTTTCGCTGTCAGCTAAAGATTTCAACACTTCTTTACTGACCAGATTTACAGATAAGTCTGTCAGTGATTTTTCAGACCCAATCATTTCTGTCAGTTTAGTCAGTTTATTTTCTTCAACAAAAATTTGCTTTATTGAACGACCAGCTTTCAGCGCTTCCTCCAACAAATGAAAGCCTTCGATGAGATATGAATTTTTGCGGTATTTTTTTGTCAGCAATTTTCTTGCTTCTTTAATTTTTTTATTATCTTTTGAACTGATGATTTCCATTCTCCAATTATATCATAGCCAGTAAGGCGAAACAAAGTTTTACATTACCAGTATCCATTGCATTGATAATCAAATGAAGTGGAAACAATCATTTTCCGCTGAGTATTTGTGACTTGTGAAGAACATAGATCCCTTTGGTTAGGACAGCGAAGCATAGGCAGTGAAACTTTTATCAGATTTTTGTCAATCTTGCTGGTGCTTATGTTATAATAAAAGAAAACGTTTTAACCATTATCATTTCAACAAGGCAAAGCTAGGAGGTCTTAAAATGTTCAAAGTAAATATGATTGTTTCTGGGCGCGTTCAGGGCGTCGGATTTCGTTATTTTGTTATCATAATTGCGCGTGAACTGGGCATTTTAGGGCGCGTTTGGAATAATGATGACGGTACAGTTGAAATACTCGCGCAAACAGAGGATGAAAAAAAATTAGAAGAATTCACTGCCATTGTTCGTGGGGAAAAATCAAGTAAAGGACGTCTTTCACCCTTTGCTAAAGTCACTGATGTCAAATCAAGCCCCGCAAATTTTCCTGATTTCACAGACTTCAATATCAAATATTAGAAATTAAAAAATACTGACAAAAAGCTTGTCAGTTCAATGCGACCAAGACGAGTATAGAAAAATTACTGACGGGAATTCCGTCAGTAATTTTTTACATTTACATTTTATTCTTTATCAGCAAGTTTATCCACAAATTCCAAAACGGTCAGTAAATTTCGCTTATCAATATGATAGGAAACAGCAGCTTTGACCGCAGGTTTTGCACAAAAGGCAATCCCAATACCAGCTGTATTAAGCATTGGAATATCATTTGCGCCATCACCTACAGCAATAACCTCAGATAAATTCAACTTATTTTCATTTGCCCATTGTTTGAGCCTATCAACTTTGAAATCTTTATCCACAACTGTCCCATGAGTTTTTCCAGTCAAATGGCCATTTTCCACAGACAAACGATTAGCAAAAACATAATCTATTTTTAAATCTCTCGCGATTTTATCCACTATTTCATGAAAGCCACCAGAAACAAGGCCAACTTTCCAGCCTTTCGCATGCAAAGTTTCAATTAATCCCGTTGCACCCTTAGTTAAATGAATTTCTTTGTAAACATCGTCAAAAATAGTTGTGGGCAAACCAGAAAGCAAAGCCACTCTTTCTCTCAAAGATTCCTTAAAATCAATTTCGCCAGACATAGCGGCAGCCGTAATTTCTGAAATCTTATCACCCACACCCGCTTTTTCCCCTAAGAGATCAATGACCTCCTCTTCAATCAATGTGCTATCCACATCCATCACAAGTAATCCTTTTGCAGCCATTTTATTCCTTTTTCCATTCGTTTTTTAAAATAAATTCTGATTTTCAATTAAGCGAACACGAATAATATTATCAGAAGCCTCAAAACGTGAAACTAAAGCCGCCAACTTTCCTTCATCTTTTTCATCCAAATCAAGTAAAGTATAAGCATAATCTCCTTGTCCACGATTAACAATATTAGCAATGTTAATATTTTCTGCGGCCACCGCAAGTGAAATTTGAGCCACAACATTAGGCACATTTTTATTGATTAAGGTCACACGATAAGGCGTATTCAACTCTTGTAAAACACGTGGAAAATTGACTGAATTAATAATTTCGCCAGTTTTCAAATAAGTTTGAACAGAATCCAGAGCCATTCTTGTGCAATTTAAACTCGCTTCCGCCGTTGAACCACCTAAATGAGGAGTTAAAAAAACTTGTGGATGATGATAGAATTTTTCAGAACCAAAATCCGTTCCAAAAAAGCGGACAATTCCTTCATCAATCGCCTTAAGCACTGCTTCTTTATCCGTAATCTCATCTCGTGCAAAATTGAGCAAAATCACTCCCTTTTTACACTTAGATAAATTTTTCCAATTGAGCATTTTCGTCGTTTCATCCGTCGCTGGCGTATGAACCGTGATATAATCTGCCTTCTCAAAAATCTCAGCCAAATCATTCACTCTTTTAACATGGTGTGACAAGTTCCAAGCGTGCTCAATTGAAAGATATGGGTCATAACCAATAACTTTCATTCCTAAACGCTGTGCATCATTGGCAACTTTTGAACCAATATTTCCAAGGCCAATTACTCCTAAAGTTTTCCCTGAAATTTCTGAACCGGAAAATGCCTTTTTCCCATGTTCAACCGCCTCATCAATGACTTTATCATCGCCTTTTTGACCTGTCAACCATTTATTTGCTGGTTTTAAATTACGGGTTCCAAAAATCATCATTGACAAAACTAATTCTTTAACCGCATTGGCATTTCCTCCAGGCGCATTAAAGACTACAATCCCTTTACTGGCACACTTTTCTATCGGAATATTATTAAAACCAGCACCAGCACGTCCAATCGCCAAAAGCGCTTTTGAAAATTCATAATCGTGGAAAGGCTGAGCACGACAAATAAATGCGTCAGATTCAGCTTCTGACACTTGATTAACAAGAAAGCCTTCGCCAATTTCATCTAATGCGATTTGGTCGATATTATTTCCAATTGTTTTGATATGATAAGTCATTTATATTCCTCTTCAAATTCTTTCATAAATTTCACTAGTTCAACAACCCCCTCTAAAGGAAAAGCGTTGTAAATACTTGCTCTCATTCCTCCCACGGAACGATGACCTTTGAGTGATTTAAAACCTTTTTCTTCAGCTTTTTGGGTGAATAGCTCATCCAATTCTTGGTTTGGACTTGTAAAAACAACATTGCAAATCGACCGCTCATCTTTATTTTTGATTGGGTTCTGATAAAAGTCAGATTGATCAATTAAATCATACAACAATTGAGCTTTTCTCTGATTCATTTCTTCGAGTTTTTTTACGCCACCTTGCGCTTTTACCCATTTGAAAACCAGCCCAGCCACATAAATAGCAAAAGTCGGCGGGGTATTGTACATCGACCCATTCTTAGCCAAAATCTGATAATCCATCATTGATGAGAGGCTTTCAGCTTCATTCAGTAAGTCTTCCCGAATAATGACAATGGTTAAACCAGCAATACCTAAATTTTTCTGAGCTCCAGCGTAAATTAAGCCAAATTTACTCACATCATAATCAACCGCCAAAATATTTGAACTCATATCAGCAACCAAAGGAAGGCTTGCAAACTCAGGCAAATTTTCAGGAAAAATACTTGTTCCTTCAATCGTATTATTCGTTGTCAAATGGAGATAGGCCCCATTTTTTTCATCAATTTTAGATTTATCAATTTTCAATAGATGATTATAATTATCTTTTTTAGTTGAGCCCAAACTAATCGGCATCAAATCAAGGAAATGACTCAATTTCACCGCTTCATCATAAGCCTTTTCACCAAAGGACCCCGAAATATTGTAATAAGCCTTTTTGCCAATTGCCAAATTCATTGGAACCATTGAAAATTGACTGGAAGCTCCCCCTTGTAAAAACAAAATTTTATAGTTTTGAGAAATCGACATCAAGTCACGCAAATCGTTCTCAGCCTCATCAATTACTTTTTGGAAAGCCTTGGAGCGATGCGAAATTTCCATCACTGACATACCACTTTTTTCAAAGTCTAACAGTTCTTCTTGAACCTTCTTCAAGACTTCCTTTGGAAGTACACTGGGTCCTGCGCCAAAATTATAAATCATCGATTTCACTTCCTCAAATTATTTATTAATCACTATTATAGTATAATTTTCTGATAATTCAAATATAAAAAAATACTGTTCGACAAAAAAGCACAGTCAACTGTGTTTTTCTATCTTAACAGTAATTTACCAATTTAATAAATCAAGTAAGAGCATGTTCCATTCAACCTCTTTGGCATAGAAAATATTCCCACCATTAGAGTAGAGTTTTCCTTTATTATAAATCAATGAATCCAGAGTCAAATGATAATAAGTTTCACCCGTTGTATTTCCTAAACTTGGCGCAACGACATCACGAGAATAATCCTTAGAAAGAGCGATAGTGTTCTTTCCACCATGAGCAGCTATGTAATCAACATAGGCCTTCCCATAGTTATAAGCCTGAACCCCTGCCCAAGCGTCGACCTTTTTTTGTGAAGCATATTCTAAAACTTTTGACAAATTAGAAATACCTTGTTTAATACTTTCTTGTTCTGTTGAGAAAGTATTTGTTGTGCCATTCAAGCTTTCACTTGATTGCATAATATCAACTTGTTTTCCTTTAGTTTCTGTATAAATAATTGCCAAAGCCAACTTTGTATCACCACTCAAGCCTTGTGCTTTAAGGGTTTTTTCGACCTCTGCCTCATAAGACATTACGTGTTTCACATTTTCATGCATACGGTAAACATAAAAACCACTGAATACAAGAAGTATCAGTACTATTAATCCAATTAATTTTTTAAACATTTCACTTACCTAAATTTTCTGACTGCTCTTATTCTTTACTAGCACATATCATTATTTTTTTGCAGTCATTTTTATATAAGTTCTATTATAACACTTCTCTTTTAAATTTAGCTTAATATTAAAAAATAGACAAATTTTCTTTGTCTATTTTTTTAATATTATAAGGGAAATTGACGAGTCAGTTCTAAAGCTGCTTTTCTAACTTCCGCAAGTTTTTCTTGATTATCATGATTAACCAAAGCTTCCGACACCAATTGTGCCACTCTTCTCGCTTCAGCTTCTTTAAATCCTCTTGAAGTAATCGCTGCTGCTCCAATTCGCACCCCTGAAGTTTTAAATGGTGATAATGTTTCATCAGGAATTGCTTCTTTATTGAGTGTGATGTGAACACTATCCAATAAATCTTGAGCTTCTTTCCCATTAATTCCTAAGTCTAAAACTTTAAGATTAAGCAAATGATTATCTGAACCACCAGCTATCAATCGTAAGCCTTCCACTTTAGCAAATTCCTCAGCCATTGCTTGCGTATTTTTAATGACTTGTTCAATATAGGTTGTGAATTCTGGATCAAGTGCTTCTTTAAAAGCTACTGCTTTTGCTGCAATGATATGTTCTAAAGGCCCACCTTGAGTTCCAGGGAAGATTGCAGAGTTAATTTTCTTGGCCAAAGCTTCATCATTAGTTAAAATCATTCCACCACGTGGTCCACGAAGAGTCTTATGAGTTGTTGTTGTAACGACATCAGCATAAGGAAGAGGATTAGGGTGCGCACCAGTCGCTACCAATCCAGCAATATGTGCCATATCAACCATTAATTTTGCTCCAACACTATCAGCGATTTCACGGAACTTAGCAAAATCAATCAAGCGTGAATAGGCAGAAGCGCCAGCAACAATCAGTTTAGGTTGAACTTCTTTAGCAATTTTTAAAATTTCATCATAATCTAAAAGCTCAGTTTCAGAATTAACTCCATAAGGAACAAAATGATAAGTTTTTCCTGAAAAATTGACTGAAGCCCCATGAGTCAAGTGACCGCCAGCATTTAAATCCATTCCTAAGACTGTGTCTCCAGGTTGAATTAATGCCATATAAGCTGCCGCATTGGCTTGAGACCCTGAATGAGGTTGAACATTGGCAAATTTTGCACCGAAAAGTTCTTTTGCTCGTTCAATAGCCAAATTTTCTACGACATCAACTGCTTCTGTTCCACCATAGTAACGTTTCCCAGGATAACCTTCGGCATATTTATTTGTCAAAACAGAACCTTGTGCTGCCATAACTGCTTTTGAAACAATATTTTCTGAAGCAATTAATTCAATATTTTGTTGCTGACGAATTTCCTCAGCATGAATGGCTGCCCACAATTCTGGGTCAAAACTTTCAAAATCTTCTTTATCAAAAATCATTGGTTCTCCTTGTATGTCTTTTGGGATATTTTAAAAAATATAAGTAGAATTTTATAGTCATTGGCGCTATAAACTTAATCAGTTAATTTTAGTTTACTTTCGCAAGCAAACTTTTAACTCTAAAACTATTATATCGGCTAAAGGCTCTTTTTTGAAATAAGTTGGCTTGTAAATCTCATCATTGCCAAAGAATGTTCGGAAATTTTTAGATTACTTTTTTCAGCTTATTTTATTCAATTTGACCAAGTTCAGGAACTTTTTGAAGTAATTCTTCTTTAGTAACAGCCCCTTGACGCAGTAATTTTGGTTTTTCTTGCGTCAAATCGATGATTGTTGTATCTAGTCCATAGATGCTATCATCTTGAACAGCGACTGCGGCATTTTCTAAAATTTCAGGACTTAAATCGGCAAAGAAACTTGGACTTTTAGAACCACTTAAATTGGCAGAAGGTCCGACCAAAACACCGACTTCTTTGATAATTTTTTGAGTTACTGCAATATTTGGCATTCTAAAACCAACAGTACTTTTTCCAATATGAATCCATTCAGGAACATCTTTAGATGCCTCTAAAATAATGGTTAGAGGTCCAGGAAGAAAGGCATCCACAATTTTTTGGAGATAAACTGGTTGATTGATTGAATATTTTAAAATATCTTCAAAGCTTGAAATATTCATATTTAAAGCTTTTTCTGTTGGACGTCCTTTAACTGAATAGAGTTTTTGGACTGCTTCTTCATTCATCGCATCTGCAAAGAGACCGTAAACTGTTTCTGTTGGTAAAATAGCTAACTGACCAGATTTTAGTGCTTTGATAGCTCTAGCTGATAAGCGGTTTTTATTATTATTCTCTTTTTCTGACTGCTTGTCTAGTTCTTTTTGTAATGTTTTTGCTTCAATAAAAAGATTTTCTCTGATATTTTTCAAATCATCGGGTACTTTGTAGGGACGACGAAAGAGAAAACCAATAATACCATAAAATCCACCTTCGACTTTTTCAAGTTCGTTAGCAAAATTATTGAGTCCCCCTTGCACAAACTTCAAATTTTCTTTAGCTTGGTCTATCTTGTTTGACTCAACCAAAGTTTTGATATCTTTTAATTGCACTTGCAAAAAAGAGGACATTGTTCGTAAATCATTTTCAACTTTCATTTTAACTTCTTTCTTAAATATATTTTATCTTTTAACTGAATTTTTCCTTCAAAAATAGGATGATCATAATTATCAAGAAAATAATTGGAAATTTTATGAGTAATTGTGAAGCCGCATTTTTCATAGAAAGCTACATTGTTTGAAACATCATCTGTCCCAAGAATTAGCTCATCAGCTGCCAAATTCTCTTCCAAATATGTGATGAGTTGTTTCATCATTTCCTGACCGAATCCTTGTCCTTGAAAACTAGTTTCTACCGCGAAATTCTCAATTTCATAAGTATTTTTTTGTTTTTTTATGACTACAGCACAAGCAACGGTCTTATCATTTTTTAATGACAGCGTAAATAAATCACCATTTTCCAGATAATTTTCTAAATGTGGTCCATCATCAGCTAATAATAATATTGGTAAAAAATCTTCTTTTTGCTGAAATACTTGTTCAAAAATTAAAGAATTCATTTTTCTCCTTAAATATACCAACAGTAGCTTTTATCATTTGACACTAATCATTCGATCTTTTCCAAATATATCCTGATGAATACTAACAAGCTTGTCAGTAAATTTTTCTTGAAACATAGCTTGCACAGCTTGCCCTTGCTTATAGCCAATTTCCAAATAAATTTTTCCATTATCAGTCAGATGGTTGACCGCTTGGTCAGCAATTTTTTGATAAATTGCTAATCCCTGCTTTTCCGCAAAAAGCGCTAAATCAGGTTCATATTTAATGACAGAATTATCCATTTCGTAAGTTTCATCAAAAGCAATATATGGCGGATTAGAAACGATAATATCAAAGCTGTCAGTAATTTTATCTAGTACATCTGATTGAATGAATTCCAAATTAGCCTGATTTATTTCAGCATTTTCAGCTGCTAAAGTTAGTGCCTCTTTAGAAATATCAGAAGCTTTTACTGACCAATTTTCACGCGCTTGAGCAAGAGAAATGGCAATCGCTCCTGACCCTGTTCCAATATCTAAAATTTTGAGGGAATCATTCTCATTTTCAGCCAAAATCATTTCCACTAATTCTTCAGTTTCAGGACGAGGAATTAAGACACGCTTATCGACCTTCAATTTCAAATCACGGAATTCTGCCCAACCCACTATATATTGTGGAGGCTCATTTTGATGAAGACGTTCTGACACTTCTGTCAGTAATTTTAATTCTTGGTCAGTAATTTTTTCTCGCATCAAATTCAACCAAGATAATTTATCAAGTTCATGTAAATTTCGCCAGACAAATTCCAACTCAAAAGGGTCTTCTAAATCTGCTGACAAAGTTCGCACAGCTTCAATCCAAAGCATTTTTCTTTTTCTACTTTCCAATATTAATTATTTTTCTAATATCTTTTTAAATTACTCTTCCAAGTATAGCAAAAAAGCCCAATAAAATCAGGCTTAATCAACTTTTCAGTTTAATGTAAATCCTTGCTTTTTCAAAAATTTGGCAACATCCTCACGCCGTGGATTTGTCAGAAAATTACTCATTTCCTGCGTCCAATCAGTAGACTTTTGATGATGACTCCGATTGGCATAGTAATCTGAAGTTTGTTCATTATAAGCCTGTAAATCACTCACTGCCACACGATTATAAGCATTAACTGACAAAATATTTGCTCTTGGCAAACGTGGTTTAACTTCATTTCGTGTTTTTGGTATCCCAATTGTAAGACCAAAAAGTGGAACAGTCAATTCTGGTAAATCCAGTAACTCTGCCACTTTAGCAATATCATTACGAATCCCACCAATATAACAAATTCCAAGTCCCATAGATTCTGCAGCTATCGCCATATTCTGGGCAGCAATTGTAGTATCAACAATGGCAACCGTCAATGCTTCCATATTCTGGAGAGCCTTCACATCCTTATTTTCTGTCCGTAAAATCTGAGCTTGTCGATACCAGTCAGCCACAAATATATAAAAAACACCTGTTTGATTCACATAATCATCTGAACCTGATATCTTAGCCAGTTCACAACGTAAATCATTATCCGCTATCTCAATGATTGAATAAGCTTGCAGAAAATTAGATGAAGCTCCAGACTGTGCAGCTTTTAACAACAACTCCTTGACATCAGCTGATAAAGGCTTCTTTTTAAAATCACGAACTGATGCATGGAGCAACATTTTTTCAATCGTTGGATTCATGATTGTTTCATCATTCATCAAAATAAGTTCCTCACTACTAATAATTTTTATAAGTAATCATTATTTTACAAGATTCTCTGCTAAATAAGAGGCGAAATTCGAGTTAAAAGATAAGCACATAAAGGGATTTTTACTTCTTGAGCTGGAAAAAGCAAAGCATACTGTTTTCGATTTTGATTCGTTTCGGAAACCAACTCTTCTAAAGTTCCAAGTTTTGCTCCAAGTTCTGAGAAAGATTGACGTAAAGGATTTTTACTATATTTTCCCAATTCAGACAAAGGTAAACTTTTCTTGGTCCGACTCCAGTCTTCATCTTTTTTTACTTCTTGCCAAAGTCGACAATATTGCTTTTCTTTATAATTTTCAATTGACATCCGAGTTCTTTGCGCTCGGTGCAAATGTTTAGAAAGAGACTCTATCTTTTCCGCAACTACCCAAACATCTCCATTTTCACCTCTACAATAAAGTAAATCAAAAGATAAATCAAAGCCTTTAACCTTAAAAATAGTCACCTCTGTTGAAACATTATTCACCTTTTTTGAAGTTTGCATTTTCCTATTTTCATGTCTCACTTCTCGAATAACAAAATCTTCAAATTCAAAATCCATTATTTATTTAATTCTTCTAATTTTTTAGTTTGGTCATAGACAATCAAAGCATCAATCACTTCATCCATTTTCCCAGATAAAATACTATCCAACTTTTGTAAAGTTAAGCCAATCCGGTGATCAGTCACACGGTTTTGTGGGAAATTGTAAGTTCTAATCCGCTCAGAACGATCCCCAGTTCCGACAGTTGATTTACGTTCTGCATTTTGCTTATCCAATTCAATTTGTTGATAGTAATCAAAGACTTTTGTATTCAACAATTTAATAGCTTTATCCCGATTTTTTTGTTGCGTCCGTTCTTCTTGCATTTCCACTTTAATTCCAGTTGGTAAATGGACCATACGTACCGCAGTAGCAACCTTATTGACGTTCTGTCCACCAGCACCAGAGGCGTGGTAAATATCCACACGTAAATCTTTTTGGTCGATTGTCATCTCAAATTCTTCAACCTCAGGCATAACAAGAACAGTAGCCGTTGATGTATGAACACGACCTTGTGTTTCGGTTACAGGAACACGTTGTACTCGGTGAGCACCAGATTCATATTTCAATTTTGAATAAACAGATGGACCAGAAATTAATGCTGAAACCTCTTTATACCCACCAATTCCGGTGATGTTTGCTTCCATAATTTCAAACTTCCAACCTTGTGATTCAGAAAAATGTTGGTACATATTCAACAAATCACCAGCAAAAAGTGCCGCTTCATCACCACCAGCAGCTCCACGAATTTCTAAAATAATATTTTTTCCATCATTTGGGTCTTTTGGCAAAAGCAAAATTTTGATTTCTTCTTCCAAAAGTTCTTTTTGTGATTTTGCTGATGAAAGTTCTTCTTTGAGCATTTCTTTCATATCATCATCAAGTCCACCTTCGCCAAGCATTTCTTCACTATCAGAAATTGTTTCAAGAACTTTTTTGTATTCATTATAAGTCGCTACTTTATCACGTAAATCTGCTTCTTCACGCGATAATTCCATAAAACGCTTCGTATCCGAAACCACCTCAGGGTCAGACAATAACTCACCCAATTCTTCATATCTTCCAACTATTGATTCTAACTGATCAAACATTTCTCTATTTCCTTTAATTATTTTTTAGTTTTTAATGGTAAATTTTTGGCCATATTGACAAATGAATCCCATTGTGTCACATCTTGTAGCATGTCTTTTTTAAAAATCATCACCTGATTTCTCCCTTGAAAAAAGTGCACACGATCTGAAAAAATTTCAACATTACGTACATTCATTTGAGCTTTAATTTGTTCCTCTGTCACATACATATCAAGTTCTTGTGGCTTAAAATTTTTCAAAAAACGACTTTTCAATTGCCAATGTAAAAAAAGATTTCCTAAAACAAGAACAAGCAAAGCAGAAACAACCGGCCAAAGCCATTGCCCCTTACTCATAAATAAATTAATAACCAAAAAAATAAGCATAATTCCCGAAAAAACAAGCATCATCCGCTTGGTCATTTGACCAAGAATTCTTTGATAATCCTCACCAGTAATCGTTCCTTTAAAATGATAAAACATCGAGTTCCTCCTTCTTGATATAAAGTTTGTTCGTGTAAATTCTAAACTTATTTTTTAAATTTCTGGCTTAAAATAATGTTTACGACAAACAGGAATATAGGTTTCGTTTCCACCAATTTGCAACTGTTCTCCTTCATAAACTGGTTTTCCATCAATTGTCCGAATCACCATTGTTGCCTTTTTACTACAATACCAACAAATCGTTTTTATTTCTTCAATTTTGTCAGCAAGCAAAAGTAAATATTTTGAGCCTTCAAAAAGCTCATTACGAAAATCATTTTTCAAACCGAAAGCCATGACTGGAACATTTAGTTCATCCACAACACGCGCAAAATCATAGACATGTTTTTTATTTAAAAACTGTGCCTCATCAATCAGTACACAAAAAGGTTTAGCAGACAGGCTGTTCACATAATCAAAAACAGACATTTCCTCATCAATTGCGACAGCTTCAGCTTTCATCCCGATTCGACTAGCAACTGTACCAACCCCTGCGCGTGTATCCAGACTAGAAGTCATTAATAAAACAGGCTTACCCTGTTCCTCATAATTATGAGCCACTTTCAAAATCTCAATTGATTTCCCTGAATTCATCGTCCCATATTTGAAATATAACTGTGCCACTACTTCTCCTTTTACTATTTTTATCGTCTAAACCATTGATACCAAAGGTTTAAAGTTTATTAAGCATTAAATATTTTTTAAAATTCTCTGTAATTCCCTAAAGTTCACTCAGTTTTGCCCACTTTTTGCCCACTAAAACTATTCAATTTTTCCAATGATTTTTGGTTCATTTTTGGAGTTACATGAATATATATTTCGTTTGTTATTCGTGAAGAGCTATGACCCACTCTTTGCATTACAGCTTTTTGACTAAGTTCTATCTCAGCTAATAAAGAAATATGCGAATGTCGCATACAATGACAAGAAAATTGTTTATCTAATCCTGTTCGTTTTCCAAAATTACGAAAAGACCGATTTATCACTGATATAGACCACGGATTACCTGTCCTACTAGTAAATATATAACCATAATCACTATAACCATAAGAAATATTTCTTTGATTTTCTGATATTATTTGTTCAATAATATCAATTGCTCGTCCTGTTAGTGGAACTCTGCGATAAGAACTTAATGTTTTTGTGGTAACATAACGTTTCTTTGAAATTCCTTCGCTATAATCAATATCACTTTCTATTGAGATTACTTTATTATCAGTATCATAATTCTCAACTTTTAAGGCTGCCAACTCACAATATCTTAAACCAGTTAAAAATAGAAATTCCAAAATTAATTTGATTCTTTGAGTCTGTGGATTAGAGCTTTTACCCATTTCTTCAAATACAACGGATAAATCCGCCCAAGTAAAAAATTTTCGTTCTAATTTTTGGTAATCTTCTATTGTTTTACGAGGATAAGTAATTCTAACCTTTTTCAAAACATTATTGTCGATTATTTCCATACTTTCAGCAAAATCAAAAAATAATTTCATTACCTGAAAGTATGTATTAATTGTTGATTTTTTTAATTTTAAATGATTAAAATAGTTTTGAAGTTGAAAAACAGTAAATTCGGACATTGGCTGTTCTCCCAATTTTTTACAGAATAATTTAATAATTCTTTTTCGCTGTATCAATGTAAAGGGTATAAGTTTTGTTTGACCATCAGCAAGCCATACATTAGCTACTTCTTCAAAAGAAAAGGATGTAATTGATAGATTAAGGTCTAAAATATTTACTTCTTCTTCTATTTTTGCTTTAGTTTTTTTTAGCAATAATTGTCTAGCTTTAGTTTTCGCTTGAGAGCTACTCACTCGGGTTCAAAGTGATTGATACTTTAACTTCGCTTCTGATACTTGGATTATAAAAACGTAA
>ERZ772786.386-NODE-386-length-18348-cov-11.022140_pt1 | contig 18348 bp, 9 predicted proteins | sample MGYA00511473_ERZ772786 | MGnify/ENA primary metagenome ERZ772786 (study PRJEB29015, sample SAMEA2738025) | human oral metagenome | biome: human oral; feature: human-associated habitat; material: saliva | place: China | collected 2252 ...
GCAGACCCTTGGGGGTGTCCACAGCAATAGCGATGTTCTCGGAGCCGTGGTAGGTGATCTGCTTGTAGTCTTCGGTCATGGAAGCGTTCAGAGCGGGGTGCTGCTGCAGAGCCTCAGCGGAAGCCTGGACGAAGAAGGGCAGGAAGGTCAGCTTAGCGCCCTCACGAGCAGCGAAGCCGTCCTTAGCCTTTGCACGCAGCTGAACGATGCGGGTCACGTCAACCTCGGTGACCTGAGTCAGCTGGGTGGAGACGTCCAGGGACTCACGCATACGCTTTGCAATAACCTGGCGGATACGTGCGGTCTTCTCGACGGTGCCACGCTTGGGGGAAACCTCGAAGGTGTGCGGTGCCTTTGCGGAACCAGCAGCCGGAGCGGCAGCTGCAGCGGGAGCAGCAGCGGCGGGAGCAGCGGAACCCTTAGCGGCGATAGCAGCCTGAACATCCTGCTTGCGGATGCGGCCACCAACACCGGTGCCCTTCACGGTGGACAGGTCGATGCCGTTGTCCTTAGCGAGCTTACGGACCAGCGGGGTCACGTATGCTTCACCCTCAGCAGCTGCCGGAGCGGCAGGTGCAGCGGGAGCTGCAGGAGCTGCGGGTGCAGCCGGAGCGGGAGCTGCGGGAGCCTCAGCAACCGGAGCCGGAGCAGCGGGAGCAGCCGGTGCAGCAGCAGCGGAAGCGTCGCCGATGATAGCCAGAACCTGGCCAACCTCTGCGTCCTCATCCTCGGGGATGCGGATCTCGAGCAGGGTACCTGCTACGGGGGAGGGAACCTCGGTGTCAACCTTGTCGGTGGAAACCTCAACCAGGGGCTCGTCAACCTCAACCTGCTCGCCAACTTCCTTCAGCCAGCGGGTAACGGTGCCCTCGGTGACGGACTCGCCCAGTGCGGGCAGTACGACCTCGATGCCTGCAGCAGCAGCTGCGGGAGCAGCCGGAGCAGCGGCGGGTGCTGCGGGAGCAGCAGGAGCCTCAGCAACCGGAGCGGGAGCTGCGGGAGCCTCAGCAGCTGCGGGAGCAGCCGGTGCAGCAGCGCCGGAACCGTCGCCAATGATAGCCAGAGCAGCGCCGACCTCGACGTCCTCGTCCTCGGGGACGAGAATCTGCTCGACAACGCCTGCTACGGGGGAGGGAACCTCGGTGTCAACCTTGTCGGTGGAAACCTCAACCAGGGGAGCGTCAACCTCAATGGTGTCGCCGACCTCTACGAGCCAGCGGGTGACGGTACCCTCGGTCACGGACTCGCCCAGTGCGGGCAGTACTACGGTGTGGGACATAATCTTTCCCGTTCTCCTTGTGAATGCTTGAACTAGAAAAATGTGAGCGGTGACCCGGATGCGCGCCGTATGCGTTGAAGCACGTCGACGCGCATCCGGATAGGGGCGTTGTTCAGCGGATACGCCCGGCAACCGCTAACGACCAACGGTCGTCAATACTAAGCTGACGCGCTAACGCCAGTCAGCAAAAATTATGCGCTGTGCAGCGGGGTGCCGTTCAGGACCATTGCAGCCTCACCCAGGGACTCGTTCTGAGTCGGGTGTGCGTGGATGAACTTAGCGACGTCCTCGGGGAATGCTTCCCAAGCAACCCACATCTGAGCCTCACCAATCTGCTCACCCATGCGCTTACCAATAGCGTGAACACCAACGATGGGGCCGTCCTTCTGACGGACAACCTTCACGATACCGGTAGCACCGAGGATAGCGGACTTGCCGTTACCAGCCAGGTTGTACTCAGCGGTCTCAACGTTCTCAGCGCCGAACTTCTCCTTAGCCTTGGGCTCGGAGTAGCCAACGGAAGCGATTTCCGGGTCACAGAAGGTGACCTTGGGGATGTTCACGTCTTCAACGATGGAGGGGTTCAGGCCAGCGATTTCCTCAGCAACGAAGATACCCTGCTGGTAACCGCGGTGAGCCAGCTGAACGCCGGGGACGATGTCGCCAACAGCGTAGATGTTGCCAACGCCGGTGTGCAGGCGCTCGTTAGCCAGGACGAAGCCGCGATCCATGGGGATGCCCTGCTCCTCGTAGCCCATGTTTGCGGTGTTCGGACCACGACCAACAGCGACCAGAACGATCTCTGCCTCGAAGACCTTGCCGTCAGCCAGGGTGACCTTAGCGCCGTTAGCGTCCTGCTCAACCTTCTCGAAGAGGGTGCCGGTGTTGAACTTGATGCCGCGCTTCTTGAACGCGCGCTCCAGAACCTTGATGATTGCCGGGTCCTCGTTGGGAACCAGGTTCGGCAGGCCCTCGATGATGGTGACGTCAACGCCCATAGCGTTCCACATGGATGCGAACTCGCAACCAATCACGCCGCCGCCGAGCACGATAGCGCTCTTGGGCAGGTAGTCCATCTCCAGTGCCTCAGTGGAGGTCAGAACGCGACCCTCAATGGGCAGACCGAAGGTCTTGGAGACCGAGCCGGATGCCAGGATAATGTTCTTACCCTTGTACTCAACACCACCGACGGTGATGGTGTCCTGAGCGGTCAGCTTACCCTCGCCGGGGATAACCTCCACGCCCTTCATCTTCAGCAGGCCTGCAAGACCCTTGAACTTACCGGAGACGATGTTGTCCTTGTAATCGCGAACCTTGCCCATCTCGATGGACTGCAGAACAGCGTTAACGCCAACCTTGGACGCCTCGCGTGCCTCTTCAGCCAGCTCAGCAGCGTGCAGGTACGCCTTGGTGGGGATACAGCCGGTGTGCAGGCAGGTGCCGCCGACCTTTTCCTTCTCGATCAGGCCGACGGTGAAGCCTAGCTGGCGTGCGCGAATAGCTGCAGAGTAGCCAGCGGAACCGCCGCCGAGGATGAGGATGTCGAATTCTTGAGCCACGATATTGCTCCCTTGCATAGTTGTGGGGGCTAAAGACCCCTGCAATGAGTTCTTTACCAATTTATTGGTAGGTTCCCCAGCATGCGCGAAAGGCCCGCGACTCACAAAAATCGCGCGCCCCTCCGCGTACGCAGAAAAACACTTAATACAACAATACCCCCGTTGAGGGTCGTTTAAGTTCACTCAGGGCGGTTTTAGCTGATTAATCACCCAAACAGCGCAAATTTTTCACCACTCAAGAAAAGCGGTGCGTCATAGAACAGTGCGGTGACAGGACCACCACAGCGGTCGCACAGAACCAGCCAAGAAAAGATGCTAAGAAAAGATGCCAAAGAAAGACGCAGCAAAGAAAATACGCAGAGGAGGGCTCCCCGGCAGAAATACCGAAAAGCCCTCCTCTGATCAGCTCTATATTGAGCTCTATGCTGTGCGGCCGCACACCAGCTAGGATGTGCCAGTTAGGATGCGCGCCCAGCCAAGCAGACTACTGAGCGTAGGACTGGATGAAGTTCACCAGGGTAGCGGTACCGAAGCCGGTACCCTCCTTCGGGGTGAAGCCGTAGGGTGCCTCCTCGTTGAACGCGGGGCCCGCAATATCCAGGTGAGCCCAGGGGATGCCCTCGCCCACGAACTCCTTCAGGAACAGGCCCGCAGTCAGTGCGCCACCGTAGCGGGAACCAATGTTCTTGATGTCGGCAACGGGGGACTCCAGGCTCTTACGCAGGTAGGACTCCAGCGGCATCGGCCAGTACGCCTCACCCGCAGCGGCACCGGCTGCAATCACGCGGTCGCGAATCTCCTCGTCACCGAGCAGAGCCGCAGTGCGCAGACCCAGAGCAGCCATAGCGGCACCGGTCAGGGTAGCAATATCCAGGATGACGTCCGGGTTCGACTCAGAAGCCAGAGCGATACCATCAGCCATGACCAGGCGGCCCTCAGCGTCAGTGTTCAGCACCTCAACGGTACGGCCATCACGCATGGTGATGATGTCCTCCGGGCGCAGCGCGTGACCGCCGGGCATGTTCTCAGCCAGGCACAGGTAACCGGTCACAGCAACCGGCACATCCAGCTCAGCGGAAGCAACCACAGCGTTCAGCACGGCAGCAGCACCCGCCATATCGCACTTCATGGTCATCATCGAAGCGGCAGGCTTCAACGAGTTACCACCGGTATCGAAGGTAATGCCCTTACCCACCAGAGCAACGTGAGCCTTCGGGTTCTCCGGGGTGTACTTCACAACGGCAAGAACCGGCTTGCGGGGCGAACCCTGACCAACACCGGAAATGCCGCCGAAGCCCTCCTCAGCCAGGCGGTCGTGGTGGAACAGCTCAATCTCAATGTTCGAGTAATCCTCAGCGACCTCAGCAGCGAACTCAGCGAAAGTCTCCGGGTACAGGTGCGACGGAGGCAGGTTCACCAGACGGCGAGCATCCTTAGCGGTCTCGCCCAGAACCAGGGCGTGCACCAGAGCCTCTTCAGCCTCTTCCTGATCAATCGAAGAAACAATCAGAATGGACTCGATCTCTTCCTGGACCGAATCCTTGGTCTTGAAACGCAGGCCCTCCTCAACGAAGTTACCCAGCACAGCGCCGTGAGCGATAGCCTCAATTTCCTCTACCGAAGAAACACCGAAATCGAAAGCAATCTCCTCAGCGGAACCAACCAGCTGACGAGCCGCAGAACCGGCAGCGTAACGCAGAGCGTCCAGACGCTCCTGACCCTCAGCAGTATCAGAGCCCAGACCCGCCAGCGCCACAATGCCGGCGCCGGTGTCCTCAAGGCCGGGCAGACGCAGTAGCTGATCGGGTGCACCCGAGGCGCCCAGCGCCTCCAGAAGCTCGTTAATACCCTCAACAGAGTCCTCAGACAGGGAGCTCGGCGCCAGGTACGCGCCGTCCGAACCCTTCAGAACGCCCAGAACCAGAACGTCAGCTTCGAGCGCTTCAAGGTCGGTGCTGTGAATAGACAGAGACAGAGACATCGTTACTCCTTTGCGTATGTCTTCTCAAAATAGTCAGGGCACATCCTCGCGCCCGAAAAACTCAACTGTAGGCCCTCGAAGAGTGAGGATGAATACCGCCGCGCAAAGCCGCGCGGACTACTGCTTCTACTCTACACGGATATGCAGGAGAGCGTGAGGTTCAGCTCTCACCCCGAACAGCCGACAGCACGGAAAAATGCGCAAGAAGCCGAACTATAGCGTCTTAAGAACCTCGATGGGACGCCAAACAAGTTCACCTACTGCGAGAAAAGCCCGCACACTGTCGAGACAGTGCCGTAGTGGCATAAAATGAAAGACTACGGAAAGCGTCAGATAACAGAAGACGCCCCTTCGCCCCAACACCTCGGGTACCGGCAGAAAATACTAAGCCCCCCGAACGCGGCGCGAATCAGACAGAAGTGAGGAGGCGTAATGCTCAACCCCGAAGATCTCTACTTAGCCAACACCAAAATATTGGACGACCCCAGGATGCACGGGCTAACCCTCATCATCGCCCTCTCCAGCCCGCAAGACGCAGGATCCACCGCAGGCCAGCTCGGACAGGTGCTGCTCAGCGAACTCAAAAATATTGAAATCGTCGAGTTCGACAGCGACCAGCTGCACGACTACCGTGCCCGCCGCCCCTACATCCGCTACGAAAAAGACCACTTCGAAAAGCCGCAATACCCGCAGCTGAAGCTCTACGCCGTAGAAGACAGCCTCGACAAGCCGTTCCTGCTGCTCACCGGTGCCGAACCGGATCTGCAGTGGCAGCGCTTCGAAAAGGCGGTGCTGACCATCGCCCAGCGGGTCAAGCCCTCCCTGGTCGTGCTGGTTTCCGCATTCCCCATGCCGGTGCCGCACACCCGCCCCTTCCCGATTACCGCGCACGGCTCCCGCAAGGACCTGATTCGCGGAATCTCCCCGTGGAAGCCCAGCGCGGACGTGCACGCGACCATCACCAACCTGCTGGAAGTTCTCTTCACCGAAAACGGAATCGACACCGTCGGCTTCGGCGTGAACATTCCCCAGTACATTTCGGAGGCGGACCTGCCGCAGGGCACCCTCACCGCCCTCGAACACGTGGGCATGGCGGCGCACCTCTCCCTACCCACCGAGAACCTGCGCGAAGCCGCACGCCACGTGCACAGCCAGATCAACGATCAGGTCCAGCAGAACCCTGAAATCGGTCGCATGATCACGACCATGGAAGAGAACTACGACGAGAACTTCCGCACCTCCGACATTGCGGTTCCCCTCTCACGACGCGACGCGCACAACGTGCCCAGCCGTGACGAGATTGGTGCGCTCTTCGAACGGTTCCTCGACGAACAATAGGTGCGCGCAGTAGGGGACGCTGCGGGGGAGTGCGAGACATAGGGGAGCGGATGGGTTGCCCGCCGCGAACCTGGATCATGGATACCGTCTGGCACGTCGGATACCGCCCGCCAGATAGTGTGCATGATAGATAGTGCGTGACAGATTATGACGCGGCACCCCGCGCCACTGTGGACAAACCCCCGCGCACAAACGAACAATACGAATAAATCTGTGGATACTTCGGATACATGAACCGAAGTATCCACAGATTTATTTGTTTAACTCCGAACCCGCGCAAACCATGCCACCGTGAAGGCATGAACGCAAACAACATCTCCAACGGCAATACCCCCAACAGCGACCACCTCCGCAGCGACCACCTCCACGGCGGCTACGACACGCCCCCGCCCATCCGCAACGAATACGACGTGCTCAGCTGCGCCCTCCACCAGCACGGCTACTGGCCCGACCACTCACTCATCATCCTCACCGCAACCGACAACACCCTCGGCCCCAGCCTGCGCGTCAACCTACCCGACGAACCCTGCACCCACAGTGAACGCGCCGACTTCCTGCACGAAACCTTCGCCAAACTCCCCACCTGCCACAACGGCGAAACCCTTACCCGCTTCTACGCCATCATCATCGACGGCGACAACACCGTACGCCAACGCCAACTACACCCCAACACCGCACAACTTGCCGCCATCGAAGAAATCCAACGGGACGTCGACACCCAAATCCCCATCAACGCATGGCTCCACCTGCTCCACGACCCGCGCATCGTTAGTGAACTACGCTGCGAAGACGTCATCTACGCAGGCGGCGCCAGCATCTGGGCGCTCAACCCCGAACAGCAAGCGCTCACCCTCCTCGCCCCCATCGAAGAAATCCGCCACAGCGGCTACTACATCTGGCTCACCCACCACGGCGACACCATCGCCGACACCGCCCACCACAACTACGCCCACAGCCCCTGGGACACCGACCCCACAACCAACCCCGAAACCCGCCACGACTGGGAAAACGCCGTAGAACTCTGGGACCACACCCACACCACCCGCCACGACGAAGCCCGCCAAAGCGTCCGCACCATCTACCGCCAAGCCCAAATCGACCTCTGCTACTGGGACGCCGCCATCAACGCCGCCGCGCACCTGCTCGCCACCCACCCGGTCGATAACGCTGGCAACCCCGCCACCGGCGATGTGCCTACTATCGGTACCGCGCCCACCATCGGCGACGCACTCCGCGAACTCATCCCCGCCGAAGTCGCCGGACACCTACGCGCCTCCATCGCACCCGCAACCCTCAACCCCATCACCGCCGAAATGCTCACCTACCTCGCCGGATACGGACTCAACCACGCCCAAAAAGCGCTCGCCTACCTGCACTACTCCGCCCAATACACCTACCACGCCTTCGGCGGCGAATACCCCAGCACCAACCTCGCACCGCTCGAACCACCCCACTACGGCACCCGCATCACGCGCAAAACCTACATCCCCGCCAGCTTCACCCACGCACTCAGCACCACACCCGGCACCGAACAGAGCCACGTGCGCGCCGTGCCCGAAAAATGCGTGCAATGGCAAGACTGGATTCGCCGCACTCACCGCACTATTCAAGAGAGCCGCAGCCTCCAGCACGATAACCTCAACGGCTGGGCGCTCGAAAACCTCACCCCCGCCGACCTCGCCAGCGCCGCCGAACTCAACACCATCAGCCACGAGGTGCTCCCACGCCTCGCTGGACACCCCGAAGACCACAATGCCCACAACGAATTCGAAAGCCTCCGGCAACGAATCGACGAAAGCTGCACCACCAGCGAATACCTCACCAAACACCACGCCGCCTACACCCACTACCTCAACGCCCTCAAAGGAAAACTAGACAGCCCCCACTGGGCACGCCTCAACGCACTCGAACTACTCACCAGCCTGCTCACACCCCACAGCACCGACGGAGAATACGCCGCACTACGCAACACCCAAGCCTGGTCCAACTGGTACAAGGGCTACAGCACCTACGCCCGCCTACTCCGCCAAGAAGCCCACCGTCACACACTCGGAAAGGACCTCAACATCCTCGACGTACACCTCAACGCAGGCAACCTACCCGCCTGGATCAAACACACCATCTGCGGCGAACCCGGAACACACCGCCAACCCGTCAGCACCCTCAAACCCAGAAAGCCCTAAAAGCCGGTCGGTAACGGTGCTAACAAAACGTGGGAGGGGCGCGCCACCCCGGCACGCCCCTCCCACACACGCCCACTCCCACACACAACCGCACCCACCCAAAACACCCCCAAACCCACCCCGACCAGCGCGTCAAGTTGAAAGCAACCAAAAATCTGCAATACTTATATATTGACCCCGTACAGTCAATGCGCTACAACGCGCCCTCAAACCGCTCCACACAACGAGCAACGGAACCCTGCAAACCGCCCAACGCACGCGGAATAAAACCCGCCCCCACAGCGTTAAACCGGACAAACGCAGCAAACACCCCGACCGAGGACGCCAGCACAGACTTGACAGGGTCTTAGGTGTTTTGCAAACAAAACACCCCACCACAAGCCAGAAAGGGTTCTAGTGGCACCTGCAACCAGCAAGAAGACCGCGACCGGCGACGCAACCGAAGAAACCGTCGCAAAAACCACCACCAAGACCACCCGCACCAAGAAGGCAACCACCAAAGCCGCAGCGGCAACCGAAGACACCACCGGCGCAACCGCCGAAACCGAGGCAGACAAGCCCAAGCGCACCCGCAAAACCACCACCACCGCAACCAAGCGCAAGACCGGTGGCCGCCGCAAAAAGAACGACGACGACGAATTCGACCTCGTACTCGACGAAGAACTCGAAATCACCGACGGCGAAGACGAAAATGACGAAGAAGACGAAGAAATTGTAGCCAAAAAAGAAGAAAAGAAGGCCGCAGAAGCAGTAGCAGCCAAGGGCTCCGGCTTCGTCCTCACCGCAAACGACGACGACGACGCACCCGCACAGCGCGTCGTCACCCCCGGCGCAACCGCCGACCCCGTCAAGGACTACCTCAAGCAGATTGGCAAAGTCTCCCTGCTCAACGCACAGCAGGAAGTCGACCTCGCCAAGCGCATCGAAGCAGGCCTCTACGCCGAACACAAACTCGCCGAAAACCCCGACATGGACAAAGATCTCAAAAAAGCCCTGCGCTGGGTCGTCCACGACGGCAAGCGAGCCAAAAACCACCTGCTCGAAGCCAACCTACGACTCGTCGTCTCCCTCGCCAAGCGCTACACCGGCCGCGGCATGCTCTTCCTCGACCTCATCCAGGAAGGTAACCTCGGCCTCATCCGCGCCGTCGAGAAGTTCGACTACTCGAAGGGCTTCAAGTTCTCCACCTACGCAACCTGGTGGATCCGCCAGGCCATCACCCGCGCCATGGCAGACCAGGCCCGCACCATCCGCATCCCCGTGCACATGGTAGAAGTCATCAACAAGCTCGCCCGCGTGCAGCGCCAGATGCTCCAGGACCTCGGCCGCGAACCCACCCCCGAAGAACTCGGCAAGGAACTCGACATGACCCCCGAAAAGGTCATCGAAGTCCAGAAATACGGCCGCGAACCCATCTCCCTGCACACCCCCCTCGGTGAAGACGGCGACTCCGAATTCGGCGACCTCATCGAAGACTCCGAAGCAGTCGTCCCCGCAGACGCAGTGTCCTTCACCCTTCTGCAGGAACAGCTCCACTCCGTGCTCGACACCCTCTCCGAGCGTGAAGCCGGCGTGGTCGCAATGCGCTTCGGCATGACCGACGGCCAGCCCAAGACCCTCGACGAAATCGGCAAGGTCTACGGCGTGACCCGCGAACGAATCCGCCAGATTGAGTCCAAGACCATGTCCAAGCTCCGTCACCCGTCGCGTTCGCAGGTACTGCGCGACTACCTGGACTAGGAAATATCACCTAGCTTGAGCGGCTACGCCGTAAGGGGTAGTTGCCCATACAGAAAAGGCTCTCCGATATACCGGAGAGCCTTTTCTGTACCTATACAGGCCGCGAAGGATAGTTGCGTAGGTAGGGTTCGTGAGACGGCTCGCGGACGATGCTCGCGGGGGAGTGCCCCCTCTGCGGCGCTGGGGCGCCTTGAGGACGGAGCCCCCGCTACGCATGACCGCTAAGCCGGGTACCGCTACAGACCCAGCTGGCGCAGATAGCGTTCCGCCACCGCCTCCACCTGATCCAAACCACGCACACGACCCAGCGCCTCCGACCAAGCATCAGCCTCATCGCCACCCACCGGAAAACCAGCCGCCGCCCACAACGCCGCCGTCATCGCACCCACCGAATCCGAATCCGAATCCACCGACACCGCACCGCACAACCCCTCAAACAAGGCACCACGCACCATCGCATCATCAGCATCAGCAGGCAAGCTCTTCACAGCATCCGCCGCACACCAGAGCGCCACACCCAACAGCTCAGGAGCCGTCCACCCCGTACCAAAATGCTCCGCCACAGCCTCCGGAACCGGCACCACGCCCCGCTCCAGCAGGTCGACGGCACGATTCAGCGCCGCCCCCGTACGCGAAGCATCACCCGGAATCGAATCATCCGCCGCCACCGAACCACACCACGACACCACACGACGCGCCGCCTCCAACAACGCACCAAACGTGCCCGACGGGGACGCCAACAGATCACGCACCAGCAACGCATACGCCGCCGCCGAAGCCAACGCCTCCGGATGCCCATGCGTCAACGCCGCCGCACGCACCGCCAACAAAACCACCGTACGCTCCTGCGCCACCGGCAAAACACCCAACGCCGCCGAACGCACCAACGCACCACTACCCAAAGCCTCAGGATTCAACGACTTCGACACCAACTGCATCTCACCCGAACCCAACGCCCGCAACGTCGCCGCACCCGGACCACGACGAGCCGTCAACTCCGAAGACCCATCAATCTCACGATCCAACGAAAACGGCGCAGACTCCGGCAGAACCTCACCAATACCGCGGAACCACCGCAAATACGCCAACCACAGACACGCCAACTCATCCGCCGCCGCGCCCTCATTATTCCACTCCAAAACCTCCGTCAAAGCGTCCAGCGTGAAACACGTCAGCTGCGTATCATCACTGACCAGCAACTCACCAAACGCCGAATCCCACGGCTTAGGGGCGCACTCCGCAATCTGCTCAGCCGACAACAGCTCCAACGGATAACCCAGCGCATCACCCAACGCAGACGCACGCAACAAGCTGCGCACCCTGCCCGCAAACTCAGCCGAAACCTCAGGCGCACGCGTGAACTCAACAGAAGAAAAACTCATAGGGCGATTATCCCACGTGCGTTCAGGATGCGCCGGGGATGTGCCAGGTGGCTTCGTGCTTGCGGCTTCGTGCTCATACTCGCGGGGGAGTGCCCCCTCTGCGGCGCGGGGCGCCTTGAGGACGGAGCCCCCGCTCCGCATGAGCACCTACGCCGAGGACGGTTGGATACTCTTCCTCGCCGGGAGTGGAGAGGCTTAGACAAAAACGGCTTTGCACTCACGCTCGCGGGGGAGTGCCCCCTCTGCGGCGCCGGGGCGCCTTGAGGACGGAGCCCCCGCTCCGCGTGAGTGCCTACGCCCCCGCCAGGGCACTGGAAACGAACAGCCACGGGCCCCCGCTCCGCGTGAGTGCCTACGCCCTGAATGACGAACTGTGAGGCGCAAAACATGATGCAGTGCCATACTGAAACCATGAAGATTCTGCACACCTCCGACTGGCACCTCGGCCGCACCTTCCACCGCAGCCCCCTCACCCGCGAACACCAGCAGTTCATTGACGAACTGCTCGACTACGTGCACGCCGAAGGCATCGACACTCTCCTCATCAGCGGCGACGTCTACGACAGCACCATCCCCACCGCCGAAAGCACCACCCTGCTCGACCAAGCACTCACCCGCCTCATGCGCGCCGGCGTGCAAGTCATCCTCAGCTCCGGCAACCACGACTCCTTCCGCCGCCTCAGCTACGGCGCCGCCTTCTTCGAAGCCTCCGGCGTGCACCTGCGCACCAGCCTCGAAGACGCCACCCGCCCCGTCGAACTCACCGACGGCACCCAGCGCGTTCACGTCTACGCCATCCCCTACCTCGCGCCGCGCCTCCACGCCACCGCCCTCGGCGTAGACCCCACCCACCACGCCGTCCTCGGCGCCGTCACCGACGCCATTCGCGCCGACGCCGCAGAACGTCACGCCCGCGGCGAAGGCGCCGACCGCATCATCGTCATGAGCCACGCAACCGTCAGCGACACCACCGGCAGTGATAATTCCGGTAGCGCAGACACCACACCCCGCAGCGACTCCGAACGCGACATCAGCGTCGGCGGCATCGACTGGGTACCCGCCTCCCTCTTCGACGGCTTCGACTACGTAGCCCTCGGCCACATCCACAAGCGCTACCCCGTCACCCCCACCATCCGCTACAGCGGTTCACCCCTCGGCTTCTCATTCAGCGAAGAACACAACCGCAACGGCGCCTACCTCATCGAACTCAACCCCGGCGAAGCACCCACCATCAGCAGCCACGAATGGGCAACCCGCGTACACATGAAAACCCTACGCGGCACCATGGACCAGCTGCTCAACAGCCCCGAACATACCGCCTACGAACACGGCTACTACTGCCGCATCGAACTCACCGACGAAACCCTACCCGTCGGCGCCGTCGACCGCCTGCGCAGCCGCTACGAAACCATCTCCCACTTCAGCTACCGCAGCACCCAACCCGCCGCCGACAAACCCGCCGCCGCACAACCCACCCGCGACGCCGACCCCGTCGAAACCTTCGACCAATTCCACCAATACGTACGCAACCGCCCCCTCACCAGCGAAGAACGCGACGTCATCACCACCCTCAGCAACCACATCAAAAGCCACAAGGACAACGCATGATCCTGCACAACCTCGAATTCGAAGCCTTCATGGCATACCCCAAGCGCCAAGAAATCAACTTCGACACCCTCAACAACGCCGGCGTATTCCTCCTCAACGGCCCCACCGGCGCCGGTAAAACCACCATCCTCGACGCCATCTGCTACGCCCTCTACGGCGAAACCAGCAGCGACCGCGAATCCGCCAAACTGCACTCCACCTACGCGGCACACAGCGGCACCAAACCGCGCGTGCTACTCGACGTCACCCTCCACGGCAAGCGCCTGCGCATCGACCGCACCCCCGCCTACAACAAGCCCATCACCCGCGGCGCCCGCAAAGGCCAGATGCGCGAAGAAAGCGCCAAAGCAACCCTCGCCGAACTCGCACCCGGCGCCGACCCCGCCGACGAAAAAGCCTGGACCCCTATCTCCAGCAGCGTCGCCGAAGTCAACCGCACCATCGCCGAACGCACCCACCTGACCAAAGAACAATTCCTCAAAGTCGTACTCCTACCGCAGGGCCAGTTCGCGCAATTCCTCAAGTCCAAGCCCAAAGAACGCAAAGAACTGCTCAAAAAGATGTTCCCCGTCGAACACTACGAGCAGCTCTTCGCCGCACTCACCGAAGAAGCGAAAACCGCCCAGCAGGAAGTCGCCCAGGACGAAAACACCCAGCGCGGCTACCTTGAACGTGCCCGCGTAGAAATGCTCGCCCTGCAGGCACTACTGGACGCTGCGGATCCGGATGCCGAAGAGGCTGCGGAGGAGGAGACCTCCGAAAACCTCACCGCTGAGAGCGTCACCGCCGAAACCCTCGACGCATGGGTCGCCAGCGGGGTAGAACGCGCCCGCGAAACCTCCGCGCACGAAAAGCAGGAGCAGCAGCGCCTCACCGACGAAGCTGACCGGCACACCCGCCTGCTCGCCGAACGCGCCCAGCTGCAGGCCGACTGGCGCGAATACGAGCAGCTCTGCGAGCGCCGCACCCGCCTGACTGAACGCGCCGACGAGCACAAGGCGCAGCGTGAAGAGCTGGCGCAGGCGCGTGCCGCCGCGCCCCTGCACGCACAGTACGCGCAGGTCCACGCCGAATCGCAGGCGCTTGCCGCCCGCCAGCAGGAGCAGGCGGCATGTGCTTCCGCGCTGGATGAGAACGGCAACGCCCTGCTCGCGGCACTCCGCGATGAGAACATTTCGCCGGAGGTCACCTTCCCCGAGGAGACGACTTTCGCCGCTCTCGCTTCCCTCGAGCCTGCCGACCAGGAAAACCAGCTCGAGGCGCTCCTCGACACCCTGCGCGCCCTGCAGAAGAAGGACGCGCAGCTTACCGAGGAGGAAACCGCCGCAGCCGCCCTGCTGAAGCAGGCTCACTCTCTCGAACAGGATAAGTCGGGTGCCGAAAAGACGCTGAGCAATCTCACCGCCCAGGCCGAGCAGCTTGCCGAAGAACTCGCCGGCTACAGCACCGCCGACGAGGAGCGCACCCTCGCCGCGCACCTGGTCACCGAGGCGCAGCAGAAGCACGACGCCGCCCAGCAGATGCAGCAGAAGGTGGATGCCGCCTCCGCCGCGGTTGCCGAGGCACAGAAGCAGAGCAAGCGCACCGCCACCGCCGAGCAGAAGGCACAGGAAAAGTGGCAGGCTTCGGCTCAGCAGGCGCTCGCCGCGACGGAGGAGTTCAAGAACCTGCAGGTGCTGCGCCTCGCCCAGGCGTCCTCCCTGCTGGCGCGTGAGCTCAAGGACGGCGAACCCTGCGCGGTCTGCGGCTCGGTCGAGCACCCCGCCCCCGCGCAGATTGCCGAGGGCGAGCAGCTGGTGGAGCGTGCCGACCTGGACGCCGCCAAGGAGCGTGAAGACAAGGCCCACCAACAGGCGCGCACCCACGAACTGGCTAAGGACCGGGCGACCAAGGCACATCAGGAAGCCTCCGAGGCGCTTGCCGCCGCCCGCACCCAGCACGAGACCCTGGTGGCTCAGGGTGAGTGCGATGTTGAGCAGACAGCCGCCCAGCTGCAGCAGGCGCAGACCCGCCTCGCGCAGGCTCAGTCGCGCGTGGCTGCGCGTGACGGTGTGCTGGTGAAGGTTGAGCAGCTGCGGGGGCAGCAGCAGAAAGCTCAGGAGGCGCTACGCACCATCGAGGCCGCGGCGGTTGAGGCTCAGACTCGTCACCGTGACGCTGCGGCGCGCTGTGAGGCGGCTGCAGCTGAGTTGGCGCCTGCTCGTGCGGCGGTGGGTTTTGCGCAGCGTGTTGAGGCTGTTGAGGGCTACCGTGCGACGCATCAGCGTCTGGCTCGTGCGGTGTTGCTGTTGGGGCAGGCGCGTGAGCGTCATGCTTTGGCGGCGGCGCAGGCTGAGCGTCTGCTGGCTGAGTCTTCGTTTGAGAGCGCTGAGCTGGTGCAGGCGGCGGTGCGCACCCCCGAGCGTGTTGATGCCCTGGAGCAGGCTATTGCCGCGTATGAGTTGGAGCATGCCCGCCTGCTTGAGGGCTTTGGTCGTGAGGTGATTGTCGCGGTGGCGGCTCGTGCCGCCGCTGGCGAGCAGGCGCCGAATGATCTGCAGGGCGTGCGTGAGCAGGTTGAGCAGTTGCGTGCGGCGGCGCACCGTTTGACTCTTCGTGAGGGTGAGCGGGAGAGCGTGCTGCGTTCTTTGCAGGCGTTGCGTGGCGAGTATGCGGCGTTCCGTGCGCAGACGGCGCAGCGTTATGACCGTGCGCAGATGCTGGCTAACCTGGCGGCGGCTGCCCGCGGTGACACTTTGGGCGGTTATGAGCATCAGGTTGACCTGGTCAGTTATGTGCTGGGTGCCGAGTTTGAGCGTATTCTGCGGTCGGCGTCGCTGCATCTGGACCGGATGAGTGAGGGCCGCTACGGCATGGTGTTCAGCGATCACCGTGCGAAGGGTAGCCGTTCCGGTGGCGGCCTGAACCTTGAGATCACTGACACGTGGACGGGTGAGCCGCGTGAGGCGTCGTCGCTGTCCGGTGGCGAGTCGTTCTTGGCGTCGCTGTCGTTGGCGTTGGGTCTGGCGGAGGTTGTTCAGGCGAATAACGGCGGTATCGAGCTGGATACCCTCTTCATTGATGAGGGTTTCGGCACGTTGGACGCTGAAACTTTGGACATGGTGATGGGCACGATTGAGTCGCTACGTGATAGCGGCCGCACTATTGGCCTGATTTCGCATGTGGAGGAGATGAAGAACCGTATTCCCGCCCAGATTGTGGTTGAAAAGGGTCAGAACGGCTCGTCGGTGAGGGTAAACTCCTATTAGGCATAAATTCGCTTCCGGGCCTCTGTTGTAGCATGTCCGGCGGCTTATTCGTGAAAGAGATGATGACCTCGACACCTCAGGATAGGGACCCGAACTCAACGTATCGTGTGGAACCTTCGGCTGATGCGCGCGCTAGCGCATCCGCGCCGGAGGTTCCTCCGCGCACCATGAAGGTGGCGCCCGCCTCCGATTCGCCGGATAAGTTGCGTGCTTCGGGTACGGGTATTCCCACGGTTCCGGGTACGTCCCTGACGGATGTGGTGCGCAGTAACGACCACGTGTTGCAGGAGTTGCCGCCGCGACCGGTACCGGCTGCGGATGAGGTGAACACGAACGCCTCGCTGCCGGATATTTTGCGTCAGCATTGGGCATTGTTCCTGCGTAACGGTAAGGAGCAGCGTTACCATCTGCGCGGTGTGCTCCGTGATGAGGGGTTGGCCCGTAATGTGTTGACGATTCTGTTCCACATTCCGCCGGCTTCTTCGGCGTTTGCGCTGTATATTCTGTTGGCGAGCCATCTGGGTAGTGTGCATGATGGCGGCTATGCGGTGGCGGCGTTTGCTGGCGCGTATTCGGTGCAGATTATGCTCGGCCCGATGCTGGTGCGTGCCCTGGGTTTGAGGGCGTTGCTGGCGATTACGTCGGTGCTGAATATTGCTGCGGTGCTGAATATGCTGGTCATTGGTTGGCGTTTGACGGTTGACCCGAATAACGTGAGTACGACGTACCATGCGCTCTCTTGCGTGGCGATGGGTTTTACGACTCCGCCGTGGACGCCGTTCGCGTTGGAGTCGCTGTACCGCCGCAACTATAAGTACAGTGATGTTCGCTTGTCGACGGCTGTTTCTTGGGGCACGACGGCGAACCTATCGATGCACCCGATGGCTGCTCTGCTGGTGTGGCTGGGCGATGCGTACCTCACCCCGAATCATGAGTATGCGGGCTTCTGGATCACGATGATTCTGGATGCGCTGCTGTTCATTGTGGTTCTGGCCGCGCCGATGTGGCTGCCGGATATTTCGCGTATTCGCATGTCTCCGCCGAAGAACCTGGTCCGCCCGAATAAGCAGACGGTGGTGCTGATCCTTGGTCTGGTGCTGCTGGGCGCGAGTATGGGCGCGGTCGGTTCGGGTCTGCTGGGCTTCTCGCTGATTCACGGTTCGATGAACCTGTTCATGGCGATGGTTGCGACCGGTACCGGCGCGATGGTGCTTGTGTCTTTCCCCGTGGTTCTGGGTGCCCGTTCGGTGAACCCGTGGCATGGTTGGCTGGTGAGCGGCGTTCTGCTGATTATGGGTGCCCTGTATTTGCCGGCGAGTGATGATACGTCCACGATTTTCTATGCTTTGGTGTTCTGCGGTGCGGCGCTGGGTGTGGCTTTTGCGGGTCATGAGCTGTCGTTGAACCGTTCGATGAAGCATATTCCGGACGCTCAGGCGAGCTTCTTTACTCGTTCGATGCTGGGCGTTGGCATGGCGTTGGGTAGTATGTGGGGCGGCTATATGGGTGACGCCCCGTATTACCGTAATGCGTTTATGATTCCGGTGATTATTGCGACTCTGTATTTTGCGTTGGGTCATTTGTATGGCTACCTGTGGCGTGAGGAGCATGAGGAGCAGCTGATTCCTTGGGATCAGTTGGAACGTAATTAGCGCATGCTTAAAGGCGGATGCCCCGCCACCTTCTGTGGGTGGTGGGGCATCCGCCTTTTGTGTACCGTGCTCGGTTTGTGGTGAGCCTCAGTATGAGAACTTCGGCGTGAGAATCTCAGCGTGAGGGTCTCAGTGTGAGGCTACCGGTTTAGTGACCGCGCTTGATCCATGCCGGAAGCTCGGGTGCTTCCAGACCGATGCCGGTGCTGTCGCCGTGGCCGGTGAGGACCGCGGTGGACTCGGGCAGGGTCAGCAGGCGGGTCGAGATCGACTCGATGATGGTGTCGAAATCGCTGTAGGAGCGTCCGGTTGCGCCGGGGCCGCCGTTGAAGAGGGTGTCGCCGGAGAAGACGACGCCTTCGCTGTTCTCCCAGCTGA
>ERZ772786.397-NODE-397-length-18167-cov-11.213615_pt1 | contig 18167 bp, 12 predicted proteins | sample MGYA00511473_ERZ772786 | MGnify/ENA primary metagenome ERZ772786 (study PRJEB29015, sample SAMEA2738025) | human oral metagenome | biome: human oral; feature: human-associated habitat; material: saliva | place: China | collected 2252 ...
CGGCGGCGTCCACGGGGCGCGGGGGAGAAGGTTGGCGAAGCTCATGACGGCTCCTTTCGGTGCAGAAGGATGTGTGAGGTGGGTTGAGCGAATGAAAAGCTGTCGGACGAGAGAAGGCTATTGAACGGGTTGATCGGGAATCTGCAGAACCTGCCCCGCGTAGAGCAGCTCGGCGTTCTGGCCCAGAGCGTCCTTATTCGCCTCGTAAATATCGAGAGTGTAGTTGTAAATGGTGGAGGCGTCGGTGCCTTCACCCAGCTGTTCTGCGGCAATGGACCAGAGCGTATCGCCCGCCTGGACCGTGTAGGAATAGGTGCCCGCCTCAGCGCGGGGAGGGGAGAAGAACGGGCTGCGATCGTGCAGGGAGCCTGCCGCCTCCGTGGGTTGAGGAGCCAGCGGAATATCGGGAATCTCTGCAGAGAGGGCCAGGGGAGCGGAGGGGGAATCTGCGGTGGTGCTGTCCGTGGCGGTGCTGTCCGTGGTGGTGCCGGCGGGATCTGCATCTGACACGGTGGCTGGGTTGGTGTCTGGGCTGGTATCTGCCGCCGCGGTACCCGTTGAAGCGCCCATTGAATCTGCGGTCATGACCGCCGAAATAGTTGTCTGAGATAGCCCCTCCGTGCCGTTTGCCCCGGCGTTGCCGGGCGTCACCACCGCAGCCTGCGCGGGAGCCAAGACCGCCCCCACTCCAAGAGCCGTGCCGCCAAGCGTCAGAACGATGCGGCGCATAAAGCGCGGACGGAAAAACGCCGGAACCTTCAGCACCGCGCGGTCAGCGTTGTGGCTCGAAACGCGCAAAGACCAAGCGTAGAAGAAAGCGTAGATAAAACTGATGAACCACCAGGCGGTAATGAGGACTGCTACCGCGCCAGCACAGAGCAACGAAGCGTCAGCAAGAGGATGCGCCGAAGGGATGCGGTGCAGGTTCACGCTCAACGCGCCCAAGACCGCCGCGGAAAGCAGGGGAGGGGCGATGAAGAGCAGCGCGTCCTGGTAATTTGCCTTAGCGCCGGGCTCGGTGGCAGAGCCGACGCCGGCGGCTACCTCTGCACTGGCTACCCCTGCACCGACAGTACGAGGCGCGGCCGCGGGACGCGAAACGAAAGCGGCAGGGCGTGAAGCGAAGGTGGCTCGGCGTGAAGCGAAGGCTTCGGGGGCTGAGCCCGGAGCGGGAAGATGGCCCACAATGACCTCCAAACTGTGTGTTTGATAGCTTTTAGTATTGCTTCATTTATACAGGAGGTTGCGCCAAAAATGAAGCAAAAAGCATCAAAATGCATAAAAAACATGTAATTTGGTGAAATTTGCTTCAAAAACCAGGCTCAAAAATCATCATTCGACCAGAAAACGCCCCGGTTCGTATCCGCACCCCTCCTCGGGTAGGGTCATAGTATGAGCATGGAAAAGTTCCTACGAGACATTGAGGCGCGCCTCGCCTCCGAACGCGCCTGGGATATGGAACAGGACGCCCGCCAAGTCGCCCGCGTCCAGTACTCCACCATCACACTCGACGACCGCCTCCTTGCGCAGGTCGGCGGCCCCATCCGCATCTGCGCCACTGACATGCAAACCTATGAAGGCAAGCTCGAAATGGTCGGCGAAGAATGGGTCAGCATCGAAGCGCGCGGCGAGAACATCATCATCCCCCTGCGCGGAATGCTCTGGTGGGAAGGCGGCATCGCTCCCGGGCGCGCCGATATTCGCCCCGAACGCTACCGCATGAAAATCCAGCTCGCCCTGCGCTCCCTCGCCATGGCGCGCGAACCCGTCCGTCTCTCCCTTGAAGGTGGCACCGTCAGCTACGACGGTGTGATCGAGCGAGTCGGCGCCGACTTCCTTGAATTGCGCCTGCTCAATGGCGGCCAGTACCCGCGCATCTACGAACGTGACCAGCATGCGCGTGCAGCCTACGGTGCGCAGGGTGGTTACGGTCAGGCTGGTTACGGTCAGGGCGCCTCCGGCTACTCCCGTGCACCTGGCGGTGCTGGCGTGCGCACCATTCCGCTGGCTCGTATTAGCGCAGTCATCGCTCGTATTTCACGCTAGGGCACAGGGTGAATAGCGGGTAATGCCGTTCGTGGCACGCTCATGAAAACGCCTCGACAACTATAAATACCCTGATGAAAGCAACAATAAACACAAAAAGGTCCGCCCCTCTCCGTTGAAATCTCAACGAGAGGAGCGGACCTTTTAAAGCACTCGAGCATTACGCCCGCGAGGTGCATGTTGAAATACTAATCAACCTTAGCCTTTGCGGTGAGCTTGCCGGAAGCAATCGCCTCCAGAGTCTGCTCGTGGCGCTCGGTAATGTACTCTTCAAAACGAGAACGCTCAATACGCCACTGGTTACGTCCACCAATCTGAATGGCGGGAAGTTCGCCGCTACGCACCAGAGCACGCACCTGCGAAAGCGAAACCTGCAACTCCTCGGCAACGTCGCTCAGAGTGAGGAAACGAGGTGCAGTCATCGAATTATTCCTTTCCGTGAGTGAAATCCTGGGCCCCTAGCCACCGTTGGCGGCCTTTTGCATAGAGTCCATACAGAACATCTATTGAGTACTTTCAGTATATGCCATCACCGTGAAATTTGCTCACAAAAAGCCTTATATGAGCTGAAAAGTTATCTAATCACCCCTTCAAAAGGGGCAAGACTCAAAAATATTTCATAAACACGACTCTTGTTGAGAGAGAGTACTAAATGAAATATGCTGTTAGGGTTAGTGTCAGACTCAACCAAAGCACTATCGAAAACACACCACTCGCTCATCGGTCAGTTGAACAACACCGGAATCACCGCCGGCTTCCGCACCGAAAGGCACAACCACATCATGCGCATACGACAGAACGCGACGAAGCGTTCCACCCTCACCGAGCCCCACGCCAAACGCCTCAAAAGGCCCACCATCAAAGACTGGCGATTCATCCTCGGTGTACTTCTCGTGCTCGTCTCCATCACCGGTGTGCAGCTCTACGTGCAAGCCAACAACAGCAAAACCGAGTACTACACCGCTAAAAGCGAAATCCGCCTCGGTGAGAAGATTACCGAAGACAAACTCACCCGAGTCGAAGCGAACATCGACTCCGCCAAAGACAAGTACTTCACCCGCGCCGAAGCCGCACAGATGAACGGCAAAATCGCTACCCAGCGCATCCCCGCAGGCAACTTCATCAGCAAAGAATCGGTAGGCACCGAAACCTCCCCGGGCCGCCGCCTCGCGACCGTCAGCATTGACCGCACCGCCGCCTCCGCGCTGAAGGCAGGCGAGCGCGTGGACGTGTGGACCTCCGGCCCGCGCAACCCCGACACCAAGAGCGATAACCGCACCGAAAACGGTGCCCGCGCCATCGTCACCAACGCCGAAATCGTCGCCGTAACGGTCGACGAAGGCGTGCTCGGCGCCAACGGCAAGGCAACCGTGCAACTGTGGGTCAAGGAAGAAGCCCTCGCCGCCCTGGTCAAGGAAAGCAATAGCGACTCCAAGATCAGCCTCATCCCCGGCACCTACGGGGAGGGCCAGTGAACATCCCCGTCATCCTCTACGGCGATGACGGCTCGCTCCTGAACCGCATCGAATCCCAGCGCGGCCGCGTCTCCGTGGCGCGCACCGTGCAGGACTTCAGCGAAGCCGTCGGCATGGCGCACACCGGCATTGCCCGCGTACTGCTCTGCGCCCACGTGCCCGCCGAAATGAGCGTCTCCACCGTGGACGCGCTCGCCGCCTCCGAAGTGCTCCTGGCGGTTATCGCCCCGGACAATCTGCCGCTGCCCACGCAGGCGCACCGCATCCGCCCCGAAGCTGCCCTCGAGGAGATCCTGGGCTCGCTCGAACAGGCTGTGGATGCGGCACTCGCCCGACCCGCCGCAGGTTACGGTATGCCCTCGCAGATTCCGGCTCAGCCGCCCGTTCAGCCCGTTGCCCACCGCCCGGAGGCCGCCTACGGTCAGGACGCCGGTTATGGCTACGATGCAGGGTACGGCTACGATGCAGGGTACGGCTACGATGCAGGGTACGGTTACGATAACGGAGCTGCTGGCTATGGGGCGGGTAGCTACGGAGCGGGTGGCTACGGGTACGACCCCGCCGCGGGTGCCGCCTCAAACACCGCCGCGCCCTACGGCGCCGACTACGGAAGCTACGGAATCGACCCCGCGGCACCCGCTGGAAACGCCCCCGGCGCACCCGGCGCCCACGACCCGGCAGAAGCCTCCTCCGTTATGCCCAGCAACGAGGAATCCGTGCTCAGCCAAGCCGCCGCCATCGTCGACTCTTTCGCCCCCGGCAGTGACTACGCCCTGCACGTGCAGAACGAGAACAATGATGGCACCCTACCTCAGCACCCGGACATCAACCAGGACCCTGAGGCGCCCTCCCGCTACCAGCCCGGCCACCGCCTCGGCAAGATTGTGACCGTCTGGGGCACCCACGGCGCGCCCGGTCGAAGCACCATTGCCTTCAACCTCGCCGCCCTCGCGGCGCAGCAGGGTCAGCAGGTCTGCCTCATCGACGCAGACACCTACGCGCCCAGCCTGGATGCACTCATGGCGCTCGAGGACACCGGATCCGGCCTGGCAATTCTCTGCTCGGACGCCGACCGTGCCCAGCTCGACGAGAAGAAAGCCGGCGCCATCATGGAGCGCGTGCCCCTCAAAAACGGCACCTTCGACTTCTTGAGCGGCATCACTTCCTCCTCACGTTGGCCCGAGGTGCGCGCCCGCGCCTTCTCCGAAGTACTCGAATGGCTCAAGCACCGCTACGACCTGGTCATCTGCGATGTTGCCGCCCCCATCGAAGTCGACGAGGAGCTGACCTTTGATGGCCCGGCACCGCGCCGTAACGCCGCGACCCTCACCGCGCTCGCCTGTGCGGACCGCGTGATTACGCTCGGCGAAGCGGACGTCATCGGTCTGCCGCGCCTGATTAATCTCGCCCGCGAGGTGCAGTCGCGCCCGGATCTTTTCGCCCCCGAAACGGATGTGCAGTACTGGCTCAACCGCAGCCGCCGCGAAGCCGCCGGGTTCAACCCCGAGGCGAAGATGCGCGATAACTGGGCACGCTACCTGCAGGTTCCGCTCACCGGCGTGATTCCGTACGAGCGTAAGGTCATGGACCGTTTGCGCCGCAACGGTGAAGCGCTGCTGGAGGTGGCGCCCCGCCACGCAGTGGTGCAGTCCCTGGAAGCGATGCTTGAGGGTATGTACGCGGTACACCCTGGCGCGTAAGCCCGTCAGATAAGTCCGTCAAATAAGCTCGTCGGATAAAACTAGCGCTGCTCAAAGACCCGGCTTGTTGGGGTGTCCCGTTCAGAGGCTCCGGCAGGTCGGGTTTTCTGCGTCTCAAGCGGATTTAGGGTAGGGGAGTAGTGCGAATATTTCACTTCAAAATTGAGGGGTTTATCTCACCTCACAGCGTCATATTTGGGAATAAAAGCATGCTTCAAGAAATGCTCTGTAAACTATTCCAGGTATTGCCGTTTGAATGGGAATTGCGGCGAGCAAACCGTAAAATAGTTGAACCTACCCGAACTCATGGGAAGCACACAAACATATGTCTTTTGCAGAAGGAATTATGAGCGCCTGCGACTTCGGTCCCGGCGACACTGAACGCGTTCACCTCATCATGGGTGAATGGCAGGTCATCTCTGACATCGCTCAGAGCGATCTGGTTCTATGGTTCCCCACCGACTACATCGTTGCTGACGGCAGTTCTCCGGATGCCGTCTCCGGCCCCAGTGAAACTAGTACTTTCCGTGCCTTCGCGCACGTGCGCCCCTCCAACGTCCGTACCCTCTTCCACCACGACATCATCGACCACGATATGGAAGACGGCATCCGTGACGAAGCATACCGCGTCTGGATCAACCAGAACATCAGCACCTACACCGACGAAGGAAGCGGTGAAGGCGTTGGCGCCCGCCCGCGCGTGAACGTCACCTTCGTGCCCATCGTGCGTAACAACCGCACCATTGCGTTGCTGACCAGCCACAAGATCGCTACCCCCAATGGTTACCCCTCCATCAGCGACGAGGTCTACGAATTCGCTGCTGACACCATGCTCTCCATGGTGCACTCCGGCCTGTGGCCCGACCCCCTCGCTCAGGGCAACAACACCCAGGGCAACCCCCGCGTGATTGACGGCATTATTGTGCTCGACCGCTCCGGCCGTGTGGTCGTCGCTTCCCCGAACGCGAACTCCATGTACAACCGCATGGGCATGACCGGCTACCTCGAAAAGCGAAACCTTGCCGATGTCACCCGAGCGATGCTGCCTGCCGGTGAGCAGGCGGATGAAACCCTGCAGCTGGTCCTTGCCGGTCGTAGTGACCTGCGCACCGAACTGGTCATTGCCCGCGCTCGCGTGACCATGCGCTCTATCCCGCTACTGGTGCAGAGGCGCGCCCGCCTTGAGAGTGAGGGCGCCGTGATTCTCTGCCGTGACGTGACCGAGCTGCGCCGCCGCGAGCTGGAGCTCATGACGAAGGACGCGACCATCCGCGAAATTCACCACCGCGTGAAGAACAACCTGCAGACCGTGTCCGCTCTGCTGCGCCTGCAGTCGCGCCGCATGACCACGGAGGAGGCGCGTCAGGGCCTGGAGCAGGCGATGCGCCGCGTGGCAACGATTGCTACCGTGCACGAGGCGCTCTCGCAGGGTTTGACCCAGAACGTCGACTTTGACGAGCTGATTGAGCGTCAGTTCCACCTTGCCGCTGAGCTTGCTTCTCCCGGCCAGCACGTGTCCACCAAGCTGATTGGCTCCTTCGGCGCGCTGCCGAGCCAGTTCGCTACCCCTCTGGCGCTGGTCATTAACGAGGTTGTCGCGAACGCCGTGGAGCACGGCCTGGACGGCGAGACCGGCACCGTGACCCTCGAGGGTATTCGCGGCACCAACGATGAGGGCGAGAATATCCTCACCGTCGTGATTACCGATGACGGTAAGGGCATGGGCGATAAGAAGATTGAAGAGTCCGGCCCGGACGCCTACCGCCCGGTGACCGGCAAGGAAGGCCTGGGCATGCAGATTGTGCGTACCCTGGTGGCGAGTGAGCTGAACGGCTCGATCCGCTGGGAGGCTAACGAGCCGACCGGTACCCGCGTGGTCATCACCGCGGTGCTCGTCTAAGCCCCTTCTCGTGTGGCGTGTAGAACTGCCGCCGCCCCGAGCACGGGGTGGCGGCAGTTTGCTGTCTAGATAGGTTCTGTATATGGCAAAAGCGTGGTGCAGTGATATTGAATCACTGCACCACGCTTTTGATGCCCTATTGAATACTCCGGAAGTTAGGATGCACGGCGGGCACGAGCTGCGCGACGCTTCATCGCACGACGCTCGTCTTCACTGGTGCCACCCCATACGCCGGAGTCCTGGCCGGTCTCGATGGCCCACTTCAGGCAGACGTCTACAACCTCGCAAGAGCGGCAGACGGTCTTGGCCTCTTCAATTTGCAACAGGGCAGGTCCGGTGTTTCCTACGGGGAAGAACAGCTCCGGATCCTTGTCCAAACAAGCTGCACGACTACGCCAATCCACGGTGGACCTCCTTCATGATTTACGGTCTCACGCGGTGGCAAGACACATCTATATTTCCTGTGTGCGTGTCAAATACATCCGCTGGTGGGATGCTCACCCAGCGTTAGGGTGAAAATTGACTTATCAACTTTCGCATGTTGGAGCGGATGTGACAAGTACTTTTCTCTAAAAACTTCAGTATTACACTGAGGCATCTATCACTTAGGCAAACCTTTGTCTAATCGAGGGGGTGGGGAATCGCATGCTGACACGCATATTCTGCGCCGCGTCTCATAGGGGAGACGCGGGCGGCTGGGTGAGCGGCGCCTCAGGCATAATATAAAGCGGTACCTACCCCCGACATACCGCACCGATGACGAGGCGGTGCACCCGAGACGGGGAGCGCCCACCCGCTAATGCACCAGCACATCGGAAACAAGCCAGCACATCGGACCGAATACACCCCGGTCTGCCGCCAACACTACCCCTGAGGAGCCCACCGTGCCGTCACGCCCGTTCAACGTCATCTACGCATTCGTTCTGACCGAAACCTTCGCGGCATACATTCTGATTCGCGGTATCCTCTACCCCTTTATCGTCAGCGGGATGTCTACCGCCCAGGCGATTGTGGGTGGCGTACTCCAGGTGCTCATCGCCGCGGGCATGACCTACTTCGGCCTGCGTTTCTACCGCGGCCGCTTCGGTTCGCGCCTGCCCATGATCCTGATTGCCCTCTGCGCCCTGTGGGTCACCGCAAGCACCCTCGTCTTGAACGTGAGCGCTTACGGCCTGAACATTGGCCAGTCCATCACGATTGCGGGTGTTATTGGCGCGGCGGCTGCCTTCATCTTCGTGCTCATGCCCAGCAGTCGCCGCTATATTGAGGCGGTCACCGAGGCGTCGGGCGAAGAGGCGGAGAAGTACAGCCGCCGACGCCGCTAAACCTCTAGCGCGTAAAACCCTAGCTGGCTCGGTTCTAGAGCGCTCAGCTCTAGACCGCTCCAACTTTAGACCGTTGCCGGCACCTTCTGCGTAGCTGTTACAGCCTGCGTTGCCGTGCTTAGTGCCAGGGGAACCTGCGCCGCGCACACGGAGGCGCCATCCACCACCACGAGGCGACCGGCGGGCTGCTCACCCTGCGTGAATCGATCCAGCGGTAGCGCGGTCACCGTGCACATGTCGGCATCCGCCAGGGATGCGGGTGCGAGCAGAAGCGCACGCGAGCATCCCATGAGCGCAGCCAGCAGGGGTGAGGAGGCGCGCCTCGGCCAGGGCGTGTAGGTGACCAGCATGGCGCGGAACTCACCGCGACGCTCCAGAAGGAGCTGCTGAACGGCGGGGGAGAGGTACTGCAGGTCATCGACGAATACGAGCGTGCGCGCGGGGTTCTTCACCGAGTCCAGGAGCGCACGGGTACGCTCCACGCTCGGCGGCTCACCCGTAGCGCCGCCAGAACCCTCAAGGACGAGGGTGCTCAGCTGCGGGTTGAGCTGAGCAATGCTCTCCAGCAGGGTGCTTTTACCCGCCGACCGGGAACCCTGCACCGGAACTACCGCGCCAGCCGGGGCGCTCAACCACACCGGCATCTGGCGGCGGTCAAACGCGACCAAGAGCTTAGCGTCCTGAGGATTGCAGGCGGCGTGGGCGGCGGTCACGTACTCGGTCGAGGGCATGCGATAGTATTCGGGGAACTGCCGCAGTAGGGTGCCGGGGCGAGTGTCTGACCCGCTAGAAGTGCTCGCGGCGTTACCCCGCAGAACCTGAACCAGCTCCTGGAAACCCGCAACGCAGGGCGAAAGAATCGAAGCGCTCAGCGGCTGATCCCCAATCAACTCCTCATTGATGGCGCCCTCCACGCAGTAGTGGCTCTGCGCCGGAGTGGGGTAGTCCTTGCTCGTCGAACGCATCAGATCGGCATCCAGGAAGCGGCGGCTCAACAGCGTGGAATGTGCCGCAGCGGCGAAACGACCGCGCGGGTTCAACGCGGAGGTGAACACCACCGAATAGCCGCGACGGCACCCCTGCGAGAGCAGGTCGTAGAGCAGGTTCTCCGTATCGGGTTGGCGAACCAGCGCCTCCAACCAACTGTCCAGACCGTCCACAACAATGAGCGGGCGGGTGGAGCCCTCGGTGCCCCACAGGTTCGGGGTGCGCAGCTGCTCCAGGCAGAACCGCAGATGCGAAAGTTCCTGCGCACCCACGAGCGCCTCAAAGGCACCGGCGTAGGGCTCCAGGTCGCGGTAGAGCGCGCCGTCAGAAGTCAGCAGAACAACCGGTGTGCGGGCGGCGAACGCCTGAGCTAAAAGCCCGTAGAGCATCGGGGCCCGTTCGGCGCTCTGCGCCAGCAGCGCCAGCGCCTGCTGCCCCGACCAGCTGATCGGGCGGCGCACACCGTAGCGGGCAATCTCCAGCTCGCCCAGCAGGTACCCCTCGGATGTGGCGCCAGAGTCTGCGGGTTCCTGCGGGGTAGCCGCCGGGTCAATGCCGTACGCTACCGGTTCGCTCACCGGCGCCTGTACCGCGGGCAGCGGGGTGTTCTCGGGAAGCTCCGGCGGAATCGGGCAGTACTCATCCTGAACCGCCGCATTCTTCTGAAGAGTCTTCGGCGCGTACTCGCGTTTATAGAGCGCATGAATCTGCTGCGCCGAACGAATCAGCAGCTCATCCTCATGACCGCCGCCCTTCTGAACGGCAGAAGCGGCAGTCAGCTCACGCCAGCCGCCCTCCTCAAGACCCAACACCTGCACCGGACGGGCATCGCTGCTCGAGGGGACCGCATCCACCAGCGGGGCACGGAACGGCAAGGAACGACCATCCGGCAGGCGTACATACCCGGCACCCGGGTGCGCCGCCGAAATATACGCCGCAGACTCATGCTCCAGCAGGTTATAGGAATCCTGCGCGCTCGCCACGCGCAGGCAAATGCTCGTGGCAATATTGGCACGAATATCCTGCGAAATAGCACCCTGCGGACGCTGAGTCGCCAACACCAGGTGCAGACCCAGCGAGCGACCAATGGTGGCAATGCGCATCAGCTCAGCCATAGCGTCCGGCATGGAATCGATGAGCATGCGGAACTCATCCACCACGATCAGTAGCTCGGGGTAGCGCGGAGTGGTACCCGCCGCCTGGCAGGACGCCAGGTAGTCGCGGTAGGAGTTCACGCCGAGCGCCTGCAGATCCACCTCGCGGCGATGAATATCGGCGCGCAAAAATTCGAGCGCACGCTCCACCGCGGACACATCAAAATTGCTCAACACGCTGAGCGCATGCGGCAGTTGAGCAAGAGGACCCAAACCAGCCGAGCCCTTGAAATCCACCAGAATCAGGCCGAGGCGCTCGGGAGGGTAACGCAGCGCGGCGCTGAGCACCAGCGAACGCAGCAACTGCGACTTACCGGCACCGGTCGTGCCACCGAGCAGCCAGTGCGGGCCGTGCTCAGACAGACCAATATTCAGCGAGCCACCCGAAGAAACACCCAGGTAGCAGCCAATATCGGAGGCGTAACGCTGAGCGGACCAGCGCTGCAGAACCGACTCCACCGCCATATCATCGGTGAGGTTCTTCTGCCGCGCGCCCTGCGCCTGGAGGGAAGAGAATAGATACGCCGACTGGTGCACCTGCGCCTCACTGAGCGCGCCCTGCTCCTGCTCGCATCCGGCACGGTACAGGTTCTCAAGAGCGGCGCAGAACGCCTCAACGCTGAGCCCATCGGCGTGCTGGCATAGACCCTCACAGGCCAGAGGGTGCACCTGGTAGACACCCTCGGTGGGCTGCACTGCAGGCGCCACATATCCCTGCGCGCGGTAGCGGATGCTCTGACGGTGGCTACCCTCACTCACGCACTCAGCCCAGGCGGCGCCAAACAGCGCACCGGGTGCGTGGGCGGAACTATCACCCTCAGCACTACCCAGCACGCAGAGCGCCGGGGCGTTCACCTTCTGCTCACGCGGGGAGGCGAACGCATGGGACTGCGAAGACTGCGCGAGTGCCCCAGAGTTCAGCGCGGCCAGCAGGGGATCGTAGATAGCGCTCGCCTGCTGGGGCATGAGAATCAGCGGCGGGACCGAAGAAGAAAGCTCCGATTGCAAGCTGCTCTGCAACGCCTGCAGATACTTCTCCTGCTGCACACCCGGCAGACAATGCACGCTCACGCCCGGCACCACAGCCAGAGTCTGCACCAGACGATTGGTTCGCTGCTGATCAGCGCTATCAGCGCCAGCCAGCAGAACGTGCACCGAACCCGGATAGCCCGCCACCAGCTGCACCAGGTAGGCGCGCAGATGCGCCTCCTCCAGCTTCAGGTAGTGACCGAGAGTCGGGGTGGGTAGCGGCAGATAGTGGGGTGCATCCTGCTTCTCCAGAGCGCCCAGTGGGAGGTTGCGGCCGCGCAGGTAGGGCTGGCGGGGGCCGCACCCGAGCACAATAGCCGGGTAGGCGGCATCCTGCAGGTCAGAGAGGCCCGAAATCGCCAGGTCGCCCGCGGTCGGCAGGGCGAGGGCACGTTCCTTCTCCTGCAGTGCCGCCTGATGAGTCTGCTGCGATGCGGCACGGTTCTCCGCCCGACCGCCAAAGAAATGCAGAAGCATCAGCAGCGAAGACGCCGCAGACATCAGCAGCAGGAACCACATGCCGGTCACCAGCGCAATGATTAGACCCACCACAATGGGCAGGCACACGCTCAGCAAAATCTGCTTGAGCTTACGCGGCGCGGGAGGGTTCACCACCACCGGTTCAAAGGGGTTGCCGGCATCGCCCAGGGGAGCGAGCATCTGCGCGGGCTCGCCGGAGGAAGAGGCAGGGGAAGTGGCGGTGGCGTTCGCATTCTCGGCGGTGCGTTCGCCGTCAGCGCTGGGGGAGGCGAGCATGCAAAGTGAAGAGCCCAGGCGGAAAGGTTCGTTCCAGCGCAGGATGCGCGGCTCAGTGCCCTGTGCCCTCTTGCTGCCCTGCACCTTGCCTCCCTGCGCCCTCTTGCCGCCCTGTGCCTTCTCGCTACCTTCGCTCGCGGCGGGGTGCTTCTCGATCCAACGGATGCCGGAGCTATCGGCGTAGAAGCTGCCGTGCACCGGCTTGAGGAAGGGGTCCTGCAGGTGAATATGGTGCGGCTGTTCTCCTCCACGGCCAGCTAGTGCCGCCCTGCCGAGGCTGGTGCGGCCGCGGCTGATGGGGAAGGTTGCGCCCGCGTCGGGTCCGCGCAGAATGTGCAGGAGGCTGACGGCGGGTGCGTTCGGAATGTGGTTATTGGGCGCATCGGAGGCGCCGGCGGGGCCCTGATCCTGCGCGGGGCGTAGCTGGAACGTCGCCTCCCGTGCTGTAGTGTGCGCGCCGGGTGCAGAGCGTTGTAGGGCATGGTTGAGCGCCTGCTCTAGAGCCTGCTGGTTTGCACTGTCTGCGTTACCGGGGTGCAGCTGTATTCCGTTGGGTGCCGCCTCGCCGTCGAGTCGGAGTACGCGGGGGTAGGGGAGCGCGTCGGTGGTGTTGTGGTGGTCGAGAAAGAAGAGAGTCATACCCTCAGAAAACATTAAAAAGCATTAAAACTCAATAAATTGTCTGTATATAAACTAAAATGTTCGTATTTTTTGAATTTTTCACCCCATTTTTCAAAAATTTGTGGATAAACCGCCCCAACTGCCGCTTGCCTGTACCAGTGCGCATCCCCAAATGTGCCGGTAGGGGTGCTTCTTTGTGGTGCCTGAGAGCCTTGAAAAACTCGCCCCGACCCACCCCTGTATCTGTGGCTCTACGCGGCGGCTAATCACCGCAGTAAGTAGAGCGGGGTGAATATTTACCCGTAAATAAAATTCCTTCCCCAAAAGCGGACCGTAAAAATGCGCAGAAGAAAGAGCTTTCTTGAACCCGCTTGACCTCGGGGTTCGTGAAGAATATTCCCCCAGGGAAAGAGTGAGCGAACAATAGTCCAAAAGCCCCTAAATGCATGTCATAAGTATGCGTAGTGCTTGATAAACAGGTATCTTAGATTATGACTATATCCATCGCGGGAGGGGCTTTTTGTACCTACCCGTGCGGATTGCGGCGCGACTGAGATCCCTCGGATGTGTCCAATCTGGTAGGTGAATACCGCCCTCGAAGAAGCGGCGGTGCGCCGTGATAATACAGGAGAAAACATTGACCGCTGACCTCGTAGTAGTCGGTTCGGGCCTCTTTGGTCTGACCATCGCAGAACAGGCTGCCACTGAGCTGGGCCTGAAGGTTGCCCTGCTGGACCGCCGTTCCCACATCGGTGGTAACGCATACAGCGAGAAGGAGAAGCAGACCGGTATTGAGGTGCACCGCTACGGTGCGCACCTGTTCCACACCTCCAACGAGCGTGTCTGGGAGTACGTGAACCGTTTCACCGAGTTCACCAACTACGTACACCGCGTGTACACCCGCCACAATGGCATCGTGTACCCCATGCCCATTAACCTGGGTACCATCAACCAGTTCTTCAACGCCGCTTACTCTCCCGCAGAGGCAAAGGCGCTCATTGCTGAGCAGGCTGGCGAGCTGGCTGGTACCGACCCGCAGAACCTGAACGATAAGGGTATCTCCTTGATTGGTCGCCCCCTGTACGAGGCGTTCATCAAGCACTACACCGCTAAGCAGTGGCAGACCCCGCCGGAAGAGCTGCCCGCATCCATTATTTCCCGCCTGCCGGTTCGCTACAACTACGACAACCGTTACTTCAACGATAAGTACGAGGGTCTGCCCGTTGACGGCTACGCAGCATGGCTGGAGCGTATGGCGGCGCACCCGAACATTGAGGTGCACCTGAACACTGACTTCTTCGAGCCCGGTCACCAGTACTCTCGCGAGAACGTCCTGGGTCAGATTCCCGTGGTCTACACCGGCCCGGTTGACCGCTACTTCGACTACGCTGAGGGCGACCTGTCCTGGCGTACCATCGACCTGGAAGAAGAAGTCCTGCCGATTGAGGACTTCCAGGGTTGCTCCGTGATGAACTACCCCGATGCTGATGTTCCGTTCACCCGCATCCACGAGTTCCGTCACTTCCACCCCGAGCGTGACTACACCAAGGACGCAACCGTCATCATGCGCGAGTACTCTCGCTTCGCTGACAAGGGCGACGAGCCGTACTACCCGGTCAACACCTCCGTGGACCGTGAGAAGCTGCTGGCGTACCGCGACCTGGCTAAGGGCGAGAACAATGTGCTGTTCGGTGGCCGCCTGGGTACCTACAAGTACCTGGATATGCACATGGCTATCGGTGCTGCACTGTCCATGTTCGACAACAAGATCCGCCCGCACTTTGCTGACGGTGCGAAGCTCGAGTCCGGTGGTGTTGACGCATAACCATGGCTGATAAGACTTTGAAGAACCTGCAGCGCGTTATTTTCCCGAGCGCAGTTGAGACCGACGTTGTCCCCCTGTACGTGGATGCGAGTGTTGCAACCGGCGTTCAGCTGCCCACCCGTATTGACGGTGACGCTTCCACCTCCATTGCGGAGGCGATGAACACCTCCGGTCAGTCTGTGTCGAGCGCCAGCGCGAACCGTGATGCCGCGAACAGCCTGAACAGCCGCCGCTCCATCACCGTGAACGCGGGTCAGAGCCTGTCTTTTGGTACGTACTTCAACGCGTTCCCCGCCTCGTACTGGCGCCGCTGGACTGACCTGAAGAAGGTCGTTCTGAGCGTTCAGACTCGCGGTGAGGGCATGGTCATTGTGTACAAGTCCAATGGCCGTGGCGTGATTCAGCGCGTGGATGCGAAGCTGCTCTCCGGCGAGGAGACCAACACCTTCACCCTGCCCCTGGCGCCGTTCGGTGACGGCGGCTGGTACTGGTTCGACCTGGCTGGCACCGGCGACCTTGAGCTGATTGAAGCGAACTGGCTGGGTGACATTGAGCCCCGCGCAGACGTGAAGGCTGGTCAGGCGACCGTGCAGATTACCACCATGAACAAGGTGGAGTACTGCATCAACAACATTCGCGCTCTGGGTGAGAGCCCCGAGATTTTCGATGCTGTGCACGAGTTCCTGATTGTGGATCAGGGCACCCAGAAGGTGCAGGATCACGAGGACTTCGAAGAGGTCGTCAAGCCCCTCTCCGGTAAGTTCCGCATTATCAACCAGGGCAACCTGGGTGGTTCCGGCGGCTTCTCGCGCGGCATGTTCGAGGCTGTCAACAACGGCTCCGATTACGTGCTTCTGCTCGATGACGACGTCATCGTTGAGCCCGAGTCGATCCTGCGTATGGTGACCTTCGCGAACTACTGCAAGGAACCCACCATCGTGGGTGCGCACATGTTCGACATGTTTGACCGTTCGGTCCTGCACGCATTCGGTGAGGTTGTTGACCCGTGGCGTAACTTCTACGCTAAGCCGCACGAAGACATGGCGATGGGCCACAACCTGGGCCACCACAACCTGCGTAACACCCCGTGGCTGCACCGCCGCGTGGACGTGGACTACAACGGCTGGTGGATGTGCCTCATCCCGACCACCGTCATTAAGGAAATCGGTCTGTCTCTGCCCCTGTTCCTGAAGTGGGATGACGCTGAGTACGGTCTGCGCGCTAAGGCTGCGGGCTTCGCTACCGTGTCCTTCCCCGGCGCGGGCGTGTGGCACGTGTCCTGGACCGATAAGGACGACTCCGTCGGCTGGCAGGCGTACTACCACGAGCGCAACCGCCTCATTACGGCGCTACTGCACTCGCCCTTCGATAAGGGTGGCCGCGTGCTGCTGGAGTCCCTGTTCTTGGACGTCAAGCACACCCTGTCCATGCAGTACTACACCGAGGCTGGCCGCCTGATGGCGCTGGAGGATCTGCTCTCCGGCCCCGATCACCTGCACCCCTCGCTCTCGCAGCGTCTGCCGGTGATTCGTGCGATGGCTAAGGAGTACCCGGAGTCTCAGGTGAAGCCGAACGTGGATGACTTCCCGGCTATTCAGACGAAGAAGCCTCCGTTCCGCGGCCGCCGTTCCTTCGCATCCCCGGGCTATAAGAAGCTCGCTTCCTGGACCGCGAAGACTGTTGCTCGTCAGCTGTTCAAGCCGGTGAGCGAAGAGGCGAAGGCTCACCCGCAGATTCAGCTGAACTACGGTGAGACTAACTGGTGGACCCTGTCGAAGTTCGATTCGGCTCTGGCGACTAACGCTGAGGGTACCGGCCTGTTCTGGTACCGCCGCGACCCCGAGCAGCTCAAATCGAAGCTGGCTCAGGCCGCTAAGCTGCACGTTCAGCTGGTGACCGGCTGGGAGAAGCTGCGTGAGCAGTACCGTTCGAAGGCTGCTGAGGTTGCCTCCTACGATGCGTGGGCTAAGACCTTTGCCGAGCATACGGATTCTGAGCTGACCCGATGAACGATCTGAAGTCTGTTCCCCTGAAGGCGCCCGGCCGTGGGCGCGGCATCCTGGATGCGGTAAAGAACCGCTACCTGCTTCGACTGCTGGTCGATAAGGAAATCCAGGTCCGTTACCGCGGCTCGGTGCTGGGCATTTTGTGGTCGTACATTAAGCCGGGTGTGCAGTTCCTGGTGTTCTACATTGCCATGGGTATGTTCCTGGGCCTGGAACGCGGTATGCACAACTATGCGGTGTACCTGTTCTCGGGCATGATTGCCATTAACTTCTTCTCGGAGGGTTTTGGCAATGGTGCTCGCGCCATGGTGGTTAACAGCGCGCTGATTCGTAAGATTTACCTGCCGCGTGAGCTGTTCTCGCTGTCGACGGTGTGGGTGGCTCTGGTGCATTTTGTGCCTCAGATTGCCGTGATGCTGCTGGCCTGCTTCTTGGTGGGTTGGTCCCCGACCTTCCTGGCGTTTGGGTCGATTCTGGCGGGCATGCTCATCGTGATGATGCTGTCTTACGGTCTGGGTCTGATTTTCGGTGTGGCTAACGTGTTCTTCCGCGATTCGGAGAACATTGTGGACATGCTACTGATGGTGGCTACCTGGTTCTCGCCGGTGCTGTACTCCTGGACCATGGTGCGTGACACCCTGTACCCGTGGGTGTTCAACGTGTTCATGATCAACCCGCTGACCGTTGCGGTGGAGCTGTTCCACTATGGCTTCTGGCATCCGACGCTCCGTCCTGAGGATTTGGCGCTTCCTGCTTCGCAGGTGGTTCCGCATCTCTTCAGCTTCTGGACTCCGATTGCCATTGGTATTTCTCTGCTGACCGTTTTGATTGGTGATTTGCTCTTCCGTAAGTTTGAGGGCAACTTCGCCCAGGAGCTCTGATTCTGTGGATATTAAGAAGCTTGAGTTCCCGCCGGTGAGCCCGGACGCTCCCGTGGTGATTCACGTGGAGAATTTGGTGAAGCGCTTTGTTCTGCGCCACACCCGTTCGATGAAGGAAGCTTTTGTTTGGCTGATTAAGGGCCGCAAGGGTGATCTTTCGGAGAAGTTCAATGCGCTCAACGGCGTGAGCCTGGACATTCGTCAGGGTGAGCGTGTGGCTCTTCTGGGTCTGAACGGCTCGGGTAAGTCCACGCTGCTGAAGATGATTTCTGGCGTGATGCGTGCCGATGGAGGCGAGGTTCTCACTCGCGGCAATATTGCGGGTCTGATTGAGGTGGGCGCTGGTTTCCACCCGGATTTGACCGGTCGCGATAACGTGTACCTCAACGGCGCGATTTTGGGTATGACCAAGGAAGAGATTGAGGCTTCCTTCGATTCGATTGTGGATTTTGCTGAGATTCA
>ERZ772786.400-NODE-400-length-18151-cov-3.568579_pt1 | contig 18151 bp, 17 predicted proteins | sample MGYA00511473_ERZ772786 | MGnify/ENA primary metagenome ERZ772786 (study PRJEB29015, sample SAMEA2738025) | human oral metagenome | biome: human oral; feature: human-associated habitat; material: saliva | place: China | collected 2252 ...
ACGATTTATTTTAAAATGGAAAAAACTGGTAACTCAACATACAACAGAGAAAAAAAGACAAGGCTTAAAAACCTTGTCTTTTTAACTATACCAGCAGCCGGGGTCGAACCGGCACGATGTTGCCATCGCTGGATTTTGAGTCCAGTGCGTCTGCCAATTCCGCCATGCTGGCATAAGATTATAATAACATAATAATACATATTTTGTCAATTTTTAGTGAAGTACAAAGTAGATAATTAGGGTAGGGAGGTTATAGAAAAAATATATTTTATGATCACAAAAAATGTAATATAATAAAAACTGTATATGTTTAATAAATATTGATAGTTTCTATTTTATTAACGTTTTTCATTGAGGTAGAATATAAAAAAGATATATGGGGATTTGGTTTTTAATTTAAAATATTTCTTCAATATGATATTGCCAAAGGAGGATATATGTAGTATAATAAAGTAGTATATAGAATTATAAAAATATTAATGTTATTTTTATAGAGGAGTGTGAGTGCTGGTGGTTGTTACATTGTTTACATCGCCTAGTTGTACTTCTTGTAGGAAAGCAAAGGCTTGGCTAATTGAAAATAATATAGAATTTGTTGAAAGAAATATTTTTTCAGAAGCTCTAACAACAGACGAGATTAAAAACATCTTATCTATTACAGAGCACGGAACAGAAGATATTATTTCTTTTAGATCGAAAACTTTTCAAAAATTGAATCTTGATATAGAGAGTATGTCAATACAACAACTGTATAAAGTTATTCAAGATAACCCAGGAATGCTGAGAAGACCTATCATCGTAGATGATAAGAGATTGCAAGTAGGATATAATGAAGACGAAATAAGAAGGTTTCTCCCTAAAGAGATAAGAGTAAATCAATTAAAACAAATAAAGAATATGGTTAAGTAAGTATGTCCTGATACTGCTTTTACCGAAGGCTTAAAGGTTGATATTAGGTTATCAACCTTTTTTTATGAGAATTAATAATAGCGAAAGCTAAATTAATAGAAAAAGAGGTATTACATGGAAAAAGAAAATATATTTATTACTGGAGAGATTCATTTTTTAGAATTAATAGAAAAAAAGAGTTCTTCTCTTGTGTTTAAAGGACCAAATGACGAAGAGATAAGTTGTAATGAATCAGATGTAGATAGTTTAGATGACTTTGAAATAGGAGAAGAATACTCGATGTTTGTTTATCCATCGAGAAGTGGGAAGTTATTTGCGACACCTAATATTCCAGAAGTTACATACGGTGAATATGCGTTTAGCAAAGTTGTTAAAGTAGAGGAAGATAGAGTTGGATTAGACATAGGTTTCTCACGTGAAATTCCGTTATTAGGTGAAGATTTACCAAAAGTAAGAAGTGTTTGGCCAAAAGAAGGTGATGAGTTATTTATTACATTGCGCCGTGATTATAGTGGGCAATTATTTGCACGTCTAGCTACTGAAACAGTAGTTGCATCACTTTATTCCAAAGCAGAAAAAAATATGAAAAATAAAGATATAGAAGCATATCCTTATAGATTAATGAGAGTTGGAACTTTTTTACTTTCAAAAGATGGATACAAGATTTTCGTTCATGAGAGTGAAAGGAATACTGAGCCTCGTTTAGGAGAGAAAGTTACATTAAGAGTTATTGGGGTTAAAGATAACGGAGAGATTAATGGTTCATTTTTACCACGTGCCCATGAAAGAATGGATGCAGATGGACAGGCTATACTAGACTATATCGAAAATAATGGTTACTGTGAATTTACAGATAAATCATCTCCAGAAGATATTAAAGCAGTCTTTGGAATGAGTAAAGGTAGCTTTAAACGAGCTGTAGGGAGACTTTTTAAAAACAAAATAATAATGATAGAAGAAGATGGATTATATAAACGTAAAGGAAGATAATGTCATGAAAAAAATTAAATTAGATAAAAATGCTTTATTAGGTGGAATTGTATTAGAAAATGAGAAATATCAAGTAGTACATATGAATTTAAAAACAGGGAATCAAACTGATTCATATAGCAATGATAGAACTATTTTATTGTTAAATATAAGCGGGAAAATCACAGTTGCATATGAAGAACAAGTTGAAATAGTAAATGAATTTGAATTACTTGAAATACCTGCGGGAGTAGCACATGTAATAACTTGTCTACAAGATGCACAAATTTTTGTAGTTAAGTTATAGAATATAGAATAATTATGTAGAGGACTATAAATGGAAGTACAATTTTTAGGTACAGGAGCTGGGCTTCCTGCAAAATTTAGAAATACCCAAAGCTTTGTTTTTGATTTTATGCAAGAATTAAAAGAATGCTGGATGTTCGACTGCGGTGAAGCAACGCAACATCAGATTTTAAAAACAAATATAAAACCTACAAAAATTAAAAGAATATTTATAAGTCATCTTCATGCTGATCATGTTTTGGGACTTATAGGATTTTTATCATCTAGAAGTTTTTTATTAGATAAGAAAGAATCTGAAGTTATTATATATGGTCCAAAAGGAATAAAAGAATTTATAGAACAAAATTTGAAGTTCACATTTTGTTCACTTACTTACAGCATTAAATACATTGAAATTTCTGAGGAAGCGTGTATAATAGATAGTAAAACTGTTGAGGTTTATGCGTATCCATTAATGCATAATATTGAGTGTTTTGGTTATAAAATAGTTTTTAAAAAACAAAAAGGTAGTCTAAATGCTGAAAAATTAATGGAGTTAGGGATAAAACCAGGACCATTTTATAAAAAAATAAAAGAAGAAGATCAGTTTGAGTATAATGGAAAGATATATAACTCTTGTGATTATCTATCTGAAGATAAACCAGGTAAAGAGATATCTATTATACCTGATACCAAATATTTTGATGAATTATATGATGTTGTAAAAAATAGTGATGTAATTATTACAGAGTGTACGTATTTAAGTGCTGCTGATGAAAGTCATGCTAGAAAAAACTATCACTTATGTATCACAGATATACATAAAATGTTAAGTAATAGTAAGGCACAAAAAGTATTTTTAACACATATAAGTGCTAGATATGATAAAAGTACAGAAGATGAAGTTATAGAAAATATACACTCATCGTCTGAGGTATATATAGCACATGATTTTGATAAATATAAATTTTAATTTGGAGAGCCGATTATGAGAAGAGATTTAGAAGAAAAAACAATAGAAGTTAAAGAAATATTTAAAGGGAAAGTACTTGATGTAGAAATGCATACGGTAAGTCTACCAGATGGTGGTACATCAACTCGTGAATTAGTTAATCATCGTGGTGCAGTAGCTGTATTAGCTATTACTAAAGAAAACGAAGTTATTTTAGTTGAGCAATATAGAAAAGCGATAGAGCAGGTAACTTTAGAAATACCAGCAGGTAAGTTAGAACCAGGTGAAGATAATAAAAAATTATCAGCAATAAGAGAATTAAAAGAAGAAACTGGATATGAGGTTACAGAAGATCAACTAACAAAACTTTTTGATGTTCATGTCGCGTTAGGATATAGTTCTGAAGTTATTACTATCTTCTATGTTGATGGTTTAGAATATGCTGGTGAACAAAACCCCGATAAAGATGAGTTTGTTTATTTAAAAAAATATAAAGTAGAAGATGCATTGAAACTATTAGATGATAATACTATTACTGATAGTAAAACTATGTTAGCGTTAATGTATTTAAAAACAAGGAAAGGCACGAAATAGTATATGAGTATATATAATGATATAATAGAAATTATTCAGAAATCTCCATATAAATTAACACCTCAAAGGGAAAAAATTGTAGAAATATTAGTGGAAAACAGTGAGTTACACCTTAGTGCAGAGGAGTTATACTTTATTTTAAAAGAAAAAACTCCCGATATAGGTATTGCAACAGTATATAGAACATTAGATATTTTCTATGAGTTGAAAATCTTAGAAAAAATATCATTTAGCAATGGTGTTTCTAAATATCATTTAAGACAATCACTGGACGGTAGTTTGCACCATCACTTAATTTGTACAAAGTGTAATACTATTGAGAAAGTTTCTAATTCTTTATTTAATAAATTAATAGAATATATGAAAAAAGAGTACTCATTTGAAGTTCAAGATAACTCATTATCATTTTATGGGACTTGTTCAAAATGTAGAGAAAAAGGTGAAAAGTAGAAGATGAAGTTTGATAAGGTAGAGAGAATACTTATTGTTATTTCTAGCATAGTTTATATTGCGTATATAGTATTTATAGGTGGAATGATAAATAGTTTTAAAAACTATGTTGGAAATGAATATTTAAGAACTCGTATTGTTGATCAAATCCGTGAACAGACAAAATTAACACAAGACAGTGCAAATGTATCTACAAAAGATTTACATTATATTTTCCAAGTTATGGGACAATTATCTTGGTTATACTTTGCTATGTTAGTATTACTATTTTTATTGTTAATGTTTGTTATTTTGAAAAAGGGGATACACCATAACATAGTAGCTTTTCTGTTCTTAGTATATAGTATTCTATTATTAATTTTCAGCTTAGGTATATTGTTTATTAGTTGTATTATCTACTTCTATCTTGGAATTAGAATAATTTTAATAAGGAATAGAGAAATAAAATAATTAAATTTAAAAGATTTAAAGGAGAATATCCTTTAAATCTTTTTTCGTAAAAATTTTTATAAAAATATAAAATTTATTAAAGAAAAGCTATGTGATTATAATTATATTCTTATTAATTTAGTAAATTTTAAAAATAATAAAGTAATATACCTGTTGACATGAATAGAGATTTTTATACTCTACTTTGTGCGATTAAACAAAGTTTAATTAAAAATACGGATAGTATATACAGAGTTTTTTAAGGAAAAGTAGATTTGCAAATTTATTATAATACTAATATAATTTTAGTTACACTAATTATAAAAAACATAAGGAGAACCTATGAAAAATAAAGTATTTAAATTTGTAAAAAGATTAACAATAATTATTTTGTCTTTATTAGTTATTGCAGGTGGATATGGTTATTATTTTGTACATAAGTCTTTACCAACCGTTGAGGGGAAAGTAGAAGTTGCTATGTTAGATAATGATGTTAAAGTGCACCGTGATCAAAATGGGATACCTACGATTGAAGCTAAAAATGATGCGGATTTATATAGAGCCCAAGGATATGTTCATGCTCAAGATAGATTATTCCAGATGGATTTAGCAAGAAGACAGGCGAGTGGTAGATTATCGGAGGTTGTAGGAAAAGCAGCGATAGAAACTGATAAGAAGTATTTAGTATTTTCTCTTAGAAAAGCTGCAGAAAAATCATATGATGGATATTCAGAATCAGCTAAAAAAATTCTAAATTATTATGCTGAAGGTGTAAATGCATATATAGAAGAAGCTAAAAGAGACAAAAAACTTTCATATGAATTTTCTTTATTAGGATATGAACCAGAAAAATGGACTGCTATCGATTCGTTAACTATCGGTAAATATATGGCTTACGACTTAGGTGGGCACTGGGATCATCAAAGTTTTAATAATTGGATCCTAAATAATTTAGGAGAAGAAAATTTAAAACAATTACTTCCTGAGAGTTTTTCTAAAAATCCAGATTCAGAAGAGATTATTAAGGCTAACTTAGGTGCTAATGCTAATATAAATAAAGATACAGCAAAAGTAGAAAGACCACCTATGGAAAATGGTAGTAATGATTGGGTTGTATCAGGTAAAAAAACTAAATCAGGTAAGCCTTTGTTAGCTGATGATCCGCATCTAGGGTTATCAACTCCATCAGTTTGGTATCAAATGACTCTATCTACACCAGACCATAAGGTTTCAGGGGTTATTTTTCCTGGTATCCCTGGTATTATATTAGGTCATAATGAAAATATTGCTTGGGGTGTAACTAATTTTGGTCCAGATGTTCAAGACTTATATATTGAGAGAAGACAATCAGACAACCCATATAAGTTTGAATATGATGGTGAATATTATGATGCTCAAGTAGATAAATATTCAATAAAAGTAAAAGGTCAAGATGATGAACAATTTGAGGTTGTTAATACTAAACACGGTCCAATAATAGACTTTTTATTAAAACCATTGGGTAATGAAAACACAAGTTTTTCTATGCAATGGACAGCCCTTGAGTCAACTCAAGAATTAGAAGCAATTTTAAATATAGATAAAGCTCAAAACTGGGAAGAGTTCGAGAAAGCTTTAGAGAATTTTAAAGCTCCAGCTCAAAACTTTGTTTTTGCGGATAATCAAGGGAATATTGCTTATAAATCAAATGGTAATGTTCCAATTAGAAAAAAAGGTAATGGAAATTTACCAGTCCCAGGGTACAGCAGTGAGTATGGTTGGACTGGATATATTTCATATGATAAACTTCCAAAAATTGTAAATCCAGAACAAGGATTTATAGCGACAGCTAATACTGAAACAGTAAAAACTGATTATCATACATCAAATGTTTGGGCACAGCCATATAGAAAAGCGCGTATTGATGAAGTACTATCTGAAAAGAATGATCTGACTGCAGATGATATGAAAAAATTACAGATGGATACCAAAAATCTTTATGCCAAAGAATTTTTAACTAATCTTTTGAAAAATGTAAATAAAGATAAAGTTTCTAAAAATGAAGTATATGATAAATTAAGTTCTTGGGATAATATTGATAATAAAGATGAAGCAGCTCCATTAATTTTTGATGCATGGATGAAGAAAATTCAAGCGCATATCTTAAAAGATAAAATGAGCGAAGAAGCATATAAATTTATGCCTCATAAGGAGAGTTATGTAGATAAAATTTTAAGGGATAGCTTAAATGGTAAGAAAGTAAATCTAATAGAGGAAAAAGGTGGTTTAAATACTGTTCTTACAGAAAGTTTAAATGAAACTATTAGTGAATTAGAAGGAAAATATGGTAAAGACGTTAATAAATGGAAATGGGGAAATGGTCATACATTAGGCTTCAGACATCCATTATCTAAATCTTCGGCGTTACTTGCATATTTCTTAAATCCAAAAGAATATCCAATCTCAGGGTCTAAGGTGACTGTTCAAGCTGCAAAACAAAACGAAGAAGGAATAGTTAATCATGGTGCGTCTTGGAGGTTTGTCTATGACTTTGATACAAAAACTGGCTATCATGTAGTTGGTCCGGGACAAAGTGGACATGTTTTGAGTGATAACTATGATGACCAAATAACAAAATGGGTTAACGGAGAATATACTAGTGAAACTATTGGTAATATACCTAAAGGAAAAACATTAGAATTGGTTCCTAAAAAATAATATAAAAAAGAGTAGTATTATTAAAATAAAGATAATATTACTCTTTTTATATCAAATCAATAATATTATTAGTTGATTTGTTAAATTATATAACATTTATAAACAAAAGATAGGTTATCGTGATATAATTAAGATAACTAAAAAATATTTATTTTAATCAAAGAAGAAATTTGCAAATAAGGAGCTAAAATGGATATTAGAGAAAATTTTGACAATATAAAAAGAGAAATTTCAGAAGCTTGTGGCAAAGTTGATAGAAGTCCAGAAGATATAAAAGTAATTGCAGTAACAAAATATGTAACTGATGCAAGGGTAGAACAAGCAATAGAAGTAGGGGTTGATGCTTTTGCAGAAAATAGACCGCAAAACTATCTAGAAAGGAAACAAAAATATTCTGATAAAGAATGGCATTTAATTGGTAGCTTGCAAACTAGAAAAGTTAGAGATGTGATTAACCATGTCGATTATTTTCATGCTTTAGATAGAGAAAGTTTAGCTAAAGAAATAGAAAAAAGAGCAGAAGATAAGGTTAATTGTTTTGTACAAGTTAATGTTTCAGGAGAAGAGAGTAAACATGGATTAACTTCGCATGAAACAATAGAGTTTATTAAAGGTTTGGAAAAATATTCTAAGATTAATGTAATTGGACTTATGACTATGGCACCATTTGTAGAAGATGAGGATGTTCTACGTAATTGCTTTAAAAAATTAAGACAACTTCGTGATGAGGTGAAAGAATTGAAACTAGATTATGCACCATGTGAGTATTTATCTATGGGTATGAGTAATGATTATAAAATAGCAATAGAAGAAGGGGCGACTCATGTCAGAATTGGAACATCGCTGGTAGGTAATGAATTAAAATAGTGTATTCAGGGAGGTACAATATGAAAAAAAAATTAGAAGTAGGGGACTTAGATGTTACTGTAAGGTATAGACGCGGAATGAAGCACATATACTTAAGGGTTGAAAAAAATGCTGATATAGTAGTTAGTGCACCTCCTAGAACACCTAACTATGTTATTAGAAAATTAGTTTATGATAATTTAGAAGAATTGGTGAAAAGACGAGAAAATATACTATCGGTAGCAGGGGTAAGTAGGGAATATAAAACAGGTGAGAAGTATTTTATTTTTGGTCAAGAGTATGAACTAAATGTAGAAGAAAGACTAAAAAATAAAGTTTTTATTGAGAATAATAAAATAAATATATATGTAAAAGATGAACAACAAAATAGGGAGAAGATTTTTAACTCTGCAATTAGGAAGTTGTTAATAGATAAATGTAAGTTATTTATAGAAAAGTATGAACCGATAATGAACGTAAAAGTTAAAGAACTACGTATAAAAAAAATGAAAACAAGATGGGGAACATGTAATCTAGAAGCACAGCGGATATGGATAAATCAAGAATTAATTAAGTATCCCATAGAGTGTTTAGAACATATAATTGTTCATGAGATGACCCACCTTCTAGAAATTAATCATACACCACGTTTTTATAGCTTGTTAGAAACATATTATCCAACATATAAAGAAAATGATAAAGTTATAAAAGAATTTAATAGATTTTTAAATGGAAGATAGGTGTAAAAAATAATAGAAAATAGTTTTCTATTTATAGTTATTTTAAGTAATTAGGTATATAATATTTACTTGTGTTGAGTTTTAAAAGTATAATTTTATATGCCTAATTATTGACTTTTTAAAGCATTTACTATATAATTAATCAAGAGTTTTTAGTATTTATTACTAATATTTAGATAGTACTTATAAGTATTTTGGAGGAAGAATAAATGTCACAAATTTTAAATAAAGAAGATGGAAAAGTAGTTATTTCTTTTTCAGCATCAAAAGAAGAGTTTGCGAAAGGATTAGATAAAGCATTTAAAAGTGCTGTTAAACGTGTAAATGCACCTGGATTTAGAAAAGGTAAATTACCAAGAGCCGTATTCAACAAAATGTACGGTGAAGAAGCTTTATATCAAGAAGCAATTGATTTCGTATTACCAGCAGCTTATACAAAAGCTATCGATGAATTAGAACTATCACCACTAGCTATGCCAGATATCGATGTTAAAGAAATCAGCAAAGAAAATGGTGTAACATTTGAAGCTGTTGTTACAGTTAAACCTGACGTTGAACTAGGTGAATACAAAAACTTAGGAATCGAAAAAGAAGCTGTAGAAGTTACAGATGCAGACGTTGAAGAAAGACTAGAAAGCGTACTTAGCCGTGAAGCAGAATGGCAAGTAAAAGAAACAGAAGCTAAAAAAGGTGATATCGTAGTTATCGACTTCAAAGGATTTATCGGAGATGAAGCATTTGAAGGTGGAGAAGCTAAAGGATACGAATTAGAATTAGGATCAGGAGCATTTATCCCTGGATTTGAAGAACAATTAGAAGGAAAAGTTGCACCAGTTGATACTGAAGTAAATGTAACATTCCCAGAAAACTACCAAGTAGCTGATTTAGCTGGTAAAGATGCTAGATTCGAAGTTACAGTACATGATGTAAAAGAAAAAGTTTTACCAGAATTAACTGATGAATTCATTAAAGAATTCTCTAAAGAATCAGCTTCAACTGTAGCTGAATACAAAGAAAAATTAAAACAAGAACTTACATTAGAAAGAACTGAACTAGCTGAAAAAGAATATTCAGATAAAGTTATTTCTACAGTAGTAGAAAATGCTAAAGTTTCAGTTCCTGAAAAATTAGTTGATCAAGAAGTTGAATCAATGTTTGAACAATTTGCAGGAAACTTATCTCGTCAAGGATTATCATTTGACTTATATGAGCAATTTACAGGTAAAACTGCGGATGAGTTAAAAGCTGAAATGAGATCAGATGCAGAAAACAAAATTAAAACTTCATTTGTGTTAGCTGACATTGCTACAGCTGAAAAAATTGAAGTTACAGATGCAGATATAGATGCTGAAGTTAAAAAATTAGCTGAAATGTACTCTATGACTGATGAAGGTGTTCGTTCACGTATTAGTGTAGAAGACTTACGTGGAGAATTATCTATTCAAAAAACTGTTGAGTTCTTAAAAGAAAATAACTAATTTAATTATAAAAAGGCATGGATTTAAATCCATGCCCTTTTTTTATGTAAACTGCAATGAATCTATAATATTGTCATTAATTTGTAATTTTATTATTTTCTTAGTGTTAATTAAGTTTTAAGTTAAGTCGATATAATAAGGAGAATATTTTAGATAACTATTAAATAGATATATGAATAAATATAAATTTTAAAGGAATAATAAAATGAGTAATAAAATAATAAAAGGTGCTTTAGTAGGAGTGGTAGGAGTTTCGGCGGCAACTACAGGATATTATACAATGGTTAAGCCTAACTTGTCTGCAGATATACCAACTACAGTTGCTACAAGTACATCAACAAGTTCAGGAAATAAAAGTTCAAATTCAAACACACAAACAAATTCAAATACGCAAAGTAGTACTAGTAATGGACAATATAAAGATGGAATATATACAGGTTCTGTAGCTAGTACTAAAAGAGGAGATTTCCAAGTAAGTGTAGAGGTTTCTGGTGGGAAAATCACAAATATAAACATGTTAACTCAACCTACTGAAGGAAAATCAGCAGAGATTAACAAAACTGCTATACCTACATATGTGCAAGAAGCAATTGATGCTCAAGGTACAGATATACAGTTGGTTTCTGGTGCATCAGAAACATATAGTGGTTTTAAAACTTCATTACAAAATGCATTAAATCAGGCAAAATAACTATGAATTATGAATATAATACACATGTTATAAAAAAAATGAATATGCCATTTACAATTACTCTTGTAAAAAGAGAATTTTTTGATAGCGAAAAAGAGGTTTACAAGGAAATAGTAACTGAAATAGAAAACTACTTAGATGCTATTGAGAGAAAATTTTCTATTTTTAAAACTGATAGTATAGTAAGCCGACATAATGAACTGTTGAATAATTTTAATGAAGAATTCCTTGATGAGGAATATCAGGAAGTTTTCGTTCGATGTCAACAAGCAAAAACTAGAACAAATGGGTATTTTGATGCATTCTTTAGTGGGGAATATAATCCTACTGGTTTTGTAAAAGGTTGGGCTATAGAAAAAGCATTTTTTAATTACCTAGAGCCATTAATAAAATATGGCATTGTTGAAGCTGTTGCTATTAATGGAGCAGGTGATATGCAGTTAGGTACCAAGGAAGGTTCTGATTTCATTTGGAATGTTGGTATAGAAAATCCCGATAACAATCAAGAAATCATAGCCAAATATAGTTTACAAAATGGTGCAATAGCTACATCAGGTTTTAGTAAAAAAGGTGAGCATATAATATCAAAAAATAATATAGATAATATTCAAGTAACTGTTGTGGGAGAATATTTATCAGATATTAATGTGTTTGCCACAACGGGCATTGCCATGCCCAGTAAAGAGTGGAATAATTTTGTAATTGAAAATAGACTAATGGGTATATTAGTAAATAAAGAAAATAAAATAGTAGCTTTCGAAGGAGGAAAGATTGATGAAGTTGAGAGATCATAGATTCTTTTTCAATATGATATGGTTAATAATATTAATAACAATACCATTACCGCTAATTATAACAGTAGATAATGGTTTGGAAACACTATCTTCAAGTAGTGAAATAATGGGGATAAATTTTGGAGTTTTTGCATATTCATGGATGCTATCGGCAATATATTTATCGTCACAACCAAAATGGTTAGATAGAATTATTGGATTACCTGATATGTATATTATTCACGGTGTTACGGCAGTATTTGCTGTTGTATTTATGTGGTTACATGATAATATGTTGATATCTGCTGGACTTATCTCATTAACAGGAGATATTTCGCTCTATATGTTTACAGCGATACTAGTATATTCTTTAGTATTTATGGCTGGATGGCTAACATCAAGAGTTAAATTTTTAATGACAATTAAAAAAGGATTAGAGAAAATATTTAAACATGAACTTAGTATGTGGCTACATAGATTAAATCTTCTAGCTACGCTATTAATTTATGTACATATTGTTCTAATACCATATATTAGAAATATAGTACCATTCTTTGCTTTAGTAACAATTTATACTGTTATTGCTTTTGTATCTTATGGAAATTATGCATATAATAAGTATATTTCTAGAAATACTGCTGTTTTAAAAAGTGTAAGAAAAGTTGATAATAACATTACTGAATTAACTTTTACTACAGGTAAGAAAACATTGAAGCAAATTGAGGCAGGAGACTTTGCGTTTATTTCTTTCCCAAATGTAAAAGGAATGAATGAACCTCATCCATTTTCAATTTTAAATGTCCCTTCTAGAGATGGCTATGTACAGATGTCTATAGAATCAGTAGGAGATTTCACTAATAAATTACCAAAATTAAATGAAGGTGAAAAAGCTACACTTACACGAGGTTATGGTATATTAAATACTATTGTAGAAAAAGCTGATAAAAAAGAGAAATTTGTATTTATCGGTGGAGGTATTGGAGTCGTACCATTAATTGGACTTGCTGATAAGTATGAAAATAAAGATATTACATTTTTATATACTGTTAGAAAAGATAAACAAGTATTGTATCAAGAAAAATTTGCTAGTTGGAATACAAGAGAAAACTTCCGAGGTTATGCTCAACAAGGAAGATTTAGTAAAGAGCAATTAGATAGTTATTTACCAATCGGGAAAAACTATAATTATATTATTGCTGGACCAATGACGATGAATAGAGCTTATTCTAAATTACTTCAGGAAAAAGGAATAAGTAAAAATAATATTTACTATGAAGGATTTAACTTCTAATATAAAAAGCAACTCTTAATCAATTTTAAGAGTTGCTTTTTTGTGTTACCTTCGGTTTTTAGAAGATCTATTTGATTTATTTGATGATGAGTTCGATGATGAACTACTTCTAGATGAGCTTGTTATACTAGAGAATGAATTAAATGCGCTAGTTACTGCTGATCTGCTATCTCTTTGTTTCTCAGCTAATGATGCTTGATAAGATGCATCTCTATCAGTTCCAGCATACATATAATCTGTTTCTGTATTTCTTTTAGTTGAGTATTCAACTCCATTTTTTGTACTAATTCCTGCTGGTTTTTCAAATGCTGCAGGAGCTTTATTATCCGCAGCTTTCGCCATAACATTAGCCATTATTGCTTGTGTAGTTTGAGCTTGAGCAGAAGATAATGCTTTTGATGCAGAATCTAATACATCTGCCCCTTGCCAAACGGAAACTGTATATTCGGTTGAATAACCAACCATCCAGCTATCTTTAGTAGAGTTTACTATATCTATTCCGAATCTTAATCGAGCATTTTCATCAAAAGTACTAGAGCCAGACTTACCTGCCATATCAAATCCAGGAACTTTCCCATTAGGTGATGTACCATTACTAGTTAAGACATTTTTAAGCATATTAGTCATTAGATATGCAGTTTCTTCTGACATAGCTTTTACTGACTCAGATTTCATAGATGGTAGTTCTTTACCATTTGCATTAAATACTTTAACTATAGTAGATGGCTTATTGTAATAACCTTTATTACCAAATGATGCGAATGCACCAGCTATTTGTAGTGGAGAAACACCGTCTACATTACCACCGATAGCAACTGTAGGTTCGTCTTTAGTAACAGGAATACCCATTCTTTCTGAGAAGAATTTAGAACGTTCATATCCAACAGTTTCAAAGGCACGTACAGCAGGGATATTATAAGACCACGCTAATGCTTTTTCCATTGAAACAGTTCCGTGATAAGCTCTATCCCAGTTTTGAATATAGAAGTCTGTTCCTTCAATTTTGTAAGGTGTGTCTGAGAAAGTAGTTTGTGAATCCCAACCAAAGTACTCTATACCTGGAGCATAATCGATAATAGGTTTTATTACAGAACCTGGTTGTACTTTAGCATCAACCGCATAGTTGTAACCACCAGTTTTATAATTTTTACCGCCACCAATAGCCTCTACGAGTCCAGTTTTTGTATCCAGAACTGTAATTGCCGCTTGAGAACTATGGGGTTTCATAGGAGATGATTGGTTATCTAACATATCTTGAACATATATTTGTAAATCTGAGTTTAGATTTGTATAAATTTTTAATCCCATAGAAAGTGGATCGCTGACATTTTCAAAGTTTTTATTTTGTTTTAGCTCTTTAGATATTTGATCGATATAAGCTGCGTATTTAGGGTTATAAGTATGTTGTTCAGCTCTATCTTCAGAAGATTTTTCTACTAATCCCTCTGTTATAGGAGTATTAGTGTACTCATCGTATTCTTTTTGACTAATTTTATTATTAGTAAGCATTGCATACAATACAGTATCACGACGATTTTTAGCCTCTTCAGGATAATCGTAAGGGTTGTATTGATTTGGTTGTTGAGGAAGCCCAGCTAAAAATGCTATCTGAGGGACAGAAAGTTCATTAAGTTCTTTATTATAAAAGTACTTAGCTGCAGTTTTTATACCGTATTGTCCATCAGAATAATATATTTTATTTAAATACATTTCAAGGATATCATCTTTAGAATATTTACTTTCTAATTTAAATGATAGATACGCTTCTTGAATTTTTCTTTCCATTGTTTTTTCAGAAGTAAGAAGAGAATGTTTTATAACCTGTTGAGTTATAGTACTTGCTCCTTCTTTCGCAGAATTAGATTTTATATTTACTAACATAGCTTTTGCTAGACGTTTAGGGTCTACACCGATATGAGAGTAAAATCTTGAATCTTCAACAGAAAGTACAGCATCTTTTACGTTTTGTGGAATGTCAGAAATAGAGACATACTCTCTTTTTTCTGCTCCAACCGTTGCTATTAAATTAAGGTTTTTATCGTATATTTCAGACGATAATGGATCTTGTAAGTTAGCTTTTGTAATGTTTGGTACATCTTTTAACTGAAAAGCTAAAAAGCCAAGTACTACAAAAAATAAAATAAAGCATATCGTGAAGAATATAGAACTAATATATTTGAATAAATGTTTCATTACTAGTAAAACTCACTTTCATTATTTTTTATAATATTTAAATAATCTAATCTAACTTTATAGTGAAATGATATTTCAAAAGCAGTTTCTTCGAATTCACTTAATTTTATAGATTTTCGGCCACCGTTTATGGCTCTTTCATTAAAAAATAGAAATTTTTTAAATGGCATAACAAATGTTCTATCGATTTTTTTGAAACGAACTATAATAAATGAAATTCCTCCTTGATTTAATATCTTTGTCATATGATCGATTTGGTGATCATGAATATTACTAAGAGAAAAAGACGTTGCTGAGTTAGTTTCTTTAGCCTCGAAATCTATATATTTCCCATTCCACAACCCATTGTAGTCTGTAGTAGAAGGTGTTTGATAAAAAGCTTTAGTAATCATAGCGCTCGCTCGATTTGGATAGTTAACCTCTACTACCTGAATAGGTATAGGTTTTTTATGAATGACTGCAATATCATTATTTAAGTAGTATTTGTTCGCAAAATTAATATCAGCTTCTAATTCCATTCCACGATTAGAATAATTCGTTTTTTGAACAAAAGTATTTTTTTTATTAGGATAATTAAACATACAATCCTCCGTTAAGAGTTTTCTAACATATTATACTATATTCTAAGTAAAAATTAAAATAGTAGAATTAAAATAACAGTAGATATTTACTAAAAAAATATGATAATTTTTGTAAATAATTTTAGATAAATATTACTGTAAAATATTAAAATTTCAGAATTTATTGAAAGTTTTTTAGTAAAATAATGTGTTTTATGGTATAATATAAGTAATTTTAAAATTGAGAGGTGGTATTGTTATGAGACAATCAAGAACATTTATTCCAACAACAAGAGAAGTACCATCCTCTGCAGAAGCAATTAGTCATAAGTTGCTTATTAAAGCGGGGATGGTGAAGCAGGTATCTGCAGGGGTTTATACTTACCTTCCGCTAGCAACTAAAGTAATTCAAAATATAGAAAAAGTAATTAGAGACGAACATACTAAAATTGGTGCATCAGAATTACTTATGCCAATTTTACAATCAGAAGACTACTGGAAACAATCAGGACGCTGGTACAAAATGGGAGATGAACTTATTCGTGTTACTGATAGAAAAAGTGCAGGATATGCACTTAGTCCAACAGCCGAAGAAGTTATTTGTCAAACAGTTAGTAACATGGTAACTTCATATAAACAATTACCAGTTAACTTATATCAAATTCAAACAAAATTCCGTGATGAAATTCGTCCACGTTTAGGATTATTACGTGGGAAAGAATTTATTATGAAAGATGGATATTCATTCCATGATTCTCCAGAGTCATTAAGAGAAACATATAATGACTATTATCAAGCTTATAGCAATATATTTGATAGGTTTGAATTAAAATATAGAGCGGTAAAAGCTGATTCAGGAAACATTGGAGGTAGCTATACTCACGAATTCCAAGCACTAGCAGAGGTTGGTGAGGATACAATTGTATACACTGAAGAGAGTGATTATGCAGCAAATATTGAAACAGCAGCGGTAGTTGAAGAAAACTACACAATGCCAACTGACTATGAGAAAAAAGAACGTAGTTTATTAGAAACTCCAAATCAACAAACTATCGATGATATTGCAGCGTACTGTGGTGTTGAAGTTAACCGTGCGATGAAAGCATTAGCTTTAAAAGCTGATGGAGAATTCTATCTAGTTCTTATGCGTGGGAATGATCAACTTAATGATATTAAATTCATGAAAGCTACAGGAACTTCTGAAGTTGAGATGGCAACTGAACAAGAAATTGAAGAGGTAATGGGAGGCTTTGTAGGGTACATGGGCCCATTTGGAATTAAAAACTGTAAAGTCATTGGTGATAATGCTATTAAATATATGCATAACCACAGCTGTGGAGCTAATAAAAAAGGGTTCCACTATATTAATGTTAATCCTGGTGATTATGAAGTTGATGCTTATTATGATCTTCGTATGATTGAAGAAGGAGATTTAGCAGAAGACTTATCAGGACCAGTTAAATTTGCTAAAGGTATAGAAGTTGGACAAGTTTTTGAACTTGGAAAAGGTTACTCAGAGTCAATGGATATTACATATTTAGATGCTAATGGGCGCGCTAATCACTTCTATATGGGATGTTATGGTATTGGAGTAAGTCGTGTTATTTCTGCAATAATAGAACAACACAATGATGAAAATGGTATTATTTGGCCAAAAGAAGTAACTCCATATCAAGTACACTTAGTATGTGTTGATATCAAAAAAGAAGAACAAGTAAAACAAAGTGAAGAGTTATACAAACAATTAACAGAAGCAGGATATGAAGTTCTTTATGATGATAGAGCTGAACGAGCAGGAGTTAAATTCAATGATGCTGATCTAATTGGTATTCCATTACAAGTAGTTGTAGGGAAAAAAGTAGGAGAAGGTCTTGTTGAAGTTAAAGAAAGAAAAACTCTAGAAAAAGTTGATACTAAAGTAGAAGATGTACTATCAAAAGTAGAAGCTTTCTATAAATAATAAATAAAAATTAATATACTAACCAGAAATAAATTTTTCATCAAAATGGATGAACAACAATTTGTTTTTGGTTAGTTTTTTTAGTATAATAGAGTGGATATTCTAAATTCATATTTACTTAGAATATAATAAAAAGAAGAGTATAAATTATATATGAATTTATAAAAATAGAAAGTAGGAGGAAGCATGGGCAATAAGCATTTTTCTCTGTTAATAGAAACGTTAGAATTAGAAGAGGAATTATCAAATACAAGTCTAATAGATTTTTCTTTAAATAATATAGAAAAAGATGTAAATTCATATATAGATAAAAAATTAGAAGATTGGAATTCAA
>ERZ772786.409-NODE-409-length-17833-cov-9.166779_pt1 | contig 17833 bp, 17 predicted proteins | sample MGYA00511473_ERZ772786 | MGnify/ENA primary metagenome ERZ772786 (study PRJEB29015, sample SAMEA2738025) | human oral metagenome | biome: human oral; feature: human-associated habitat; material: saliva | place: China | collected 2252 ...
GTTCTGTCTACGTTAAAAAGAAGCCCTTCTACCTCCGTTGGTGGTTCATCACTCTCGTTATTCTTGTTCTTCTTGGTGGTTGCGCTTCGATGATGGGCGACTCTAAGAGCTCCACTAAGGTAAGTGCCCCCTCATCTTCGGCAGCTACTGATTCGTCTGCGACTAGCGCTTCTTCCGCTGCGGTAGGTACTGACACCTCTTCTGCGGCAGATGCCGGTACCTCTGCGGCTCCTTCCACCGCTGCGGCGGAATCCAAGGCAAAGCAGGGCGATAAAGTACCGACCGAGTACAAATCAGCGTTGAATTCGGCGCAGTCGTACTCCCGCCTTATGCATATGTCGAAGCAGGGTATCTATAACCAGCTGACAAGTTCTGCCGAAAAGTTTAGCCCCGAGGCGGCTCAGTACGCCGTGGATAACGTGAAGGCTGACTGGAACGCAAATGCTTTGGAATCGGCAAAGAGCTACCAGAAGACGATGAACATGTCTCCCGAGGCAATCCGTTCCCAGCTGACTTCATCTGCTGAAGGATTCACTGAGGAAGAAGCTGATTACGCAGTCTCTCACCTGGACTAATTCAATAGATGATTCATAGAAGCCGCCCGGCATGGAACACAGTCCATACCGGGCGGCTTCTATATGGTCAGCTTTGAACCTAGTCGTTCAGGTGCAGCAGCTTCAGCGAGTGCTCATACTTAATCATGAGGCAGGTACGAGTCGGTTCCTCCAGAAGCGCCAAACGCTGCGGGTCAGTATTATCCGCAATATCGGCAAGCTTCACCAAACGAGCCAAATCATTCACACGCACCCGGCTCAGATACGACTCACGCGACTCACCCGGGCGGCGGGTCAAAGCCTCAATCGCATCCACAATACGCGCCGAGAAATGACGCGCCAAGAAAGCGAGAGAAACGCCGGTATCCTCCACCGTGTCATGCAGCAGCGCCACAATCTGCGCTTCAGCCTTCAGCTCCTCCAAAGAGATATCGGGGTGAGTTGCGGCAGCCAACTCAGAAGCAAGCTTACGCACCCCAAGAGCCACACGGCGGGGATGGGAGATATAGGGCCAGCCGTTACGATCAGTCTGCCCCTCATGCGCCTTATCAGCAATGCTGTCAGCCAGGCGAACCATCTCTTTGTAGTAGTTATTCGACATGAGAACCTCCGTTGGTTTGAACTCCTGCGAGTTGATGGTCCCAGCGGCGTTTTCCGTACCAACGCGGCACGGGTGGTAGCTGGTACCAACACTTTACTCCAGCAGCTACGCGGCGGTGACGGAACTCGCCCGAAAAACCCCTAATACGTCAAATATGACGCGCCGAAGAAGAAAAGAGGGTGTTTTTCCTTCTGAAATTGTGGGTTTGGTGCCCTTTCTGCCGTGTATCTGCGGTTGGTAACAGACATTCAGGAGGCGCCCGCCACCTCCAAGAAAGTGTCCGCCGAACCCTTTGGCACCGCCCGGTGTAACTCGCCCACAATCTCATATGGTGGCGAAAAATTTCTAACTTTTTCTAGCGAAAATCGGCGCACAAACCGCCCAACACAAAGGCAGTTTAAGCGTGTTTAGCACACACCGATACACACTCATCAAACGAAAAAATCGCGCGCCCTCCGCGCCCTGCTAAAACCTTCAAAAACCCGTATTTTTGCGCGAAAATACGCGATAAACTGGGGGCAACCAAACATCGGAGAACACCATGGCAGAGCTCTATGAGCGCTTCGTCGCCTTGTATCCCTACCCACACGAGCGAATCCGCCACGGCGCCCCACGAGCCGAACTTAACCGGCGATACCTCGAACACCTTTACGAGGGCAAGAACCGGGGAACAACCCCCATCGTGGTTGCCCTCGACCCGACCCTGCTCGGGACCATTGAGAATAACGTCTCCCTGCGTACCTCAACGCCCGTGCAGAACATCACCGCCGACACCATCAAGCGGTACGCACACGACCTCATCACCGACCAGCATCGTTACCTGGACCAGGTTGGTGTAGAAGTCGCCGCGCACGAGGCGTTCCGGCACCTGAACGAGAGCACCTACCTGCAGACCTACCGCCGCCTCATGGAAAACGGCGAACTCGGTGAAGACGATATCGCTATGCCGCTGAAAGCGGAGTACCCCTTCGAACTGACCGCAGGCATCATCAATGAGAAGGTCAAAGCCACCGACATTGACAGCGCCGCGGAACTGCTCATCATGGACCTGCCGCTGTGGGATGCTTCCGGGGTGTTCGCCTACCTGCCTTTCGGCGGGTGGGACTCCAGCCCCAGCCCCGAGGCGATGCTGTCCATTGCCCGCTACTGGTTTGAACGCGATGACGCCTACCCGGCTGTTATTGCCTCGGACTTTATCGAGTTCTACACGCCTGTACCGGTCACAACCCGCCGCGACGCAGAGATCCTGGCGGTTGAGCATACGATGGTTTCCTCGGCGATGCCGGTGCGTGTCTACCGCGGCTTCGACAAGCTTGTGGAGGCGCTCTACGGCCAGCACGACTGGTACCTGTGGTGGGAGCAGCTCCCGGCGGCGCTACTCATTGAAACGCCCTAAACCACCCGCCTAAGCTAGGCGAGGCAAAGCGAAGGGGCGGGATGAACCTGTACGGTTCACCCCGCCCCTCTCGCGTATCTGCGCTATTTCAGCTCGTCCACGTGTCGTGCACGCAAAGCACGAGCGGTCGCCGTCGCGTAATCAACCGCCTGCACCACCCACGGAATCAGCAGCCGCCAATACATGCGCTTGGGTAGATTACGCGCCACCGCCGCCCTGCGCAACGCACCCCAACGGTCCATGAGCGCCGGAATCGACCGAATCATCAGCGCGATCAACAGACCCAGACGCTCGGGAGAAAGACCCACGAAACGCAGCGGCGAACACAGCTTCACAAAGCCGTCAATCAGAACCGGCAGGGGAGTGCTCACCAGCAGGGTACGGGAAGCGTAGAAAGCCGTCAGCATGGTCGCGATAGCATCCGCGCCGGAGGCGTACTGCCCCGTAAACACGTAATAGGCGACCATGATCAGTAGCAGCAGAGACAGCGTGCGGACCACCAGCCACAGCTGGGAGGCAGGCACACCAGCCCATAGAGCACACAGCGTGGACGCAACCAAAGCCACCAGCGCCACCTGCCAGCCGGTCACCGCCAACAGCAGGAACAGCCCAAAGAAGAGCGTGCCCTTAAGCCACAGCGGCGCCCGATGCACCGGCGTGTTCAACGGCTGGTAGAAACCCACCAGCAGAGTACCCGGGTTGAAATCCGAGCCCTGGGAGGCGGGGCGAGGATTCACGCGCGGCGTGTTAGCGCCCATGCGCGCCTCCTGACGAGTCCAGACCCTCGGTAGCGCCCTCGTTGGGGAACCCCTCGGCACACCACGTGCGGTACTGCTGCACCAGCTGCGCCGCATCCCCCTGAGCGAGCAAACGGCCGTCATGAATAATCACGGCTTCATCGCAGGACGCAGCCAAATCCAGGTCGTGCGTGCTGAGCACCAGCATCTGATCCAGCGACTCCAAATGCTTGAGTAGTCGCGCGCGATTGCGCAAATCCAGCAGGGTAGTCGGCTCATCGAGCAGAAGAATCTGCGGGCGCGCCGCCAGCACGCTGGTGAGAGCGACCAGCTGCTTTTCGCCTCCTGAGAGGGTGAAAACGCTCTGGTCCTCCAGACGTTCGAGGCCGCGCTCACGGAGCAGTTCACGAATCCGTTCGCGGCGCTGATCACCGCTGAGGGCACTACCTTCAACGGCTGCGGCACGGCGCAGGCTCAGGTCAATATCCTCGGCAACGGTGGGCATAATCAGCTGCGCCTCCGGCTGGGCGAAGAGCATGCCCACACCCTCAAAAGCGCCCTGCGAATTACCGCGAGCACCCGCACCCTTCGAGCCGCGGCTCGGCGCCTCCAGGGTGTCGACACCGTTCACGCGCACAATACCTTCATCCGGGTGGGTGAGCCCATTGAAAAGCCCCAGCAGGGTAGACTTACCGCTACCGTTCAGACCGAGCACCGCGGTGCGCTTCGCCGTGAACCGCAGGCTCACATCCTTGAGGATACGGCGATGCCCGCCTTCGGGTAGCTCGGTGAAAACACTCACCGATTCAAGCTCAAGGGCGGGCATGCTGGTAGAGGCGCTCACCGCCTGTTCGCCCTGTACCTGCTGTGGTGCAGGCTGGCGCGTGGAGCGGCGAAAAAACATAGCTATCCTCTCGTGCGGCACATTGTGTGCCTTTAACGCTGGGCAGAAGCCAGGGACGGGAAGGCGCGGCGTACCGACAAACCAACCAGAACCGCAATCGTGGACTTCACCAGATCCCAGGGAACGAATACCATTGCCGCACTGAATGCGGCGTTAAAAGTCATGTGGGCGTTCACCATCATACCGGCGATACCGCAGGCGGTCAGAACCACAAAACCGCAGAAGTTCGCGAGCAGAGCCATGAGGAAGGTCGCACCCACCGAACGGGTGTTGCGGGTGAACAGGTAGGCGAGAGTACCGGCAATAGCGGCGAAGGGCAGGAAGCCAAGCAGGTAGCCGGCACTCGGGGAGGCGAGCGAACCCAGGCCGGCGCCGCCCTTAGCGAAGATGGGCAGGCCAGCAAAACCAACCAGCAGGTACAGTGCCACGGAGGCGGTGGCGCGCTTGCCGCCGAGCACCTGAGCGGTGATGTAAATGCCGAGGGTCTGGAAGGTGAAGGGAACCGCAACGCCACCCAAGCTAACGGCGGGCATGATGGCGAGCGCGGCGATGAAGCCCGCGAACACTGCGATGAGGGAGAGGTCGGTAGCGAGCGAGGTCTTTGCCGCTACGTTACGGCGCGGTGCCTGGGATGCCTGGGATGCCGGGGTTGCTTGGGATGATTCGCGCACGGAATCGGTCATTGGGGTGGTGCTCCTTTGGTACGTATTTCTCCGCAGATTTTTCTGCGGAGTTGAGGGTAGCGGTGGTTGACTTGCTTGTCACAACCCAATATTTGAACAATGTTCTATAAATAGTGTCCGGTATGTATCGTACACCTCACGCCACAAAAACAAAAGGTGCCCCACATGCGCACTCGGCACACCTGCACTAAAATTGATGAGGTGCTCTACGCGCTTGCTACTTCTAGCCCGGCGAGTCCCGCCTACCGAGCACTATCAATCCACACACCAGACCGCCATCCGGAAAGGCACCCATGATTGCTGTACAGAACCTCGAATTGCGTGCAGGCGCGCGCCTGCTCATGGAAGAGGTCACCTTCCGCATCGATAAGGGCGACAAGATCGGTCTGGTGGGCCGCAACGGTGCCGGTAAGACCACTATGACTAAGGTGCTTGCCGGTCTGACCCTGCCCGCTGACGGTACGGTGACCCGCAGCGGCACTATCGGCTACCTGCCGCAGGACCCCAAGGTGGATGACATGAGCCAGCTGGCTCGTGACCGCATCCTCTCGGCGCGCGGCCTGGACGGTGTGGCGCGCAAGATGCGTCAGGCGCAGGAAGACATGGCGAGTGAGGACCCGGCGGTGCGCGCTAAGGGTATGCGCCGCTACGACCGCCTGGAGGCTGAGTTTATCGCCGGCGGCGGCTACGCGGCGGAGTCGGAGGCGGCGGTCATCACCTCCAACCTGGACCTGCCGGAGCGTGTGCTCGCCCAACCGCTGTCCACTCTGTCGGGCGGTCAGCGTCGCCGCGTGGAGCTGGCGCGTATTCTCTTCTCCAATGCGGACACCATGCTGCTGGATGAGCCGACCAACCACCTGGATGCCGACTCTGTTCTGTGGCTGCGCGATTTCTTGAAGAACTTCTCGGGCGGCCTGATGGTCATTAGCCACGATGTTGAGCTGATGGAACTGGTCGTCAACCGCGTCTTCTACCTGGACGCGAACCGCTGCGTGATTGACCAGTACAACATGGGCTGGAAGAACTACTTGCTTCAGCGTGAGCAGGATGAGCACCGCCGCAAGCGTGAGCGTGCGAATGCGCAGAAGAAGGCGAATGCTCTGATGGAGCAGGCGAATAAGATGCGCGCGAAGGCGACGAAGGCTGTTGCCGCTCAGCAGATGATTAAACGTGCTGAGAAGCTTCTGCGCGGCCTGGAGGAGGAACGCCAGAGCGATAAGGTTGCGGCGATTCGCTTCCCGGATCCGGCGCCGTGCGGTAAGACTCCGCTCTCTGCGCAGGGTCTGTCGAAGTCCTACGGCTCTCTGGAGATTTTCACGGACGTTGATTTGGCGATTGACCGCGGTTCGCGCGTGGTGGTGCTGGGCCTGAACGGTGCCGGTAAGACCACTCTGCTGCGCATGCTGGCTGGTTCGACTCAGCCTGATACGGGTGAGGTCGTGTACGGTCACGGCGCGAAGCTGGGCTATTTTGCGCAGGAGCACGAAATCCTGGATGGTGACCGCACGGTCTTTGAGAACATGAAGTCTGCCGCGCCGGATCTGGACGACACCCGCGTGCGCACGATTCTGGGTTCGTTCCTTTTCTCCGGTGATGACGTGGATAAGCCTGCCGGTGTACTTTCCGGTGGTGAGAAGACCCGTCTATCCCTGGCGACCCTGGTGGCGTCGAGTGCGAACGTGCTGCTGCTGGATGAGCCGACCAACAACCTGGACCCCGCCTCGCGTGAGGAGATTCTGAACGCATTGAAGGCGTACCAGGGCGCCATTGTGATGGTTTCTCACGATGAGGGTGCCGTGGAGGCGCTGGATCCTGAGCGTGTGCTGCTTCTGCCGGATGCGGTGGAGGACCTGTGGTCGAAGGATTACCAGGATCTGATTTCGCTGGCGTAAAGCACTACTCGCTGGTATATAAGCATGGGGGAGGCTCCGGTGCCGTGTGGCGCCGGGGCCTCTTTGCGTGTAGTGCGCGTTGTTTTATTGTGCGCATTGTTTTATATCTGGGGCGTATTGTTCGTGGCGTATTTCTGTGTTCTGAAGATGCGTTGCGGAAGATGTTGTCGGTATTTTTCTCGTGGATAGTGCCGAAAAATGTGACCTGACCCGTGGGGTTGTATTGTTTTCTGAGCATATGTGCTGTTATTGCGTTTCCGTGCATGGGAACTGTGGGTTCTAACACACGAAACTCGTGGCGAATTTGACGGGAAATAATGTTGCCTTGTGGGTTTTTCCGAGGGAAAGAAAAGCTCTTAGGCGATATTTCAGGGGGTCTGTGTGGGCTTTTTGAATTTTTCATGTGTCTCTACATACATTGTGGGAAAAATGGTAGAAACCCAACATGCATGGGGCGTAGACTTATAACTGTTCCCGCCAATGCGAGGACGCAAAAGCGAAACATTAGGGCTCACTACAGATGGTGAGCTAACGCGGGGGAGAAGAGATTCCCGCCCGCTCACAAAGGAGAACTGCCAATGCACAACACTGAGTTCGAGAAGTACCCCACCTCCGGTGAAGAGAACGTTGAGGTTGACGTCTTCTGGCCCATCCAGGACGCTTAATCTCTCACCCCGATAGGTCGGGATAAGGATTAGAAAAGCGCCCCGCCGCTTCCGTAGGGAAGTGACGGGGCGCTTTGCTGTCCTCATTGATGCTGTTCTCATCAAGAATTTAGTTATGCGGCGTGAATACCCAGCCCGAACATTTGCAGGGGGTATTCGGTGAAGCCCATCATGGCTGCTGCGTACCAGGCGACGTACCCGGTCAGTGCTAGAACGAGCGCCTTCTCGCGTACGCTACCAGCATCACCCAGGATTGGGAGCGCCATGTAGCCACTCTTTTTCCATAGGGGGGACGCCACCAGGGGTTTGATAACAATGGGGTAGAGGGGCAGTAGTCCGCGGGTCGTCAGTAGGTCGCCAATCAGGTGAATGGTGGCACCGACCGAAATAGCCCAGGGGAGTAGCGCCAGCGAATCGGTCGTGTAGGCGGCGTACCCGAGGGCGACGGCGCCAATCCATCCACCCGGTGCGCCAAGCACGCGCAAGGCTAGACCGCCCGAGAATGCGGCAAGAAGTAGTGAAGCCCAGGGGATTCCGTTGTAGCTCAGGTTGGCGCTGAAATAGGCAATCGCCCAGAAGGCTACTAGACCCAAAACGGAGTGCGTTCCCTTGCGGTGTCCGCCGCTGATTGCCCCGACGATGCGTGCTACCCAGCGTGAAATGGGTGGGATGGAGTTGGCGATACTGCCGTTGTGGTGGTCAATATCCGGTAGCATGCCCGCACCGGCGCACGCCAGGGTGGTCACGATGAGGGTGGGGGTATCGGGAACCTGCACCACTCCCGTCTCGACGAGCACTAGCCAGCCAGCTGCGGCGCTGACAGTGTGCGAATAGCCCATCATGGGGAGGTGCCTCCTTGAATGCGATTGCCCTGCGAGTGTGGTTGCCCGGGTGCCGGGATATTCACTCGAACTAATTAGAACAAATATAGCATATATCGAAATTACTTTCGATAGGCTGGGTTATCCCTCAAACGGTGTCACCTCAAGTGGCATTACCCCTCAAACGGAAGAGTCTGCTTCCAGAACTCGCGCTCGCGCAGGTAATTCTCCAGCCAGCCCACGTGCTCGGAGCACGCCAACCAAATCTTGCGGCGCTCGGGGGTGTGCACCTTCGGGTTGTTCCAGAGCAGCTGAAATTCTGCCGCCTGCTGGCAGTCCTTGCGGGAGCACTTGGCGTACTCTGGCTGTGCATCCTGAGAGAGTGAACCGAGCAGATCCATGTTTTCTTATCCTTACTATTGCGCCTCTACGTGCGGTGTTATCCCGTGCCCGCGCGAGCCCGCAGAAAGGGGGCGCGGGCTGTTCCGCTTCAGCTAGTGTACGCGCCTGATGAGGTATGCAAAAGAAGGGGAGTAGGTGTTCAGTGTTCAAGAGTGGAGTGTAGCCTGCGGCACCATCGCCCTAAAACGCGGTAAAATAAGGTTCGACTGTCCATCCGTCCACACCCCAACCGTGGAGCCGCTGCATCGGCTCTAATCGCGAGGGGTCGACTCATCAAGGAAGCTCATGAGCGAGAACACTCCCAAGACCGTGCTGGTCACCGGCGGCAACCGAGGCATCGGCTACGAAATTGCCAAGGAATTCCAGGCAGCAGGACATAACGTCTGCATCACCTACCGTAGCGGTGAAGCCCCCGAAGAATTTTTCGCCGTCAAGGCAGATGTACGCGATGCCGACAGCATTAACGAAGCATTCAAGGAAATTGAGGCCGAATTCGGCCCCGTGGAGGTGCTGGTCGCTAACGCAGGTATCACCCGCGACATGCTGCTGATGCGCATGAAGGAATCCGACTTCACCGACGTGGTCGACACCAACCTCACCGGTTCTTTCCGCGTGGTTCAGCGCGCCATCAAGGGCATGCTGAAGCTCAAGCGCGGCCGCATCATCCTGGTTTCCTCCGTGGTGGGTCTGTACGGTTCCCCCGGTCAGGTCAACTACTCCGCATCTAAGGCGGCACTGGTCGGCATGGCACGCTCCATCACCCGTGAGCTGGGCGGCCGTAACATCACCGCTAACGTGGTGGCACCGGGCTTCATTAACACCGCTATGACCGAGGTTCTGCCCGAGGAGACCAAGAAGAACTACCTGGCGTCCATCCCGGCTGGTCGTTTCGCTGAGGCTGAAGAGGTTGCTCGCGTGATTCGCTGGCTCGCATCCGATGAGGCTAGCTACATTTCTGGCGCTGTCATCCCCGTTGATGGCGGCCTGGGCATGGGTCACTAACCCCACCCTGTACGGACTGCATGAAGCGCCCGAGCGTGGGCGCACCCTTTCTAGACTTAAGGACATAAAACTATGGCACAGCTGACCGGCAAGACCATCATCATTACCGGCTCCTCCCGCGGCGTTGGCGCAGACACCGCACAGATTCTCGCCGCTGAGGGCGCGAACATCGTGGTGAACTACCGCTCCAAGGCACCGCGCGCGAACAAGATCGTCAAGGCTATTGAAGAGGCTGGCGGCAAGGCAATTGCAGTGCAAGCTGACGTGACCAACAGTGAGGACCTGCAGAACCTCGTCAACACCGCTGTGGAGACCTTCGGCTCCCTGGACTACCTGATCCTGAACGCTTCGGGCGGCATGGAAACCGGCATGGGCGAAGACTACGCAATGCGCCTGAACCGTGACGCACAGCTGAACCTGGCACGCCTGGCTGCGGAGAAGATGCCTGAAGGCGCACGCATCGTGTTCGTGACCAGCCATCAGGCGCACTTCATCCGCGAGGTTGAGACCATGGATGAGTACAAGCCCGTCGCAGAGTCCAAGCGTGCCGGCGAAGACGCACTGATCGCCGAGATCCCCGCACTCTCCGAGAAGGGTATCTCCCTGGTCGTCGTATCCGCTGACATGATTGAAGGCACCGTCACCGCAACCCTGCTGAACCGCCTGCACCCCGGCGCTATTGAGCAGCGCCGCGAGACCGCCGGTAAGCTCTACACCGTCAACGAGTTCGCGCAGGAAATCGCGAAGATGGTCACCGCAGACGTTGAGACCGGCCACGTTGAGCTGGTCGGCGGCGCACGCGGCTTCATCGACTAATAACTTCAGTTGCTATAGGTGCCGTTGCGGATGCACCCGCACCCCTGACAAGGTACATCTGACAAGGTACATTTGATGAGGCGCGCCGCCTTCGACGCGGCGGCACCTATAGCCCCTAAGACCCCTATAGACCTGAGCCCCCTATAGCCCCTAAGATTTTGCGCGAGGAACCCAATGTGGGGTGCCCGCGTACTATGTGCGCCAACCGCTCCGATAACCCGGCACGGGTTGCGGGGTGAGGGGCGCATCCCATCCATCTAACTCACTGGAAGAAGAACCATGAGCACCGTACTCAACCTTCAGAATGTCTCCGTGATTCGCGGCGGCCGCCCCATCCTTAACAACGTTTCGTGGACTGTGAACGAAGGTGAACGCTGGGTCGTTCTGGGCCCCAACGGCGCCGGTAAGTCCACTCTGCTTTCGATTGCGGCAGCCCGCCTGCACCCGACCAGCGGCGAGGTTGAAATCCTTGACGAGACCCTCGGCGCTGTTGACGTGTTCGACCTGCGCCCGCGCATTGGTCTGTCCTCCGGTGCTTCAGCTACCCAGATTCCCGCCAGCGAGAAGGTTTCTGACGTTGTCGTGACCGCAGCGTACGCTGTGTCCGGCCGCTGGAAGGAAGAATACGACGTCATGGACGACGAGCGTGCCACCGAGCTGCTGGCTGAGTGGGGTGTCGATACCCTCGCTGACCGCACCTTCGGTTCCCTCTCCGACGGCGAGCGCAAGCGTGCACTGATCGCCCGCGCCCTCATGACCGACCCCGAGCTGCTGCTGCTGGACGAGCCCGGCGCAGGTATGGACATCTCCGGCCGTGAGGACCTGGTCGAGCGTCTGACCGCACTTGCCGCTGACCCCTACGCACCGGCTACCGTGCTCATCACCCACCACCTTGAGGAAATCCCGGCGGGCTTCACCCACGCCCTGCTGATCCGTGACGGTGGCGTGGTCGCAGCTGGCCCGATCCTGTCCACCATTACCGAGGCGAACCTCGCAGCAACCTACGACATGGACCTGGCTCTGACCGTCACCTCCGCGGGTCGTTACTCCGCGTTCAAGCGCGCATGAGCCGTGCCCCGAAGCAGCTGAGCGCCGAACAAATCGCTGAGCGTGCCGAGCGTGTCTACGCCATCGAGTCGGTCACGGCCCTGGCGCAGGCACCCGAGCAGGATTTGCGCTACTACACGCAGCTGACTGACGTGAAGCTCCGTAGCGCCATGGAACCGCAGTGGGGTATTTACATTGCGGAGTCCTCGAAGGTGATTCGTCGTGCGCTCGCTGCCGGTCATCAGCCCGTTTCTTTCCTGATGAGTGAGAAGTGGGCTGATGATTTGGCGGATGTTTTGCGCGCCCATCCTGACACTCCCGCGTATGTGGGTAGTGAAGAGCAGCTGGAGCGGGTGACCGGTTTTCATCTGCATCGTGGCGCGTTGGCGGCGATGGCTCGTCCAGCGCCGCAACCTCTGGAGCAGTTGCTGCAGGGTGCCTCTCGCGTGGCGATTTTGGAAGATATTGTGGACCACACGAATGTGGGAGCTATTTTCCGTTCGGCTGCCGCGCTGAACGTGGATGCTGTGCTGGTGACTCCGCGGTGTGCTGATCCGCTGTATCGCCGCTCGATTCGTGTGTCGATGGGCACCGTTTTTCAGGTGCCGTGGGCTCGCTTGGAGTCGTGGCCTGCTGACTTGCAGACCCTGCACGAGCTGGGCTTTAAGAGCGCGGCGTTGGCTCTGGAGGAGGACTCGCTGACCCTGGAGGAGCTGTCTGCTCGCCGGGATGAGAAGCTTGCGCTGATTCTGGGCACGGAGGGGCACGGTCTGTCGCCCCGCACCTTGGCGGCGTGTGACGATACGGTGATGATTCCGATGTCGCACGGTGTGGATTCTTTGAATGTTGCGGCGGCGAGCGCCGTGGCGTTCTGGGAGACCCGCCCGCGTTCATAAGCTGAGGTCTCACCTTTTATTGACCCGCGTGAGTGCCTTCTTCGGGTGCCCTTGCGGGGTGTAGGTTGGTGCCTGTGAGGGAACGTACTGGGATTTAATCCGTGAAGGTGGTACCCTTAATGGGTTGTGCGCGCCCTATGCGGGCACAATGGTGATGCGCTCTGAGATTTTCTCGATAGCTGCACATCGAAAAACCTACTCCATCTATATAAGGGCTACTGGCAAAATCCAGTAGCAGAAGAAGGTAAATCAATGAAGGCAGATATCCACCCGGAATACAAGCCGGTTCTGTTCCGCGACCTCGCATCCGGCAAGGTCTTCCTGACCCGTTCCACCCGCACCTCCGACAAGGTTGAGAAGTGGGAAGACGGCAACGAGTACCCGATCATCGAGGTTGAAATCTCGTCCGAGTCGCACCCGTTCTACACCGGTAAGCAGCGCATCATGGACTCCGCAGGTCGCGTCGAGCGCTTCAACGCACGCTTCGGCAACTTCGGCAAGAAGTAAATCTTCTGTCCCAGTTTTGCTTTTTAGCGAAATCAATGCCCCGTTCTCCTTGGCTTTCAAGGAGGCGGGGCATTGTGCGTTTTATGGTCAGAGCTGAAATCTTCGCCCAAACGTGAGGAAAGTTGTAATGTAAAACCTTTCGTTCGCCGGTGCGTAGACCAGCTGACGGCGTTACAATGAGTAAGTATTTTGCGAGCTGTGCATTTTCTGCGCCCTCCAGCACCGCCCCGTATCGGGCGGGTATTTTCCGGCTCTCTGCATTCTAGAGACTTCGCTGGATGCGCTGCGCGCCTCGCGTATCACCACCTCAAACAAAGGACAACTTAATGAGCGACGCTCACTCTGAACCGTCGCAGAAGAAGAAATGGGTCAAGCGTATTCTGCTGATCCTGCTGATTCTTCTGCTGGTTATTACCCTCGGTATTGGTTTCTTTATTTGGCGTGCTGGCCACACCTGGGATAGCAAGACCGAGAAGTTTGACTCCATCACTAAGGTGGATGAAGACCTCAGCAAAATTAAGGAGCAGCTTGGCGAGGCTAAGAAGCTCAACGTGACGGAGCTGAAGGCTCCGACCGTCACCAACTCGGATACCGGCAAGAACGGCTCTGATGCTGCTGCGGCTCTTGCAGCTAACGCGAGCGAGCACGATAAGGACGGCGACGGCATCCTGGATGACGGTTACAGCTACGATGTTGTGAAGGGTCCGGGCAAGAACATCCTGCTGCTCGGTAGCGATACCCGTTCCGGTTCTGAAGCTGCTCTGGTGAGCGGTTCCCGTGCGGACACCATTATGCTGATGCACATCCCGGCTGATGGTAAGGGCGTGTACATCATCTCGATTATGCGTGATACCTGGGTGAACATCCCCGGTTACGGTGCAGCAAAGATTAACGCGGCACTGAACTACGGCGGTATCTCTCTACAGGTGGCAACCGTTGAAAACCTGGTTGGCGTCAAGATCGACCACGTTGCCGAGATTGAGTTCGAGGGCTTCAAGTCCTTGGTCAATGCTATTGGTGGCGTAGATGTTCAGGTTCCCTTCGCATTCACCAGTAACGTCTGGACCTTTACCCCCGGTGTGATGCACATGAATGGTAGCGCTGCGCTGACCTTCGTGCGTGAACGTTACTCTTTTGCTGATGGTGACTACCAGCGTGTGCGTAACCAGCGTGCGTTCCTGCGCGGTCTGTACAACACGATGAAGGCTAAGGGTGCACTGAGCAGCGTAGGTTCGTTCCAGTCTGCTGTTGAGTCTCTGGCTGGCTACATGCGTGTGGACTCCGGTCTAAACGCGGCACAGATTGCCCAGATTGCGGCTCCGGTGTTGACCAGCGGTGACACTACGATGCGCATGACCACTCTGCCGAACGCAGGCCCGGGTTGGTCTTACGACGGCCAGTCGATTATTCTGGTCAACCAGGCTGCGAACGCTCAGTTGTCTTATGCTTTGCAGCATGACACGATGGATCAGTTCATGGCGACTTACGGTCAGGACTAAGGTCTGACTCCTTGCGGGGGTGAAAGCTGATGAGGCTTTCGCCCCCGCTGTGTTTAACCGTTCCGGGAGAAACCGGGTACGTGAAAGGGCGGCTACCTCACCGTGATGGTGGGGTAGCCGCCCTTTCGTATCTTTACGCTCTGTAGTGGAGGATCTTATGCCTTCAGATTGGTTTCTTCTGCTTCTTCAGCAGTTTCCTCTTCTTCGTATTCTTCCTCGTACTCGTCGTATTCCTCGTAGTAGGGCTGACGACCAAAGTAGAAGGCTACTGCCGCGACGGCGCCACCCAGAATAGCGATGAGGATGCCGAGCATCGGGGTCCACAGCATCGAGATCAGGCCGGCGAGCAGAACGGCGAGGCCTGCACCCTTGACCAGGTTCACCAGACGGTCACGTTCGTTCGGCTCGTAGTATTCCTCTTCCTCAATGCTGTACTCGATGGCGGGCTTCTCCGCGGCGGGTTCGCCGCGGGTCGACTCGGAGGCGGAGGAGCCGCCGGTCAGGGAGCTCATGAAACCGCGACGCCTCTTCGGAGCCTGCTGTGCAGAGGACTCCAGGTAGTGGCGCTCACCTTCGGTGGGTACGAATGCGGCGGGTACCTCGTACTCTTCGCCAGCGGGTAGCAGTGCCGGAACGTTATTGGGCAGAGTCTCGTACCATTCCTGCGGAATGTCGGCGGGGCGTGCAGCCTGAACGGTCAGGGACAGTTCCAGAGTGTTGCCGCGAATAGTGCCCCAGGCGCTGGTGAGGCGGTCGTTCTCAAAAGCGTAACGGATGACGGGCGTCAGCTGCTCAGACATCTGGGTGCTCAGGCGGCCCACGAGCTTACGGTCGTGGCGCACCTCAACACTGTCAACGAAGCGGCCGTCGGAGGTCTTCAGCTGGTTCGCCTCAAGGGTCAGAATCACGCGACCTTCACCGCTGGGCGGCAGGATGCTGTGCAGGTATTCGGAGTGTTCCTTCTCGTCGAGCACCTTCATGGACGGGCCCTGGGGCAGCAGGGTCGCGCGGGTCGGTGCGTCGTTGAGGGGGAAGAGCGAGCCGGGTGCGGACAGGGAGAGCACGCCGGTGCTCTTCACGTGCATGCCGCCGCCTTCAGCGCGTATGGCAACAGCGGAAAGCTGCAGGTGCGCGATGGGTTCGTAGCCGGAGGCGACCACGCGGGTAATGGAATCCCAGTACGCTGCGGAGTCCTCCACACTCATGCGGCCTATCTTGAACTCATCAATGTAGACGGCGATGCTATTGGGCTCGTAGGGGTTATCCGGTTCGGGAACCAGGCGCGCTTCACCGTACCAGATCCGTTCACGGTCGATGTGCAGTTCCTCGAAGATTTGGAGGGTTTCTGCTTCGTAGTAATCATCGGTGACGATGTTAACGCTACCGCGGTCACCGAGTGCGTAATCGACCACTGAAAACTCCTTCTGATATGTCTAAGCGAGCGGATACCTAGTCTATTCTCTCATGCTTTCAGGGCGGACAGCTCACAAAAACGGGTGACATTTATCTGTCTTTTAGCACCGGGTGCATATAGTTTTGTGGCCTGGCGAAACTACCCCGCTAATAAGCACCCATGTCGGCGCATGAACTACCGTATGAGTGAAATATTTAGACGGCGTACCGCCGCCATGAATCCGATAGATGAGCCAGAAAAAGACCACCGCCCGGCGCATCCCAGTACGTTACCGGGAGCGTGCCGAACGGCAGTCTCTCACAGCGGGTTGAGAACCTAGCGGAGGAGCGGAACCTAGTCTAGATACCTAGATACTTGGATACCTAGGTACCGCCTCGCACCCCGCCTCAGCTACTCAAACCATACAGCTTAGTCCTGCAGGGAAGCGTTGAACTTCTGCGCCACAATCGAACGGCGGCCGTGATCCTGAGCCTCCAGCACCAGACGACGCAGAGCCGAAGGAGCCTCGGGGTTCGCCTCCAGCCAACGCTGAGCCAGCGCAACGGAGGGGTTACCCTCAACACCCAGACCCTCGGTGGAGCCGGTGTTGTACGGAGCCTTCGGGTACAGGCCACGCACAATACGGGTCGCCATACCAATCGAACGGGACGCCCAAATGGGCAGCAAAGCCTCAAAGTAGGAGTCGTAGTAGGACTCACGCAGCTCAACCGGACCGCGAGCAAAACCGTTAATGGTCGAAGCCAGAGCGTCGTTCGACAGCGACTCGTCTTCCATGATGGTCTTGTACGCGGCAGCCTTACGCTCAGCAGAGGGCAGGGCAGCAATCGCGTACGCGTAACCATTCGAAGAAATCGAGGAGGGGCTGTACTTAGCCGCACGGTCCAGATCCTCAACGGTCACCAGGTCGCGGCTTGCGAGCGCACCCAGTGCACTCCAACCCAGGTTCTGGTCGTAAGGAATGCCGGTTGCGTCAGCAATATCGCCGGTGGTGTCTTCGAAAGCACCGCGGGCAATATCGCGGCAGAGCTCTTCACCCTTGGTCGCGTTGGTGGAGACCGAAATCAGGGCGCGCAGCAGAATCAGCTGCTCGTCGGAACCGGGCTTAGCCTGTGCCAGTGCGGCTGCGAATGCGTCGTAGAGAGCGTCGTAGAGGCGCTCGCGGCCGGTGGGTGCGGAGAAGGTTGCGATAGCGACCTGTGCGTTGTTGACCATGGTGCCCAGCAGGGATGCGCTCGGTTCCTTGGAGACGTTGCGTACGACTGCGTCGACGTAGGTGGTGACGGGCAGGCGTGCATCGCGCACGTTCTCCCAGAGGGAGCCCCAGATGAGGCCGCGGGAGAGCGCGGATTCGAGGGTGGAGACACCTTCGATAGCTGCCTGCAGGCCGTCTTCGTCGGTCAGGGCAACCTTGGCGTAGGTGTGGTCTTCTGCGTTGAGCATGAGCAGGTCAGCTTCGCCAACGAGCTTCTTCTGCTCATCGGTGAGTTCCACGCGGTGCTCGGAGACGGGCTCTGCCGGGTACTCGAGGGAGAGCAGGCCGGTGGAGGTGAGCTTGCCGTCGGTCAACGCGAAGGTTTCCAGCTTTGCCACGTGGGGGCGGCCCAGACCTGCGGGCTGCTGTGCGGGCAGTTCCTGGGTGAGGACCAGGTCGGTGAGCTGACCGTCTTCGCCGTAGACGCGCTTGGTGCCCAGTGCGGACACGCCGGAGGTCTGCAGCCATGCGTTAGCCCATGCCTGCATGTCGCGGCCGGACACCTCGTTGAGTACCTGCAGGAAGTCGTTCAGGGAGGTGTTGCCCCACTCGAAGCGCTTGAAGTACACGCGTGCTGCTTCGATGAAGGTGTCGAAGCCGACGTAGGCGACCAGCTGCTTGAGCACGGATGCGCCCTTAGCGTAGGTGATGCCGTCGAAGTTCTGCGATGCTGCTTCCAGGTGGGGGATGTCAGCGACGATGGGGTGGGTGGTGGGCAGCTGGTCCTGCATGTAGGCCCAGGCCT
>ERZ772786.414-NODE-414-length-17790-cov-6.265069_pt1 | contig 17790 bp, 10 predicted proteins | sample MGYA00511473_ERZ772786 | MGnify/ENA primary metagenome ERZ772786 (study PRJEB29015, sample SAMEA2738025) | human oral metagenome | biome: human oral; feature: human-associated habitat; material: saliva | place: China | collected 2252 ...
GTCCTTGGCGATTATGTAACAATCGGCCACGGTGCCATCGTTCATGCTAGTACAATCGAAGACAATGTGTTAGTTGGCATGGGTGCCATTGTATTAAGTGGTTGTCATATTGGCTCTGGCTCTATTATTGCTGCCGGTGCAGTTGTAAAAGAAAACACAGTAATCCCGCCTAACTCTTTAGTCGTAGGTATTCCTGCCCGTATTGTTCGCACAGATGAAACGCAAATCGAACGTATTCACAATCAAGCTTTAAAATATAAACACTTATGGACTATTGAATACGGTATGCTTCCTGATGCAGGTGGCGAAGAATACGATAAAAACGCTAAAATCGTATAATTACATATACAATAAAATTTGCACAAATAACAAAAGCCGAGGCAATCACTGCCTCGGCTTTCATAATTTATGTGGTCTAAATTTTATTGAATTGTTGGTGCATAAATCGCTTGTCGAAGATCCACCCTACGATGTTCTTCCATCATCTTAGAAATGTCTTCTTATTCGGCAGGTTTCACGCGATTGTTGCCGTCTTTCATAGCTTCGTTCAAGCTGAAGATAACCATTTCATTCATGTAGAAACGCAGTTCGTCATCATGTACATTGGCCGTATTACGATCCAAGATGTCGATGATTTGTTGCGCGTAGTCCAATTTAGCGTTTTCAGATACAGTCACATTCTCTGTAAAGAACTGTTTGTAATCATTGTACAAACGATCTAATGCCATGCGCGCATAGCTGTCGTTTTTGTAACGATGACTCACGATGTACCAGCTACGACGAACGTTCATGTAGTACAACACATTGTTACGGTAACGCTCTTGACCGGTCATAACGCGGGAATCATCCATGATACGCTTGCCCTTTTGGTCCAATTGGAATTGTGTGAAAGCATTCACTACGTCCCAAACTTCTTCGCTAGGTACAGGAATAGCCACTTCTGCTTCAATCACGTTTAATGGTTCAGCTGGTTGTTCCGGCATCATCAATCGATCTTGAGCCGCATCCGCTTGGCCCACCGCACACACACATGCAAGTGCCAATACAGGCATAATTTTTTTGAATTTCATACATTCTCCTGATAATCAGCCGCCCTACGAAGGGCGGCTTTCATATTCCTTACAAGATTCTTACATGAGTAGAGTATACTAGATAACCCTTTTAATCAAGTCAAATTTACTTTGTAAGCCCTGCTTGTTGCATCAACAATGCAATTTGAGCCTTCATTTGTTCATTATCTTCCTTCACAGAGGATAATTCAGCAATACGTTTTTGCATACGTGCATTATCATCCTTAACAGAAGACAACTCATCGAGACTTTCTTGCATGCGTGCATTTTCAGCTTTCAACGCTGTTACTTCATCTTGCAACACATAAATAGAACTGATAGGACCGCCCTTATAACGTTCAGGAACAGCTTTCTTCGCATCGGAAGTGCCGAATTTACGAGTTACACCGGCATTCACCATGTTATGGTGGCTACCTACGGACATCCCTACATGGAACATGGTATCTTCCGCCGTGTAATGTGCAATGCCTAGAGCCGCCGCCGTTTCACCGCGATAGTTGCCGATGCCGGCCATCACCTGAGTCGGTTCCAGCGGATCATACTGAATAGGTTTCAACGCTGAAAGTGCCGCCGCATGAGCGCCCACACGTTGCGTTTCGCCCGCTACCGCATTAATGGCATTTGACAAGCCGCCAGTAGCATCTTTCAATTGATTTACGTTAACCGCATCGGTACCGTTTACGCCAGGACCGACATTACTGATCGTATTACCGCCATTATCGAGACCGTCTTTTGTGAGGCTCACCTGATTGCCGCCGGCCGGAGTGATTGTCACGCCGCCACTGTTCATAACGGTTGTATTACCGTCAGCGTCCTTAGTCGTTACGGTTTCTAGACCTTTCAAGTCCTTCGCCATACGAACCTTAAGGTTATTGTTGCCGTCGGATACGACACCCAAATTATCTTCTGAGGTCAACTTATTGGCATCGGTAATGCCGCCGACTACATTCACCTGTTCGTTAAGCTGTTTCTTGATAACCGTACCGGTATCACCACCGTACTTCATACCATCATCTTTGGTTGCCATCTGATGTGTCTTACCGTTTTCATCCCGATATTTAATACGAGTGATTTCGTTTCCGTTAAGGTCAGGATCGCCTTTATCAACGGTAATATCCGCATTGCGGCCGTCCTTACCGCTTAAACCGATGTGACCGACACCGTCTTTACCGGACATGGATACAGCATCTTTACCGTCTTTGCCGGCAATGCCTACCTTGCCGTCCGTACCGTCAGCACCGTTAGGTCCTGTAATGGATACGCCGTCTTTGCCGTTTTTACCGACTTTCACCTTATCGGTAGTTAAACTGTCAGTCTTGAGATCCTTCGCCATCTTGATCGTAACATTACCATTTTCGGCTACGGTCTTAATATTCTCACCGGAATATTTATCATCATTTTCTGTACCTTCACCTTTAATGGTAACCTTTTGACCTAAATCACGATGGAATTCGCCTGTATTACCGGCAAAATCCATACCTTTCTTCGTGATTTCATCGCCCAAGTTGGTAATTTTATTATCCAAGGTCTTGTGAGATTTCTGCAACTGGTCTTCTGTAGCAGCACGACCGCTTGAGATATTATCAGGGTCCCAATCTTTGTTTTCCAGACCTGTCACATAGCCGTCCTTACCGTCAACAGCAACTTTCCCTGCCGCAATCTTGCCGTCTTTGCCGTCGATCGTTACCTTGTCGCCGGCCTTAATGGTACCGTTTTCGCCGTCAATCGTTACATTGCCCGCTTTAATAGTACCTTTATTACCATCGATTTCAACCTTATCGCCGGCTTTGATTGTGCCGGCGTTGCCGTCTATAGCCACTTGTTTTGTCAGATCTGTGCCCATTGTCACCTGATCCTTAAGACCCACTTCATAGTTTTTCGACCCATCCGCATTGGTGCCAGGTGTAACGATAATATTTTTACCGGCTGTCACCGTTGTAGTCGCAGCCGCTGTCGCCTTATCCAATTGGGATTTATTAACCGCATCTTTAGGATCCGTACCGTCGGCTACATTCGTAATCTTATTACCTCCGTTATCGAGGCCATCCTTTGTGAGGCTCACCTTATTACCGCCGGCAGGATTGATTGTCATACCGTCACCGTTGATAACAGTGTTATTACCACCGTTTGTGAAAGTTGTAGACGTTAAACCCTGTAATTCTTTCGCCAATTTTACATTCAATGTACCGTTACCATCGGATACAACACCGATATTATTGTCGGATAATTTAGCTGCATCAGCACCGCCTTTGATAGTTACGGTATCACCTAATTTTCTGTTGCTTACGGCACCGGTATCACCGGCAAAGTTCAAGCCTTTTTCAAGAGTTTTATTGATATCGGAGATATCCTGTTTATTCTTATTGATGTTCTGCGTATTGTTGGCGATATCTCCCGCATTTTTAGTGATGTTCTGTTTGTTACCCGCAATATCCTGTTTATTTTTGTCGATGTCGGATCTATTCGTATTAACTTTGTCGTTAACCTTCTTCAACTGATCTTCCGTAGCACCACGACCGGATACAGCCACTGGATTATCCACATTCCAATCCGTATTCGTGAGACCTGTTACATGACCTGTATCACCATCTACAGTTACAGGGTGGGCAGCACCGACATTAATTTTATTGCCTAAACCGACAGTAAATTCCTTACCGCCATTCGCATTCGTACCTTCCGTTACGGTCACATTCGCATCCTTTGCTTTCACAGTGGATGCCTTCGCAGTACCGTTGATAGCTTTTTGTAACTGGCCATAGTTAACTGCATCATTAGGATTACTACCATCCGCCACGTTGGTAATCTTCTGATTGTTCGCATTGATACCGTTCGGCGTTACATAAGTCTTACCGCCTACAGTCAAGCCGTCATTGTTGATAGTCGTACTGCCGGCAGTAACGCTTTCTAAACCGGTTAACGTTTTCGCTAATTTTACATTTAATGTATCCGTTCCGTTGGATACAACGCCGATATTATTATCGGATAGTTTTGTCGGATCAGTCACACCACCGATAATATTCGTCTGTTCACCAAATTTACGAGTAAATTGATTAGCTGTAGCCGATGCAGCTTTCACATCACCGGCATATGCCACGCCCTTATCCATCTCCGAAGTAACTGCATGCAATTGACTGCCGTTGATAGCATCCGTAGAAGTAGCGGAAATACGACCTGCCGCTACATTAGTAACTGTCCGTTCCATGCCTGCCTTGCCGACACTTACAGTGGATGCCGGATTAATACCTGCAAAGTTATGTACAGCCCCGTTAATGGTTGCGGAAGGTGTCGCTACAGCTGCTGCCGTTTCAGAACCGGTCCCCAGAGCTACAGCACTTTCATTATCTACCTTTGTATTATTACCGAGAGCCACAGCATTTTTCGCCGTCACGGAAGCATTGTTCCCGAGAACCATAGCCCCATCAGCGGAAACATTGGAGTTACTGCCCACTACATAAGAATTATCGGCCGTAATACTGTTCTTATAGCCGAATGCACCGGACATATTACCTTTAACAGTACCGTCTGTAACAGTTGTAATTTTATCCTGATCGGCACCTGCACCACTACCATTTGCTTCCGTCGTGGTCATAACAGTAGCGGAACCGATGGTATTTCCTGCACCGATAGCATACGCCTGATTACCGTAAATCGTATTCTTGGAACCAACAGCAGCAGACTCTTTCCCGGATTTAGAACCGTCTTTCATATCTAAACCGACCTGGTTCGTATCACCGATAGAGGATGAACGATCACCGTAAGCACCAACCTGCGTACCAAGAGCAAGAGAATTTGTTCCCCAACTACGTGTCATGATACCGATGCCGGTGCTGGCTACACCTTTAGTCAAAGAGTTGATACCGATTGCTGTAGAGCCTGTACCATAGGCTTCGCTCAATGTACCGATAGCCGTAGTTGCATCACCGATAGCCGCCGTATTTGCATATTTACCTTTTACATTAATAGATGCCGAACCAAGAGTGCCGGCGAATTTATCTTCAATTTCCTTGTTAAAGCTCTTTTTAATACCGTTTCCTGCAGCCAATTGAGGCACAGCTGTTTCCAATTCAGTACGAGCCATATCGATATCATCACCGCCGATGGCAACAGATGAATTACCAATAGCTCTTGTATCTGCACCGAGAGCAAGAGACTGTGTACCATAAGTTTTCGCAGTGCTGCCGATAGCTACACCTTGCGCATATTTAGGGTTAACAGTACCGCCATCATTCTTAATTTTTACATTTGTTTCCGCAGATGCACCGATAGCCACATCACCACGAGCACCGTAGGAAGCAGCATCCGCCCCCATAACAACAGCGCCGGATCCAGGATTACCATGATGCGTAGAAACAATACTCTTTGCGGAACGACCGATAACGATATCCCCGTTTTCCAAAGCTTGTGCCCCTTGACCTATAGCTACTGTACTTGTCGGGATATTCGTGCCTACAGTACTTTCACCGGCTGCTTTTGCACCGTTACCGATGGCTACACTATAATCACCAAGTGCATTAGTTATATCACCAATAGCGATACCACCATTATTTGAGGCCTGCGCTCCGATACCATTTTTAATCGGTGCCCCCAAAGCATCCGTAGGCATCATAACGCCCGTCAACATAACGGCAAGCGCAGTAGCACCTACCATTTTAGAAAATACAACCGACAAAGAAGAACGTTTCGTCATGTTCTTTGCCGTTTCCGCTACGACTACGTAACACCCCTTTGTACGATTCCAAATTACTTTAAAAACTCGATTCATCAATCTTACTCCTATAAATTAAACTAACTATATCCACTTACATAAAAATTACAATAACCAAACTGAGACTATATCGATTTTCTCAAAATTATATAACTAAAATACCACATTTTACTGTATAAGTAAAATTTTTTTCATTTTATTTTCACATAATTATGCGTTCAAATTATCAATTTTTCGATATACAAAAAATATCGAGGCACCGTCACTCGAACAGTCCTCGATATTCTTATATATACTATTAAATTATTCTATTGAAAAGAATATTCATCATTTAATACTTTTGCAGTAGCGATAGAAGAATATATTAACTATTACAACAACAAAAGGATCAAAAAAACAAAATGGATGCCCCCTGTAAAATACAGGGAAGCATCCATGTGTTTAGATTACTATTTATCACTCTTTAGTTTTGACTGAATAATCTGCTCTACCATAAGCGCTGTACCCATAGTTAACGCTATAGGGAACAACATTTCTACAGAAAATCTTGAAAGCTCAAGCATAAATACACATGAGGTCATAGGCATTTTTTGTGCAAGTCCTAAAAATACTACGGCACCGATAAAGGCAGCCATCCCCAATGATATAGGAGCCACGGCAATAGACCAAAAAGTACCAAATACTATGGCTAACGTACTGCCCAACATCATAGATGGAGTAATACGACCACCATACGCACCTGCTGCTAATGCGAGTAATACCGCTACCCACTTAGAACCAAATAATCCTAATGCATAAGTCCATGTAATATCATTAGTAAAGGTTAATTCGTTCCCAGCCTTACCATTTCCAAGAATTTCAGGAAAGTACATAGCCATTACACCAATAAGTGTAAATGCAACGATGGAAACAGGAATCATAATAGGACTACTACGATGAATAGAAGGTAACTTACTTTGAGTAATGTTAAATAATACTACCCCCACCGCAACTATAGCCCCTAAGGCTATGGAAAATTCTACATAGTGACTGCCCAAGCTAGGTTGAGCCATTGTATATTGAATGACATCCCCTACACCAGCTTGTCGAGTTACAAAAGTTGCTAATCCACAGCATATAAGTGCAGCACTCATTGCGCGTATATTCCAAGTAAGGAGCAAGGTTTCTAACGTAAAGATTGCCGCCGATAATGGTGAATTATAAACTGCTGCTAAGCCCGCACCTGCAGCACAAGCAATCAATAATTGGCGATCTTCTTGTTTTATGTCAAAGTGCTTAACTAAAAAAGTTGTAATCCCCGCACTTGCTTCACGAGGGGCTACTTCTCGCCCTAAAGGTGAACCTATAGCTACCGTAATAATTTGTAAGGTTGCATGTAAAACAGTAGTGATGGGATTCATATCCATCTTACCGGAAACCGCAGTTTTAATATCTACAACACCTTTACCATATCGGTGAATAAGAAACCAGCCCACACCACCTATGAGACCACAAATAATGAGTGGTATCAATCGTTCTACTGGAGATACTCGCGCTACAGCAGCACCAAAGCTCATATGATCTGCAGAAGAATAATGATATACAAAATGCTGAATACTATGCATTAAATGTGTATAAGAAGCCCCTACTAATCCCGCTATAAATCCAACAACAATTATGAGACCTATTAAACGTTTATCAAATGCCATACCTACTCCATTGCTAACACAACTTCACCAGTTTCTAATGTTTTCTTAACATCTATAATACGTTGATTAGATGAACCTCTAAATCGTAATGCTGGATCTTTAAGTTCATCTACAAATCGACCATCTACAAGGATATCAATTTCCTGTAATAAAGCACTTCGCAACTCATCCTCTAAAATATCATCTATTTCATACCCTGAATAGGCCCAAATTTTCTTTTCCGGTGCAGCCCCTCGTACAGCTCTTACTACAGGTAATAAACCTTGTACATTTTGAAAGGGCTCTCCACCCAATAAAGTTAAACCTGAGCAGTTAGGATTCTTAACATAAGAGACAACTAGATCTGTTTCAGCTTGTGTCCATACTTTACCGGCATTAAAATCTTGGTATTCTTCGTTAAAGCAGTTATAACAACAATGCGTACATCCAGTCACAAAGATAGATGTTCGAATTCCTTCTCCATTGGCAATATCATATTGTCTTATTTGCCCATATCTCATAATTACCTCCATAGTAGTGCATATCAAATAATCAACACTATATAGATATATTTCAATTTTTCACATGTATAGTAAAAGCTGTGCCCTAGGCACAGCTTTTACCATGTATAGAATTATTATAATAAACAGTGATGCTATCTATTATTAGATATGCATTACACGATCTTTGATTTCTTTCGTACGGCCTTCATTCCAGAAGTTCTCACCCAAATAACCACAAGTACGACGAATAACAGTTAATTTATCACGGTTTGTGTTATGGCAACGAGGACATTCCCACTCATTATTTTCATTGACCTTAATTTCACCATCAAAACCACATTCGTGACAGTAGTCAGACTTGGTATTAAACTCAGCATAAGAAATGTGATCGTAAATATATTGAATCATAGTTAAAACGGCTGGAATATTATTAGTCATATTCGGAATTTCCGCATAGGAGATACAGCCGCCTGTAGATTTCTTTTGGAACTCAGATTCAAAGGCAAATTTATCAAATACATTAATCTCTTCGCGAACATTTACGTGATAACTATTAGTGTAATAGCCTTTATCAGTAATATCTTCAATTACACCAAAACGAGCACGATCTAATGAAGAGAATCGATTCGTTAAGCTTTCAGCAGGAGTACCGTATAAACCAAAGCCAAGATTATGTTTATCATGCCATAGGTTAATAGCATCGTTTAAACGATCCATAATTTTCATTGCAAATACACGGCCTTTTTCACCTGTATTGGATTCACCTGTAATCAATCGAGTTGCTTCATAAATACCGATATAGCCAAGAGAAATCGTTGCATAACCACCAGTAAGGAAACGACCGATTTTTTCTCCTTTTTTAAGGCGTGCAATGGCACCATGTTGCCAGTGAATTGGAGACACATCGCTCACTACATCTTTTAAAAGATTATAGCGTAATAACAATGCTTTTTCTGCTAATTCAAGACGTTTATCTAAAATTTCAAAATATTTTTCTTCACTACCGCGAGCCAAAATACCGATTTGTGGTAAATTCAAGCTCACCACGCCCATATTAAAGCGTCCATCAAATTTGTAGTTTCCTTTATCATCCTTCCAAGGAGATAAGAAGGAGCGGCAGCCCATTGGACTAAATACATTCCCTTCATAGTTTTCCTTCATTTTCTTAGCGGAAATATAATCTGGGTACATCCGTTTAGCTGTACATTGTGCAGCCAATTCTGTTAAGTAATAGTATGGGCTATCTGGTGTTACATTATGTTCATCAAGAACATAAATCAATTTAGGGAATGCCGGTGTAATATATACATCAGCTTCGTTTTTTACACCTTTAATACGTTGACGCAAAATCTCTTCTGTAATAAGAGCAGCTTCCTTAGCATATTCATAATCAGGTTTAAAATACATGAACAACGTAACAAATGGAGACTGACCATTTGTAGTCATCAATGTATTGATTTGATACTGGATAGTTTGAATACCATCCTTAACCTCTTTACGCGTACGTTTCCATGCGATTTCACGAGCCTTTTCCATATTTGGCTCCATACCGTAAATCTCAACTTGTTCTTCAATAACATTGTTAAGAATCTTTTCGTAAGACTTACGTACAAATGGTGCCAAAATGCGATCAATGCCATTAATACTTTGACCGCCATATTGCCCAGATGCAACTTGAGCAATAATTTGTGTTGTCACTGTACATGCAACCTGGAAAGACTTAGGTGTATCAATCTTCTTACCATTGATAACTGTACCATTTGTAAGCATATCTTCCAAATTGATTAAGCAACAATTAAACATAGGCTGGATAATGTAATCCATATCATGGAAGTGAATTGCACCACTATCATGGGCCTCTAAAATATCTGTAGGAATTAATTTACGACGCGCGATATCCTTAGATACTTCACCGGCAATTAAATCACGTTGTGTAGATACAATCGCAGCATCCTTATTAGAGTTTTCGTCGAGAACGCTAACATTACTACGGTCTAATAAACCAATTACATCATCATCTGTAGTATTTTGACGACGTTTAAAAGCTTGAACAGCTTTGTAACCTTCATAGGCACGTGCCGTTGCAGGATTATGATACTCAATCAACTTATAATACACTTGATCTTCAATAGCATAAATTGTCATGTCCTTTTGGAGCTTTGTAGCATATTCTTCAATTTCATCAGCAATACGCTGTGCCAACCCCTCTTCGTACAACCCTGTACTACTATGCTCGGCTTTTTCTATAGCCAAAGCAATTTTGTTTTTGTCGAAAGGTACCTTTGTACCATCCCGTTTAATGACCTGCAACATATTGGCAACCTCCCCATTTTGTTACCGCTGAAATATATGTTATGACAAAGAAAAAAGTATGGTATACCATACTTTTATAAATTTATATGTAAAAATGTAAAGAATTATTAGTAAACTCTCTATTTTTACCGCTAACTCAGTATACTATATATGGTGGTTGTTTTCAAGAACAAATACTATATAAAGTAAAAATAGGTTCTTTTAGCCATGCTAATATAGCATGAATAAAAGAACCTATTTAAATTATAATGTAAACCCAAATAGACGAGTCAAGAAGTTAGATTTTTGACCTACCCAACTAGAAGGAACAGTAGGATAGAATGTGCGATCAGCTAAAAGATCCCGCTCATTGAGATGAATATTTGGCAACAAATCTTTTTTGTATGTACTGTCTAATTTAGAAATAGCTTCTACATACCCTTGATGCGCTTGTACATCACTTTCATTGCAATAACCAGTGCCAAAGAAATGAATTAATCCATTACGATATAATTCGATCGCTCTATGATAATTAGGATTATTATGATTAAAGGATGCCATGTTACATTGAATTAAAATCCCTTTATCTACCCATTCCAATAACTGTTCTGGTTTTGTAAATAATTGGCGATGCGTTTCTACTTCACTAATGATAGGGACAATGTCCATATCTAGTAAGCTTAGCAACCATGCATTAATATGGTGAACCTTACTATTTTCAGGTAATGCTACTAACATAAAATGGCTATTACCCAACAAATACTGATTGCGATGAGCAACGATATATTCAACCATTTCATCACAAAGTAAAACGCGAGCACCACTGTGAATAGTAACATCTACTTGTTGCTCACCTACTGCAAGTTTTACATCATTCAATGTTGTTTCCATTTCATCCCAAGTATTCATATCCATAGATACTATTACATCAGGTGTACTGAAAATATCTGTGATTCCTTGTTCAGCCAAGGATTTTATCATTTTTACTGATTCTGCCATTGTTTGTGGCCCTTGAGGCCCTAACACAGCTGGCAAAATGCAACCATGTAAGTCAACCACGCGATTCATATTCTTTCCCTTCTACTTACGATAACCCCTTACAGATATCGTTCTCTTTATAAATTTCATGTTGTTCTCATTTATTTTTCATTTTCTATTCATGATTATATCAAGGGAAAAGTGGCTTGTATAGTGATTTTTATATAAAAATAGATAAATTATAATGTGTTTATTTAATATATTATTTATATTTTCATATTATCTTCATTAAAAATACCTCATAATCGCTAAGATTATGAGGTATTTTTCACTCATCTGTATATTATTAACAATTTAATTTTTAAATGTACTTCTCTTATACCTGATATAATAGACTAATTTTACCACTAAAATACCAATAAAAATACCTACTGTATCTATCAAAATATCAGAGAACTGAGAGCTACGACCTGGTGAAAACAATTGTATAAATTCATCAAGACTAGCTATCAACATTCCTAAACCTATAGTCTTAATTACGGTACCATATGTAATATATCGACGTAGAATCGTATATAAAACACCACCAAGGATTGTAAACTCTGTGAGATGTGCTAACTTTCGAACAATCCTATTTAAGGTCCATATATTTCCATGACAGCCTAACTTATTTACTATATGGGCAAAGGTCTCTGCAAAAATCAAACTAAATCCATCTGATGATCCACCATTCTGCATCGAATTATCCCATATAAAAAATACTATTAACCCTAACAGGATATATAGTATCCAACGTTTCATACTACTCTCCTAAACGCCATAATACATATACTTATATTAATCGCGGTCAAAAATGTCTCTTGTGTAAACTTTATCCTTCACATCTTCTAAACTCTTATCCCAACGGTTAGCTACTATGACATCACTAACACGTTTAAAGTCTTCAAAGTTACGAATCACAGGGGAATTAAAGAAGTCTTCTGCATCAAGAGTCGGTTCATAAACAACTACTGCAATCCCCTTAGCTTTGATTCGTTTCATTACACCTTGAATTGCAGATGCTCTAAAGTTATCAGAGTTCATTTTCATAGTCAAGCGATAGATGCCAACAATTTTTGGGTTCTTTCCTATAATAACATCTGCTATGTGATCCTTGCGAGTTCTATTAGCATCAACAATAGCAGAAATCAAATTTTGTGGAACATCATTATAGTTAGCTAATAATTGCTTAGTATCTTTTGGTAAGCAATAACCCCCATAACCAAAGGATGGATTATTATAGAAGTCGCCTATACGAGGATCTAAACAAACACCATTAATAATCTGGCTTGTACTAAGACCACGAACTTCGGCATAAGAATCTAACTCATTAAAGTAAGCAACGCGCAATGCTAAATAAGTATTAGCAAATAATTTAATAGCTTCTGCTTCCGTAGAATCCGTATACAATTGGGGCACATTTTCTTTGATGGCACCATCAGCTAATAGTTGACCAAAGCAACGAGCTCTTTTAGAGTCTTCTCCTACCACAATTCGGGACGGATGTAAATTATCATATAAAGCTTTACCTTCACGTAAGAACTCTGGAGAGAAAATCAAGTTCTCCGTGTCGAATTCTTTACGCATTTGAGCTGTATACCCAACTGGTACTGTTGACTTGATAACCATAACAGCATCTGGATTAATATCTAATACTGTTTTGATAACTTGCTCTACAGAAGATGTGTCAAAGAAATTCTTTTGAGGATCATAATTAGTAGGGGTCGAAATAATAACATAATCAGCACCTGTAAAAGCCTCTACAGGATCCAAGGTAGCTTTAAAGTTTAATTTTTTAGTAGCCAAGTACTCTTGCAATTCTGCATCTACAATAGGTGACTCTTTGCGATTTAACATTTCTACCTTTTCAGGAATAATATCGAGGGCTACTACTTCATTATGTTGTGCTAATAAAACACCATTTGAAAGGCCTACATAGCCGGTCCCAGCAATTGCAATCTTCATTTATTTGCCCTCCGTCATATAAAACTCTTTATACCATATAGCAAATTTCCGTAACCCTTCGCGTAAAGATGTATTCGGCTTGAATCCAAAATCTTCTTCTAGAGCACTTGTATCTGCATAAGTGACAGGTACATCACCGGGTTGCATTGCCACTAATTCTTTATGGTTTTCAAAATTGTAATCTTCTGGTAATACACCAGCAGAAACCAATTCCTCTGAAAGAATACGTACAAAATCGAGGAGATTTTCAGGATGACTATTACCAATATTATAAATAGCATACGGTGGCACTGGTAACCCATCAGCTCCGTTACGACGCTCTGGTGCTGCACACATAACCTTAGATACGCCTTCTACAATATCATCGATATAGGTAAAGTCACGTTTACAGTTACCATAGTTAAAGATTTTTATAGTGCCACCGCTCCGCAACGTGTTAGTAAAGCCAAAGTACGCCATATCCGGACGCCCCGCTGGACCGTACACAGTGAAGAAACGAAGCCCTGTACTAGGAATGTTATATAACTTGGCATACGAATAAGCCAATAACTCATTTGATTTTTTAGTAGCCGCATACAGAGAAACTGGGTTATCTACTTTATGATCTGTAGAGTATGGAATTTGTTTATTCGCTCCATATACAGAAGACGATGATGCATAAACTAAATGCTCTACTCCACTTTCACCGTTATCATAAGAATGACGACAAGCCTCTAATATATTGTAAAAACCAATAATATTAGACTCAATATAAGCATCAGGATTTGTAATAGAATAACGCACACCAGCCTGTGCTGCTAAATTAACAACAACACGTGGTTTATACGTAGAGAAAATTTCTTCAATAAATGCCTTATCTGCAATATTCCCTTTTTTAAATATCCACGTATTTTTATTATCTTTGCTCATCTCATCAATTTGTTGCAATCGATAATCTTTTAAGGCCACATCATAGTAATCATTAACAGAATCTATGCCGATAATTTGAGTTCCTTCTGCTTCAGATAACAGGGACATAACAAGATTAGCCCCTACAAATCCAGCGGCTCCCGTTACTAGGATCACCGTGTTGTTTAAATCTACATTTTTTGAAAGCATATGTACTCCTTTCATAGTTCTGTTAATTATGAGCGTCTTACTTTACTTAATAATTTATCAATGCCAGAAGTGATAATAGTGCGCTCAGATGGTATGAAATATAAGATAACCACATACAACACAACGCATAAAATCATACACGCTATAGTCCACCATACCGCATCATATAAATGTAAAATACTATATGCAAGAGCACCAACAATAGATGCAGTAATTAGATATACACCTATATTAGTAATCACCCGAAGGGCACTCATATGTATAAATAATGCTAAGAAAATCATGGCAACCATTAACATTTCCATGCGTACTATTGAACGAGCATAGACAAATGTACTAAAGTCATACTGAATGCAAATATAAATTACCGGTATTAATACAACTAAATGTAATATTTGAGTCCAGAATGATAAATTAGGAACTCCTTTTGCACGGAATACTTCAGAAATCAAATTCGCTGTTACTGTCATAATAGCGGAACTCAAGGCCCAAGATCCCAATACAATACCTGCTAACTTCCATTGTGGTCCCAATAAAAGATCAACAACAAAGTCTTGGAATACAAACAAGCCTATCCCTATGGGTACTAAAAAAAGAGCCATATAGCGTTGGAAGGTAAAGAATGTATTTGAAAATGCTTGTTGATCATTCTGAACTCGACTTAAGGCTGCAAATAAAACCGGTGCCAATGATGAAGTAGCCATGGCCATAACAGTCGTTACAATAGCCATAGGCATTTTGTATATCCCTAAATAATAGGCATCTAAAAAGCGACTAATAATGAAGGTATCCACCCAAGCGGTAAGCCAAATAGAAAATGCTTCAGCCAATGACCATGCACTATAACTAAACATGTTCATAAAGACTCGAGAACTAAAGAACAGATGGATTTGATTTTTCCTACTCTTCAATAAAGCCAAAGCCGTGAATAACTGAGCCCCTAACATACCAGCGATTAAAGACCAATAGTCATATCCCATGAGCGCCATAGGTATGGATATCAATATAGGAGTCAGAATTGTGATGAGCCGAATGTTAAGAAGAAACTTAAAGTTAAAGTCCCGTCTATACAAAGCCATTTGTACACTACTAAAAGCAGAGAGCGGAATCATGGCCCCCATTATGGCTAACGGTATGCCTAAGCCATCATTTCCAACTAATACGGCCAATTCATCACGACCGACTATAATAGCCCCCCACAAGAGTAAAGAAAGAACTAAGTTAGCAATAAAAGCTACATCTGTAGCCTCCTGTTTTTCTTTATCACTTTGAAACTCATGCTGTACAAGAAATTTTTGGAATCCCGCATCAGCTAGCATTTCTGCAAAGGATATAACCATCATAATTGTTGCCAATATCCCAAATGCCGTAGGTGCTAGCATATGGGCCAATATTATATTTGTTAGTGGTGTAATAAGCTTTGCTAAAACCTCTGTTATGACAGACCATTTAGCAGCAGCTACTATTTTTGTATCCATTATTTTTTATTGATATTCTTAATGCCCCGCAAGAATAATTCATGGTGAGCTTCACATTCCAAGTAATTTTGAATTGCTAAATAACTTGTTTTTCCTAAAATAAGTTGCATTAATTTTCGTCCAAATAATCCATTTATTGCGCGGATAATAAAAGATCTACCTAAAAATTCACGCAAATATCGCTTTATATGAGTATCAGCAAAATCCTTATATGCTTGAACTACAAAATGGGCATCTCTAATGTTTTCACTTCGCTTTTTATATTCCGTCAATGTTTCAATGGCTTCTGATTCAGTAGCCAAACGGGTGCCCCTTTCGGTACCACGAATTGGCACTTCAGATACAACAAAGGTATCCTTTGTAGCCTCTACACTGATTAATAAGGAATCTTTTACAAACTCCTTATGATGTATATAGGATTCGGAGTTAAAGATAAAGTTACCTTGGCCATAAATAATAGTCCCCTTACCATAGTCCTCACGAGAACCTATACAATGACTATGTTGGCAAATTACAAGGTCTGCTCCTTTATCAACAAATTTTCTGCAATATCGCTGTAACATTGGCGATGGATAGCGATAAAACTCCTTCCCACCATGATATAGGACGATAACATAATCACAAGTTTTCTTTAAAGCTTCTACATCATCAAAGCTCTCTAATACATCAAATGGATTAGCCCCCATTGTATGACAAGAAGCAACGGTAAACTCATGTTCTGCACATAGGTAAAATCCTATACGTATACCTTCTTTTTCAAAGATAAATGGCTTTTTAGCTGCTTTTACATTAGCACCAGCACCTGCATTTTTAATATCATGCTTTTTTAATAACTCCAGTGTAGTAGTTAATCCTTCTACACCATGATCTAAGGAGTGATTATTAGCCAATGTTAAAAATATAGGTTCTAAAGCCTTATAACCATAGATTGTTTTTGTAGGAGACTTTAAATTATTACCAAATTTATTAATCGGAGTAGATGCATCTGTTAAAGGCACCTCTAAATTAAATACATTTAAATCAGATTCCTTTAGAAGTCCCAGTAACTCCTTACCAACCAAAGCCTCTCCATTACCAGATTCAAATAATTCTCTATTTATATCCGTTGGGACAAAATCAGCCCCGATGTACAGTTTCAAGGTGTAACCACTCTCCCAATTCATAATCTTTTGACATAGGACGAAACTTTTCAAATCCAGCACCAGGGAAAAATGTTAACTCTCCAATAAATAGGCGTCCTTTTATTTCGTAAAAATCAACACGTAAGAACGGACAATCCTTACTTAGCTCAGCTGTGAGACGTTTCATCTCCTCATAAGTAGCTGGCTTCGGAAACTCCGTAGGTAATGGCGGATAATGACCAAAATGAATCCCCATGGGCTTCCAATTGATATCATAGAAATTCATACGTGTTCCAATCTTTGAAAAGCGATTTGAACATACCACAGTTAGCTTTGGTTCTCCATGGAAGGAATACATCTTATAGTCCAATAAATCATCCTTGCCCAATTCAGAAATATATTCTTCCGCTATAATGCGACGCGGTACATTTTGATAAGCCCATTCTCTGGCAATTTTAGAGTAATCACGTTTTAGAGATACACTTAACTTCGCTTTAGCTGCTTCGAAGTCAAGAGATGATTTGTCTTTACAAATTACGATGCCTCCACTATCATGAGTTGACTTTAACACAAATTGATTTGGCAATGCATCGAAATCGATATCCTCTACTGAATCCCAAACAGCAAGTGTAGGAATAATATATTGACTTCCCACACGTTCCGCAATAAAGTTCTTAGCTTCATGCTTATCAACCATGACAGTTTGAATAGGATTCCGGTAATTGACTTTTAGCCATTGTAATTTTTCACTGAAGGTTTTAGGATTCTCTAAATCTAAAGGGTACCCCATATATTTAGGAAATACCTTCTTTAAAAACTCTGCATCAGATAAAGAATCATAATAACCTAATTTGATTAATACTCTTGTGCGATA
>ERZ772786.417-NODE-417-length-17747-cov-9.231234_pt1 | contig 17747 bp, 18 predicted proteins | sample MGYA00511473_ERZ772786 | MGnify/ENA primary metagenome ERZ772786 (study PRJEB29015, sample SAMEA2738025) | human oral metagenome | biome: human oral; feature: human-associated habitat; material: saliva | place: China | collected 2252 ...
CCATGACAGACCAAGGGGCCATGCACGTGCCCACGATGAAACAACCAACTTCAATACCGACTTTCCCGTACCAACACGCCGAAAAGTCACCACACAACCAACACGATTTGTCCTTTAACCCCATCCTCCACGTTGGCACCCACCACCTCCAATACCGATTTTTCCGCACCAACACGCCGAAAAGTCACCACACAACCAACACGATTTGCCAATCCTCCACGTCGGCACCCACCACCTCCAACACCGACTTTCCAGCACTAACAAGCCGACAAGTCACCATAAAACCAACACGCTTTGCCCTTTAACCCCAAAACCAACACGTTTTGGCCTTTAACCCTAACCTTTAACCCGAAAAGTCACCCCTCCAGCAACACGTAGTGTCCTATAACCCTATAACCCCCATCTGTACCGCCGCCGCCTCGCCGACTAACTGCACATACTCGAAGGGGCCGACCCTATGGCCGACCCCTTCGAGTATCCCATCAACACAGTGCAAGTCTCCCGATGCTGTCCCTTTCTCGGATCGCCTCTCTCAGCGAATCCTGTCGCTTAATGACTTTCACTGTAGAGGGTCGAGCTGTGGGAAGCATTGAACAAACCTGATAATTTCCTGTGAGTTTTTCACTCGCTGGTTCCGGCCCGCGCACGCGCCCGCAGCGTCGTGGACACCCCCAGAACGCTCACGTCTTCACCCACGACCACCCGGCAGTCACTACCGAGCACCTCGCACGACTCCACACCCACGCCGTTTGCTGCGGCGACGGCTGCGGCGGCTTCGCAGGGTCGCCCACCAACGTCTTCCCACAACGCGGACGCGGAATGTTCAGCACCCGCGAGCGCAGCCAGGTCTGCGACGGCCTGGAGCTTCACTGTCGCGGTATGTGCACAACCCATTCCCGCTAGGACAAAAGCGAGCGTCAGCGCCAGGGTGATGAGCCCGAGGCTGTTGACGGTCCCGGACCCGTCCTCTCCCGGGCGTGTTCGGTCAGGGTGCAGAGGCAATGCGCCGACTGGTGGTCTCACGAAACCGTGCCCTGTAGTGGTCACGGCAGGTCCTCCTCGTCGATCGTGGTGACGCTGCACCGTGCCTGTCCGCCGACCCATCCGCCAATTCCCTGGTAGGGGGCCGTGCCGGTGACGGTCACCAGGCCGTCCCCGCGTGTGAGGGTGTAGGAGCCTGCCGCGTAGACCGTGGTGGCGACGGTTTGCGGGTTTTCCTCACCGATGGAGGCGGCGCGGGCGCCCTCGCGGACGGCCTGACACAGGGAAGAGTTGGTTAGTCCAGCCTGGGCAGCCGCGACGATGACGCCGACCACCAGGGTGACGGCGACAAAGCAGAGGGCGTGTTCAACGGTGACGTATCCGTTTTCGTCGCGTGTCATCGTGTGTTGAGCGCCTCCTGGATGAGGGCTTCGAGGGCGGTGCGCACTGCGTCAGATTTGAGGATCACGATGAGTAGACCGGCGAATCCTGCGGCGGCGATGGTGCCGATCGCGTATTCGACGGTGGTTGCGCCCTCCTCCGGGTCTGAAAGTTCGGCGGGTGAGTCTCTGTGCGGCGTATCTCGACAGCGTTGGGCTGTTGTCCGCAGAGTGCTCATAATGCTGCGCTGCGCCCTGGTCGCGGCGCTGTTGATGCGTTCGATAATCGTCATTGATCTGTCCTTTCTTGAGCGCGCTTGTGCGCGCAGGGCCAGTGTGCTCGGGGAGTTAGTGGTATTCCAGCCGGATCGCTGACCCTGTGGATAACGGGAGTTCTGCGCGACCCCCTGTGGATGGCGACGGTGCGCGGGCGTTGCACGCCGTGAAGGCCCCGGGTCCCTGGGGACAATGTTCGGCGCGGGATACTACAGTGGCACCGTTAATTGTCGGCAACCTTGGGACAGTGAGTCAGCCGTGAACACAGACGACGAATACATCAAGATCGGAAAGCTCCTTGACGATTGGCAGAACCAGGCAGAGAGGCAGGTGGAGGTTAATCAGCGACTGGTCGCTGACCTCGAGCAGGTGGAGGTTGTCGCCGAGTCGCGGGATCGCTGTGTGCGTGTCGTCGTTGATTCGAATGGTGCGCTCAGCGACCTGTCACTATCCGACGATATGTATGAGTACTCCCCTGATGAACTCGCGGGGACGATCTTGAATCTGTTCGTGCAGGCGCGTGCCGACGTGGCCAACCAGATTCATGAGCTGACGAGTGCGGCTTGGGGCGCTGATAGTCCCGATGTTAAAGCTACGCTGCGTTCCTACCGCCCTCCTCGCCGCCGCTGATCGTGAGTGTTCGCTCCTAGGCGCTGATTCCCACGACTAGGTGAGCGAAGAGGGGTGCGATCCCCAGTAGAAGGAATGCGGGTAGGAAGAACGCGCCGAGTGGACCGACCAAGCGAACACTGAGTTCTTCTGCCCTGGTCTTTGCGTCGATCAGTCGGGTGCGCCTCTCCCAGGAGGCGCATCGCGACAGCATTCCCTCGGGTGCGGTGCCGCAGGTCCACGAGGCCTCGAGCGCGTCGCGCAGGGGATACACCCACGTGGGTGCGTCCTCCCATGCGTCGTCCCACTGGGCGCCGAGGCGCAGGGCAGAGGCGGTCCACGCGAGGGGTTCTTGGTCGCAGGCGTGGGCGAGGGCATTCAGGGCGCGCGGGATCGAGGCGCCGCAAGCCAGAGCGGATGCGATCAGGTCGCATGCGAGCGCAGCATCGGTTGCGACAGTGCCGGTGGAGGTGTCGGACCTGCGGCTCTGCGCGAGGATGCGTCGGCACGCGGCGATGCCTGCCCCCCACGCGAACAGGCCGACGACGGCGCACACACGTCCGGGGCCTCCCCCGGTGAAAAAGGACCAGGGGGAAGCTCCGAGTGCCAGTGCGGCTATGATTCCCACGAGGGGCAGCGCCGCCAGCACGCGGGCGGACATGAGCGGTCCGGCAGAGGCGACACGGCGGGCTTCCTCGACTGCCTGGGTGTCATCGATCGCGTCTCCAATGGAGTCTAGGACGGCGGCCAGGGGCGCGCCGAGGCCGTGGCTGAATCGACAGGCAACGATGATTGAGCTGGCGCTAAGTCGCGCGGCAGTTGCGTCGGAGCATTGTCCTCTCGTTGGGAGGACGCGCCACCGCCTCTGCTCGTGCGCCCAGGTGTTGAGGACCCGAGGGTAGGCCTCGTCAGTGTTTCCGGCGCTGCCCACACCGATCCGGGCCAGTGCGTGGCTCCACGCGGTCGAGGCCGGGGCGCCCGAGCGTAGCCTGGTGGAGACCTCGGCGACGAGGAGGGCGAGTTCGCGAGGGGTGGGTGGTCCCTTAGCGCGACCTCGATGGCGGGCGACATCGGTTCGCCTGTCGGTGGGGCGCGGAAGGAGAGGTAAGAGATGCCGACGCCGCGCGTGCGGGCGAGGTGGACGGAGGTCTCCCTGTCGACCCGCCGCGCTGGCTGCCAACCAGGCTCGCACGATGCGGCGTTCGCGTCTGGTGCGCACGACAGTGATGATGGAACCGATCAGGAGGTGAAGAACGCACGCGGTGAGCGCGAGGCCAGCCATGAGCCAGGTAACCCGCTGAATGCCTGCGGGGGCTGTCATGTCGGGTTCGCAGCCCCCTATGCGCATGCGCGCGCAGAAATCCACACCTGCGCAACGCGGTGCCCACAGCAACGTAATCCCAACACACGTCACAGTCCTATCCTTCCGGCCAGGTAACCCCAGGCCTCGTGCGTCGTGACGTGCCCGTCGGGCCTGGCGCTGAGGGCAGGTACACACGTGAGGGAGCCGCTCTCGCGCGTGAGGATGCCGACCTCGGACACCCAGCGGTGACCGGTGGTGTTTCGGCGCATGTGGAGGACGGCGTCGAGGGCGCTGGAAGCTTGCGAGGCAAGCGCCGCCTCGCTCATGCCCGCGAGGGCGCCGAGGGCTTCGAGTCGGGCGGGCACGTCGCGGACGCTGTTGGCGTGCAAGGTTGCCCAGCCGCCGTCGTGTCCGGTGTTGAGGGCGGTGAGGACGTCGCGTACTTCGGGGCCTCGGCATTCCCCGAGGACGAGGCGGTCGGGGCGCATGCGCATAGCGGCTCGCACGAGGTCGGTCAGGGTGACAGCGCCTTGTCCTTCGACGTTGGGTGCGCGTTCGAGGAGGTGGACGCAGTGCGGGTGGGAGGGAGCAAGTTCGGGTACCTCTTCGATGCAGATGATGCGCTCGCCCGTAGGCACAAGTGAGAGCGCGGCGCTCAGCAGGGTTGTTTTGCCGCTGCCTGTCGCCCCGGAGATGAGGGCGTTGGAACGCGCGCGGATGAGCGCCCGAACGAGGGGACCGATCATGCCGGGGAGCGTGCCGCGCGCCTCGAGGTGCGTGACTCCCAGGTGATGGGTGCCGAGCACTCGTAGGGAGATGAGGGTGCCGGAGTCGGAGATGGGCGCGAGGACCGCGTGTAGTCGGACCCCTCCGGGAAGTGTTCCGTCGGCAATGGGGCTCGCGTCGTCCAGACGTACGCCGCACGCGCTCGCCATACGGATTGCGGTTCGCCGGGCGTCCGCTTCGTTCCGGATGCCGACGTCGACGCGCGTGAGTCCCCCTCCTGTGTCCACCCATGTCTGTCCACTGTTGATGAGGACGTCGGTGACGTTGGGGGTGTCGAGTAGGTCAGCCAGTGCCGTGTTCATGCCGCGCTGGCGGGCACGCAGATCGTCGAGGGCGGCCACGGCTTCGGCGGCTCCGCACCCCGGTCGGGCGCAGTGGGCGGCGGCCTGTTGGGCTGGGGTGTTCCGGGCGAGGAGTTGCAGCGCGCTACGCATGAGAGTGTTCTCGTAGGAGCGGGTGTCCACGATTGGGAGCGTCGGAGGGGTCGAGTGCGTCGAGGGTGGCGTGTGAGGTATCGGGTTGGACGGGGTGGAGCCCCTGGGAGGGGTCGGTTGCGGGTGGGGGCGCGATGTCCTCGAGGGATCGTCGTAGCGCCCGCAGGTAGCGTCCTCGCCGGGTGGGGGCGCGCAGGATGGGGGTGGGTGCACACTCGACGAGGCCGGGACTGGGTTTCGCTCGCTCCCCGACCACGAGCGTCAACGCGGGAACGGGGGGAGGGGCGACAGCGAGGGATACCGCCATCGCTGCAGCCCCCTCGAGGTCGCCGTGGGTGAGGAGGACGATGGCGTCGGCATGGATGAGCGCGGCGAGGCGGGCGGCTCGAGTGTCCCACCGGCCCGCGTCGACGATGAGGGGAGCGCCGATTGAGCGGCACGCGGCTGGCACGCGTGGGTCGCCGGCGTCCGCTCCCCCACGCGCGTCCCCAACGAGGGCTGGAACTCCGTCGATGATTGGCAGGTGGTCACGCAAGGCGGGCAGGTAGGAATCCTCGCCAGCGTGCAGGTCTGCCCACCTCACGCCCGGGAGGTCGTGGTGGGCTGCTCTGGCGATGCCGGGGACGGACCCGGAGGCGTCGACGGCGACGGGTACGACCACACCTTCGCGTGCAGGTTCGCCGCCGGGCGCACGCTTCGGGTTTCGGGCCTCGCCCCGCCATGGCCTCGTCCCTGCTGTGTGCAGGCCGCGCCCCCAGGGAAGACGACGGCTCCACTGAGAACCGGTGCTCTCCCGCGCGAGGAGGCGCACGACGCTCGTCGTTCCCACGCCTCCGGCTATACCGGAGACCACCCAGACAGCGCCGTGTGTGCGCGAGCGCCAGGAAGCTTCGGCGATGAGGGACACCAGCAAAGCCCTGTCCCTTGGCAAGCTCACCTGTCCCCCGTCGCCCACGCGCACGCACGGCACGAACGCGGGGACAGGGGCGCTCGGGGAAGCGAGAACAAGCGACGCTCGAGCAGGGTCCTCGCACAGGGGCGCGCCCGCCAGGGTGACGGCGTCGCGGGCGCTCTGCCGCTCCGGCGGGGTCAGGCCGACAAGGGCGACGAGGCCTCGGTTCGGTTCGGTGATCGCGTTCATTTCTCTACGGTGCGCCAGCCGCGGCGCGCCCGTCTACTCGCACGCACGCCCCTGTGGACAACGCCGACATGAGGTGCCACCCTGTGCATAGAGGGGTCTGATGGCGGACCCCTGTGGATTGTCCCGACGCTGGAGAGATTGCGATGGCACGTGCGGCCTTTTTTGACTTGGATAAGACGATTCTGGACACGTCGTCAAACGTGGCTTTGTCCGGGCCCTTCATCGAGGCGGGCCTGATGAATCGCCGCACGGCGATCGCCTCCGTCCTAGTTCAGCTCCCGTACCTGCTGTCCGGCGCGGACGAGTCACGGATGGAGCAGATGGCCGAAGCGATGGGCCGCATGGGCCGCGGCTGGAACGCGGCGTTCCTAGAGGCGACGGTCGAAGACGCGCTGGAACGCACGATCGAACCGGTGTGTTACGCGCAGGCGCTGCGCCGCATCGCCTATCACAAGAGCGTGGGCGACGTTGTCGTGATCGCATCGGCGTCCGTCGAGCAGGTGGTACGCCCGATCGCGACGATGCTGGGTGCGGACGAAGTCTTGGCGTCACAGGCAGCCATCGACGAGGACGGATGTTTCACAGGCGAGATGACACACTTTAACCAGGCACAGGGTAAAGCGGACGCCTGCGCTCAGTTGGCTCACGCACGCGGATGGGATCTGTCGCAGTGTTCGGCATATTCGGATTCGGTGTCGGACGCTCCGCTGCTGCGCCTGGTCGGCCACCCCTACGCGGTGAACCCCGACCGCGCACTTCGCGACTTGGCTGAGCGCGAGGGCTGGCCAACATTGACTTTCATGTCAACCGTGCGCGTGTTGCCCCGCCGGGTGCCAACCGCCGCGAAGATCGCCGTTCCGTTCATGGCTGGCGTGGCGGTGGGAGCCGCCGTCAGCGCGTTGTTGCGTCATTAATTGTCTAGGTTCAAGTGGGGTTACTATCGTTCGACGTACATTACTTCGCACAGTGTTGGCACCAGTAGTTGGTGGTAGTAGATCACTCACTGACTGCTACATTAGGTCCCCTGAAGTGATGTTTACTGAGGGTGATTATGCGCGGTTGGTTGCCCGGGGGTTGATCACCGAAGGCAGCTAACCGAGCCTGCCCGCCTGCACGTGCCGGGCAACGTCACGCCCGACCTCGGCGCCGTACACGACGCCCGCGCAGTAGTGGATGATCCACCGCGCCAGGCCGGCCTCGTCGGCACTCACCCACCCGGCGAGCGAATGCCCCGCGCGCGCTGGGTCGAGTGCATCGTAGGCGCTTGGCACGCACACGCCGCTCGGGTCGACGCCGCGCGTGACCAGAATCCACCGCGCCAGACCCGCGCCCACGACAGACGAGGCCGGGGCAAACACACGCCGGAAACGGAAGTGAGCGGTCAGGGCAGCTGCGACGGCCAGGGCGGGAGCATCGCAGCTCGCGTACTTCAGGGCGGGGGCAACCAGGGCGGGATCAGTCGGCACCGCAACCGCGCGCGACGGAGTGAGTCCGGCAGCGATCAACCCGGAACAGGTGTCCCTGTGCAGCCCGGCGATGAGGGCAGGCAACGGCGCGGGAGCGACGCGCGCGCTCCCCTGCGAGCGCGTGTTGAGCGCCGGGAAATGCGAAGCAAGATTCCACTGGGAGCGCCAGATACCCAGCGCGAGGGCATCCCCCGGGTCCGAGGCTATCCCTCCCTTGTCCATCATGGACAGGGCACGCACGTCGTCCACGGTGGTTCGGGCGCCCTCGATGATGGCCAGGGCAGCGGCCTCGCGGACGGCTGCCTCGGCTCGAGCTTCTTCCCAGCCTCGACGTAGTCCCTCCGAGAAACGCAGCTGCGCGAGCGCCGCGTAGGCTTCGTCCATCGCGGAGGCGACGGCGGGGCGAGCGGCTGCGGCGCGCAGCGTTGCGGGGGCGGGGTCGATGAGGGCTTCGATACTCACGCCTCTACACTAGGGGTATGACGCTTTTGCAGCATCGAAACTTCTCTGCGCGCCTACGCTCGGGCTCGTTCGCTTTCGTGTTTGCCCCCATCGCCCTCCTCTTCCTGGGTTCGTCGATGGTCGACGTGCAAGCCCTTGCCGCCGTCGGACAGCCATTGGCCTCGGTTGAAGGCCTGATCGGTATGGCGCTCGCGTCACTGCTGCTAGCCCTGATCGCCCTGAACTGTGAGGAGTCCAGCGCGGGAATGGTCGTGACTTTCCTGTGGTCGCTGGCGGTGGGGGCCGCCCAGTTCATGGGCGTCGCGCGCATCCCTTTCTTCATGAAGTCCTCCGTTCAGTCGGACGACATGGCGGCGGGCGTCTTGTGGAGCCTGTACCCGGTGTGCATATCCCTCATGCTGGGCGCCTGTGCGCTGACGATCAAGTCGGTGCGGGCGCGTGCCGGTCGTGAAACACGAATGCCGCTCGCGAGGGTACACCGCCACGCGTTCGGCACGACGGTGGCTTTGCCGGCGGCACTCGCCGTGAGCGTGCTGATGGTCAGCGCATCGCCCTCGGACACGACGAACGTGGCGGCACTGGGCCTGGAGGGTGTCCTGGCAGGCCACTCGATGGGCCATGGCCTGGCACTGGGCGCAGGCCTGGCGCTTGCTCTGCTGGTTGTCAGTGCCCGATGGTCAATCACGGGTGCACAGTTGGCGACCTGGCTGATTCTGGTGTTGCCTACGTACGTCGTGGTACCAGTGTGGGCATCGTTGACGGGCAACGTGATTGTTCCGGGTCCGTCGATCCTGACGAAACTTGCCTTGGCATCCCCCACGCTTGCGGCGCTGGGGATGGCCACCGGTTGCGCGTCGATGGGCGTGCTGTGGGCGCGCGTCCGAGCCCTGCGTTCCCTGGACAGCAGCGAGGACACGACTCACAAAGAGGGGCCTGCCGAGGACTAATACGCGCAAGAGGGCACGACAAACGTAATATGTGGGCAGATGTTAGGAGGAAGCATGTCCGAGAACGAGTTTGCTGTCCAGCCAGACCGCGAGAAGGATACCCGCGACGACCTGGTGTTGACCGGTGAGGAGATCGAACTGCCAGGTGAGGGGTCCGACGCGTCGGCCATCATCGGCGACACCACCGAGCCTATTCACACGGGCGAGATCGAGTCGGTCGCGATCGGCGGTCTGACGGGCCGTGCACCCGCAGCTGCGCCGCTTAAGGCCACGATCGAGGACAAGATTTCCACGGGCGAGTTGCCCGTCGTCTCCAAGCCCGCGGGCGCCATCCCAGTCGTGTCCGCGGCGGACGAGGCCGACTCCCATTCCACTCCCGACGCAGGGCGAGCGGATCAATCCTCCGATGCCCCCCAGGTGGGTGCCGTCCCGAAGCAGGGGGGTGCAGACACCGCGAGCACGGCTAACGACGCTCCTGCGCAGGAGACCGAGGATGCGTTCGACGGTGTAGCACCCGTCGACGAAGCCCTCGCACAGGAAACCCACTCCGAGGAAACACCTACCGAGGAACCCGCCCCGGCCTCGTCGGACAAGGACAATGAACACGCCGACGTCACCCCCATGGCCACGGAGGGGAACGACGCATCCGCTCCGAATGCCGAAACCGAGTCGATCGACGAGGAGCCCACGCAAGAAGAGGCCGCTCAAGCCCCGGTCAGCGACGCCCCCTCAGCGTCGGTCGAGAAGGCGACTGAGGCCCACGAAACCGGGCGTTCACGGGTAATGACTCCCGCTCAGGCGGCTGCAGCACTGGGCCTGAACCTGGATTCTGTGCGTGAAGCGCGCGAAGAAACGGTGACAGAGCATGCCTCCGCCACGGACGCCCCCAACGAGACGCCCGCGCCTGGGGGCGAGTCCGCTAACGATGAGGAAGTGGATGAGTCCGCCGAGGCCTCGTCCACTTCCGCGACCGAAGCTGGCGAGGAACCCTCCTCCGCCGTTGGTGGTGCCGCAGCGGAAGCGCCGCACGTGCTGCCGTCGCGCCGCTCAATGATTTTCGGCGACGACGAATCCTTCTCCCCTACGATCCCCGCACTTACCCCGAGCGAGCAGCAGGCTGCCAACCCCGCCGCGTCGGTCGGCGGCGCGGTCGATGCGGGTTCCGAGGGTGCCCCCGTCGATGAGTCCACGACACAGCAGCCCACCCGGGGTTCCGTGGCTTCGTACTCTTTCGAGGATCAGGATAAGGCCGACCGTCCGCGTCGTCGCTCTGTGCTAACCGCAGACGAGGACACGCGCGAGGCCGCCACCCTGGAAGCGATTGCCTCCGCGAACCGGGACCGTGCAGACAAGCAGTCCACCAGCCTCGACGACGAGCTCTTTAGCGCGGCTCCCGAGATTACCGAGATGCCCTCTCGCGGCGGCGCTCACTTCCTGTCGTTCCTGCTTTTCCTGGTGCTGACACCGATCGGCTGGTACCTGGCCGCCGACGCCGGGGCTCGCATGACGTTGGCCGACGGCGCGGCGATGTACACGGGCGTCGCTTCGATCCTGGCACTGGGCGAACTCCTGGGTGCTGTCATCATCACCGTGATTCTGTGCGCCGCCGCGCGGCGTTCCTCCCTGGGTGCCTGGCTCCTGGGAGTCGTGTCGCTCGTCGTGGGGCTTCCGTGGGTACTCGCCCCGGGTATGACAGCCTCGTCGCTGCTGGCGGCCCTGACCACTCTGAGTGGCTCCGGCCCGCTCGGCGCGAACCTGTCGCACCATGTGCAGGCGTCCGGCTACTCGGGCCGCTTCGTCCTGCTGGGCGTCCTCCTGATGGGCCTGGGCTACGTCTCCCACTCCGTGCGCCGCACCGGTCGCGCCGAGGAGGCGCTGCGCACATCCATTGAGGCTGTCAACCCGGCCGGAGCCTTGTACTCCAAGCGCGCCCGTAAGAAGGCAGCGAAGGACCTGACGCGCAAGTGAATACCCTGATTCCCGCTAGCGCGATCGAGCTTGAAGGACCCTGGACCCACCGGCACGTGAGCGCTGGTGGGGCCACGTTTCACGTCGCCGACATGGGTGAGGGCATGGACCATGCGCTGGTTCTTCTCCACGGGTTTCCCGAGCACTGGTGGTCCTGGCGACAGGTCCTTCCCCTCCTCGCAAAGCAGACTCCGCGCGTTTTCGCCCTCGATTTACGAGGCTTCGGTACCTCCGACCTCACGCGCGGGGACTGCTTCCTGACTCAGATGGCTCTCGACGTGATCGGCGTCGTGCGTGCCCTCGGCGTGGCATCGTTCTCCGTCGCCGGCCTGGGCATGGGCGGAACCGTCGCATGGATGGTCGGGGCTCTCGCACCGCTTGAGCTTCGCTCGGTGGCCGTTCTGTCTGCCCCACACCCTCTCGGTGCCCAACCTGTCATTGCCCGCGTCCCTTGGGCGGGCGGTCGTGTCCTGCGTAGTCGCCTCGCCCTACCAACGGGCCGGGAGCATGCTCTGCGCTCCGGATCGCTCCTGACAACCGTGTACCGCGCGTGGGCGTCACCCGGGAACGTGGATGGCCTTGTCTCCCAGTCGGGTCCCTACCGCGCAGCGCTTCGCCGTCCCTTTGCCGCACACACGGCTCTGCGTGGCCTCACCGCTAGTCGTTCACTGTCGCGCGAGGCTCGCCGAACGCTGTCCGAGCCCCTACAGGTGCCTGTCCTGTCCCTCGTCGGACGCGACGATGGCGCGTGGTCTGTGCTTGATCACGCGGCTGACGCGCAGTTTGTGGATGCTCCCCTCACCCAGGTCATTATCCGCGAGGCCGGGCATTTCCTACCCGAGGAGGCCCCTTCCGCGGTTGCCGAGGCGTTGGCTGAGCACGTTGACACGCGCGCGCTTTAACTTGTGTTTCATTAGACAGGTCACACAAATCGCACAATGAAACATGTTTCACCTGATAAATAGGGCATAATGGTGTGAGCGGCACCTCCTAGTGACCGGTGTAACGTATGGGATTCGCCGCACACCTCAATCGGAACGCCCGAGCAATCGGGCACGAGCGGAAGGAGCTCCGCACCATGATCGGTGACGGCAACTTCATCAGCCAGGTGCCGCTGTTCGGTGGCCTTGACGATGCACAACAGGTGTCCCTCCAGCAAAAGATGGGTCATACAACCCTTCGCCGCGGTGAGACCCTCTTCGACGAAGGCGATCTCGGTGACCGCCTGTACATCGTGACCGAGGGCAAGGTGAAGCTCGGCCACACCTCTAGCGACGGACGCGAATCTCTCCTCGCTGTCCTCGGCCCCGGTGAAATCATCGGTGAACTCACACTCTTCGATCCGGGTCCGCGTTCGACCACTGCGACCGCCGTGTCCCCCGCCTCCCTCCTGTACCTCGAGCACGAGGACCTCATGCACGTGCTCGACACCAATCCGACGCTGGCCAAGCACATGCTCCGCGCCCTCGCGCAACGCCTGCGTCGCACGAACGAATCCCTCTCCGACCTGGTCTTCTCTGACGTTCCAGGTCGCGTCGCCAAGGCCCTCCTCGATCTCGCGGACCGTTTCGGTACCGCGACTGACAAGGGAGTCCACGTCCCCCACGACCTCACGCAGGAAGAACTGGCCCAGCTGGTGGGAGCCTCCCGTGAGACCGTCAACAAGTCGCTCGCCGACTTCGTTTCGCGCGGCTGGATTCGCCTTGAAGGGCGTGCAGTGACACTCCTCGACGTTGACCGACTGGCGCGTCGCGCCCGCTGATTTCTCACACAATGGGGGGTCCGGTACCTGTCGGTACCGGACCCCCCATGTAATCTCAGGACATTGAACAGACCGAAGTCTTCACGCACCTGGATGCACGAAACCGGCCACGGCCTCGTCCGTGAGCGCTGACATAACGGTCAGTTCTGGACCGCTGCGCTTTCCTCAATCGGACGCTTAAGGTAGGCAACCAGGTTTTCCGAACCCGTCGGACCCGGGATCACCTGGACAAGTTCCCACCCGTCAGCACCCCACTGATCAAGGATTGCTTTCGTCGCATGCGTGAGCAGCGGAATCGTGGCATATTCCCATTTAGTCATGAGGTCATCTTACCCGCCATCAGAGGACGCACGTATGACAAAATCTTCGGCACACGCGGGCTACGCAACTCTCTCGCCAAAGGTTCATCCGACGAACGCAACCACTCCAACCAATGCTCCGCATGCGGATAATGGCGTAAAATTGCGCGACGCTCCCTCTCCGTCAAGCCACCCCACACACCGTAGTTAGCCTCGGACTCCAGGGCGTCAGCCAAACATTCGAGACGCACCTCGCACTCGTAGCAGCGCATGCGAATCTGACGTTGCGATGCACCTTGAACAAAGAGCGCATCCGGTTCGATGGACGCACACAGGGCGCGCGCGACCCAACTCTGGTCGTCGCCATGGGTTGACATCGTGGATCTCCACTTCACTGTACTCGAGCCCTAACATGTGACCATACACACAGACTATCGAGGGTGCAAACGCTGCGAGAACACATGCGACGATAACAGGTGACCGATTAGCCAATTTTTACGCTCCGCCAAACGCCAGATGCCCCTTACGACACGTAAGCTAGGAGCATGTCGCACTCTCATCCCCGAGCCGTCCGGCCGACCCAGCTGTTCGCCCTGTTGCTGGCGTTCCTGAGCGTTTCCTCGCTCATGGGCGTCGTCGGGGCAGGCATGCTCGTACCCATCGCGGGTCCCACCGCGCTGGTCGCAAAGTCGGTCCCCTCCGTATTCAACGAGCTGCCCGGTGACCTACAAACAGTCGCCCCCGCCGAGGAGTCGCAGCTCCTTGACTCCTCGGGAGCCGTCATCGCGCACTTCTACGACAAGCAGCGCATCGTCGTGCCCAGCGCGAACATCTCCGACGTCATGAAGAAAGCAATCATCGCGATCGAAGACAAACGTTTCTACGAACACAACGGCGTGGACGCCACCGGCATCGCCCGCGCGTTCGTGACCAACCTGGGCGACTCCGGTCGCCAAGGCGCCTCCACGATCACTCAACAGTACGTGCGTAACTCACTGGCAGAGCGCGGCTACCTCGAAGGCGACGCCGACCAGGTCAGCGCCGCAACCGAACAAACCACAGAACGCAAGCTCCGCGAAATCAAGTACGCGATGGCCTTGGAGAAAACCCAGTCCAAAGACGAAATCCTCACGGGATACCTGAACATCGCACCCTTTGGTCCCATTACTTACGGCGTCGAGGCCGCGTCGCAACGCTACTTCTCCAAGTCTGCATCCGAACTCGACTACCTGGAGTCCGCGCTGCTCGCCGGCCTCGTCCAATCGCCCGTCCAGTACGATCCCCTCACCCACCCTGAAGCAGCCCAAGAGCGCCGCAACACAGTCCTAGCAACCATGCTTGACCAGGGCGTCATCACACAGGAAGAATACGACGCCGGCATCGAAACCACCGTCGATTCAATGCTGCACCCCACCGTATCCTCCGAAGGCTGCTCCGGCGCGGAATCCTCCCAAGCCTACTTCTGCGATTACGTCCTAGCCCAGTTCCTCGAAGACCCGACCTTCGGCGCCACACGCACCGAGCGTGAGCACATGCTCAAGACCCAGGGCATCACAATCCGCACCACGATGGACCCCACCAAGCAGAACGCCGCCTACACGTCGCTGACAAACACTATCCCCGTGGGCGACGCCTCAGGCCTCAACGATGCTCTTGTCTCTCTCGACCCGCGATCCGGTCGCATCCTGGCGATGGCCCAGAACACGACGTACGGCATCGAGTCCGGGCAAACAATGTCAAACTACTCGGCCGATGGTAACTTCCAGGTCGGCTCAACATTCAAGGTCTTCACCCTGCTTCAATGGTTCAAGGAGGGACACTCCGCTTACGAGACAGTCGGCTCCAGCAACACCTTCTACCCTAACGGCTCCTTCAAGTGCGACGGACGCTCCATCACAACCGAGGGCTATCAAGTCAACGACCTCGCCGGCAAGACCGGCACGATGAACGTCGTGCGTGCGACCGGCCAGTCCGTCAACCAGGCCTTCGTGAACATGGCATCCCGCGTCGACTTCTGCTCCATCTTCGACACTGCCTACAAAATGGGAATCACCGAAGACGGCGAAGCCCCTTCACCCTACCCCGCGAACATCCTGGGTTCCGTGTCCGCCTCCCCACTACAGATGGCCTCTGTGTTCGCAGCAATCGCCAACTCCGGCCAACAGTGCACGCCACAGTCCATCGAATCCGTGACCGACCGTGACGAGAACGTCCTGAAAGAATTCGCGGCGGACTGCACGGAGGTCATCTCCCCCGACGTCGCCAACAAGACCGCAGCCCTACTCACCGCGTCGGCCGGCCAGTACTACACATCCACGCGCTTAGGCGGCGGACGTCCCTTCGCAGCAAAATCAGGAACCACCGACGGGCACGCCAACACGTGGTTGACCGGCTTCACTCCGTCTGTCGTCACATCCGCATGGGTGGGGCACGGCGAAAACTCCTCCCAGGAAGTCGGATCCGTGACGATTAACGGCAAATACTACAGCGAAATCTACGGTGAAACATTCGTCGGCCAGAACATCTGGGCGCCCTACATGACGCAGATCCTGGCGGGCACTCCCGTCGAAAACGTATCCAGCGCGAACATCGGGGCAACCAACTCGAACCGTTCCTCAACCCCCACACCATCCCCCACGAGCAGCGGACACTGACATGACACCGACGCTGATAGAGGCCCCGGCCTCGGCCCCCCGCCGAGGCCGGGGCCTCCTGCGCGCGACCGGCGCAATCGTCGGCGGGCTGGGACTCGCTGGACTGGCCGCCGGTGGAGCTGCCCTGGCCTGGGGTTCGATCGAGCGCACTCTGCCGACCCTGCGCCGCTACGACGTGCCCATCGAGCGCAACGTCCCTGAAGTGACGATCCTCCAGATCGCCGACCTACACCTCTTCGCCGGGCAGGAATTCCTCCTGCGGTTCCTCTCCGACGTCGCCTCATCCGAACGCTTCGACATGATTGTGTCCACAGGAGACAACTTCGGTTCATCCGCAGGCCTCGACATGGTGATGGACGCCTACCGCCCCTTCCTGTCGTATCCTGGCGCCTTCGTCCTCGGATCCAACGACTACTATTCGCCGATCCCCAAACGCTGGAGCCGCTACCTGTCGCGCTCCAAACCACACCCCGCGCGCGTCGTCCCCGACCTCACCTACATCCCGATGGTCCGCCAGCTGCGCGCCGCCGGCTGGGTGGATCTCTCTAACGCGTGCGGCACGCTGTCGTTGCCCGGCGCCACCGTCTCACTCCTGGGAACCGACGACGCCCACATCAACCGGGACCGCCTGGTCGCCCCAGCCTCGTCGTGGGAAGCTCCCGGAGCCCTGCGCCTCGGCATCACGCACGCGCCCTACACGCGCGTGGTCTCCGCGCTCACCCGCGCCGGGTCCGACCTCATCCTCGCGGGCCACACGCACGGAGGCCAGATCGGAATACCGGGTGTCGGCGCAATCATCACAAACTGCGACATCGCACGGCGCTACGCCAAAGGCCTGAACCGCTGGGAGACACCCGACGGCTCTTCGTCGTGGCTGCACGTTTCCGCTGGGCTGGGAACCTCTCCCTATGCAAAAGTCCGCATCGCTACACGCCCCGAGGCCTCCCTCATCCACGTCCACCCCGCGTAGCCTCCGTTGATCCCGACATCAAAGTCCGACACAACCCCTATCCGCGTCCACCCAGCTCCGCGTCCCGCCAGTGGTTCTGACAGACGAACACCCCTCTCGTCTCAGCGTCGTTCCCAACCAGAGGACCCAGTCGAGCAACTCGCGGTCACCGGGCACATTCAACACCGGCGACGCACCATCCCAGCCACGCCGCAACCGGCAACCGTATGATCATCGTTAACCCGCGCCAGCCAGACCCCAGAGTCGTGCGGCGTGGCACACACTTCCCTCAGCCGCTTCGTCTCGGTTTGGGATTATCAGCGACGTAAGGCTATACTCGAACGGCACCGGGGTGTGGCGCAGCTTGGTAGCGCGCTTCGTTCGGGACGAAGAGGCCGTGGGTTCAAATCCCGCCACCCCGACCGGTAGTCGCCGGGACCAGTTGGTCCCGGCGACGTTTGTATAGGCGCTATGCCGCGAATCACTAACCGATGGGTAGAAAGAGCATAATTGCCCGTTAGACTGAGGTCGTACTCATCACTCACTTTGAGGAGAATCTCCATGAAGCGTCGTCTTGCAGCAGCTCTGCTCATCATCACGCTCCCCTTGGGCATGGCAGCATGCCACGGCTCGAAGTCCCGCAAGGCCACCCCCAGCACCCCGGCGCCCGTTGCGACCGCCAGCGCCAACCCGACGCAGGCACCCGTTGCGACCCCCAGCGCCAACCCGACGCAGGCACCCGGTGCCTCCGGTCAGTCCGTCGACGAAGCCTGCGGCCTGGTCGACAACCAGCTGAGGTCGTTCGCCAACAGCTACACCGACCCCAGCGACTCCGCACAGGCACTGGCAGCTGCTGAGACCACCATCAACGCCCTGAATTCTCCTCAGATCACCAACCCCGACGTGAAGCAGGCATCCGGCAAGGTGGCCTCGGCCCTCTCGGACATGGTCAACTTCAGCAAGAAGTACCAGTCGAACCCGAATGCTGCCGACCAGAAAGAGGCGGAGCGATTGACGCAGAACCTGACCACGTCACTGTTGTCGCTCGGTAAACTGTGCCCCGCGATACTGAAGTAATGACACGCTTCTGAGCGCTCAGTCATCGATCGCATAGCGTTGGAGGGGCGGCCCAATGGGCCGCCCCTCCTCGCTGTCTACTCGACCGATAACCAGAGCTGTAGGGTTATAGGACACTAGGGTGATAGGACACTACGTGTTGCCGTGTGGCGCTGGTTGTTGCTTGTGGACCCGCGGGTTTTCTGGGCGCCGGGCCCGGCCGTGGGGCCGGGCTGCAGTGTGTGCCAGTGGGCGGCCCGCAAGCCGTCCGCGC
>ERZ772786.428-NODE-428-length-17517-cov-6.124270_pt1 | contig 17517 bp, 14 predicted proteins | sample MGYA00511473_ERZ772786 | MGnify/ENA primary metagenome ERZ772786 (study PRJEB29015, sample SAMEA2738025) | human oral metagenome | biome: human oral; feature: human-associated habitat; material: saliva | place: China | collected 2252 ...
CTTTGACGTTTTCAGGCAAAAGTTACAGATTCTTTGCAGAAATCAGGCGCACCCCGCACGACCTAGCGCATCATCTTGACCAGGCGAACAATGGTGCCGTTGCCGGAAGGTTTCTCCTGGATAGACACGGCGTCCATAAGCAGGCGCATCAGCTTAACGCCGCGTCCACGCTCGGCAAACTGGCCGGTCTCGGGAGGCTCTTCCTCATCGGAGATGCTAAAACCACCACCGCAATCCGAGACGTCAATGACCACCCTGTCTGGATACGCAGAAACCGTGGTCAGCACGCCCTTCTCGCACGCGTGATCAACGGCGTTGCCAATAGCCTCGCCAACTGCAAGTTCAATGTCAAACTTTTGGTCCGAGGTAAACGGCAGCGTCTTCAGCAGCGCGATAGCCCTTGAGCGAGCGTCGCACATTTTATTGGGATCAACTCTAAACGTTGTCTGAAACGATGGATGTGTGCCCGGTGCAAGCGGAGTCACGCGCGACTTTGCGGCGCAGGTACTTATGGGCATGAAGTCGATAAGACCCATGCGCACCAGCGCTTTAAACGCCGTTGGTTGCACGTTGGTCAAGCTCATAAGGCCGCCGAGCGTCTTCATACGTCGAACGGCACACACAATAAAGCCCATGCCACATGAATCGATGTACGAAACCTCCGACATATTAAGCACAATTCTTCTGCAGCCGCTCTCGATAAGCTGCTCAATCTGAGCCTTCACGCGCGGGACTCCCCTCACGTCAAGGTCAGTATTGACTGAAACAACTGCTATGTTTGGCTGCGTATACATACGTTTCTTGTTCCCGCACAGCAACAAGAATTTCAGATATCTGCATTTTTTAGCGAGAAAATCGTCTCGTTGACGAGAAGATCGTCTAGTTGCTCTTCTCGCCAGAATCGGAGCTTCCAGACACACCAAAGTCGGCACCGACAAGCTCGTCAAAACGCAGGGCCACCATGGCAACGTCGTCATCAAGCCTTCGGCCGGTATAGCGATCAAGCGTGCTCAAGAACCTATTGAGCAGGCCATCAAAGCCACGAGGAACCTCGTTCATAATCATGTCTCGCAGGCCAGTTTCGCCAAAGAAAGCGCCTTCAGGGCTACGAGCTTCCGTGGTTCCGTCGGTGTAAAGCAGCAGGATATCACCCTCGTGCAAGCGAATCGTACCGTTTTTATACTCCATGTCGTGAAACGCGCCCACAACGCCCGACTGTACGTCCAAAAGCTCAGCGTCTCCCGATTGAGCAGACACCAAAATCGCAGGTGGATGACCAGCGGAGCAGTAGGTCAGCGATGAGGTTGCAAGGTCAACAATACCCACAAAGAGCGTTGCAAATGTTTCTACTCTCGAGAAGCCCAGCAAGAATTCATTCAGCGTTGCCACCATACGAGCGGGAGTTCTTCCCTCCCACGCGTAGGCAGAAAGTGCCGTTTTAACTGCGGATGAGATAGATGCTGCCTCAATACCCTTGCCAGAAACGTCACCCATAATAATGCACGCGCGACGGCCTGGCAGCTTAATCATGCTGTAAAAATCGCCACCAACAAACGCGTCGGCGGTTGCGGACGAATAAATTCCCTCGGCAGAAATTCCCTCTACCTTCTGCAGGTCATTTTTCATGCCCGACTGCAGCGCCTGGGAGATATGCTTATTTTGCTGGCTCTCTTCGGCACCAACGGCCAACGAGTGAACCAGAAGCATCACGCGGTCCAAGAAATCAAGCTCAATGTCACTCAGAGGTTCCGCGTTTTCTTCTCGCAAGAAAAGCCAGGTATGCTGCTCGCCAGCAAACTTGCCCAAGAAAAGCACAGCTCCCTTGCAGGGCAAACCTTGTGCAGCAAGCGCGCGACTCAGCTCAGAATCAAGCTCAACCTCTTTGACTGACGCCTCGCCCTCTCCTGTCTTGAGTCCCTCAACCGTCGATGGAAGCGCTATCTGGTTGCCGCCATCCTGCGCGCCGCCGGCCTCCGCCGCAGCCTGTGTGCCACCGGCCTCCGCTGCGGCCTGCGCGCTGTCTTGCGCACCGTCCTGAGCATCGCCAAACGCCTGTTCATCACCAAGCGTATGGAGCGTAATGTTGCCTGTGACCTCACAGCAATCTACCGAGAAAACCTGTGCATTCAGATCGGTGCCCACCGACCTCATAACCTGCTGTAATCGCTCACCAGAGATCTTCTCGCCCTCTGCAGCGCTGTGGAGAAGTCCTTGGCGTACGCGAGCTAATGCCTCGCGAAGCGTGTCTCTACGCTGCGTTCTCATGGCCGACAACGCGCCTACAAGCTGCACCGAGAGGTAATTTGCAATGGAGTCCAGAAGTCTTGCGTCTTCAACCAAAAGCGCACGCTTACGCTCCCAGCCCACCTCAATCAGAGCAACAATGTGGCCACCAAACCACACAGGAACCACAAGAAAGCTGGTAAACGGAGGTAAATGACTTGCGTCAACGGTTATGACCTCACGAGTTTCTTCGTTAACAAAGTTGCGCTTTTTAACTCTTCCCTGCTTGAGCGCGCTAGAGTTCAAAGGCATGGTATGCAAGCGAAGTGCGTGCTCGGAATAAAACGTCAAACGCTCCAGAGAGCTGTTAAATGCAAAGTAGCGAGGAATTCTGTTCAATGACACGCTCTTCAGAGACTCCGTTGCGCCATGAAGGTGATAGCCATCTTGCTCAGCAAGATAGATAAGCGCACCATCAGCCTCGACAGTCTCTGAGAGCTCTTCTAACACGCGCTCGATAAGCTGACCCATATCTTCCGAGTCAAGCGTGTCCAAAACAATCTGAAGCGCTCCTGAGAGCCTCCTGTTGGCTCGGCGAAGGTCCAACACCATTCGTTCATCATCGTGCATAGGGCTAGCCATGTCACGAAGCTTAGAGGCAGTCAAAACAATAGCTTGTGTAGGAGCACCCACGTAATCTGCACGCACACTCAAAACCTGCGACGTGCCATCTTGCGCAGGAGCGGCCACCATGGAAGTGGAGCCATCAATCGCAAACGGCAACGACTCTACAAAGAACGGCTTCTGCAAGTTTTCTTGATTTGCCGGGGTAAACAAAAAGCGAACATCCAGGCCGGCAATGGTGTCGTTTACCTTAGCAAATAAGCTTTCGGCCTCCTCATTGGCGAGAAGAACCGTGCCCTCCATATTAAAAACGATAACTGCATCGCTGGTCAGGCGCAGCAACTGAGACAGAGTTGCAGCAACGGTCCCGTCGACAACTCCTTCAACACGCCTTACGCTCAGCTTGTTATCTGCCACAGTCACTCCTTACCAGCAAGGAAAAACAAATCACATAGTCTAAGTATACGAAAAAGGCGGACCTCCGAAGAGATCCGCCGAAATTCCGTGGTGTCGGAGGCGGGACTTGAACCCGCACAACCGTTAGTAGGTCACTAGCACCTCAAGCTAGCGCGTCTGCCAATTCCGCCACTCCGACTTGCTTTGCAGCGAGGGATATACTAACACATCTTCTGGCAACATATGTGAGAAAAATTAAAAACTTTTTCTCAAAAGAACTTTGCGAGAAGATCGCCTCGTCCCTTGCTTACTTCTGCCAACCAACAATGGTTGCAGGTACGCTCTGGAAGAGTGATGGACCAAAGTTGGCAAGACCCTTCTTAACAACGTAGCAGTCTGGACCAGTGTAGACAGGAAGATATGCGTAAGTCTGCATCATCTTCTTCTCTGCCTCATTCATGAGCTTCATGCGCTCATCAAAGTCCTTGGTAGAGACAACCTTTGCAAACATCTCATCGGTCTCTGCAGAGCCCTGCTGACCAAAGTTGGATCCAGACTCAGAACCATAGAGCTGGTTGCCGTTGTTGTAAGAAGTTGAGGAACCAACCCAACCAAAGAGGCAGACATCCCAAGAACCAGAGGTAAGAACATCAGAGAACTCAGAAGATGGGTGAGAATCAAGGGTAAGGTTGATGCCTGCGTCCTTGCACATCTTCTGGATTGCAGCAGCACGGTTCTTAACAGTAGTGCCGTCACCAAACAGAGTGTAGGCGAAGGTTACCTGCTGACCGTCCTTCTCGTAGTAATCGCCGTTGAGCTTATAGCCTGCATCCTCAAGGGTCTTCTTAGCAGCAGCCTTGCGCTCATCAGCGGACTTGAGGTTCTTGATATCGTCTGGAAGGTTGTTGTCATAACCAGCTGCCCAGTAAGGCCAAAGCATAGAACCTGGTGCATCCTCTTTCCAGTTAACACCCTGGAAGACGATGGAAACGATGGTTGCAGGGTCAACGACCTGGCAGAATGCCTTACGAACTGCAGCATCCTGAAGAACGCCACGAGTGGAGTTAATCTCGATAACAGCAATAGACATACCAAGACCACGACGGATTTGAGCCTTATCACCAAGACCGGTGAAGTTAGAAAGAAGCTCAGCGGAACCATTGACAGAGCTACCAGTAGTGTCAACCTCTTCGTTCTTGAATGCGTTAATGGAAGCCTGGGTATCCATCTGCTTGTAAACAAGGGTATCAAGCTTAGGAGCGTCACCCCACCACTTTGGATTTGGCTTGAAGGTTACAGCAGAATCGTCGAGAGAATCAACGATATAAGGACCAGAACCAAGCTCGTTGTGTGGCTCATTGTTGTAGCCATTGTTAAAGAATTCTGGATCCTGAAGCTTTGGGTGCAAAGCATAGCTCAAGATGCTCTCGATTGGATAGACTGGCTCCTTCATAGTAACAACAGCGGTCTTAGCAGTATCACCCTGCTCAACAGACTCATACTTGTCATAACCATCAGTTGAAGAAACCGCATACTTTTTAGTCTGACCACACATAGTGATGAATGCGGTCTGAATTGCGGTCCAATCAATAGCAGTGCCATCGTTGAAGGTAGCCTGATCAGTGAAGGTAAGGGTAGCAACCTGCTTGCCGTCCTTCTCCTCTACCTTGAAGTCCTTGATGTAATCCTTGTTTGGCTCATACTTATCGCCATCAGCATTAGTAAGGAACAGGTCACGAGGGTTGATAAGACCGTGAAGGATGTTCATGTAAGCGGTATTACCAGCAAGTTGGTAGTAATTCCACTGTGGACCAATCTCAGTGATTGGCTGGGTCAGAGTACCGCCATCCTTAACCTCATCGCGGGTCTTAGGATTGTTGTACGTCTTGCCCTTCTCTGGGATTGGGAGCTGATCCAGAGGAGTGTTTGCAGGGGAGCCGTCCTGTGGCTCAGTACCAGTGGTGGTGGAGTCGCCCTTAGGATTTGATGGAGCACAACCGGCAAGGCCAAGGCCTGCGGCGGTGATACCAGTCAGAGCAAAGAACGAACGACGGGAAAAACTGTCAGCCATATGATCACCCATTTCGTTAAAGGCCTACAGATATTCACTTAACTATACGAAATTGCCTGAAAATACTCCATAGCAGAAACATTCCCGTAACAACCTCGTTCACTATTTGTAACAAACAAAACCCGCACCTAGTTTTAAGTGCGGGTTTTTAAAAATTTTATTGAATCTTTGTTACTCGTTAGAGATATGAGTAGCAGGAACCAGTTTACCGTCCTGATAAATCATACGCTCACGAGTACGCTCAATCTTTGGATCAGGAATTGGAATAGCCGAGAGAAGTGCCTTGGTGTAAGGGTCTTGTGGATTAGTGAAGACGTCTTCAGTCTCACCGTACTCAACAATCTTGCCCAGGTGCATAACAGCAACTGTGTCAGAAATATGACGAATAACAGCAAGATCGTGAGCAACAAAGAGATAAGAAATCTTCAACTGAACCTGAAGGTCCTCAAGAAGGTTAATAATACCTGCCTGAATGGAAACATCCAGAGATGCAATTGGCTCGTCCAAAAGAAGAATCTTTGGGCTTGTTGCAAGAGCACGAGCAATAGCAATACGCTGACGCTGACCACCAGAGAACTGAGATGGGAAGCGGTCAACATAGTCTGGGTTAATACCAACCAAACGCATAAGCTCACCAATACGAGTATTAATATCCTCTTTGTTCCAACCCTGTGCCTGAAGTGGCTCAGCCAAAACATCATAGACAGGCATACGAGGGTCGAGAGAACTCATTGGATCCTGGAAGATAACCTGAAGGTCTTTACGAAGCTCTCTACGCTGTGCTGCGTTCTTAAGTTCAGCAACATCTTTGCCAAGGACTGTAATACGACCATCCTCAGGCTTCAGCAAATCCATAATCTGCATCAGAGTTGTTGACTTACCAGAGCCAGACTCACCAACCAGTGCAAGAGTTTCTCCCTCATGAATCTCAAAACTTGCACGGTCAACTGCGGTCATAGTGCCCTTGCTGCGCCTAATAAAGCCCTTTCCCTGAACAGGGAATGTCTTGGTAAGGTTTTCAACCTTAAGTACAACAGGACGCTCGTTACGAGGAACATCAACCCACTTTGGAAGGATTGGCTCAAAGTCTGGATATACCTCAGCATAGGTGAGGTTCTTCTCGCAAATCTCCTGAAGGTGGTGACAAGATGCCAAGTGGCCCTCAGCAGCATTTGCAGGAAGCAGAACTGGCTCTTTCTTGGAGCACTCCTCGGTAGCCATAGGACAACGTGGGTTAAAAGGACAACCAGTTGGAATAGCGGCAAGTGATGGTGGATTGCCCTTAATAGGAACAAGCCTGTGCTCTGCCTGAAGGTGAGGTTTTGGAACAGCACCCAGAAGGCCCATGGTATAAGGATGGCGAGGCTCAGCAAAAAGTGTATCAACGCTTGCGCGCTCTACGCCACGGCCTGCATACATAACCATAATGTCATCAGCAGTACCTGCAACAACACCAAGGTCGTGAGTAATCAGAACAACTGCTGCACCGGTCTCTTTCTGCGCGACCTTCAAGACGTCAAGAATCTGAGCCTGAATAGTTACGTCAAGAGCTGTGGTTGGCTCGTCTGCAATGATGATGTCAGGGTTATTTGCAATAGCAATTGCAATAACAACACGCTGACGCATACCACCAGAAAACTCATGTGGGAAGGAATCCAGACGATTTTCTGGATCAGTAATACCAACGATGGAGAGAAGTTCAATACAACGCTTGCGAACGTCTGCCTTGCTCATGTGAGGATTATGGGTAAGCAGAGCCTCTGCAAGCTGATCTCCAATAGAGAACATTGGAGTCAAAGCGGACAGTGGATCCTGGAAGATCATAGAAATCTTAGTACCACGAAGCTGTGACATCTCTTCGTCGGTCTTACCAATGAGCTCCTCATCACCAAGCTTAATAGAGCCGGTAACGTGAGCGTTGTCATCAAGAAGACCAATAAGAGCCAGGGCAGTTACTGACTTACCAGAACCAGACTCACCTACGATACCAAGAGTACGGCCTCCCCAAAGGTCAAAGTTAACACCGCGAACTGCGTCTACACGACCAGCCTCGGTATTGAAGGAAACCTTAAGGTCACGAACAGAAAGAACTGGATCACCTGTTGGAGCACCCTTTGGACCATTTGACTCAAGCAGCTCGTAGCGAAGGACATCGTCCATCTCTGCACTTTCCTGCTTTGTTGAAGTAATAGTAGTGTCAGACATTATGCACGCTCCGTAGTTTCTTCAGAAACGATGCTACCCTCAAGATTACCAAGCTGAGCATCATCCTCGGAAGAATCCTCTTCCTGATCTTTGACGCTACCAGCAGCGCGTGAATAAGGGTCAAAGGCATCGCGAAGGCCATCGCCGATGAGCTGCAGGCCAACACAAACAATAATCAGAAATGCCGATGGAATCAGAATCATCCATGGAGTGGTGAGCATTGCAGAAGAACCAGCACTCAGAAGGTAACCAAGGGAAGTATCTGGTGGCTTAATACCAAGGCCCAAGAAGCTGAATGCAGTCTCAGAGTTAACGCCGCCAATAACAGCCAAGACCAAGTCAATAATAAGAATTGAACCAAGGTTTGGAATAAGGTGACGAACAATGATGGTAAATGGTGGAACACCCATGTACTTAGCGGCCTTGACGTAATCTCTCTCACGCAAAGACAGGGCCATGGTACGGATAGTACGTGCGCGACCAATCCAACCAAACGCAGTCAGACCAAAGATAAGCATGAGCCAACCAGACTCACCGCCTGCTGCACGAACAATCATAGCAACCAGCAAGAAGCTAGGAATGACCATGAGCATATCAAGAAGCCACATACCAATCTTCTCCGGAATGCCACGGACATACGCAATGGCAGTACCAATAATTGCAGAAATGATAGTGGTCAAGATTGCGTAGCTGATACCAATGGTCAAAGAGCGACCAAGACCGTGAACAACGCAGGCATACAGATCGATACCAGCACCGTCAGTACCAAACCAATGCGTTGCATTAGGAGCCATGTTAATTGCAGTAAAGTCAGCATCTGTGTAATTAAACGGAGTGGCATATGGTCCAAAAACTGCAATGAGAACCATAATTCCAAGAATAATCAAACCGATTACTGCAGAACGCTGGCGGAAGAAACGTCTTGCAATCAGGCCAGCATAGCTAATTCTTTTAACTTCTTTATTGTCATACTTAGCATCTGCCTGAAGCTCACGCTCAGCGTTAGTAAGACCTGCATCAATGGAGACGTTTTTCTCGTCATTATTCTGAAGCTCTTCTTTAGACATGTCCGCCTCCTTAGCTCATCTTAATTCGTGGATCAAGAGCAGCAGCAAAGAGGTCAGCCAGAAGAGCGCCAACAAGAGTCATTGCGCCAGAGAAAGCTGCGACTGCAACTGCACCGTGAATATTGTTGTTGTTAATACAGTTAATGAAGTACTCACCAAGACCGTGAATTGCAAAGACCTTCTCGGTCATAACAGCACCGGTAAAGATACCTGCAAGAGAGAAAGCAACTGAAACAGCAGTTGGAATCAAAGAAACACGAAGAGCGTGCTTACGAATTGCCTTCTTACGAGTGAGGCCCTTAGCGCGAGCAGTACGAACGTAGTCTGCGTGCATCTCGTCAAGCAGGTACGTACGCTGAGAGAGGTGGTAACCAACGGAGCTTACGATAGTAAGAACAATGGTTGGAAGAATAATGTGCTGGAGGAAGTCAATGAGCCAAGTGAAGAAGTTTCCGGTATCTCCACTAGAAAGATCGGTTACGTAGAAAATACGAGTACCGGCACGTGCGTTAATCTCGATTGCCGCAAAAACAATTAAGATTGCCATAACAACAGTTGGAATAACCAAAAGAATCGAAGCAACACCACTTAAGAAGCGGTCCTGCCACTGGTATTGGCGCTGAGCGGTATAAACACCCAAGCTGACGCCAATAACAACAGACAAAATAGTTGCTGGAGTCATGAGCAGAATAGAAGCCATGAACTTTGAGCTCATCTCTCGGTTAACGTTATCGCCGGTTGGGGTCATACCAAAGTCAAACTTGGTAAGCAGATTGGTAATCCAGACCTGATAACGCTCAATAACTGGAGTCTTATCATTTAGATTAGTCCTATACAGGTTTTCCTCAATAGACTCCTGTGGAGGACGTGGAGTACGCTGCTCAAAGTTGGAGCGTGGGTTCATAAATGATGATGCGAGGAAGAATGTGAGCGAAGTTGCAACAAAAATCATCACAATGTAGCTCAAAATCCTCTTTGTAACGTACCAAACAAACCGTGCCATTGACTCTCCTCACCGCCTTGCGCTTATCCACCTGATAAGCGAGGTTTTCTCGGTATGGCAACCTAGCATTCCTACAACAAACATACTGTGATTACACAGCAAGGTGCAATTTTACCATGGATAAGCTGCCTAACCCAAAAAATATCTCTTAGATAAGCAAGATTATGCATACCAATCCCAGTAAAACGTATCCACATATAATGACTGTTTGACACCAGCGTACAGGTCACAATCAAATTTGTTTACATATGAGAAACGTTATTGAAAATTCTGTTAAGAAGTAAAAGAAAACTGCTATCTGTCACGTTCGTTCTTTTTTGCTGGTGTTTCCTTCAGCTAATTAACCTACATTCCGCAGGCTACAAATAAAAAATGCCGAGAAACCCGGGTTTCTCGGCAGATAATTCAAATACGAGAGCGCAGCTTAGCCAATAGTTCCAACGGGGAATGTCAGAGCCATCACAATAGCGCAAACCAGGAAAATGGTTGTAGTGATGATGGTAAGGCGATCAAGGTTCTTCTCCATAATGCCTGAACCAGCGCTTGCGTTATACATAGATGCAGCAATCATGTCAGAAACGCCGGTGCCCTTTCCGGAGTGTGCCAAAACAAGCAGCACCGTCAAAATGCCAGAAAGTACAAACAGCACTAAAAGAATTGTATTCAGAACGCCCACGAGGTTCCCCCTCTTGCTGGCGAGAAGATCCAGCCCTAGTTATTTTCACGTACAACAGAAAAGAATAGCACACGCCACTCCCCTTTGGGAATGACGTGTGCCAAGTTGCAAAACAAACAAGAACTTAACAGATGGGACAAGCACCTCACCGGTGGTAAGGAGCTTTGTCAGAGTTTAGTTCATTGCGCTCTTTACCATTGCAACGAAGGAATCAGCCTTGAGAGATGCGCCGCCAACAAGTGCGCCGTCGACGTCCTCTTTCTCGAGGAAGCCACCAACGTTGTCTGGCTTAGCAGAACCACCGTAAAGAATACGGATACCATCTGCAATTTCTGCGCCAAAGATCTCTACCAGAGTCTTGCGGATTGCACCGCAGACTTCCTGTGCGTCATCAGCAGTTGCAGTCATACCAGTACCGATTGCCCAGATTGGCTCATAAGCAATAACGTACTTGGAAGGATCGGTGATCTCTAGACCCTTGGTATCTGCCTTAATCTGGTCAACAACAAACTGAACGTGAGTGCCGGCGTTACGAACCTCAAGAGACTCACCGCAGCAAGAAATAGGAACGATGTCATGAGCCATCAGTGCCTTTGCCTTGCGGTTAATGTCCTCGTCAGTCTCGCCAAAGTAACCACGGCGCTCAGAGTGACCAATGATGCAGTAAGTTGCACCAACAGAGGTCAGCATTGCTGGAGAGGTCTCACCAGTAAATGCACCAGACTCCTCCCAGTACACATTCTGTGCAGAGAGAGCAACAGAAGAGTTGGCCTGGGTAAGAACCTCAGAGACACCCTTAAGGTCTACAAGAGGTGGAGCAATAACAACGTCAACGTTTCCGGTACCGGAAGCAAGCTGATCAACAATTCCCTGAGCAAGCTCAACGCCCTCAGCGAAAGTCTCATTCATCTTCCAGTTACCTGCGATCATACGATTACGCATCGAGAAGCGCCTCCACTCCTGGAAGTGCCTTACCCTCAACGAGCTCCATGGAAGCGCCGCCGCCAGTGGAAATCCAGCTCATCTTGTCAGCAAGGTGGAACTTGTTAACTGCTGCAACGGAATCGCCGCCGCCGATGATGGAAGTGCAATCAGCATCTGCAACAGCACGAGCAACAGCCTCGGTGCCCTTTGCAAACTGGTCAAACTCAAAGACGCCCATAGGACCATTCCAGAAGACGGTCTTTGCGCCCTTGATAGCCTCAGAGTAAAGCTCAACAGTCTTAGGACCAATGTCCATACCCATGCGGTCTGCAGGAATCTGATCGGAAGGAACTACCTCGCCAACAGCGTCCTCACCAAAGTGATCAGTAACAACGTTGTCAACAGGAAGCAGAATCTTAACGCCCTTCTCCTCTGCCTTCTTGAGCATCTCGCCTGCGCGCTCAATCCAGTCTGGCTCCTGAAGAGAAGTACCAACGGTATAACCCTTTGCCAGGAAGAAGGTATATGCCATACCGCCACCAATGATGAGGGTATCAGCGGAGTCGATAAGGTGATCAAGAACACCAATCTTAGAAGAAACCTTGGAGCCACCAACGATAGCTACAAGTGGGCGCTCTGGGTTAGAGAAGATAGAGGTAAGAGTGTCAACCTCTTTCTCAAGCAGGAAGCCAGCGTATGCAGGAAGGTAAGCTGCTGGTCCAACAACGGAGCCCTGTGCACGGTGAGCGGTACCAAAGGCATCAAGAACAAAGATGTCACCATAAGATGCAAGGGTCTTTGCAATCTCTGGATCGTTCTTCTTCTCACGCTTGTCAAAGCGGACGTTCTCAAGAACAAGAACCTCGCCGTCCTTGAGTGCGTCTACAGCCTCACGGGCCTTCTCGCCATAAGTGTCCTCAACAAACTTAACCTCGCGGCCAAGAAGCTCAGCAAGCTTCTCTGCAGCTGGGCGCAGGGAAAGCTCTGGCTGGAAGCCGGTGCCATCTGGACGACCAAGGTGGCTCATCAGGATGACCTTTGCGTTGTGGTCGAGAAGATACTGGATGGTTGGAAGTGCAGCGCGAACGCGGGTGTCGTCAGTAACAACGCCGTCCTTTAGAGGCACGTTGAAGTCAACGCGCATAAGAACGCGCTTACCGTCAACATCTGCATCGCGGACAGTCTTCTTTGTAAAAGCCATGTCACTCCTTTAAATACGTTTCCAACAAAAGAAGGCGCGATCGCGGCAGATGCTGCGACCGCGCCTAAGGCGTCTATGTAACTAGAACTTAAGCAACGAACTTCTCGAAGTACTTGATGGTGCGGACCATCTGAGAAGTGTAGGAGTTCTCGTTGTCATACCAAGAGGTGACCTGAACAAGAGTGGTGCCATCGCCAAGGTCAGAGCACATGGTCTGAGTTGCGTCGAAGATGGAGCCGTGGGTCTCGCCGACGATATCGCGGGAAACGATGTCATCCTCGTTGTAACCAAAGGTCTCTGGGATGGTCTCTGCATAAGCCTTCATTGCAGCGTTGACCTCGTCAACGGTGACCTTCTTGTCAACAACAGCATAGAGGTTGGTGAGGGAGCCAGTTGGCGTAGGAACACGCTGAGCAGCACCAATGAGCTTGCCGTTGAGCTCAGGAAGAACAAGGCCAATAGCCTTTGCAGCACCGGTGGAGTTAGGAACGATGTTCTCTGCACCAGCACGGGAACGACGGAAGTTACCCTTGCGCTGTGGGCCGTCGAGGATCATCTGGTCACCAGTGTATGCGTGAATGGTGGTCATGATACCGGACTTGATAGTTGCGAAGTCGTTAAGACCCTTTGCCATAGGAGCAAGGCAGTTGGTGGTGCAGGAAGCTGCGGAGATGATGTTGTCATCTGCAGTGAGGGTCTCATGGTTAACGTTGAAGACAATGGTTGGGAGGTCATTGCCTGCAGGAGCAGAAATGACAACCTTCTTAGCACCAGCGTTGATGTGAGCCTGTGCCTTGTCCTTAGAAGTGTAGAAACCGGTGCACTCAAGAACAACGTCAACGTTGAGATCGCCCCAAGGCAGGTTGTTAGCGTCTGCCTCCTTGTAAATAACAATCTCGTGACCGTCAACGATGATGGAGTGGTCAGTTGCCTCTACCTTGTGATCGCGGGAATAGTTGCCCTGAGTAGAGTCATACTTCAGAAGATATGCAAGCATCTCTGGAGAAGTAAGGTCGTTGATTGCAACAATCTCGGAACCCTCGTGACCAAACATCTGCCTAAATGCAAGGCGACCAATGCGGCCAAAACCGTTAATAGCAACCTTTACTGCCATACGTAATGCTCCTTTCGGTGACCCAGAGCCATTCTCCGGATTCATTAACATTTAAACCGTACACCGAGTATTTTACCGCACTCGCCGATAACTTATGCATCTTTTTCTAAATCCTGAACGATTTTTTCTAAACGAAGCAATCGGTGATACATGGCGGACTTGGATACGGGCGGTACAAACGACTCCCCCAGCGCAGATAATGACAGCTCAAGGTTATCTTTTCGTGCAAGACAAAAATCTCTGACCGCTGGCGGCAGAGCTCTAAGTCCAACGAGTTTCTCGGCCTTTTCTATGAGCGCTAACTGATCTGCCGCTGCATTTGAAGAGCGTGTTTGATTTGCCATCTCTGCGTTGACAACTCGGTTGACGTTGTTGCGATAATGCTTTTGCACGCGGGTAAACGCGATAGCGCGCGCCATAGTGGGCGCACCAATCTCTCGCAAAAACTTGATGATGTCGTCAGAGCTCTTAAGGTAGACAGCATAAATTTCTCTGGTACGCATGAGCGCATTGGTATGACGGTTACGATGATTAAGGCGCGCCTTTACCCCAATGGATCCCATAAGTTTTACCAGCTCAGTGGCAAATCTTTCTCCCGAGACAGCAATCTCTAGGTGAAAATCTTTTAAGGGATCGGCCAAAAATCCACCCGCCATAAACGCTCCACGCAAAAAAGCTCGCTGCGCCTGTTTGGTGCGGATAACGCTTTTAGGAATGCCACTTACCAGGCCTTCTCCCGGTATATAAATGCCAAGAGCGGAAAGTGCTTCTGCAAGTGAATCCTGGTTAGAAATCTCAAGCAAATAGTTACGTTTTTTATGCATGATAGAGCGACGGTACTCAACGGAAGTACCCAGATCAAACAGACGACGAGAAGAACTAATAACTGTTCGGGCTACCGTGCCTGTCTCGGTAACAATGCGAACGGCAAATTTACCAGGGCCGTGCATCGACAACGTTCCAGAAACACGAATAAGTGCAGAAAGCTGGGCTAATTCACAGTCCGTCTGAATTTCTGGTACGCTGACCAGCTCATTTTTTACCAAGGCAGTATAGGACATAGCAGACTAACTTCTACTCAGCCTGCTGAGACTTCTTCTGAGCCGCATCAAGATCGCGATGGAAAAGCGTTACGCGATAGCCCTGGCTGGTAAGATGCTCTGCCGTAGCACGTGCGATTGCAACGCTTCTATGCTGGCCACCCGTGCAACCTACCGCAATAGAGAGCAAGCTTTTGCCTTCCTGCACATAGCCAGGCATTACTACATCAAGCAGCTCAAACCAAGACTTAAGGAATTTCTTAGTAGTGCCATGCTGAAGGACAAACTGAGCTACTGGCTCATCAAGACCGGTAAGTGGTCTGAGCTCTGGATCATAGTAAGGATTAGGCAGGAATCGCACGTCAATCATAAGGTCAGCCTCAACGGGCAAACCATTTTTGAAGCCAAAGGAAAACACGCTAACATCCATAAGCTGCTGTTCAGCAAGCTCTGAAAATGCACGACGAAGGCGGCTCTTGAGCGTATTAGTACGCATAGATGAGGTGTCTAGGACCACATCTGCCAGCGCTTTTATGTCTTGAAGCTGTGCGCGCTCCCTAGAAATTGCAGATGAGAGATTTTCTCCCTCCTGCGCTAAAGGATGACGACGGCGATTCTCGCTATAGCGACGCATAAGTACTTCGTCTGAGGAGTCTAGATAAACAATCTTGTACGTAAGCTCGTGATCTGCAAGAGACTTCAGAGCTTCAGAGATGTCATCAAAAAGACCTTGCGAGCGCAAATCGCAGGTAACAGCCAAGTGGCGACCAACACCCGTATTAATGCCCACAAGATTAGAAAGCTGCAAAATAAGAGCTGGTGGCAGGTTGTCAATACAGAAATAACCCATGTCCTCAAACACATGAAGCGCCTGCGTACGACCCGATCCAGACATACCCGTAATAATGACAATGTCGGGAATAACTGAAGATGTAGGATCGTTTTTCTTCACAGGCGCTCCTTAAATACGTGACGAGAAAACCTTACCGCTCCAAGCGTTAATCCTCAAGTGCTGCAGCAAACCAAGAGGTAATTGAAGTTGGGTGTGTAATGGCTGTACCTGAAACAACTGCCCAGGCGCCTGCATCCAGAGCATCTTTTGCGTCTTGTGGTGTGTGAACGTGACCCTCGCAAATAATGGCGATACCTGGGAATTCAGTGGTTGCCTGCTTAAGAAGGGCAATATCAGGGCCATCATCAAGCGTTGTATCAATAGCGGCCTTGTTGTGAGAGAGCGTAGTTGAAACGAGGTCACAACCAGCGGCAACAGCACGACGAATGTCATCCATAGTCATGCAGTCAGCCATAATCAGCACGTCAGACTCTGCACGAAGCGCCGCAACGGTCTCTTTAAAGGTTCTACCATCTGGCCTTGGACGGTCCGTTGCATCTAAAGCAACAACGTCTGCGCCAGCGTGAATACAAGCACGCGCATGACGAAGCGTAGGAGTAATGTAGACGCCTTCGTGACCCTCTTTCCAGAGGCCAATAACAGGAATTTCAACTCTGCCTTTAATGGCAGAGATGTCAGACAAACCCTGGCACCTAATAGCTGCAGCGCCGCCAAGCTCACAAGCGCGAGCAATCTGAGCCATGGTCTCTGGATGCCTCATAGGCTCACCAGGATACGCCTGGACGCTGACAATGAGTTTTCCTTTAAGTGACTCGACAAGCTCTGAATGTGCCACGGTATTCTCCTCACAAGAATGTACGTACCTTAAAAGATATGTGTCTTTGCGGCGTGTTTGGTCAGCAAAGAATTAACCTGCTGACGTGCTTTTTCCTAAAGACGTGTCTCTAAATAGCCAGGTAGAACAAGGTTTTCTGCAGCTCCAATAAGAGGAGCTTCTCCACCAAGCGTGCCCTTCACAATGGGCGTTGCCTGAACAGGAGGCATTGCCTGCAGCTTAAATGCAGATGCAAGCGCTTCGTGCCAGTACTTGCCACACTCTGCAACGGAACCAGACAGAATGATGACAGAAGGGTCAAGCATGTTACACATGCTTCCCAGAACCTCACCAAGTGCGCGGCCCGAGCGCTCCTCTGCAGCCTGAGCAATCTTCTCGCCAGCAAGAGCCCTGCGGTCAATCTCTGCGCCATCAAGAGCAGAGCCGTCTTCAAGCGTATCGGAGCCGCCAAGGCGGACGTACTCGCGAATAATGCCAGGACCTGCGGAAACAGGCTCAAGGTGAGAAGTTCCACCACAAGGACAATCAACGCCTGCAGCTGCTGGAGTTGCAACGTGACCAATGTGACCAGCCTCGTCGTGAGCACCCAGCATCAAGATGCCGTGGTTCACAAAGGCGCCACCAATGCCCGTGCCAACAGCTACGGTTAAAACGCTATCTTTGCCGTGGCCAGCACCGTGACGAGCCTCACCCAGAGCGTGAGCATGAACATCATTAAGGACGCTGCACGGAAGGCCAAACTCGCTGGTAACTGCAGAGCCAAGAGCAGTTCCGCCCCAACCTGGCATAAGCTCATTTGCGTAGGTGATGTCGCCCGTACGAGGGTCAACAACACCAGCAGAAGAAATGCCCACGCCAGAGATGGTAAGGTTCAGCTCTTGTGCACGAGCAAGAGCCTCTCTAATTGCCTGGAGAACGGTGGCAAGAACCTGCTTGCCGCCCTCTTTTGCGTTAGTTGGGACCTTCTTTACGGACTGGACTTTTGGAGCGTCAGTGCCGTTAAGGGTAACAATGCCACAGGCAATCTTTGTGCCGCCAATATCAACGGCGCAAACATGTGTTGGTGTAGCAAACGTAGCGTCCATGGTAACTCCTCGTATTTAGAGAAGGCCGTTATCGACAAGAACCTGCTTGATTGCCTCACGGTTCTGACCGTCAAGAGGCTTAACAGGACGAGGCATCTGAGAAGAATCAAAGATTCCCATGAGGTTAAGTGCGCACTTGAATGCACCAACGCCAGCACCATAGCCCTGAACGCCTGAAGTGACATCAAAGATGTGGGAAA
>ERZ772786.429-NODE-429-length-17497-cov-3.323415_pt1 | contig 17497 bp, 29 predicted proteins | sample MGYA00511473_ERZ772786 | MGnify/ENA primary metagenome ERZ772786 (study PRJEB29015, sample SAMEA2738025) | human oral metagenome | biome: human oral; feature: human-associated habitat; material: saliva | place: China | collected 2252 ...
CATCACTCAGAGCAATGATTACAACAGCCTTGCAGGCTGCAACAAAGTAAGGAGGAAGGTATGAGCGAAAAGAAAATTAAAGGTCAAGGCTTCTTCTCTAGATTAGCAACAGAGAACCCAGTATTCGCAACTTACTTAGGTATCTGTTCAACATTAGCAATTACAACAAGTTTAAATAGTGCGATTGGTATGGGTGTTGCGGTAATTGTTGTATTAACATTATCCAATATCTTAGTATCATTAATTGCACCAATTACACCGGATGATATACATATTCCAGTTTATATCGTTATTATTGCAACACTAGTTACAATTGTTTCAATGTTTATGCATGCATATACACCAAGTTTATTTACTGCCTTAGGCGCATTCTTAGACTTAGTTGTTGTAAACTGTATTATCTTAGGACGTGCTGAAGCATATGCATGCAAGCATACAGTACTTGAATCTATCGTTGATGGATTACAACAGGGTTGTGCTTACACATGTGCACTTCTTGCAATGTCACTTATCAGACAGTTATTAGGTACTGGTGGATTATCTTTCTCAAATCCATTTACAAACAATGTAGTATTTGCGTTTAGAATTATTCCAGAAGGATTTGAAATTCCAATGTTCACAGAGCAGTTTGGTGCATTTATCACATTTGCATGTTTAGCTGCTGGTGTAGCTGCTTACAAGAACCATCTTGCAAAGCCAGCAAAGAAAGGAGCTGCTAAATAATGAATTTATTTACACTCTTGATCAGTGGATTACTGATTAACAATATTATTCTTACGAAGTTCTTAGGTATGTGTCCATTTATGGGAGTATCTACAAAACTTGAATCTGCAGTAGGTATGGGTCTTGCCGTTATCTTTGTTATCTTCGGTGCATCCATTCTTGCATGGGGACTTTATCACTTTATCTTAGTTCCATTTGAACTAGAGTTTATGGAACTGATCTGCTTCATCTTATTGATTGCAGCATTCGTTCAGTTTGTTGAATTGTTCGTTAAAAAGTTCTCACCAGAACTGTATAAGTCATTAGGTATTTACTTACCACTTATTACAACAAACTGTGCAGTACTTTACGTAGCAATGGATAACATTACACAGAAGTATACATTGGCACAAACAATGGTAAATTCTATCGCAGTACCTGCTGGCTTTATGATGATGCTAGTTATCTTTGCGACAATCCGTAGACGTTTAAATCAAAACGATATTCCAAAGGCATTCCAGGGCAATCCTATCGCTTTCATTTGTGCAGCAATTATGGCAATTGCATTCTCTGCATTTGCTGGATTAGTATAAGCCGTGCTTAGAATCGTTGTTGCGGCTTTATTAGCTGTAGGTTTCTTTGCCCTAAATGTATGGCTATTAAGGTTAAATCAGAAAACACCAAAGCCTGAAGGTTGTGAAGACCTGAAGGCAGAGTGTTCTGCATGTGGTATCAGTGAATGTAGTGTTCGCCAAGCGCCACACAAAACAGAGGAGGAATAATGGCAGTAGCAATTTTAAAAGCTTTTGGCTTGATGTTAGTATTAGGTGCTGTTTTAGGTGGTGTACTAGCGTTTGCTTCCATTAAGTTCTATGTGAAGGAAGATAATCGCAAGGAAGAGTTAACAGCTCTATTACCTGGTTATAACTGCGGTGCTTGTGGTAACCCAGGCTGTGCTGCGATGGCTGTGAAGTTACTTGATGGCCAAGCACAAGTTGAACAGTGCAAACCAAGCAAGCCAGACCAAAGAGAAGCTATTAAAGCATATCTTGCTGAACATGTAGGTTAAGAAAGATTCCTGAGCGTAAGCTTAGGAATTTTTTGTGGAGAATATCATCAAATTACATATAAAATCTTGAGGGTAATTTGATGAAAAAGATAAGAAGAACGTCAATTTTTGTACTGATACTATGTTTATGGATAGCTGGAAATATACTAGTCTTTCGCTACTTTTTAGCAAAGACGATTAATTTAAAAACAACCTATATCGCAAAGCGTGATATTCCACCGCGTTCAGAGATTCAAACTGAAGATCTAACTATGATTCAAGTTCCAGAAAAATACATGCAGTCATATACTTGGAATGAAAAGGCAGATATTGTTGGTAAATATACATCAATTCAAGGGATGATACCGAAGGGTTCTTTGTTTTATAAAGATATGCTGTATAACGAAAAAGAAGTCCGTGATCTTGCAATCACAAAACTTCAAGAGGGAATGACGATATTTACGTTAGAAACAAATGTATCTGCGTTAGGTAGTATAGAAGAGGGGATGTATGCAGATATTCATGTTTCAATCTCGCAAAAGAAAGATATACCAATTACTGGTATTTTGATACGCCATGCGGAAGTAATATCCATTAAAGATCATAAAGGGTTATCACTAAAAGATGAACAATCTTCAAAGGTTCCATATTTTATTGAACTTGGAATCAATCAAAGTGATATTGATTATCTATCGCTAGCTTCATCGTTAGGAGAAGTAAGACTGTTTCCATCTAAAAATTCCTATCAACCAGATAAGTCTACATTAGAACTTGATTCTAAAGTGACAGAGTTTTTAAAGATTCTTCAACAGTAGTAAACAAAAAAATCCGTTATATAACGGATTTTTCGCTACAAGGGGCGACTAATGAGGCAAACAATGTATATATGAATGCATGTGCATATCTCTTGAAAAGCGCGTGTTTATTGAATATTTTCACATTCTGATTTTTTCTAACTTCTTGTTATATCGTACATATTTTTACTTAAATCTTGCAGTTGTTCGTTAAATGTTCGCTAAATTATAACTTTCGATTTTCGATTGCTTTCGCCTTATCTTCGTCAGTTGTGTATGCGTAATACAGACTCATGTTTTCATTAGCATGTCGCATCAATGCCTGGATAATTTTAGGATTTACATTTGCTTCGAATAAGTCTTTGCTGAACAGATGGCGTAACTTATATTGATTGAAAGTAAAGCCATACTTAGACTTGCACTTACGAGATACGTTTACAATTAGAGTGCATACTAGATCAATGTCAAATGGCTTTCCGTCAATATCGGCTAAAAGTAATTCATCATTCTTTGACCACGCTATCATCTGTTCTAATATCGGTTTTAACTGCGTAGAGATGGGGATAATTGCATCAGAGTAAATTGTCTTAACTGGGACTATTTGACGCTCTAATGTGCTTGTGGAGCCTACTGACTTGTTTATTGATATTTGCATGTTATCTAGGTCTATATCATTCTTAGAAAGCGCATATACTTCTTGTGGCCGCAATCCCGTATATAACATGATTTGACAAGCATACCAGATGGCTGAGGAACGATGACGACCTGATTCACTTATACAGTTATATTTTAATAATTCATCTGCAAATAGTACAAACTGTTCGTATGTTATAGAATTATCTTTTTTCTTTCTCACAATCTTAGATTTTGGAACGATGACCATTTGAGAACGATCTACTACTGGTATCTCTGCGGTTAGAGCAGCTTTATAAATCTGTCTCCATATCCACATAGCATGGTTGATTTGTGCTTGTGTATGAGTCAAGCAATAATCATTTATAGAAGATTGAACATCGTTAGTTGTTACTTTAACAATACTCTTGTTTCTCAATGATTCAGGAATCATAGCCTTAAACATGCTATCGTGACGTTGCTTTGTCTTAATCGAAGTTTGGCGGTCCTTCAAAGACTTTAAATAGCATTCTTCAACAGTTAGATGATTAAGCGAATACTTATCTACTTCTATTTCTTTTTGAAGTCTGTTTCTTGTTTCAATAGCTGCCATCTTTGCTAATTTCTTATCACCGTCATAATCTGCAACGTAGAAACGTCCACCGTTGATAGATCTAAGCATATTCTCTTCGCGCACTTTTGCTTCGACTTTATAACCATTTCCTTTGGTTTTGGATTGGATCTCACGTATCCATTTTTCTTTCATACGTACTCCTTTCTAGGATTTTCTATAATTATTCTCGAAGTAATCAGCAAATGCGAGATGTAGCACTTCCATCAAGTGCTCTCGTTCTGTCGGTGACATTCTGTAGAGTGCTGATTCAATCTCTTCTAAATACCTTTCTATCTGTTCCATATAACACTCCTTTCTGTTAAAATTGAGTACAGTAAAAGCACTTGAACGTGAGTTTACTGCCGTCCGACTGTTGGTAGCAGTTGGATTTTTATTATAAAAAACGAAGGAGAGAATCATTTAATAGACTCTCCCCTCCTAGCGGCGTATTGCCGGAATGTATTCTGTAAAACAATAGCGCAAAGCTAGAATTTACATTTACATCATATACAAAGGGAAGGTGGCTGTCAAATGGATCTCGTAAATTGGGAGAGTAATTCGCTGTCTATTTTATCTAACGTCGAGTTGCTAATTATGAGTTCGTTTAATGGGTCTAATTTATTAATCGGTTTTACTATTTTGCTTTTACTAATGGTCGTTATTTGAGATACAACCGCATAAGATTGTTTAAACATTGATTCATATTTATCAGTTAATTGCTGATAATATTTTATGTAATCATTAATAACTGGTAGGTTTAGCTCTGACATTCTAGAGACAGCTTCATCCAAATTTTCAGAAGTATCCAAAATATCTCTAACTTCTTTGATAGTAAATATCTCTTTTGCGACCCCTTTACCAAGTTTGCTATAAACAGATTTGTCCAATAATTCTCCTAATTCCAAATATTGAGAATGATGTTTAGAAGTTAATGGAACAACGGTTATATTACCGCTAAATAAATTATCTTCTTTACTGATTACTATCGCTGGATGAGTACCTGAAAATTCAGTCCCTATCCGCTTTCCAAACCTTACAATAACAAATTGCCCACGCTTATACTTATGGTATCGTTGACGTTTATTGGTATGTTGTTCTGCCATACTATTTATCTCCTTCATCTCTTTCTTAATAACATTTCTCTGCTATGTCTTCAGGATTCATGTGCCAAATGACTTTCCCGATGATAACTAGTTCCTTGTCTTTTGGAACGATAATAGGCATGTGTGACTTGTCGGTGCTATCTGGTGAAAGAGTAATGCTATCTTTGCCATAATATAATCGTTTTACCGTTGCTGCTCCATCCATGAACACAACGACGATAGTTCCGTCGGAATATTGAATGGCATTGTTATAATTATCTTCTGCAATTACGATAGAGCCGTCGGGAATAACATTGTTCATTGATGTTCCATTTATCTTGAAAGCGTGTATGTGTTTCTTTTTATTTTGGAATGTAATAGGCACATACACAACAGAGTCCGGTTCAGTCTCAATCAATTCTTCAAAACTACCTGCGGATAGTCCTGACCAGTAATGTAGTGGAAAGTAGTCATCGAAGATAATGTTATCTAGCGGAATTTCGGTTAATTCAGAGGCATAACTATTTTTGATTATTGATTTCCCAAGTAGATAATTCATATCAACATTAAAGAAATCAGCAATAATTTCAAGCGTTTCGTAGTTTGGCTCACGTTGACCACTTTCATACATCCCGATTGTTGAATATGCAACGCCTAATGCATCTGCGAGTTGGCGCTGTGACAAATGATGTTCTTCTCGCAATGATTTCAGAGATTTACTGAATTTTCTGTCCATAATGTATACCCACTTTCGTAGTTATACATTATCACGTTATGTGAAAAAAATAAATAAAAATATTCACGTTGTGTGTTGACAATAAAAAAAGTAGTAGTAATATGATGATATACACGAATCGTGAGCAAAGGAGGTGATGATAATGAAAGACAAAATTAATGCATTCGCAATTGGTGAACGTTTGAAAAGATTGCGGGGTGATAGAACGCTTAAAGAGGTTTCGGAACGTGTTGGCATTTCTGAGTCTGCACTATCTATGTACGAAAATGGTGCTCGTATTCCACGCGACGAAATTAAAATCAAGCTTGCAAACTATTACAAGAAAACAATCCAGTCTATTTTTTTTGCATAAGTAGCGCACATATCGTGAGCAGAAAGGAGAAGACGTGAAAATCAAGAAAGAAAATATTGAACTAGAAGCATGTAGAAGAATTGTTCTTAACAAAGCCGTCCTAAAAGAACCAAATTTTCAAATTTTGAAAAGAATGCTGGATCTTGATGAGGATACAACATCGGTGCACATCTATTTTAAAAAAATAGAGGTATTTAAAAAAGCAGAGAACTAGTCCCTACTTTAAAGCATTAATGAAATTTAGAACTTTGTCTAATGATCTAGAAAATCTTGTTTCCATAAGTTTGATTGCCGAACGGTTGAGTTCAAAATCACCGGCAATGAAAGAATTGATGTATTCATGTTCTTGCAATTCATCAATATAAGTATCGGAATCCGGTTCACTAGAAATAACATAGTCAACTAAACCTATTGGATCGTTGTTGAATAATGCCGCATTTTCAATGTCACAACCATCTTTAATGCGCTGCAAATATTCACGATAAAGCAAAACAAGAAAATCATACGTTTCATTAGTCAAATCAGAATTATTCATCAAAACCACCCCTTTCAAATCAATTATAGGAGGTTATAAAGGGAAAACAAAAGGAATCCTACCAAGTATTGAGAAAAGTTAGAAAGGAGATTAGCACATGTTAACGCCAAAAGATATTCAGAACATTCAGTTAATTGACACAGAAGAGATTGCAAAGCGACTCCGATGTGGACCGGAAAGAGTTGGCTGGTATAGACGTGCCGGTTTATTGAAATACCGTAAATTTGGAAAGTTATGCTTAACGACTGAATCAGAATATGCGGAGTTTATCCAAATGACTGCAGGTATGGATTTAAGTAACAAAATGAAAATCCGTTTAGCAGGATTGGAAATGAAAAAAGCGCCCTCTGACCAAAGAACGAGCGCTTAAGTGATGAACCTAAATCATCACTCAAATTCTAACACAGAAAGAGAGAAAACAAAAAATGATTACAGTAGAAAATCACAAGGGAGCAATCGCTCTGTCAGTAAATGGAAAAGAACGAGATGTCGCATGCGAATTCGCAGCACTTCTATCATATTTGGATGAAAATCCAAAAATAAAGTATTTAGCGAATTTAATCGCCAAAAACGCGTATGTGTGTAGCGAAGATTGCGGAAGTAAAGAAGAGGCAATCAAGAAAGCGGAAGATTACGCCAAAAATGGGAAGATTCCAAACAACAAGTTGAGCCATGAAGAACTCGAAAAAGCAATCGAACAGGCAGCTAAGAAACTAGTTGATAGCCTTAGAAAGTTGGCGAAAGATGACGAAAAATAGATTAGATCTAAGAGATTTATTGGAAGCAACCGTAATATATGGATTCTTTATTGCAGTAATGCTGACGGTAATTCTTTACATCGTAGGCATTGACCTATGGTGATGATTGCAGGCGGAATCGACATTCCGACAGAGTGGGCTAAGAAAGCCGTAATTCTAAAACACAATGAATCACTCGGAATACAACTAAATGAGCGCATGCTGCGCAAATGCATTCAGATATTCAATCAAGCGTATGACGACAGGCAGAACGACGAATACGTCGTCCACAGCTGTAAATATGGCTATAAGTTAACGCGAGATAAGGCAGAGATAAAAAAGTCAATCATGGATAACGATAGACGCGCATTCACGATGCTAAAGCAGACTCGAAGAGTGCGAAAGGTACTCGGCATGAAAGACCAAGTATCGCTGTTTGATGAACTTTAGAAAGAGAAAGGAATAATTTAACAATGAAACTCAACAGAGTAACAATAGACAACTTCCGCAATATCGGACACGCAGAATACAACCTTGAAGATTTGAACATTTTTCAAGGGCCAAACAGACAAGGAAAGACGAATACAATCCTGGCAATTTACTGGGCGATTACAGACTTCCTGATGGATGGCTCAAGCGATTACGCAAGTTTCAAACCACTAGACGACGCCAAGAAAAAGGTGAGCGTTGAGTTAGAGTTCGATACATTCAAACTCAAAAAAGAATTTTACGAAAAGTGGACGAAAACACGCGGAAGCGAAGAAGAAACAATGACCGGACACAATACTGATTACTACATAGACGACATAAAAACAAAGGTCACGGATGCAAAGAAAGAACTGTTGCAAAAGTTCGGAGTTGACGGAAAAACAGACATCGCCAAATTCGACCTACTTCGCGCAGTTATGGATCCATACTACCTAGCCAAAAATGACTGGAAAGTAACGCGACAATTCATCATAGAACTTGTAGGCGACGTAGAAAACGCGGCGGTCATTAACGATAATCCGGAGTTAGAACCGGTATCAAATAGACTGGCGCAGGATTGGTACGATACAGATAAATCAAAGAAATTCTACAAGCAGCAAATTAAGAATTCTAACGAGGATATAACACGCTTGCAGGGCCAGATTGAGGGATTGGAAATGGTCAAAGACGTATCAGCAGACGACCTAAAAGCAGCCCAGGCAGAAATTGAAAACATTGATGTAGCGATTGCCAATACAAAGGCTGGAAAGAAAGACACAACGATATCCGACACAATCCAAAAAGAGCTGCAGGAATTGCAACAGTTGGCGATAGAAAATGAAACGGCAGAGAGGGCCGAAAATGACGCGCAGAACGCAAGCGTAAGAGAAGAACGAGCAATCATTCAAAATAAAATTGCAGCAGCGCAGAGAGCAAAAGACGAAGCCAGAAACGAAGCAATAAGAGTAGAAAATGAACTGGCAGAAGTCGACATGCAGACAAATAGAACAAAGTTGGAAATTGCCGATAAAGAAAAGCGTATCGAGAGATTAAGAGCTGAATACATTGCAACGAAAAACCAGGCAATCCAGACTGAAGAAGTTACATGTCCGAACTGCGGACACGTTCTAAACCAGGAGGCAATCGAAGCTGAAAAGCAGCGCCACAATCAACGCCTGGAGCAACTAGCAGCAGATGGAAAAACGGCCACGTTAGAATTGCAGAATTTACAGTTCAAACTGAAAGAACTTCAAGAAAGAAGTCGCGAAATCGAATTAAAGCAGGCTCCAGCAAGGGCGGAATTAAACAGAGCCAACGAGAACCTGCAAGCATACGAAAACGAGGTACATGCAATCAAGGAAAAAACATTCATCGCAAGCGCAGAGTTGATCGCATTAAAAACACAAATAGCAGACACGCGCAGTGAACTGGAAAATCAGCGAATGATTGAAGCACAGGACAACAGCGTAAGCGAAGCAATTGCAGCGCTACAAGCAAAGAAAGAACTACCACAGCAAGTGTTGAACCAGCATCATGCATTCACAGCGAACCAAGCGCAAATCGGAAAGATTAAGGCACAGATTACAGCAGAACAAAAGAACCTGGTTACATGCGAGCAAGCGGTCGCATTAGTCGAAAGATTTATTCAATTAAAACTTCAAGCATTCCAAGCACGAATTGAGTCAGTTTTCGGAACAAAGGTTCACTTCACATTGATAGAAAACAATATCAAAGAAGGAAGCTGGAACGAAGTGTGCTACCCAAGCGTATGCGACAAGGAAACGCCATTCTTGAATGGTTCCGGAAGTGAACAGATCATTGCCGGCATTTACATCGCGGAATGCATTAAGAAGAAGTTAAACATTGAAGATTTACCATTCATCTTTGACGAGTGTGACAAGTTGGATACACAGAGCCTACAGGCACTAGAAACTAACGCACAGATCATCACGACAAAGGTCAACGATGTACAGCACAAGAAACTAACGCTAGTAGCGAAGAAAGGTAGATAAAGCGGGGAAACTAAAAAATGGTTAAGGTAAAAAAATCAGTTTTGCAAGCATGTCATGGAGCAATCCTAGAAGCAGCAGACGTGGAATTGGAAAGAATCATTGCAAACATCGCCGATATTAACACTGCACCAACGAAAAAAAGAAGCATGACAATCACGGTAAATTTTGTGCCAAGTAATGACCGAAAGAAAATAACGATGTCAACAACTTTAAAAAGCAAAATTGAACCAACAGCACCAATTGAAACAACATTATTCAACAGTCAAGAGGTAGACGAAAAGACAGGGGAAATCATTCCTATATTGAGAGAAGTCATGGATGTGCTACCTGGGCAAATCAATTTAACAGGGGACATCGCAGAGCCGGAAATAATTGTTATTGGAATGCAGTCTAAGAAAGAAGAGGTAAATAAAAAATGATTAGAGAAGCAATGCAATATATCGAAGAATTAGTAACAAATGCAGCAAAAAAAGATGAGATTAAAATTGGGAATGATACCTATACAGAAAAAAATTTAAGACTAATCAGACCACAAGTTAATAAATGCGAAACGCTATCGGTCAAGAATTTATCAATGCTGACTGCAAACGTAAAAAATGAATTAGGTGATCAGCACAACCTACCACTTTTATTAAACGTCGAAGAACAGAGCGTGTATGTGTACACATCATACGATGTTAACAAAGAAAGACAAAGACCATTCATGGCATTTGCACAGTCACCGGATATTCACTTCAATCAGTACATTAGCGTTGAAGCAATGATTATTCAATTGCAAACATGCTTCGTACAGGATGATGCAGGGAACAAAGATAAGTTGATTGCAATGATCAGCAAGTTATCAAAAGATACATCGATTGAAATCGGAGACGACGGAATAACGCAAACAGTAGTTGCCAGCGAAGGTGTGAATTTAAAAGGTTTTGTGACATTGCCACCGCTGATCAACTTAATTCCAATCAGAACGTTCTACGAGGTTGCGCAACCACTTGAAAAGTTCTTGCTGAGAATCAACAAAAACGGTGAAGTGGCACTGTTCGACGCGGATGGTGGCGCATGGAAATATCAATGTCAGCAGTCAATAATCAAATATTTATCAAAAGAATTAGAAGAGGAAATCAAATCCGGAAAGGTAATCGTAGGCTAATAATATGACTGAAAAAACAAGCAATATATCGTATGGGAAAGCATCCGTTCCAGCAACAACCGGAAGCAATCAATTAAGTTTCAAATCATCAACTGGACTAGGGAAAGCCCAAGAATACTACATGGGCGAGATAGGGACGATTGCAACCAACAATCGTGTGCAACTTGATGCCGAGCAGATGGCATGTGGCAACAACATGATTGCCGCAATGTTCAATCTTGCAGCGAAAGACGGACTTCAGCTAAACAGTTTTGATAGAAATGAAATCATACAGATTCTGCAGAAAGTAACGATGCTCCGACTCAATGTAACTGCAGAACCACACGAATGCTACTTAATTACAAGAAATCAGAAGATAGGAAACAACTGGGGCAAGAAATTTGAGTTCGGAATCGAGGGCGATGGCAACGACAAGCTGCTCCGCAAATACGGAGTTAACGTTGCAAAACTTCACGATTTCTGGGTAATTCGTGAACACGATAAATTCACTTATCCAAGTTTTAACGGATTAGACATTACGCCGCCTACATGGGAACCGAAAGACTACTACAGCAAGGTTATGAAAGTTGTATATCCAATCGAGAAAAAAGACGGAAAGATTGAATGGAGTATCGCAGAGCGTGAGGGCGTAACAATTAACTTATTGGCACACATCAATCAGAACGTCATGAAAAACAAGGACTATACAGACGCGGCAAAAGCAAAGCTAACAGAACGCATTGCGAACATGACACTTGATGAATTATTTGCAGACCAGGAGTGCTTGAAGATAATGAGCCCAGCCTGGGCAGCACCACACAGCCGCGAAAGCATGATCCTGCGAAAGATGAGAAACAACGCAACACGACGTTATCCTAAGGAGTTCAGTTCTGCATTCCAAGAATTAACCTATGCAGAAACAATTGACGACATGCCACGTGACGCGCGTATTGACGCAGAACAGGCGCTTGAGGCAGAGGTTGAACAACATGCCGGCACGGAACAAATTGAGCGTCCAGTGCAATTTGACGAAGCTACAGGCGAAATTATCAGCGATCCGGCAGAAGAACCGAAGAAAGAAACGCGTACAACCACTAAGAAAGCAACACCAAAGGCAGCACCAACAGCAGAAGCTATGCAGGAAATCACCTCAGACGACTGCCCATTCTAAACGCAGAAAAGAGAGGAGAACGAACATATGAAAATGATATGCTTCGGCAGTTCCTCTGCAGGAAACAGTTACTACATTGAGTTACAAAGAAAAGGCGCCCAACCTCCGGTTAAATTGATACTGGAGGCAGGGCTGCCATACAAAGAAATAACTGCAAAGGCAGCAATCAATCAAATCAACTTGGCAGAGATTGACGGCGTGCTCGTAACGCATGGACACGCCGACCACTGCCGATCAGTAGCAGATTTCAAACGCAGAGGCGCAAAGGTTTATGCCAATCAATACATCACTGCCGGTGATCCGGCAACAACGCTAAGAGCAGGCACAGCCAAACTCATAGCACTAGATACAACAGTTGTACCATTCGAGGTGGAACACGACGCTGACGAGCCACTGGGATTCATGATCAGCACAGGAGTAGAAACAATCCTATTTGTCAACGACTCGAAATTTTTCAAGGCACGCATGGATGGAATCCAATTCGACTACGTAATGATCGAAGCCAACTATGACGGACAGGTTCTACACTTCGCACTTGAAAACGCGAAGAAAGACAATGACCTCGGAAACATCCGCAGATATGAGCGAATCCTGAACAGTCACATGAGTCTCAACAACTGCATAAAGCATCTCAAACAAATGGATTTAAGCAAGTGCAAGGCAATCTTCTTGATGCACTTGAGTGATCGCCACGCACGACAATACAAGTTTAAAGAAGAAGTACAAAAGGCAACAGGCGTTCAGACGTTCGTCTGTAAGAAAGCAGGAGGAATGATCTGATGGCAGAAAGAAAATTTTATTGGATAAAACTTAAAACAGACTTTATGAACAGTGATGCTGTAGATTTTTTGATGAGCCAAAAAGATGGTGCAAATTATGTTGTTCTTTATCAGATGTTATGTCTCATGACAGCCAAAACAAATGGCAAATTGGAAAGAAGAATGAACGAAATAATCATTCCTTACGACGTCGAAAAAATTCAACGTGACACACGTTATTTCAATATTGATACAGTGCGAACGGCGCTGAATTTATATATAAATTTAGGTCTTATTTACAAAGATGAAAATGGTTGTTTGACCATCGCAAACTATGAAAATCTTATCGGAAGTGAGAGGGGTTCAGCCGAAAGAATGAGACGTCTCAGAAGTCAAAGAGCGTCACAATGTGACGAATTAAGTGACGTAGATAAAGATAAAGATAAAGATAAAGATAAAGATAAAGATATAAATAGATTATTCATAGATAAGAATTCTAAAGATATACGTTCGGGTTCCAAAAACCCCGAACCAATTGAACCGGAAATAATCGACATAGCCGAGTATGGTCCGGAGAAAGAACTAATCAACTACGAACTAAGCGAAGATGGTGAAACGATGGTTCAGCATGATCTACAAACTGGTAGAACGGAGGTAGCAGACAAACTCAAGAGGAGCAAAACAAAACAGGCTGATGCAGTGATTGATTATTTGAACCTGTGTACAGGGTCACAGTACAGGCATAGCGAAAGTTCAAGGCGGCATATCATCGCACGACTGAACGATGGATTCACGATGCAAGACTGCATGACGGTAATCGACAAGAAATGCATCGACTGGATCAACGATGACAAGATGGCGAAGTATTTGCGACCCGAAACGCTCTTCGGTTCCAAGTTTGAGAACTACCTGAGCCAACCAGAGAAGCCGACATACGAAAACGGAGGATTGCCATTCTGACATGAACCGTGAACAAGTACAAAGCTTATTAAAAACGCTCCGCATGCGATACCCAGAATACTACGCAGGGAAAAGTAAAGAAGAAATAATAGATATCTTCAATTCATTCTGCATCGTATTAGCAGATGCAAACCAAATTTCAATCGCAGGCGCGCTAAAAAGTTATATGGGATCAACAGAATCAGCATATCCACCGACAGCACAGCAACTTTTTGCAAAGGCAAAGAAGATGCCTCCTGAAATGTGGGAACAGATAATGTCTGAAAATCAAAGTGGAAATGTTAAATTGCTCGAAAGTAATATCGAAAAAAGCCACCGGACAAGACGAGAAATATTGCTAGATTGCGCTGTACTGATTGCTACACATGATGTTGATACAAAAGAAGAATTAGTGAAGTGGTGGAATACTTACGCAGATAACACGCCACTAACAGAAGAAGAAATAGAAAGGGTATGGGATAAAGCGTATGAAAACAAAACAGCAGAAAATAGAACTATTTAACGATAGCTTTCAAAATTACAAACGTTACCAAATCCCAAAGGCGCAATTGGTTATCGCCGATATTCCGTATAACTTGGCTGAAAATGCATATGCAAGTAGTCCGTCTTGGTATGTGGACGGCGATAACAAGAACGGTGAAAGCAAGAAAGCAAAATCAGCATTCTTTGATACAGACGGTTATTTCAGAATTCCTGAATACATGCACTTTTGCTCAAAGATGTTAATTAAAGAGCCGAAAGAAGTCGGAAAAGCGCCAGCAATGATCGTGTTCTGTGCCTTTGAACAAATGCAACAAATTATTGAGTATGGGAAGAAGTACGGATTTATGAAAAGTTACCCGCTAGTATTTGTTAAAAATTATTCAGGACAAGTTTTAAAAGCAAATATGAAGATAGTCGGTGCTACTGAGTATGCGGTTGTTTTATACCGTGATAAACTTCCAAAATTTAATAACAACAATCGCATGATATTCAACTGGTTTAAGTGGGAAAGAGATACACAAACGCCAAAGATACATCCTACACAGAAGCCAGTACAGTTATTGAAGCAACTAATAGAAATATTTACAGATGAGGGAGATGTCGTGATAGATCCATGTGCTGGTAGTGGTTCAACACTAAGGGCATGTGCAGAAATAAATAGATCTTGTTACGGCTTTGAAATCAAGAAAGACTATTACAAATTAGCAAAGCAGAAGATATTAAAAGACGTACAACAAAGTCTAATTTTATAAACAGAAAGGATAAGGAAAAGTTATAGAAAAACAAAGTAAAAGATGATGAATACAGATATTAGCAAAATAGATCTAGACAATTTAGGCGAAAACTACTTCATGCTTGATTGTGTTGATGGCATGAAAAAATTTCCTGATAAATACTTTGATATTGCCATAGTTGACCCGCCGTATGCTGACGGAACAATAGGGGAATTCAAAAGAGCTGATAAATCACGCTTTGGTGGGATATTTGATAAGTATAAAAAACGTGGAAAGAAACAGATTAATTGGGATGTTACGCCATCAAAAGAATACTTTGATGAATTATTTAGAGTATCCAAACAGCAGATTATATGGGGTGGTAATTACTTTAACGAATTTCTTCCCTCAAACAGAAACTTTATAATTTGGCGAAAACTAAAAATAAGTGAAGACTTTTCAATGGCAATGGCTGAGTATGCATGGACTAGCATAAACGGAAATGCAAAAGTATATCAGCAAGCGCCACAAGGAACGGCTGGAAAAGAAAGAATACACCCTACACAAAAACCGATAGAATTGTATGAATGGTTAGTGACTAGATATTGCAAGGAAACTGACAAGATCCTTGATACACACGTTGGAAGTGCCAGTTCGCTAATAGCGTTTCATAGATTGCATAACCAATTTGTTGGATTTGAAATTGACGAAGAATATTATCAAAAATCCATTGAACGTTTTGAAAAAGAAACAGCACAGCAACAATTATTTTAATGAAAGGATAAGAAAGACTTATGAATAAAGAATACATAATCAACGATAGAGAAAACAACAAACGCTTCAGAATTTCAGCGAATGACGAAAAAATTTATATCCGCGAAGAAAACCCAGAGTACCCGTTCAATACAATCGGACGAGTGGCAGTGAATAAGGCGGCACTAATCCAGGCACTAATGGAAATTGAAGCAGACAAGGCGGTAGGGAAGCATGCCAGAAGTTAACGCAGAAAATGGAGATAAAATTCCAAGCCTACCAGTCGAAGCAAGAGAAATTTTGCGTCGATACAAAGAAATTCATCGTTGCGTGAAAGTGACTCTAGTCAACGATTGCAATCTGCTTGAATTCGACAAGCAGAGAACAATCAATAAACCTACCAAACGTGGACTAGAAGAACGCGTCTATTACGACGAGCATATGTATCTGCAGGTTAGAAAAGACGGCGAGTTCAAAGCCATGCAGAAGCACACGACATACTTAATCGATGATTTAATCCACGCGTCGTTTGCAATGAGTGAGAGGAAATAAGAACATGAAACAGCAAAGCAACAAGAAGAAAAGAAATAATCTTGAATTAATTTATCTTGATGGCGGGTACTATGCCGTCCACGACGACAATGGCCAGTGGCTAGTCATGAAGAGAACTCAAGGACTAAAAGGTCCAAAGTTTATCGCACAGCGACAATGCAGTTCATTGAACGCATGCCTCGAAGATATTTATGAAATCAGAAAAATGCAAGGAAATGAAAAAGCAGCTGCAGAAATTGCTCGCCGAATGATTTATCCGAAAATTCAAAGAGGAAAATGACATGGAAAAGCAGAAACGTGGCGAGTATAAAAACCCAATGGTCGTTTATTGCGCTGTTGATCGAGATGGAAACATACAGACCATGCGAGGAAGTAGTACCGAGCGCACGTACTACAAAACAATGGGTTTCTTGCAGATTTATGTAAATAGACATAACAGAATCAACAAAGAACAATTGCGAATTAAAAAATTTAGATTGGTGGAGGAGAAGATATGAAAAACAAAGACAAGTATTCTCTTGATAAGTTGGCATTCGTATTTACATATAAAGCAGCAAACATTGCGGGAGTTAAAATTTATGATAACCGAAATTGTATATATTGCAGATATTACGATGCACAAGAATTTACTCCACGATGGGCAATTGATTTCATAAAGTGGCTAGATAAGAAATGTTATCCGACAAAAGAAAAGGAATACCTGTCAGCGGTGATAATACCATTTAGGGATGTGGTTCTATGGATAAAAAAAGAGAGCATAGAGGGATACAAGGAAGAATGGATATCAATCGGATATAAAAGCAAAAATAATAATGGGTTTGGAGTTGCGACATTACCAAACTTCAAAACAGGAACCCTTTACAAAGACATGGAAGCCAATAAGCAATACAACTTAAGGGAGCTGGAATTATGAGTAAATATATAGTCCCAGCGAAACTCCCTGAAAATTGCAACAATTGTCCGTTTGGACATTTACATTATCACCATCCATTTTGGTCGAAAGGTAGTGGGGTAGATCCAATAGACAAAAAAGAAAACAAGCCCGATACATATGGCTGCGTTTGCAATATTGATTTTTCAGAAAATGGGAAATATACAAAAGTCATGCGTGCAAAGTGTAAAGAAAATATTAAAAAGCCTAAGTGGTGCAAGTTGAAGGCGGTGGAAGAATAATGACGATGAATAGCAAAACAGCAGAGGTTCACCGTCAGCTGCAGAACTTCCGTCAGAACATAGAACGTATGCTGGACGCAGGCGATCAATATGCCGAATTCAAAATCAAAACAACCA
>ERZ772786.430-NODE-430-length-17478-cov-3.596855_pt1 | contig 17478 bp, 20 predicted proteins | sample MGYA00511473_ERZ772786 | MGnify/ENA primary metagenome ERZ772786 (study PRJEB29015, sample SAMEA2738025) | human oral metagenome | biome: human oral; feature: human-associated habitat; material: saliva | place: China | collected 2252 ...
GTGATTATGACATGGTTTAAGATTGATATACAGGTACTACCTATTTAGCGTTTACTTTTTTTATAAACAAAAAGCGAATAATAGGAATACATCTATCATTCGCCACTGTATACTACTTTCCCTCTGCCATAAGCTATTTTACAGGGTCTGGTGTAACAATCTTGTTGACTTGGTTAATACCACTGATATATAGCTGGAAATTATCCGTAGTAGACATCTTTGTCTTTGTTTTCTTGTTGTCATATTGTGTGTCTATTGAAATATTTACTTCACTAGGAACAAGTTTAAACTCTCCATTTTCCATCTTTTCAAGTACAAGATGAATTTGTAAATCGATAGATGTTATACTATCTTTTTCAGTTTCAAAAAGTCCACTATCTAAGAACGTTGATCTAAATGCAGAGACAACATCATAGTTATCTGTTGCGTCTCCTTTAAAGTCTAGAAATACAAATTGTTCATCTTCTGTCCTTGTAAACTGATCCGCAAATGTTTCACATAACTTATAGAATGCATCACTATGTCCTACCTCCGGATCTTTCTCTTCATAAATACCTTCCAAGGACTTTTTCCAGCTGTTTATATTTTGCCATCCTAAATCCCTTCTATCATTGATATAACTGGCGTAGCTAACCCCTTTGCTAGGAGAATAGTAAAACAGTCTATATCGATAATAGTCCGGTTCCGTAACCCTAAGAAGGCTTTCATCAATGCTATCCTTATAACCTTTACTTTCATCATAATCAGCATAGTGACGATAGAATTGCTCATAATATGTTTGTGGTTCAAATATAATATTCCCTTGTCGACCAAACATTGCAAAACCATACTGTCTTGTTTGTCTGTATTTTTGCAGGTTCTTAGTATAATAAGAACTCTCATATTTTAAACTTTTTGCATCATGAAGAATTGTTGCAAAATTCATAACATCTTCCGCCGCATGTTCTGTAGATATTTCTGCTACAGAGTCTTCTGATTTTCGACAAGCAGAAACAGTAACTGCTAAAACAACGGTAAGGAATGTTAAAAAGATAGTTCTTATATGTTTCATTTTAGCTCCCCCTCATCCGAAACTGCATTTTCAACTCCACTAGGAGCTTCTACATGAATTCCAGAGTTGATATTAGAATACGTTACTTGACTCACCATTTTCTCCTTTGAAGATGAATAGGAACGTCTAGAACATGTAAACGTAACTGATAATGGTGTATAGTCTTTTTTCGATACTGTTAAGTCAATGTTTAATTCTGCACTTTTATCATCAGGGAAAAAATGAAAGCGATTATTTGCTGATGTAGCAAATAAATCTGAATTTTGACTCAAGAAATCTATATCAGAATTTTGATAATGTATTGTGATAGTTTCTTTATCTTCTGTAATTGTAAATTGATCTTTTATTGTTCTGAAATATGAAATCGTATCACGCTGGATTCCAACTGGCCTTTCATGTTTATCTGTATCGTATTTCTTGCGTTTCCATTGCGATTGCGTTTCTAATTTGTAATATAACTCACCATCTTCATAATAATAATCATAAACAACACCAGCTTCGTTCTTAAATTTACCTAAAATAAGATCTTGTCTTAGGTAAAATATACCCGTAAATTCCTTTTCATTGTGATACGTAGCTGGTTGTCCTGGCAATGGAGTAGAATGTTTACCATCTTCTGTATTAACGATGTGTATTTCACCTGTCTTCATTCTTTCAAAGCCTTGAAGAACCTTATCAATCTTTTCTTCATCTGCTGCTTGCTTATTTGCATTCTTACTGTCAGTTGGATTACAGCCAACTAAAGTAGTAATCATCAACAAACCCAAAATACTCATAAGTATCTTTTTAAAGTTAAGCATTAAACATGACCTCCTAATCATATACCCCCACAAGGTTCATCATAATTATAAATATAAATCAGAAATATCACAATTTTACTACTTATATTAATCACTCTCAAATAAGAAAAGATAACAAAATAAAACGTTGTATATTTTTCATTTTATATGATTTTTGATAATAAATAAGGACATCTATATAGATGTCCAATATACTATTCTGCCTTTAAATCTCTTGCCATTAGATCTCTCATCGCATCTAATGGTGCTTTTCCTTCATAAAGTACTGCATATACTTCATTTGTGATAGGCATTGAAATATTCCGTTTCTTTGCTTCTTCATAAACAACTTTACATGCAAATACACCTTCTACCGTCTTTTTATTTTCTTCCCAAAACTTCTTTGCGCCTTTATCTAGACCAATCTGATAACCAGCCATAAAGTTACGGGAATGACGTGATGTACATGTAACGATTAAGTCACCTACTCCATCAAGCCCAAGATATGTTTCTTGTTTACCACCTAAGGCAACACCATAACGAGTCATTTCCGCAAGACCACGTGTCATAAGACCAGCTCTTGCATTATCACCCTGTCCACTACCTTCTAAGATACCACTAGCAATCGCCATAACATTCTTAATCGCAACACCAATTTCTGCACCGATTACATCGGAGTTACGGTATACACGGAAATATTGGTTGGAAAATAAGTGCTGTACCGTCTTAGCTGCTTCTTCATTATCGCTTACCGCATTAACAGAAGTCATCAAACGTAGAATAACTTCTTCAGCATGCGATGGGCCAATCAATGATACGATAGCCTTACACTTTTCTTGTGGGACAATCTTAGAAATCACAACACTCAAGCGTTCATGTGTAACAGGATGGAATCCTTTTGCTACATTGATTATAATCGCTGGCTTTGTTAGATGTTGACTAGCTTTTGTAAGTACTTCTTCAAGTGCCATTGTTGGAACTGCCGCTAATACTACATCCGCATCTGAAACAACAGATAAATCTGTACTTGCATGAATATCATGGTTAATTTCTGTATCAAAAAACTTTGTATTGTGATGATTGACTTCAATATCTTCAACTTCACGTGGATCAATTCCCCACATCATAACTTCCTGTTGATTATCGGCCAAAACTTGCGCTAAAGCTGTACCCCAGCTACCTGTTCCTAATACACATATTTTCATTCGGATACCTTCTTTCTAACAACAATACGAATTGGTGTACCACTAAAATCAAATGCTTGACGTAATGAATTCTCTAAGAATCGTTCATACGTAAAGTGCATGAGTCTTGGATCATTACAGGAAAGTACAAATGTAGGTGGTTGAATTGATACCTGTGTACCGTAATATACACGGAAACGTTTTCCATTACGAGCTGGGGCTGGAGTTGTAATCTGTGTATCCGTAATCACTTCATTAAGAATATTTGTAGCGATACGACGGCATGAATTTTCGTATACCTGATCAACGACCGGAATAATTGTATCTACTCGTTGATGTGTTAAAGCACTTACGAATACAATAGGCGCATAACTAAGATAAGCAAATTCAATACGAATACGTTCAATGAATGCATTCATTGTCTTATCATCCTTCTCAACTGCATCCCACTTATTGACAACGATGACAATTGGTTTACCTGCTTCACAAGCATATCCTGCAACGTGTTTATCTTGTTCACGGATACCCGCTTCACCATCAATAACAAATAACGCTACATCGCAACGTTCAATCGCTGTCATTGCTCTTAGTACAGAATACTTTTCAACAGATTCATATACTTTACCACGCTTACGAATACCTGCTGTATCAACGATAACATATGGTTTTCCTTCATAAACAAATGGTGTATCAACCGCATCACGCGTTGTTCCTTGTACGTTAGAAACAATGGAACGTTTCTCTTTAAGAATTGCATTTACAAGTGATGATTTACCAACGTTTGGTTCTCCAATAACAGCAATGTGAATACCTGTATGCTTATCATCTTTGTCCTCTTCAGGCATCAAGCGTAAGCATTCATCCAAAACATCGCCAATACCAATACCATGTACACCAGATACAGCGATTGGATCACCTAAACCAAGGTTATAGAACTCATAGATATTCATCATACGAGTTGAATCATCAATCATATTTACCGCAAGAACAACCGGTTTTGTCTGTTTCTGCAAAATCCCTGCAATATAGGAATCATCATCTGTCATACCCATCTTGCCATTTACAACAAAAAGGATAACATCAGCTTCATTCATTGCAATCTGAACTTGAGCACGGATTTCTTCTTGATATGGTTGATCTGCTAATTGGATACCACCTGTATCAATCAGTTGAAACTTCTTTCCAGTCCACTCACCAGTCGTATAAATACGGTCACGTGTTACACCAGGAAAATCTTCCACAATAGATACACGAGAACCCGCAATACGATTAAAAATTGTTGATTTTCCAACATTCGGACGACCAACAATTGCGATTACTCCACTATGCATTACAAAACCTCCTTTTCAATAAAAGGCTTAGCAAGATCATAGATACGTTCTGTCACTTCTTCAATCGACATATCACTTGTGTCAATTTCAACCGCATCATCCGCTTTTTTCAGTGGCGAATTAGCACGTGTCATATCTTGTAAATCGCGTTCTGCGATTTCCTTCGCTATTTCTTCAATACTTCCAGTCGGAATATTCTTAGCGATATTCTGATCATATCTACGCTTTGCACGGGCCATTGGGGTAGCTGTCATATAAATCTTCACTTCCGCATCTGTTAAAACAACAGTTCCAATATCACGGCCATCCATAATAAAGCCCTTTTCTTTTGCCATTTCTTGTTGGCGTGCAACAAGCATACGACGTACATTTGCTAGCTTAGATACAAGACTAGCTGCTAGGCTTATCTCATTCGTACGAATTTTATCAGATACATCCTCTCCATCCAATAAAATAGAACCATCTGTCAATAATTGAATCTTTGTATGTTCTAACATTTTACATACAGCCTCTTCATCTTCTAAACAAATATGATTTTGTAAAGCCTTATATGCTGTACTACGATACATCGCACCCGTATCTAAATGTACATAATTTAATTTCTTTGCTAGACACTTCGCAATGGTACTTTTTCCAGCTGCTCCAGGTCCATCAATCGCAATATTTATCTTCATCTTATGCCCTACCACTATTCATTACAATGCCATAAACTGCTAGTAATAATAAGATTACAAGCAATAGAATTAGCACAACAACCACAATATTTAACACATGGTTTGTATACTGCATCTTCTCATTTACATCTGTTAGATTTGCTTCATAGTTATCCAATTGAACACGCATCTGTGTTGTTTCATTCAATAGACGTTGATTTGTACTTTCATAATTCTCCGTCTTTCTTGGAAACATCGCAAACGCATCATCATTATTATTAGTTGTCTTACTTATTTGCTGCTCACTACGTGGTTCTTGTGGATTCATTAAATCACCAAATGCATCACTAAACTGCGCTGTATTTTCAAGTGGTGGGAAACTAGTTGTATTCTGACTCATATAGTCTCTAGAATCCATATGACTAACACGTGGTGTAAAAGCAGGAATCTCAGGAAGAGAATTATCTGGATTTGATCTCTTCTCGTTCATTAGATTCTTTACTTCCGCCATGATGTCTTCTTTTGTAAGACTCATCGGATCATTAATATGGTTGTTATCACCTGTATAAGGTACATCAAACAGATTATCCTGCTTTGATGGAGTTACAGGTTTTGCAGGTTGAGATGTACGTTGTTTGTTTGATGACATAAATGGAATGTCAGTTGTACCTGTACTATTAGAATATGGCTTTTTGACAGGTGCTTTACGTGCTTCCTGAATCTTCTTATTCGCAATAGAATCACCCTTTATCTTACGTAAGATATCCATGGATGTATTTTCTAAAGAAGAGTTTCCCTGTTCGATATTATATTGTTTAACTTCACGAATATACTGATCTAGATAGTCATTGTCATATCCCGCTAAGTCATTTACAGTCGTAAAAGCACCAGCCTCAAAGTTTGCCAATGATGGTGCTGGTTCTTCATGTTCAAAAGAAGTGACTGGTTCAGAAATCACTGGTTTAGCAGGTTCTACATCTTTGATTGGAGCACTTACACGGCGGTGAATACCTTCGTTAGCACTCTCCGTATAATCTCCACTTCTGTGGAAATTATTCGCATCAATCTGATTCAATCTCTTTTGAAAACGAGATAATTCCTTGGTTGTTGTTACGTCGTTACTATCTAAATCTTGCGCAATTTTCTCGCGCAAATCTTTATATTTCTTAATACGTGATAATTCAGCCATATGTACATCTCCCAATAAACAGAAATATTATACCATATCCGTATTTATTTCACTTACTCGCTTGGACATTTTTATCATTTACACACGAAAAAAGGCGTGTTATTACGCCTTTTCACTGAATTTTCAAATTAATGTAAAAAACCTGAGATACGCTTGTACAATAGTCTAGTGATGACACTTACAACAAAGCCCTTGATTAAGTTAAATGGTAATACACAAACAAAGAGTAATCCCCATACACTCTTAATAAATGGGAAGATTGCAGCACCCATCTTAACAAATGCATCAATAGGCATTCCATATAGTGTTGAATAGAACGGTAATAGCACAAAATAATTCGCTAGAATACCAACAGCAGCCATTACAAGTGTACCCACTACCATACCGATTAAAGCATTTCTCTTAGACTTCTGCTTACGGTAAATAATCGCAGCTGGCACAGTGAATGCAACACCGATAATGAAGTTTGCAAGTTCACCTACAAACATCGTCTGTGTAGGCTTAAATAATAACTTCAAGATGATTTTGATTGCTTCAATCAGAACTGCTGCCCATGGTCCAAACGCAAATCCACCAATCAATACACTGACTTCACTAAAATCTAACTTGTAAAAGTTAGGCGCGATAAATAGTAACGGAAAATCAAACAGCATCAGCACAAACGCTACTGCACTGAGGACCGCTACATTCGCAATAAATTTTGTTGTTAAAACTTTCTTACTTCCTGACATGGTTTCATCTCCTTGCCTCAAAATAAAAGAGGCTATCTAAGATAACACCTCGGGTAAAAATTGATGATGAAAAACTTCCTACTCTTCCATCCAGACTGTACTGTCGCCATCGGAATTGCACCGATTCAACCTTTCGGTTCGCGGGGTATACCGCCGGTCGGGAATTGCACCCTGCCCTGAGTTTTATCTTCTTTAGTATATACCAGTTTACTTACACTTACCAGTAAAAAGAAAGAAGGATTTCTCCTTCTTAGATATTTAATAATGTTTTTAGCATCTCCACTGTGCTTTGCATTGTAAGTGGAATATAGAAGTATGCAGTACAAATAAATCCAGCAACTACTATCATCAGAACAATCATCTGCGCACTTGTCGCAAATGGTGCCGACTTAATATATGCCTGAATACGTAGATATACACCAGCCACCATACCAAGAGTTCCTAGCAAGAATCCAACTAACATAGACTTAGATAACAATAGAATCGCCAGAATATAAATCACTGTTGGAAGTAAACTTGCGATAGAAGTTAATGACGCAAGTTGATGACGATAGTTATAAGATACCTTGATATTTGCGATATACCCACTGATCACCAAATAGATTCCTTCAAATAAGATGAATAAAAATGCTAGTTTTAACGACATGATAAACGTGTCACTAAAGTTCATTCTAGTAAATCCAAATGGTGAAAGATTAATATAACTAGCAAGCATTGCAGATAAGAAATACGCAAACGCAATCCAATGAATTGAATTACGAATCGCAACACCAATAAACATCATGAAGTCATCATGGTTTTTCGCAAGACGATCAATCGCATACGCTGGGAATAACAGTCTTGTTAAGAAGTCTGTCTTTGCAGTACTAATATCTCTATCTGCTTCCGCAATCAATCTTTCTTTTCGCGTCATCTTGATAGGCTTAGACTTTTCTACTACAGTTGTTTCTTTTTTATCCGCTTCTTCTGTTTTCGCAACTTGTAGTGCCTTCTGTTTTTCTAAACGCTTTTCTTTTTTCTTTTGAAAATCATCTTTCAGCGATACATATTTTTCTTGTAATAGTTGCCATGCATGCTGAGAAGATTCTTTTGCCTTATTACCAGCATCTGATAAGAAAGATTTCATCTTTCCACCTACATCACCAAGTGCAGCTTTTGCTTTATCAAGATTCTCATCTAATTTGATATCTTCAACAAACTTCTGAGGAATCAATTGATTAACAACTGATTCTGACTTAGATAATTTCTCACTTTTATAAATTGCATGTTGTTGAAACGGTCTATGACGATACTGCACAACACGCTGACGATAGCTAATAGGAGTATTTATTCTTCTTTTACTGCCAATAAATCTTACTTTCTCCATGAAACTCGCCTCCAGTAGTTTCATTATAAACAAAAAGAGTATCTTATTACACTCTTAATTATGAAGAATCATAAAAATCGTTACTTTATCGGTTGATCTCATAATCTAACACAATTTTTTTATCCGCATCATATTCCACAATAAGGGTCTCATTCGTTAGTTGGATATAGATATATTGATCCTTGATTTGATATTTTTCTTCTAAATGTATTTCAGTACATAATTCTTTTTTTAATCTAGCAATTGCTGAAAGTTCTTCTAGTTGATAGGAATAGATTATTTCTAAGTTTTCTAGTGTTTTTGCTTGGTTATCCAAATTGACGCTAATTACTGTCACAAGTGTTATCACATATAGAAAGATAACGAGAAAATATACACTGATAAAGCCCTTATTGTTTACATAAGAATACTTCATATTCTTGGTTATCTCTAACATATCTTAGAATCACACTATCTTTCTCTAAGTAAAACATTGCATTCTCTATATTCATTAAGAATATTTGTGTACCTGGCTGTATGATGAGATTTTGATTTACAAGACGTAATCTCATTTCTTCCTGTTGTCTTTGAAATGAGATTGTTGTTGGTTCTAATTCAATGTCATATGCTACAGCTAGATAATGTCTTAATTGCACTAGCGCAATCTGATCTTGTAATGGAGTTTTATCTTTTAAGACACTACGCACAATAGATAAAACTTGTACTGTTATCGGAATGCAGATACATACCGTTAAAATACAAATTAAGATTTCAATGAGTGCAAATCCTCTTCTTTTTGACATTCTTGTAAACACCCTTCTATATCATTCATTGCTTCCACCAACGCTTCTTCCATTTCACGTATCTTTCTTTCAAATACAGTATGTTTGGCGTAATTTGCTTGTATGATACTTGTAAGTAAACCAACTAACAATAATGTGATACTTAAACAAACGAATGCTTCCATAGTAAATAATCCCTTTTTATTGAATCGCAAGTCGACCACCACCAAGTTCTACAATGATTGTACGTTCATTTTTAAAATAAATTGTCTTTGCTTGATTCACATTTCCCTTCTGATTAAAACGTACATTATATTCTTCAAAAGAAATACTTTTTGCTTGTTTCATTGCGGTACTTTGTAAGTACAGATAATTATCCACAAACGCATAATATTCAGTATCTGGTATATGTATGCTCGTTGGTAATAACATCATAAATACCGATATCACAAAAAGAAGTACACACATTTCTAGCAAGCTAAAACCTTTATTCGATATACGCATGTCCATCACTAATTACAAGACTCTTTTCCCCATCACAGGTAATCTGCTGTTCTGTTAATAATCCAGCATTCACTAAATCACTCACACTTCCAGGATAACTATCGTATTCTAGTTTATATTGGATAATCGCAGAGTCCGCAATCTTCTCCAAAGCCTTACAACCTTTGTCATTTACAATCGTTAGTGTCTTTTTAATATTTGGTATTACTAATAAAAACAGTATTGAAATAATTAAGATAACAATCGTCATCTCTAGTAATGTAAATCCTTTTTTATTCATCCCTCACCTCCTATATATTCTGTAACATCTGCATTGGTAACATTAATATCTGATATATCACAAGCAGTATTAGTCCTATCGCCCCATAGCAAGATAGTTGTACGCTACGCGTAAAGATACGTACTTGTTTGATATGTCGTTGTTGGTTCATCACTAGATATCCTTCTAGCATCTTCTCACAGTTTGAACCATGTAAGGCAATTTGAAAGAACTGTTGTAATGCATGTTCTACATATGGTGTATGTAATGTATTTTCAAATGATTCGCCTTTACATAAAGATTCGTTCAACTCTTGTGCAATTAAACACACCAAAGGTTTCTCTTTCATATCTAACAATATTTTCATTGTTTGTATCGTAGGGATACGTACCCTTACGCATTCAAGGAAGTATCTCGCAAATTCTGCAGATGCTTTTTGAACCATTAGTGAGTCTGGCATGTGCTTTACAAGCAAACGATATAACCAACACTTTCTTTGCGGATGTTGAAACACAATCCACAATAAGATTCCTATAACAATTACAAAAGTCGCTAACCATGATAATAATTGAATCAAACTTCGTAAGAAGTAATAACTTTTGACATTCACTTCAAAACTATTCATTAATGTAATCATCTGCGGAAAGACAAAACCATTAAACAAATACATTCCAAAAAACATTACAAACAACATGACAACCGGATAGATCATATCCTTCATCATCTTCTGTTTCGTTTGTTCCTCATGGTTTGATAGTTCTATTGAAATTCGCAAACTTTCTAGTACTGGTAGATAACGGATAAAGTTACTGAAGTACTTTCCATAACAAACCGGTAATAGCGAGGAGAATGCATCGTTGAATGTCTGCCCTTGTTCTAGCTTTTCTAATACATGCGCAATATGTCGTTCATTTCTTTTTGTCTTTAAAATTTGTAATGTATCGGTAAAACTAAATCCATTTTCCATCAAACTTACAATTCCTTGGCATTCTAGTTTATCAAAGCGTGTATTCCTCAAGACAATCTGACGCAATATACCCTTTCTTAACAGCGCTTTGTAATTGCTTTTGAAGTGATATAAACGTTTCGGAAACACATCGATGTTCCAAGGCATAAGCCACCTCCTTTCGATTCATGTATTCATACACACCTGAGCGTTTTCCATCACCTAGATTAAATAAACGCTGATTAGAAATACCTATCAGTACATCTTTCAATTGATACATATCCACCCCTAAATCTAATAGACGGTCAATCGCAGACATACAATTTTGACTATGTAAACTAGTTACGACTAAATGTCCCGTTAATGCACTACGTACAGCCATTAAGGCAGCTTGACTATCACGAATCTCACCAATCATAATGATATCTGGATCATGTCTCATAAGTTGTTTGATACCCTCATCATAAGATAAATGTTGGTGGTCATTGATTTGTATTTGTACATAGTTTTCGTGATATACCTCAACAGGATCTTCCAGTGTAAATATCTTCTTCCCCTTAGTTTCGTTGAGAATGGTATATAGCGTTGTTGTCTTGCCAGAACCGGTTGGCCCAGAAAAAATAAAAAGTCCAGATGTATGTTTTGTAATATTCCTTAGCCATATCGAAGTATCATAATCAATTGTTAAATCTTCAATGTGTAGTGGCGAATGTTGATTCAGAATACGTAACACACCTGATGTATTGTGATAACTTGAAACTAGCGCAAAGCGTAAAGATACTGGTTGCCCATCAATTTCCATCTCAAATCTTCCCGTTTGTGGATGATGGATATCTGATAGGTCTAGATTCGCTTTATACATCAGATAACGAAATAAACGAATATCATCTTCTTTTGGGACCATTTGCTTAACATCCTGTTCTATCTTCATCTCGATACTCAAACTTTCTTTCGGATATGTTTTTAGATGAAAATGGATATCCGTCACATGAAATTCCATCGCTATTTTTAAACATTCAATCAATCGTTCTTCCATAGTAGTCCTCGCACTTCTATATTCACTATGAATACAAAAAGTCCATAAAAAAATGTTCGATTTCTCGAACATTAGTATTCATAATTTAAATCAAATTTTCCATCTGACTTCTGTACAATCAGATAATAGTAACCTGGAGGCGTCTGTGTCGTTTGATCATATTCTCCATATCCTTCAATATTTACCATTTCCGCAATGAGATTTTGTTCTAGATCATAGAGTTTTGCCACAATAGTACCTTGACCTGTATGCTTACCATAGATTCTTAGACTTCCTGCATTAAGATAGAAACGCACAATGTAGAGTCCACCAGAATTTTGAATCTCAGTTGCCTGTTTACTTGTGGCAGAATCTGGATCATCAACCGTTGTTGGTAAATCAAATTCCTTTTCTTTTTCATCCTTCGGTTTTTCAACCGTATTATCAGTAGGAATTGTCTTCTCCTCAATCATCTGTGTGATACGATGATCAACAGCTCCAAAGGAACTCTGTAGGTAGATAATATCATCATGGTCATTCTTATTGACGGAAACTGTATAGAGAGAGACCTGTTGGGTCATTGTACGTCCATTTTTCTGATATGTGTATATACCATAAACATTGTTTCCCTTAATAATTGTCTGGGTGACAGTACATTCATATTGTGGAAACTGTTTCTTTAATACAGACTCCACTAACTTTTGTGCATCTTCATCCTTAAAATCAGTTGTAGAAATCGCAATCTTATCTTCCTTCGCTACGTAGCTTGACTTCTCTTTTTGACAACCTGCTAGTAATACCGAACTCAAACATAAACCAATCAAAAATTTCTTCATATTACTTCCTCGCTTCTATTCTACACGAAACTAAGACAAAACAACTTTGATTTATTCTTAAAAGTAAGAAATCATATAGGGATTATTACGAACTTCAATTCCTATTGTACTTGCAGGACCATGTCCTGGGTAAATTTGTAAATCATGTGGAAGAGTCTTAAGATAATCCAGTGTGTGACGCATCTTTTCATCACTACCAGAATATAAATCTGTTCTACCACAACTAGACGCAAATAGCGTATCGCCTGTAAAAAGAATATTCTTATAGCGAACACAGATACTACCATCCGTATGGCCAGGTGTATGATGAATTTCTAAAGAGAACATTCCAATCTTAACCTGTTTCTCATTTAAATCATGAATAAGCGCATACACTGGTGCACTATAGCCATAATGACCAGCATTACTTGGTGATACAAGTGGTAAATCATGATGGTCCATATAAACAGGACAATTGAATACATCACACAGATCATCCACAGCCCCCGTATGATCAGAATGTCCATGTGTCAAAACAATACCATCAATAACTTCATCCTTACCAACACATTCCATAATCTTTTTATAATATCTTCCAGGATCAACAAAAAGCACATGACCATTATCATGTAACACATAAGAATTCTCTTCAAATTGACCAATTGGTAATATATCTAATCTCATACAAAATATAAAAAAATAACCAACAAAGGTTATTTCTTCTCCTTATGCAATGTCATTTTGCGTAAACGTGGACAGTACTTCTTAACTTCCAACTTTTCTGGGTGCTTACGCTTATTTCTTGTAGTGATGTAGTTTTCTTCACCACATTCTGTGCATACCAAGATTACATTCTCTCTTGCCATTGTTAATAATCCTCCTAAGATTTTGCATGATGAGTATATCATATTCACAAATCAATTCCAAGTGCTTTATGATTTTATAAGATGAAAAACTCGATAAAATTTTATAATCGTGGGATAATAGTACTCATAAAGGAGACGAAATAATGAAACGTACTGAAACACGTGCTTTATTTGTAGGAAATGTCCAAATTGGCGGTCAAAATAAATGTGTCTTACAATCCATGACAAATGTCCCTGCAAAGGATGTAGAGCGCTCAGTCGCGCAAATCAACGAACTAGCCGCAAATGGCTGTGAACTTGTCAGAACAGCAGTATTAGATGAAGAAGATGCTCGTGCTATTCCAGCTATCAAAGCTCGCATTAACATTCCTCTAATCGCAGATATACACTTTAACTATCTTCTCGCCCTCATCTGTCTAGATGGTGGTATTGACGCAATTCGTATCAACCCTGGTAACATCGGCTCTCGTAAAAATACAGAAGCTGTCGTTGCTAAATGTAAAGAGAAACATGTACCAATTCGTATTGGTATTAACGCTGGTTCTTTAGAAAGAGAACTCTTAGAGAAATATGGTGGTCCATGTGCAGAGGCTCTTGTCGAAAGTGCTCAGCGTCATGTTGATATTCTTGAGAGTATGGATTTCTATGATATCTGTCTCTCATTCAAATCTTCAAATGTAGAACTTACGATTGATGCGTATGAACTTGCCGCAAAAACGTTTAACTACCCTCTTCATTTAGGTGTTACAGAAGCTGGTGGATTTGCGGATTCTGCTGTAAAGTCTTCTGCCGCATTAGGTGTGCTCTTACATGAAGGAATTGGTGATACAATTCGTATCTCTGTATCCGGTCCTCCAAAAGATGAATTGATTATCGGAAAAGCATTACTACGTAGTTTCCGGTTAATTGAAGATGTACCCGATTTAGTCGCATGTCCTACATGCGGAAGAATCCAGTATGATATGATTCCACTTGTCAAAGAGATGGAGGATTATCTCCACAGTATCAAAGCGAATATCACAGTCGCAGTCATGGGCTGTCCTGTCAATGGTATGCAAGAAGCTAGCCGTGCCGATATTGGTATTGCAGGTGGATCCAAGTCAGGTATTCTCTTCCGTAAAGGAAAAGTAATCCGCACCGTTCCACAAGCAGAAATCAAACAAGCATTGATTGAAGAAATCGAAAAGATTATAGAAGAACAGAGAAGCCAAAAATAGCTTCTCTGTTTTTTATTTCTTTTGAAATACGATTGGATCAGTCATCTTGATATAAACAACCAAGTATCCAAGCGAAAACAAGAATCCTGCAAATACATCAGATGTATAATGAACACCTAAATAAATACGACTCATACCAATAATGAAAATCAATAGACCAAAACCTGTCATCAAAGTCCAACGTAATTTCGTATTTTTTACATTTGTGTGAATCAAATAGATTAGATATCCATAGAATGCCATACTAACCATAGAATGGCCCGATGGAAAACTATACCCCGTTTCTGTAATCAAACGAAATCCAGTAGGACGAGCACGACGTACGATCAATTTTAGTATGTTATTTAATAGTGCAATCAACACCAAGTTTGATACGACACTGACAGCGATTCTTTTATTTGTAATGAGAACTAATGAAGCGATAGCCCAAACAATCATCAAGATAGTACCACCAAACTGTGTAATGACTTTCAAAATTGGGGTTAAGGTATCTGATATAAAATGCTTTGTTATAAAATTATAGACAGAAGTATCAATCGGTAATACATGACTACCCCATACTGCTTGCATCAAATATACGAAGATACTGATACAAATCAGTACAATAACCCACTTTATATTTTTCTTTTGAAAAACCTGCATGCATATCTCCTTTTAAAAATCGACGCATCTGCGTCGATTAAGCAACTTGAGGTTTGTTGCCACCTTGGATGAAGTATACATCATACCAAGTGATAAATGTATAGAGTGTCCAAATCTTACGACGAGCATCCACTTTACCTTGGAAGTTGTCGTCTAATAGTTGTAACACTGCCTTTTGGTCAAAGAATTCACCAACGAAGTCTTTTGATAATTCTTCACGTACAATCTGATAGAACTTCTCAGTACGTAACCAGTCTTTGATAGGAACTGGGAAACCAAGCTTAGGACGTGCAGCCCACTCCTTAGGAATATGACGGAACGCAGCTTGACGGAAAGCATACTTCGTATTGTGCTCATTGAATAAATACTTTGTAGGAATTACCTGTGCACATTCCATCATCTTCTTGTCAAGTAATGGAACACGTAATTCAAGGGAATGTGCCATTGACATCTTATCAGCCTTCAACAAAATATCTCCAGGCATCCATTGATGCATATCTAAGTACTGCATCTTCTTGATTTCAGATAAGTTCTTAACTTTAGCATACTTATCCATCACGATATCTTTCACAGATGGTGACTTACGATATTCCGGTTTTACAATCGCGGAAGCTTCCTCTTCTGTAAACACAAGTGCCTGGCCAATAAAGTATTCTTCAGCTGGTTGAACAGCCTTTAATAAATGTAACCTACCTGGAAAGTTAGGCAACTTCTTTAAGTACTCAGATAACTTATGACGCTTACTTTGGGATAACTTCTTAAGAGCTTCACCAAGCTTACGAACAGTCATAGAGTTAGAATGCCATCCATAATCAATATAACCAGCAAATAACTCATCAGCACCCTCTCCACTCATAACGACCTTCACATCGCGTGCAGCAAGTTCTGATAAGAAGAACAGCGGCACAACTGATGGGTTTGAATCTGGTTCATCTAAATAATATTGAATCTGTGGGAAGTATTGGAACGCTTCCTCACCAGTTAATGTACGTGATGTATTGTGTAATCCTAAGATATCTGTTAAAGCCTTCGCTTCTGTGGATTCGTTGTAAGAAGATCCAAAACCAACGGAGTAAGTCTTCGCAGGTTTCAAGATAGACGCAACTAAACTAGAGTCTACACCAGATGATAAGAAGGAACCAACTTCTACATCCGCAATCTTATGTGTTGCGACAGATTCCTGTACTGTTTCATCAATAAAGTTTACAGCCTCTTCTAGAGTCATATCCTTTTCTTCTTGGTGTAAGTCCCAATACTGTTGAATATCTAACTTACCATCCTTCAAGATGAAATAATGTCCTTCTGGTAAACGATATACATTCTTAAAGAAACACTCTTTGATTGCTGGATATTGGAATGTCAAGTATGGTTTTAGAGCTTCCTTATTTAATTCCTTTTTAAAGGATGGATGATGTAAGAAAGACTTGATTTCAGAACCATACATAAATACTTCATCTGTATTGTAGTAATAGAATGGTTTAATGCCAAAGTGGTCACGTGCGCCAAACAATTCCTTCTTTTCTGTATCCCAGATAACGAAGGCAAACATACCACGCAACTTTTGTAAAAGTGCTACACCATATTCTTGATAACCATGGATCAACACTTCAGAGTCTGTATTTGTCTTAAAATGATAACCCTTTTCAACTAGTTCTTTACGGATAGACTGATAGTTATAAATCTCACCATTGAAAGTTAAAACTTTTGTTTTATCTTCGTTATATAATGGCTGACTACCACCTTCTAAGTCGATGATACTCAAACGACGAAAGCCTAAAGCCGCTTCGTCATCAATATATTGACCAGCGCTATTTGGACCACGGTGGATAATCGCATCCATCATGTCTTTAATAATCACTGCTTTTTCACTCTGTGTTTTTTTATCTACAAATCCTACAATTCCGCACATAGAATCACTCCTTTAAACAATGTTATTTGCACTAGTTAGTATATCATATATATCTACTGTTTACTCGCTCCTTCAAACATGCATTTTTCAAAACTTTTTATTGAAGTATCGATTCTCATTTAGTATAATCTATTAGCAAGCTTCAATAACGGCGCGTTGGTGAAGCGGCTTAACACACCGCCCTCTCAAGGCGGCATTCACGGGTTCGAATCCCGTACGCGTCACTGCCAAATCGACTTCGGTCGATTTTTTATTATCAT